>Ga0335079_10007805_pt1 | contig 12159 bp, 10 predicted proteins | sample Lox_Sample_33_FD_206719 | JGI IMG/M metagenome (GOLD analysis project Ga0335079, IMG submission 206719) | Soil microbial communities from Loxahatchee National Wildlife Refuge, Florida, United States - Lox_Sample_3.3 | ecosystem: Environmental > Terrestrial > Soil > Wetlands | place: USA... | reverse complement strand
TGCTCGTCTTCGCTGGCCTCTCCTACGCGGCCGCGGAATTCGCCGTGTCCCAGGCCCGGCTTTATCGCTACGGGATCGAGGAAGCACTCGCCGCCTGTTCGGTCGGCTTTCTCGCCGCGGGTGTCTGGGAGGGAGATCATTACGGATCCGGATCCCTCGTCGCCGGCGCCGTCGCTTCGCTCTGGATATGGCGCCGCTTCGGTCTCCCCTATGCGTTTCCCGCCGCGATGCTCTTCGTCGCGTGGCTACCGAACCACTGGACCCCGTACCCTTCGGCGCAGCATCTGATCGTGGCGGCGTTCTATGCAGCCGGCCTAGCAGGCGTGGCCGCGGTACGCCCCCGTCACCGCTTCACCTACCTCAACGACACGTATTCCTTCGCCGAAGCCTTCCTCTGGCTCGGCATCTACCTGGCGATCAACCTCCAGCTTTCGTCAATGAGCCTGCTCGGCGGCCTTCGAATCAGCGCTGAATTCTCCAAGCCCTTCTACTGGACCACCTGGGTGCTCATCTGGTGCCTCCCTCCCGCCATTCTCGCGCGCGGCCTGCGCCTGAAGGACCGCTGGGTGATCGCGGCCGGCGCGATCACCGCGATCCTGACCCTGGTCACCAACAAACCGTACCTAGGCTGGCCCCGGCACACCTGGGATCCCATGATGCTCGGAGCAATTCTGGTCGCGGTCGCGCTCGTGCTGAGCCGCTGGCTCGCCGCCGGCCCATCCGGAATTCGCCACGGCTTCACGGCCCGGCGCCTTTCGAGTAAGGACAGACAATGGATGAGCGCCGGTGCGGTCGTACTCGGCGTCGTATCGCCGGACGCAATCACCCTGAACCCGAAGCCGGACAGCACCGACTTCCACTTCGGCGGTGGAGACTCCGGCGGCGGCGGCGCTTCGTCCGATTTCTGAAGTGCTACACTGGCGCTCGAATGCCCACCTGCCGCGTGTGCCACACCGAGCTGACCGCGTCCACCCGCTTCTGCAGCCAGTGCGGAACACCGGCGCCTTCCGCGGCCGACGCCAATCTGAATCCCACCGAGCTGATGCCGCCGCCCGATAGCTCCGCGCCTTCGGCGGACGAGGAGCGTTTCCTGCCGGGCGCCCTGGTCGCGGGCCGCTACCGCATCATCGCCCTCATCGGCCGGGGCGGCATGGGCGAGGTCTACCGCGCCACCGATCTCAAGCTGCGCCAGCCGGTCGCGCTCAAGTTCCTGCCCGCGGCGCTGGCCGCCGACCGCGTCCTCCTTGACCGGTTCCTCAACGAGGTCCGCATCGCGCGTCAGGTCTCGCATCCCAACGTCTGCCGCGTTTACGACATTGGCGAGTTCGAGGGCCAGCACTACATCTCCATGGAATACGTCGATGGCGAGGACCTGGCGTCCCTGCTGCGCCGCATCGGCCGCCTGCCCGCCGACAAAGCCACCGACATCGCGCGCCGCCTCTGCGCGGGACTCGCTGCGGCGCACGAGAAGGGCGTCCTGCACCGCGATCTGAAACCCGCCAACGTCATGCTCGATGCCCGCGGCCACGTGCTCATCACCGATTTCGGACTGGCGGGCCTGGCCGGCCAGTTCCAAGGCGCGGACATACGCAGCGGAACGCCGGCGTACATGGCGCCGGAACAGCTTGGCAGCCGCGAAGTCACCGCGCGCAGCGACATATACAGCCTGGGCCTGGTGCTCTACGAGATGTTCACCGGCCGCCGCCCGTTCGAGGCCGGGACCGTGGACGAACTGGTGCGGATGCAGTCGAGCGCCTCGCCGGTCGGGCCGACAACGGTGGTCCGGGACCTCGACCCCGCCGTCGAGCGCGTCATCCTGCGCTGTCTCGATCCCGATCCCGCGCGCCGGCCGGCCTCCGCGCTGGCGGTCGCCGCGGGATTCCCGGGCGGCGATCCGGTCGCCGCTGCGCTCGCCGCCGGCGAGACGCCCTCGCCCGAGATGGTGGCCGCCGCCGGAGAAGGCGCCGAGGGCATCGCTCCGCGCCTAGCCGTCGCGCTCCTGGCCCTGGTGATCGTGGGGCTGCTCGCCTGCGCGGCCTTCTCGGGCCGCATTGCAATGCAGTCCCGAATGCCCTTCGACACTCCTGCCGGAGCCCTGGAAGGCAAGGCGCGCGAGATCCTGGCGTCGCTCGGCTACTCCGGCAAACCCTTCGATACCGCCCGGGGCGGCGACAGCGACGGTTCGTATCTGTACTGGGCGCAGCGAAACGACCGAAACATCGGCCGCACCCTCGCCTCCGGCCGGCCCGCTCCCATCTATTTCTGGTACCGGACCAATCCTCGCTACTTCGTGCCGCTGGCCTTCTTCGCAGGCACGCTGCTGCCTGGCATCGTCACGGAATCCGATCCCCCTGTCGATGTCCCCGGGATGGTCAGGGTGAACCTCGACATGCAGGGCCGTCTCATCGAGTTGAGAGCCGTGCCGCCGCGGTTCGAAGATCCACCCGGCCAGCCGCAGCCGTTCGACTGGAAGCTACTGTTCACGGCGGCGGGTCTCGATCCCGCGAGTTTCACGCCCGCCCAGCCGGAGTGGTTGCCGCGCTGCTCCTGGGACACCCGGGCCGCCTGGACGGGCTCCTGGCCCGGTGGATCGCCCGGAGTTCTGCGCGTCGAGGCCGCCGCCTTTCGGGGCAAGCCGGTGTCCTTTGACCTGATCGGGCCGTGGTCGCAGGGCGCTGTGCTCTACAAGGGTGAATTGAATGCCCGGGACCGCGCCGCCCAAGTCATCTTTCTCGCGCTGTTCCTTGGCGCTGTCTTCTGGGGTTGCGCCCTGGCCCGCCGCAACGTTCGCCTCGGCCGGGGAGATCGCCGCGGGGCCACGCGCCTGGCCGCTTTTGCCTTCGCGGTGATCCTGGGCGCGTGGGTGCTGGCCGCCAGCCACAAGCCGTCCTCGATCGAGATCGTTCTGGTCATCATGGCGGTGAGCTGGGCGCTGTTCTTCGCGGGGCTGGTTTGGGTGCTGTACCTTGCGCTCGAGCCCTCCGCCCGCCGCCTCTGGCCGCGGACTCTGGTTTCCTGGAGCCGCCTTCTGGCGGGCGGGCTACGCGACCCGCTGGTCGCCCGCGACGCTCTGATTGGCTCCGCCATCGGCGTCGGCTGGGGGCTCCTCTATCTCTGCAACATGGCCGCCGAGGAAAAAGCCGGCGTGCTGCCGCTGCAGGTGGATCTGTCGGTCCTGCTCGGCCTCCGCTACCTCGGCAGCAAATTGCTGCTCCAGGTGGCCGTATCGCTTGCGATATCGCTGCTGATTTTCTTCCTGCTGCTCGGCCTCCGCGCCCTGCTCCGGAAGCAATGGCTGGCCGCCGTGGTGTTCGTGGCGTTGCTCCTGATTCCCCGCCTACTGGCCAGCAGCGCGGTTCCGGTGGACCTGGCCTTTGGTGTGGTGTCGCTGTCGATCGACGTCTTGATCCTGTTCCGCTTCGGCCTGGTGGCCTATGTCGCCGCCGTGTACGTGACTAACATCCTCGGCCAGTTGCCGCTCACGCTGGATTTCTCCGCCTGGTACGTCAGCGTTTCCATGTTCGTATTGGTTGCGCTGGCCGCGCTCGCCGTCTGGGCCTTCCGCACCACGCTCGCCGGCCGCAGCGTCTTTTCCGAACCGCGAGTGTGAGGGAGCCCCCCTTCCGGTTGACCACCACGCCAACCGTGTGCTAGTTTTGATTGTTCGGCGTATCTCTCGTCTTTCGTATACGTTCCCGATAGAAACCCGATGGACGAACTGCTTCGCTCTCTTGGTGGGTTGGCGCTGAAGGCGATCCCCACCTTCCTCCTGGTGATCGCACTCCACCTGTACCTCAAGCGCATGTTCTTTCGCCCCATGGCACGCGTGATCGAAGAACGCTATCAGGCCACCGAGGGCGCGCGCAAGGCCGCCGAAGAAAGCCTCGCCAAAGCCGCCGCCAAAGCAGACGAGTACGAGGCCTCCCTGCGCGCGGCCCGCAGCGAGATCTACCGGGAGGAAGAAGAGGCTCGGCAGAAGCTGCGGCAGGAACAGGCCCAAGCAATTGCCGAGGCCCGCCGCAACGCCGAGGCTGCCGCCAAGGAAGCCCGCCTGCAACTCGCCGCCGAGCTCGCGACCGCTAAGGAATCCCTGTCTCTCCAGACCGGCGCCTTGGCCGACCAGATCGTCGATTCCGTCCTGCACGGGAGAACCGTTTGAAACGCGTCCTGACCCTGACGTTCGCGGCGCTCCTGGTTGCCGTGTCCCTTTCGGCCGCCGAAAAGTCGAAATCCGAAGGCGAATCGTCCAACCTGCCTTGGAAGGTGGCGAACTTCGTCCTGCTCGCCGCAGGCCTGGGGTACGTGATTTACAAAAAGGGCGGGCCCTTTTTCGCCGCCCGCACCGAGGCCGTGCGGCGCGATCTGGAATCGGCCGCGCGCGCCAATCGGGAGGCCCAGGAACGTTACGCCGCCGTGGAGCGCCGGCTGGCGAACCTGGGTGTCGAAATCGAGGCCCTGAAGACCCAGGCTAAAGCGGAGTCCGGCGCCGAAGGCGAGCGGCTGCGCGCGGAATCCGAGCGGGCGTTCCAGAAGATCCGGCTGCAGTTGGAGCAGGATATCGCCTCCGCGGCCAAGGCCGCCCGGCAGGAGCTGCGGGTTCATGCCGCCGATCTGGCGGTCGGCCTGGCGGAGAGACGCATCCGCGAGCGCCTGACGCCGGATTCGGAGAAGGCGCTCCTGGGCGCCATGCTCGAGGACCTCGACAACCGCTCTAATGGCCAGGCAGCGAGGGTTTCCTAAGTGAACAAGCCAAAACAGGATTGGCCACGAATGCACACGAATGCACACGAATTAAAACAGGGTTTTCTATTTGTGTTCATTCGTGTTTACTCGTGGCCAAAGTTGTTTTCGGAGGCCGGAGAATAGCATGCCTCAAGCCCTGGCCTTCCGTTACGCGCGCGCCCTGGCAGACTTGGTTCTCGAGCCCGGCTCGAAAACCGATCCACAAGCCGTCACCGCGGAAATCGAATTGTTCCAGCACACACTGGACGCGGTTGCCGATCTGAAGCTGGTGCTCGAATCGCCTACCGTTCCGGCGGCCCGCAAGCGTGCGGTCGTTGCCCGGTTGTCCGATTCGCTGCCGCTCACAAGCTTGATCCGGCGCTTCCTGTACGTTCTGATCGACCACCGCCGCGTGCCCATGCTCGGCGACGTTCGGGAAGCCTTCCAGGCGGTGATCGACGAACGCCTCGGGCTGGTGCGCGCCGACGTGGCTTCGGCGCGGCCGCTCGGCTCGGAAGAGCGCGAGCGAATCCTGGCCACGCTCGGCCGTCTGACCGGCCTCCAGGCCCGCGCGGAGTTTCGGGTGGAGCGCGAGTTGATCGGCGGAGTCGTCGCGCGCATCGGTTCGACCGTCTATGACGGCTCCATTCGCGGCCAGTTGCAAGGATTGAAACAGCGCTTGGTAGGTGTGGCCCCATAACCCACAGGCAGAAGGTTCACCATGGCTCAAATACGGGCAGATGAAATCGAGCGGGTACTCCGCGAACAGATCGAGAATTACGACAAAGCGGTCCAGGTCTCCGAGGTCGGTTCGGTGATCTCGGTCGGCGATGGCATCGCGCGCATTTACGGCCTCGAGAAGGTCATGGCGGGCGAGCTCATCGAGTTCCCGCACGGCATTGCCGGCATCGCGCTGAACCTGGAAGAAGACCAGGTGGGAGCCGTGCTTTTGGGCGAAGCCAACGAGATCAGCCAGGGCGACGAGGTGCGGCGCACCGGCCGCATCATGTCCGTTCCGGTGGGCGAAGCGCTGATCGGCCGCGTGGTCAACGCCCTCGGCCAGCCCATCGACGAAAAGGGCCCCATCCAGACCGACAAGTTCAGTGCCATCGAGCGCCTCGCCCCCGGCGTCGTGGACCGGCAGCCCGTCAAGGAACCGCTTCAGACCGGCCTGAAGGCCATCGATAGCATGATCCCCATCGGCCGCGGCCAGCGCGAGCTGATCATCGGCGACCGCCAGACCGGCAAGACCGCCATCGGACTCGACGCCATCATCAATCAGAAGGGCGGCGATGTCATCTGTATCTACGTCGCCATCGGCCAGAAGCGCTCCACGGTGGCGCAGGTGGTCAAGACCCTGGAAGAGCACGGCGCCATGGAGTACACCATCGTCGTCGCCGCCACGGCTTCCGACCCCGCCCCGATGCAGTACATCGCTCCCTACTCCGGTTGCGCCATGGGCGAGTTCTTCCGCGATTCCGGCCGGCACGCCCTGTGCATCTATGACGACCTTTCCAAGCACGCCGCCGCCTACCGCGAGATCTCGTTGCTGCTCCGCCGCCCGCCCGGCCGCGAAGCGTACCCCGGCGACGTGTTTTACCTCCACAGCCGCCTTCTGGAACGCGCCGCGAAGCTCTCGAAGGAGCTGGGCAACGGGTCGCTCACCGCTCTGCCCATAATCGAAACCCAGGCCGGCGACGTTTCGGCCTACATTCCGACCAACGTCATCTCCATCACCGACGGCCAGATCTACCTGGATACCGACCTGTTCAACTCTAACGTGCGCCCGGCCATCGACGTCGGCCTCTCGGTGAGTCGCGTCGGCGGCAGCGCGCAGATCAAAGCCATGCGTCAGGTGGCCGGGACGTTGCGTCTCGACCTGGCGCAGTACCGCGGCCTGGCGGCCTTCGCGCAGTTCGGCTCGGACTTGGACAAGGTCTCCATGGCGCAGTTGGCCCGCGGCCGCCGTCTGACCGAGGTTCTGAAGCAGCCCCAATACCAGCCACTGCCGGTCGAGAAGCAGGTTCTGACCCTGTTTGCCGGCGCCAACGCCTTTCTCGACGATCTGCCGGTCGAAGAGTGCCGGACGTTCGAGAGCGAGCTGATGCAGTTCATCGAGAACGCCCACCCCGGCCTGTTGCAGCGGATTCGCGAGGAAAAGCAGTTGAACGACGCCCTGCGCACCGACCTTACGGCGGCCATCAAGGAATTCAAAGAGAGGTTCATGAGCGAGCGGTCCCAGGACGCCGCCGCTCCCGCCCGGAGCTGACCCGATGCCCAGTTTGATCGATCTGCGGCGCCGCATTCGCTCGGTCAGGAGCACGCAGCAGGTCACCAAGGCGATGAAGATGGTGTCGGCGGCCAAGCTCCGCCGCGCGCAGGACCGCGTGATTGCGGCCCGGCCGTACGCCGCGATGTTCCGCCAGGTTCTGGCCGATCTCGCCGGCGCCGTGGTTGGCGACGAGACGGCGGCAGGCCATCCCCTGCTGGCCAGGCGCTCCGAGCAGCGGGTTCTGCTCGTGCTGGTCACCTCCGACCGCGGACTGGCCGGGGCTTTCAACACCAACCTCATCAAGGTTTCGCAGCAGTTCGTCCGAGAGCACGCCTCGGCCGCGGTCCAGATGGACTTGGTGGGCCGCAAGGGCCGCGATTTCTGGCGCAAGCGCGGAGCCGCCGTTCTGGCGGAGCGCACCGGCATCTCGGAGAAGCCCTCTTATGCCGACGCGGTCGCCGTTGCGCACGAAATCGGCGGCGCCTTCGAGCGGAAAGAAGTGGACGCGGTCTATCTGCTCTACAACGAGTTCAAGAGCATCCTGTCGCAGAAAGTGACGCTGGTTCCCGTGCTGCCGGTCGAGTTGCCCGAAGCCGGATCCGGCGGGGATTACATCTACGAGCAGCCGCCGGCCGAGCTGCTCGGATCGCTGCTGCCGCGCTACGTCGAGATTTCGGTCTATCAGGCCATGCTCGAATCCGCGGCGGCCGAACTGGCGGCGCGCATGACCGCCATGGACGCGGCCACATCCAACGCGGGCGAGATGATCGACAAACTGACGCTTCACATGAACCGAGTCCGCCAGTCGAGCATCACCAACCAGTTGATCGAAGTGGTCAGCGGCGCCTCGGCGGCGCAGGAATAGAAATGCAGGGTCGATGGTCGACAGTCGATGGAGAACACCGCAGCCCTCGACCATCGACCATCGGCCATCGACCGCAGTTTAGGAGGTTTCGACAATGGTACAAGACGGCGCGCAAAGCTCGGCGGGGGTCAGCACCGGTCACGTCATTCAGGTGGCCGGACCCGCGGTGGACATCCAGTTCGCCGAGGGCGAGATCCCGGTCATCAACACCGCGGTGCGGATCACCGGCGACGGGTTCGATTGCCCGTCCCCCATCAGCATCATCGTCGAGGTGGCCCAGCACATCGGAGAGGGCCGCGTGCGCACCATCGCGCTCCAACCCACCGACGGCCTGGTGCGCGGCATGAAGGCCGAAAGCCTCGGCCATCCCGTCGAAGTGCCGGTCGGTCCGGAGGTGCTCGGGCGCGTCATCAACGTCATCGGGGAGCCGGTGGACCACATGGGCCCGGTCAACGCCAAGAAATTCTCGCCCATCCACCGCACCGCACCGCCTTTCGAGGACCAGTCCACCGAGCTGCAGGCCTTCGAGACCGGCATCAAGGTCATCGACCTTCTAGAGCCCTACCTGCGCGGCGGAAAGATCGGCCTGTTCGGCGGCGCCGGCGTCGGCAAGACCGTCATCATCATGGAGTTAATCAATAACATCGCCCTGCAGCACGGCGGCATCTCCGTGTTCGGCGGCGTGGGCGAGCGCACGCGCGAGGGCAACGACCTGTGGCTCGATATGCAGGAATCGGGCGTCATCGATATCCACGACTACAGCAAGTCCCGTTGCGCGCTGATCTACGGCCAGATGACCGAGCCGCCCGGGGCGCGTCTTCGCGTCGGCCTCTCGGCCCTGACCGTGGCCGAGTACTTCCGCGATCAGGAGGGCAAGGACGTTCTGCTCTTCATCGACAATATTTTCCGTTTCACGCAGGCCGGCTCCGAGGTTTCGGCGCTGCTCGGCCGCATGCCCTCCGCCGTCGGCTATCAGCCCAACCTGGCCACCGAGATGGGCGAGTTGCAGGAGCGCATCACCTCCACCAAGAAAGGGTCCATCACTTCGGTGCAGGCCATCTACGTGCCCGCCGACGATTACACCGATCCGGCGCCCGCCACCACCTTCGCCCACCTGGACGCCACCACCAACCTGTCGCGCGAAATCGTTCAGCTCGGCATCTACCCGGCCGTCGACCCGCTGGCCTCCACCTCGCGCATTCTCGATCCGCGCGTGGTGGGCGAGGAGCACTACAACGTGGCGCAGCAGGTCAAGCAGGTGTTGCAGCGCTACAAGGATCTTCAGGACATCATCGCCATCCTCGGCATCGACGAGCTCTCGGACGACGACAAAATCATCGTCGCGCGGGCCCGCAAGCTGCAAAGATACCTCTCGCAGCCCTTCCATGTCGCCGAGCAGTTCACCGGCTTGAAGGGCAAATACGTGAAGCTCGCCGACACCATCCGCGGCTTCAAGGAAATCGTCCAGGGCAAGCACGACGAGATTCCCGAGCAGGCGTTCTACATGCAAGGGACCATCGAGGACGTGCTCGAACGCGCCGAGCAGTACAAGGCGACGGCTTAGTTCCATGGCGGATACGTTTCTGCTGGAAGTGGCGACGCCGGAGCGGCTGATGGTGCGCGAGAGCGTAAGCGAAGCGCAGATTCCGGCCGCCAGCGGCTACGTGGGAATTCTGCCCGGCCACGCGGCGCTGCTCTCTGAGTTGGGTTCCGGCGTCTTGAGCTATACTGCGGGCGGTCACCAGCGCTCGCTCCGCGTCGAAGGAGGCTGGCTCGAAGTCAAGGACGACCGCGCCCGCGTCCTCGCCACCGCAGCCCAGCCGGTCGAATAGGATCTGCTTCGGCTCCTTGCCTTACGCCTCCTGTGCGCGGAGCCGGAACATCGAGAACCGGGAAGACTTCGCCCCTGTCTCCTCCACTGGCCTCCCGCTCATCCGGGCGGAGAGCTGTCGAATGCGCCTCCCGAAATCGGAGGTGGGCGCCATGAGCCGCCCCGATGCGTGCGCGTTCGCGATTTCCAAGCTATCGTTCGGAAAGACGCCTTCCACCGGCACGCCCAGCATGCTCCTCAGGTCCTCGACGGAAACCGCCTGGCCCTGCTGCACCCTGCTTACGAGGAGCTTGAGCCTGTCCTTGGGATAGTTGAGCTGCAGCAGCTTTTGGACGATCCGGCGCGCCTGCAGCAGCGAAGCCGCGTCCGGCGTGGCCACCAGGAATAAGGAGTCCAGCTCCGTCACCAGGGCCAGCGAGACGGGCGTAAGCTGCGCCCCCAGGTCGGCCACCACCCAGTCATACTGCGAGCGCGCGTAGCGCAACACTCCGGCGAAGCTCCGCGCAGCGGGCAAGGCGCCCAGCGGAATCGCGGCCGGCGCCGCCAGCACATCCAGTTGCGGGTGCGGGTTGGAGACAAGGGTCTTCCACAGGCTCGTGTCCATCGAGCTTAGATTGTGCATGGCATCGACCACCGAGTAGGCGCCGGCGGAAGGGAACCAGAAGCCGGCCATGCCCGAGGCGAGGTCGAAGTCGATCAGACCGATCCGTCCCGCGCCCGAGCGGCGCAGATCGGCGGCGGTATGGCAGGCGATGACGCTGGCCCCGCATCCGCCGGTCGCTGCCAGGAAGCCGGCCGTGCCGGCCATCTGGCCTCGCACCTCGCGCTGGGTCTTCTCATGGTCGATGGATCGGACAACCTCCGCCAGCACCGGTTCGTTCAGCGGTGGCGTGAGGAACTCCCGCGCGCCCAGCCGGATCGCCGTCAGGATTGCCTCCGGTTCCCTCAGCCCGTGAACTGCGATTACCGCGACCGGCGCGTCGGCCGACTTGATTCCGGCCATAACGGCCAGCATCCCGGGCTGGCTGAAGTCGAGCACCAGCAGGTCGGGAGGGATGGCGCTCTCCCAATACGCCAGGCTCGTCACGTCCTCCTTGTTGAATGCGATCCGCACGCCCAGCGATTGCAGGCCATGCACAATGCGATTCCGGAACTCCGGATCGGTGACTACGATGCCGGCGCTAAGCATGCGGCACCTCCTGTTCCTTGAGGGCGCGCGGCAGCCGGAGAGTGAACGTCGTACCTTCCACGGCTTGCGAACGGAACGACACGGAGCCTCCCAGGTACCGCTCCGTGACCAGCTTGGCGAAGTAGGCTCCGTATCCCCGGCCGGCCGCGCGTGTCGAAAAGGCACGGTAGAAAACCTGCGGTTGAACGCCGGGCGCCATCTCGCCCGGGTTGTGCACCCAGAAATCCACGTGCGCTTCCGAGGCTCTGTAACCGGCCGTCACGCTCTCGGGCGGAGCGGCCTGCAGCGCGTTCAACAGGACCTCGCGGAGCGCGCTCACGGCCAGCTCGGGATCGGTATCCACCACGGCATCTTCGGAAGGCGTCTCCAACCGGACCTCCGGTCCGCCGGCGGTCTGCCGGAGCAACTCTCGCGCGGAGACAGCGCGACGCGCCACGTCCAGCCGGCCGCTCTCGGCGGCGCTGAAATCGGTGTGCGCCTGGGCCATTCGGACGAATCGCTTCGAAGCGGATTGGAGCAGTCCCAAAGCCTCCCGCCGCGTCTCTTCGTTGGCCCCGGCATCCGAGGCGATGCGCGCCAGTGCGTCCATTTCGATCGCCACCGCTTTCGCCTGCGGGAGAATGCCCCGTTCGAGCCGTTCGCGAAGCATGCGGTTCCTCGCGTCGCTCAGGCAGACCAACGTGAACCGTTTGCCGGAGATATCGACGGGCGCGGCCGAGACTTCAAGCTCCAGGGCCCGGTCTCCTGCGGCGCTGCGCCGTATCATCAGGCAAACCTGAGTCTCCGCATGGCCCAACTGCGCGTCCAGAGTCGCGGCGAGCGAGCCGCAAACCGCGCAGCCAGGCGTCGTCCCGCATCCGCCTTCGCTCTCGAGCGCTCGTGCGCATTCCATGATCTCGCCGAAACGGAGCCCCATCACCTCCTGCGGGCTCCCGGCGTCCACGAACTCTAGAAGCCGCCGGTTAGCGAGCACGACTTGCCGTTGCGGGCTGAGCAGCAGGGCCATTGAGGGAATGGCGTCGAGGATGCGATCGAGCAGATGGACCACGGCGAGAAGGTCGGCCTGGGCCTGAACCGTGGCCGCGGGCGCGCGCCTGCTCGAGGGAAGCGGCACAGGTTTTGTCATGATTACCTTATCTTAATGATGCGCGCAAACCGGCCTGGATGCACAGTTTGAGGACAAACGGGAGTTTTCTTCTAGTACTCGGACGTTCACAGTACTAGATACGGGAGCCGCGCAGTGGCTAAGCTTCCTGCGACCGCAGGCGGAACAGCGAGAA
>Ga0335079_10007804_pt1 | contig 12159 bp, 10 predicted proteins | sample Lox_Sample_33_FD_206719 | JGI IMG/M metagenome (GOLD analysis project Ga0335079, IMG submission 206719) | Soil microbial communities from Loxahatchee National Wildlife Refuge, Florida, United States - Lox_Sample_3.3 | ecosystem: Environmental > Terrestrial > Soil > Wetlands | place: USA... | reverse complement strand
GAGACCGCCGTTGGGAGGATTTCCGAGCTGACCCAAAAAGTCAGATTCCCAGTAGCCGAGGACCTTGGTGTCGCCAAACGCGCCGTCGAAACGCGCTCCGATCCGCGAGTTCTGAATACTCAACCGTGTTTCCGTCAGGCTCCCCGCTTGCACGTTCGAGTACGGGATGCTACCGAAGTTGGTACCAATTCCGGATCCAGGATTGGTCGACCGCGAGACCGCCGTCATATCCATAAACCCGACCGGTGTAATGGTGGCGGTTCCAATGTGGATTTGCAATGGTGCGGCAACATTATCCCCACCCTGCGAGTTGGGCGCAGGGACCGGCGGCAAGGCTGCCGGCGCGGCCGGAGGCAGAACCGGCGTTGTGCTGGCCACTTCGCCAAGTGTACGGACGCCAGGCGCAACGGCTGGCGCAGCTGCGGGTGGCGCAGTCTGCGCAACAGGCACTGGGCGGTTGGCTTCAATCAGTTTTCTCTGCTCTGCCAGAGCCTGGCGCAACTCCTGGATCTGCTGTTGCTGTTCGGCAAGCTGGGATTTCAGTTGATTGATTTCCTGGTTCTCGCCAGCAGGCTGGCTTGCCGGCCCGTCTGCCGCCATCGATTGAAACGCAAAGGCTGCTGCAAGAAACAGAATCTGGTTCGTTCGGTGAAATGTTTTATTGTTCATATTTGTGTCCTACGTGGGCAAGCGCGTGCCTAGGCCCCAGCCCGAGGGCGATGGAGATTAGCATTTTCAAAAGCTGAAGGGGCAGCATACCCCGTCAGAGTTAGCCTTTGATGAAACAATGGTTACAAAACGGTTAATTCAGATCGCTGCGGGGCAAAGTGATACTAAAAGTAGTACCTTTCCCGAGTTCGCTTTCCACCGTGACGCGACCATTCATGCGCTCGAGTACGTGCTTGACGATGGAAAGTCCAAGTCCGGTGCCGCCAACGGCACGAGAACGGGCTTTGTCGACGCGATAAAACCGTTCGAAAATGCGTGACAGATCTTCGGAGGGAATCCCGATACCGGTGTCGGCAACAGTAATGCGAACCAACCTGTCCGGAAGACCGATGACTTCAATGCGCACTTCTCCTGCCGGGCGATTGAACTTGATGGCGTTGTCAATGAGGTTGACGAGAGCCTGCTCGAGCCGGATGCGCGAACCCGACACGGTGGCGTCTTCCACGCGGTCGCTGATGAGCGTCACGCCGCGCACGCGCGCCTCGGATTCCACCGTGCGCAGCGCGCTTTCCAGGACGTTGCGCACCGAAAATTGCTCGGGTTCGGCAGGTTCCCCTCGGCCGGACTCCAATTCGGATAGGACGAGTAGATCGGAAGCAATATTGTTGAGCCGCGCGGCTTGCGCCTTGATGATTTCCACGAAGTTGCGATTGTTCTCCGGATCCTCCAGGGCGCCTTCAAGCAGCGTTTCGGCGTAACCTCGGATGGCCGCGAGCGGCGTGCGCAGCTCGTGGGAGACATTGGCGACAAAATCCTTGCGAACGCGCTCCAGGCGCTCGAGGTCGGTGATGTCGTGCAGCACCGCAATGGCGCCCCAACGCGACGAAACGGACAATGGCGCGGCCTGCACTTCGAACGAGTGGCCGTTGGCCGCGGGCAGCAAGAGGCGCTGCTTGACCGGTGTTTCCGACACCAGCACCTGCGACAACATGTCCAACAGGCCGGCGTCGCGGACGACCTCGAGCAACGGAGCGCGTTGCGGCACAGGTACGGGAATGCCGGCGACCCGCGCAAAGGACTCGTTGCAAAATGTGATGCGCATCTGCTGATCGACCGCGAGCACGCCCTCCACCATACTGGAGAGGATGGCTTCGCGCCGGGCCGATTCCAGGCTCAGCCGGTCGAGCGAATCCCGCAGTTGCGCAGCCATGCGGTTAAGAGATCGTGCCAGGGCGCCTAACTCGTCATCGCCGTCAGGCGGGAGATCGCGGAGCGCGCGAGTCTCAACCAGACGTTCGGCGAAAGACTGCAGATGGCGGATGCGGCCCGTGAAACGGCGTGAGAAAAGATACGCGATGACCATAGCCAGGCCGAGGGCGGCGAGCGATGTTCCAAACAAGAGCCAGCGCACCGCGCCCACGGCGGCGTCACGCTCCTGCAAGGGTACCGCGAGACGCAGAAGGAAACCTGGCGCGCCCTGGCCGGGGACGGCCATGGCGACGTAGTAGTAGTCGCGATCCAACGAAGGGCTGCGGCGAATGGAGAAGCCGGCGGTGCGGCCGCGGGCCTGCACGATTTCCGGAAGACCCGCGAGACTCTCGGGCGTCTCCACGGTGCGCTCGGAGTCGGCGACAACGGCGTTGAGCGCGTCGGCAACGGTGACGCGCGCCTGCGCACGAGTGGATACCTCTTTGGCCCAGCTTTCCAGTTGCGCGGCCGGAACCGTGGAAACTTCACCCGCAAGGATGCGGGCCTCGGCGGTGAGGCGTTGCTCGACGTTGCGTGTTTCACGGCCGGCAATGTAAGTAGTCAGAAGAGAGTCCAGGACCGCTAGGGGAGCGGCAATGAGGATAAAAGCAATCAGGAGCAGCTTGCGGAAAAGCGGGCTTTGGAAAACGGCCACGATGCGTCAGCGGCATTTTAGCATCGTTGGTGGAGAAGCAAGAAGTGACGGGCAGGAATGCCCGTCCTACGTTTTGTGCTGGGCGCGCCAGGTCTCCCAGTCGTGTATGGTGGCGTCAACCATGGCGGAGGCGGCGCGATGCAACCAGAGCTTGGGACGCGCGCGCAGATCCGCCAGGATGGCATTTGCGGCGCGGCGCGTTCCCAGATGCACGTTGGCGGTTTCAAAGCCCATGGCCCGCAGCAGGCGGGTTTCATCGCGCTGCTTGGGCATGGAAGAAAGCTCGACGCGAGAGCAGTGAGGAGCCAGCCGGCGGACGATCCATTTGCCTTTCATGTGGACGAAGGGATCGATCGAACGCACAGAGCGCTCCAGAGCTTCTTCATAATAGAGAGGAGCGGATTTCACACCGCGAACCCAGGCGGCCGCCGAGGGCGCCAGCGCTTTGGCCTCACGGGCGATTTTGCCGCCATGGAATTCCGCAATCGCCACGTAACGCTCGCGACCGAGACTGCCTAAGCCGGCGATGCGATGCGCCACGCGATAGCGAAGGCCCTTAGCCGGCAGCAGCTTCTCGATGGCTTTGCGCGCGCTCGCGGGAATGCGCGGCTCAGGCGCCAGAGCTTCCAGTTTGGCCCAGTAATGCTCCGGATCGCGCAGCACACTCGTTACCATCGAGCGCAGCCAGGGATGGTGCTCTTCGAGAACAAAAGCGCGGCCACCGGTGGTGACCCCTTCCTGGTAACCGGCGAGGATGGCGTCGCACGCATCCTTTGCCCTGATTGCGAGATGCGCTCCCTTGATGGCGAGGTGGGCACTTGCGGCCAGACGCACCAGATCAACCGTGTAAGGCAGCCGGCAGACTTCATCAAAATCATTGATGCCCCACACCAGCCGGCCTTCGATATCGCGCCACGTGCCGAAGTTTTCGACGTGCAGATCGCCGACGGCGAGGACTTCGGGGGCTTGCGCGCAGTCGTGGCACAGTTCCGTCCACAACAGCATCCAGCGGTAGAAGGTAGCGCGCAGGAACGAGAAGGAGTCCTGCGCCATGGCGGCGTGCTTGCGGTCGAGATCATCCTGAAGCAACCGGATTTTTTTCCCCAGCCACAGTTCGTAACGTTTCGTAGCCTTAACGATGTTCATAGCGGACCTGCCTTCTCACGAAGCGCACGAGATACTGCGTCCACCAGTTTTCCTGCCCCGCGGCGTCAAACTCCTCGCGCCAGTAACTATGCAGCGCTCCCATCTTGGCGGCCATGCGGCGTTTCAAGAATGCGGCGAAAGGCTGGTGGGTGCGACCCAGCAATTCGATGGTCGTAGAACAGTCACTGACCTCGCCCAAGTGACCCTGAATCTCGCGCAACTTCGCCAGACGCTGGTCAAGCCCCGGACCGTAACAGGGGCGGAACAACTCGAGGGTGTAGCGGAAGCGCTTGGTCTCAAGCCGAAAGCGATGCAGGGTGCGGGGGGAAGGTTGTTTCTGCAACAGCGTGCGGCCTTTGCGAAAGTAGTTGTGCGCGAGGCCGGGCAAGTGGGCAACCGCATTTTCCGCGGCAGTTGCCGTGGTGTTCCAGGTGATGGCTTTCATTTTCGGCATAACTATAACCCCAGTCTGGAACCCCAGCGGCGCGAAAGATCGCGGCGGCCCCAACGCGCGAGCAAGCGCACAAGTTCCCCATGCAACTGGCGGGCTTCCTCACGCCATCTGCGTTGAAGCGTGATGTCCAGCGGCAGACCGGATCTTCCCAAAAGCTCCAGAGCGATATCCCGGTTGCGAATTTCGCCCGCGATTTGCATGATCTGGTGCAGCCGCGCGCGAATTTTCTTTGCCTGACCGCGCGGGAAAAACTGCGCGAAGACTACGAGGCACTGCTGAAAGCGACGGATCGAAACGCGAAGATCGTGAATGGATTCCGGGTCGCGCAGCCGGGCGGCGCGATGCATCTGAAACGCCAGCCGGCGCAGCAGCAGCGAACCGCGATCGCGGGCATAGTCCCGGATGGTCATCGCGCCCTGCTCAGCACGATCTCGCGTCCGTAAATTTCACGGAATGTTTGAGCCGTTCGCTCGACCGCCCACTGTTCGAGATCGACGTCGCTCTTGGATTCCACGGTCAAGACCACCTGTCCGTCGCGCAACGCGCATTCCAGACTATCGATGCGTTCGTCGTGGCTGCGATCGAGGTTGTCGGCAATGCGAAGGAGGGGGATCAGTAGATTGAGACTGCGCCGCTCTTCGCTGGTCAAGGCAATAAGGTTGGTGTGATCCAGCATGGGCAAGGCCTTGCGGTGGTACCTGCAGAGATTGGCGATCAATTCCCGTTCCTGGTTGGTAAATCCCGGCAGATCTGAGTTCGCTACCAGGTAGTAGGAGTGCTTGTGGTGACGCGACTCGCTGACGAAGTGCCCGACGTCGTGGAGATACGCGGCGGCTTCGAGTAGTTTTCCGTTGTGCGGCGGAAGGCCATGGAGGGATTGCAGCGAAGTGAACAGCCGGTTTGCCATGTGGGCCACCTGGCGCGCATGCGGCACCGAGACGCCGTAGCGGCGGGCCATGCCCTCAACGGTGCGGCGCTGATCGCGATCCAACTCGGAAAGCTCGCGCCCCACGCCGCGTAGAACGAGGTCGGCGATGATGCCGTCGCGCAACCCCGCTGCCGAATAGTATAGCGCCGCCATCCGCTGGTGCTGCAAGAAGCGCAAGAGGACGGCGGTGCCAGGGACGATGATCTCGGCACGGCGCGGTCCGATGCCTGTGATTTTTCGCCTGCCTTCCAGGCTTCGACTACAGAGATCTTCATACAGCTTCCGGATCTGGGCAGCGGAGGCGCGGAGGCGGTCCGCCTGGTCGACTTTGGAGCCAGAGATGCCGTGGATGGCGCTCACGACGGCCGAAGCGGTTCCGGACGTGGCGATCACTCGATGCGGGCGCTTCGTTCCGATGCGCCGGAACGCCGCATCGAGTTTCTCTTCGATGTACTCCGCCATGCGATGCAGTTCGACCGCGGCCGGCGGATCGCTTTTCAGGAACACCTCGGTCAAGCGGACCGCGCCCAGAGGCTTGGAGACGGCTTCTTTCAGGCGTCCCGATTCGCCCAGGATGATTTCGGCGCTCCCGCCGCCGACGTCGATGATGAGGACGTCCTGGTGTGGATGAGGCCAGCGGCTTTGCACGCCAAGGTGGACCAGCCGGGACTCTTCCTGGCCGGAAATGATCTCGACCGGCGCGGCAATGGCCTCCGATGCACGAGCGAGGAACTCACTCTGGTTGCCGGCGTCGCGAATGGCGCTGGTGGCCACGGCGCGGACACCGATCACCTCCAGCTTCCGATATTGCTGCGCCATGCCCGCCAGAATCCGGCATACCAGAGCCATGGCATCCTGGCTGACCCTGCCCGTTCGGAAAACGCTCTCGCCCAACCTTGTAACCTGGCGATCCGACGCCAGAATCTTGATGGGCGCTCCCGGAGTGACCTCGGCGGCTTCCATGCGCAGGGAGTTGCTGCCAATGTCGATCGCGGCGTATCGGGGCATATACACGTTATAATAGATGCCGCACTTCCCCCGGTATGCAACTCCTGAAGCCGAACCACCTGCGCGGAAAACTGATGGTCGTGGAAGGGATCGATGGTTCGGGAAAATCCACGCAGATTTCGCTGCTGAGCCACTGGTTGCGGTCGCAGGGATACGCGGTCGCGTTCAGTGAATGGAACTCGTCGCCGCTGGTGCAGGAGACCACGCGGCGGGGCAAGAAAAAAGAAATGTTCACGCCCACGACGTTCAGCCTGATTCACGCCACCGATTTTGCGGATCGCATGGAGCGGTACATTCTTCCCCTCATGAAATCGGGGGCGATTGTGTGCGCCGACCGGTATGCATTCACAGCGTTCGCGCGCGATGTGGCGCGGGGCGTAAGCCGGCGTTGGGTACGGAATCTATACAGCTTCGCGACGCGGCCGAATCTCAGCTTTTATTTCCGGGTGCCGCTGGACGTGGCCATCGGGCGCATTCTGGGAGGGCGCGACGCAATCAAGTATTACGAGGCCGGAATGGATCTGGGTTTGAGCCGGGACGTGGAAGAAAGTTTCCGGATCTTTCAGGGCCGGATTCTGGATGAGTACGAGGCTATGGCGCACGAGGTCGGGTTCCACATTATCGACGCGACGCGTTCCATTGAAGAGCAGCAGAGACGGATGCGAGAGATTGTCGTCCGGGAACTAGGTGTTAGCTTGAAGAACGGGGTGCTCCGCATTCCGCAGAGTGAGATACATGCGATCGAAGCAGCCGCTTCAGTTTTATAGCGAACCGCTACCCGGCGTGGACTGTACGGAGCTGCACGGGAAACTGATTGTGATCGAGGGTCCGGACGCCGTGGGACGGACGACTCAAGTAGCCATGCTGCGGCAATGGCTGGAACAGGAAGGCCATGCCGTGCTGGACACCGGAATGGCGCGCGGCGCACTGGCAGGCAAAGGCATCAAGCAGGCCAAAGAGGGCAACACGCTTGGCCCGATCACGATGACTCTCTACTACACCACCGATTTCGCGGACCGGCTGGAGAACGAGATCATCCCTGCGCTCCGCGCCGGCTTCGTGGTGTTGACGGACCGCTACATTTTTTCCATCATGGCGCGCGCCATCGCGCGGGGCGAAGACCGGCGCTGGATCGATCAGGTAACCGGGTTTGGACTGGTGCCGCACGCCGTCTACTATCTGCGAACGGATGTAAAGCAACTGGTGTCGCGCGTGGTGCTGGGCCGAGGCGCGTTTGACTACTGGGAGAGTGGAATGGACATGCGCTTCGGCGACAACATGTTCGACAGCTTCGTCAAATATCAAACTAAACTGATACGCGCGTTGGATGCGATGGCGAAGAAGTACGATTTTGTCACGGTGGATGCCAGCCGGCCGCCGGATTTGATTTTTCACGATCTGCAGGAACACATCTCGAATCTTGACATCAAACGCATGCGCAATACGCCGCGGCTCAACGGACCGGTGCACTCGCGATTGGAGAATGCCTGGAGCGCGGGAAAGACATAAGCTTTGCGGATTTACGTCTTACGGCACGGGATCGCGGAGGATGCGCCATCCGGCGGGCCAGACGCCGATCGTGCGTTGACTCAAGAAGGCAAACGGAAATTGCGCGGCGTGCTGGAGAACGCGCGCCGTGCCGGCATTCACCCCGACGTGATTCTCACGAGCCCGCTGAAACGCGCCGTGGAAACCGCCGAGATCGCGGCGTCGGTTCTAGGGGCCAAATTTGACTTAGTCCGCACGAATACGCTCGTGCCATCCAGTTCACCCGAGCGCGTGTGGAAGGAAATCCGGTCGCGGAAGGCTGAGGCCGTTCTGCTCGCGGGCCACGAACCGCTACTTAGCATGCTGGTAGCGTTTCTGTTAGCATGCCCTGCGCTTCAGGTACGGATGAAAAAAGCGGCGTTGGTTTCGATCGAAGTGGAAAGCGATGCAGCGCAGCCGCACGGCGTGCTGGTTTGGATGCTGACTCCTAAATTGACAGGCGAGTAACGCGATTAGCAGGTGTGTGCGTCAGCCCGCGGCCCGGCGCATCCACAAGGCGGGCCGCGCCGAGGAAGGCAGGCTGGATAGGGCGCTTTGCACTTCCTTGAGCATGGATTGCACGGAGGGGTCCTGCCGATAAACGGTTGACGACTCAATCAACTGCGCGACGGCTCGGGCATGCGCGGCCTCCGCTTTGGAGCGCGCATCGCCGCCGTGTTGCAGCTTGCCGGTGGAATACGCCGCACAAGAAATTTGCACGAACGTCAAGGCGAGCTTTAAGTCGTCTTCCACAAACTGAAGGGTCGGTTCGCCGGCCTTCGCGGCCGGCTGCTTGGCGGGCAGCTCTGTCATAGCCCTCAAGTCTATCCTAATTTTTGCCGTGTGGGAATACTTGAGAGGCGCAATCGCTGTGTTCTTCGCGCGACGAAGCCGAGACTGGATGGGACGGGCTCGCCGATTTGTTTTCCATCCGGCACATGGGATAGATTTCTTCCAGTTCGATGGCGATTGACTTGTAAACTTCGGCCAACTGGGCGAGCGTGTTGGCGCAGTCCTGCGGACCTTTCCGTTGAATGGTGGATTCCAGTCGAGTGCAGATCTCCGCCATACGAACGGCGCCCACGTTGGCGCTGCAGTCAACCAGGTTGTGCAGGGTCTCGACCGCGCTGGACGAATCGGCGCTGCGCACGGCGCTCTCCAGCTTTTCCAAGGACCGCGCCGTTTCACTTAAGAACTCTCCGATGAGCTCCTGCATGGCTGCCGCCCCGACCTCTTGCTCCAGCTCTTTCACGCGCGCGACTAATTCCGCGTCACCGGCCAGACGCACGGCAGTGTCTGCGGCAACCGCCGGCAGCTCCCGCGCATTTTGCGCCAGGTGCTGCTGCAGGATCTGCTGCAGCTCTTCGGCGCGCACGGGCTTGGTGACATAATCGTCCATGCCAGCCGCCAGGCATTTCTCGCGGTCTCCGGTCATCGCGCTCGCTGTCATGGCGATGACAATGGTGCGGTGACCTGAGCCTTCGCGGCGGCGGATTTCGCGGGTAGCCGCGTAGCCATCCATTTCCGGCATCTGGCAGTCCATCAGAACCGCGTCGTAGAGACCGCGTTCCAGTTTTTCGACAGCTTCCGCGCCGTTGGAAACTGTGTCGACATAGTACCCCAGCTTCTCCAGTGTGCGCGTCGCCACTTTCTGGTTGACCGAATTATCTTCGGCCAGCAGGATGCGTCCCCGTATGGCGTGTGGCGAGCGCTTGATCGGGGCCACGTGAGGCCGGGCGGGAGCGCTTCGCAGCGCTGTGTGCAGGCAATCACGGAGTTGTTCAAGACGCACGGGCTTGAGAACGCATGCCGCGAACCCGGCAGCCTGCAGGTTTTCGACGGCCGCTCTTTGCACGTGCGAACTGAGCAGGACCATCACCAGGTCATTCCAGTCAGAACGCGAGCGAACCTCATGGGCGAGCATGATCCCGTCCATCTCCGGCATATCGTGATCGACGATCGCGGCGTCGAAGTGGTCGTCTCGCTCCGCCGCCGCAGCCAGCGCGCGCAGCGCATCCGCACCGCCGGCGACACACTCAACCGCCATCCCCAGCTTGGCGAGTTGCGATTGCAGGATGCGGCGGTTGGTGGCATTGTCATCCACCACCAGGACGCGGAGCTGGCTCAAATCCAGTGGCAGCTCCTCGCCGGATGCCGTACTTGCCGGCAGCGGCAGGGTAAACCAGAACATCGAGCCGCGGCCCACCTCGCTCTCGAGGCCGATCTGCCCGCCCATCAATTCCACCAGCCGTTTGGAAATCGTCAACCCCAGTCCGGCGCCTCCGAACCGGCGCGCGACGGAGCTGTCACCCTGGGTGAAAGGCTGGAAAAGCTGCTTCCTCGCGGGCGCGGAAATGCCTGGCCCCGTGTCAGTCACGGAAAAGCGGATCCTGGTAGAGCCGTTTTCCGGACCACAGTTTTCCACGCGAAGCACCACTTCACCCGCAGAGGTGAACTTGACCGCATTACTCAACAAATTCAACAGCACCTGCCGCACCCGCCCGGGATCCCCATTGACGCGCGCTGGGACGTCGGGCCCCATCAGACAACCAAGCTCCAGGCCTTTTCTCTGCGCCTGGTCGGCGAGCAGGGTGGCGGTCTCCTCCACCAGGCTCTGCACATGGAAGTCAACGGCTTCGATGGTGAGCTTACCGGCTTCGATTTTGGAAAAATCCAGGATGTCGTTAATCACGGAAAGCAGCGCGTCGCCCGACTGGTGGATGGTGTTCACGAAGTCACGCTGCTCGGCGGTGAGTTCGGTGCCCAGTAAGAGGTCCGTCATGCCCACAACACCGTTGAGCGGAGTGCGGATCTCATGACTCATGTTGGCCAGAAACTCGCTCTTGGCGCGCGAGGTCCGCTCCGCGTCCTTCTTGGCCTCTTCGAGCTCATTCATATCGCGCGCCAGGTCCGTGGCTTTCGCGGCCAGCGCGGTGCGGGTGGTAAGCGTGGCGGAATACCAGGAAGCCTGCTGTCTGACTTGAAGCAGCAGGTAACTCAGGTACAGACCGGTGAGGCCCGCGGCTGAGTATCCGACCGACCCGCCGTGAATCATGCCCCAAATCGTGAGCGGCGTGAAAAGAATGATCAAGTAATAGCGAGCCACGGTCAAGACCGGGGAGAGAGCAATAGCTTCACCGCTGGCGACGATCGCGGTAATGGCCAGCAGCAACAGGAACGCCGGTCCTCCGGAGTACAGCAAGCCCGTGCCGCAACAGAACGCGGACCAAACCAGAGCGCATCCGTACGTGCCGATCAGAAACCCCCACCAGCGCCAGGAACGCGCCTCCTGGTGTTGCGCCAACCACCAGGCGAACACCAGACGTGCGGTGGCGAACAGAAGGATGGCTGCACCCGCCGCCAGGAACGTCCTCGGATAATCCCGCGCGTAAGACGTCGCCGAAATCGGCACGAGCAGCAGGATCAGATAAGCCAGCGCTCCGGGAATGGAACGGTAGGCGAGCTCCCGTGCCGCTTCGTTCGCAGGCGGGGCGCCGGTAGTGGGTTGTGGGTCGGGCATCGAAACGTCTGTACCAACTACTCGTTTGTCTTGCGCCAGATGCGGAGCCGCATCGTGGAGCAGGCAGACAGGCCGATGCGGATGTTTGCCATCATTACTAACCATATTTTCAAGCGGGGCCACGCCTGCTGGCAATGATGCCTTTGGTTAGCAGGGGTCGCGGATGCAACGCGGAGCGTGGAATGCGCAAACAGTGCCAGCAGCGACGCGCGTCACTCGAAATGAGGCGCGCCCGATGCCGCTAATTCCGGGCATCAGGCGACACCTGACCAAGGTCAGTGTTTCCGCCCCATGCAGCATTCCCTTGAGTAGTGAAAATATTCTTACGGAAAAAATCGGAAAGATACCCCTGAGGGAGGCGATAAGGTTTTTGAACGCGGTACCTTGGGCATCTGAAAAAAAGAGCGGAGAACCCAGGCCCGATGCAGTCGGGTTGTATCGCTTAGGATACCTCATCTATGTCGATCTCGATTCAAACGAACGTAACCTCGTTGATTGCCCAACAAAACCTGAACGTCAATACCGCAGGCGAAGGCAATACCATTACGCAGTTGACTTCAGGCTTTCGCATCAACTCCTCGGGCGACGACGCCGCCGGATTGGCGATCGCCAACCAATATCAAGCCGACATCGGCCAGTTGACCCAGGGCGTGCAGAACGCCAATAACGGCGTCAGCACGCTGCAGATCATCGACGGCGGGCTGAGCAACATTTCGCAGATTCTGAACCGCCTGGAAACCTTGGCGACGGAATCCGCCAGCGGCACCTTCACGGGCAACCGCGCGACGCTGGACCAGGAATATCAGCAGCAACTGGGAGAAATCACGCGTCAGGCCGACAACATTGGCTTGAACGCCGGTGGCAACTTCAATAGCGCCCTCAGCGTATACATCGGTGGCGCGCGCCTCAGCACGGCAACCGGATCGTCGCAGGTGTCTGTGGACCTGAGCGGTGTCGCGAACGCAGTCGATGCCGCGAGCCTGGGCTTGAGCGGCACTAATGTG
>Ga0335079_10007802_pt1 | contig 12159 bp, 18 predicted proteins | sample Lox_Sample_33_FD_206719 | JGI IMG/M metagenome (GOLD analysis project Ga0335079, IMG submission 206719) | Soil microbial communities from Loxahatchee National Wildlife Refuge, Florida, United States - Lox_Sample_3.3 | ecosystem: Environmental > Terrestrial > Soil > Wetlands | place: USA... | reverse complement strand
TTGTAAGCCCGGCGGACTAAGGTCGCGTCGGGCTGCCTTGTGACCCTTGGGCCAAGGCCTCTCGCAAATCCAATGTACAAAGCGTGTGACCATTGAGGCGGTGATTTCGATCACTGTGCTGTTGTGAGCGGCGACACATAGCGCGGCGCGCACCCGCCTCGCGGATTGGCAGGGCAATTGCTTACCAATCAGTAAACAGGCGAACAAGCCGTAACCTAGTGGAAGTTCGTGCGGCGCCTCTCACGCGCAGGGTAATTTCTGCATCGTGAACGTAAGTTCGCGGCAGACGTTTCCCTCCGAACTCTCCGCTATAATCGGAAGTTGGTTTCGCTGGTGTGAAGGAGCGCATTCATGCATGTGGTACGCAAACCGCGGGTCTTGGTCGTAGATGACGAGCAGGTCATCGCCGATACGCTCGCCAAGATCCTGGACTTGAACGGGTATGAAGCTTCGGCGGTCTACAGCGGAACCGCCGCGGTGGAGAGCGCGCGCTCCCTCCAGCCCGATCTTGTCATCAGCGATGTCATCATGCAGGACATGAACGGCATCGAGGCGGCCATCCATATTCGCGGTTTCCTGCCCACCTGCAAGATCCTTCTGTTCTCCGGGCAGGCGGCCACCGCCGATCTGCTGGAGAACGCCCGCGCCCAGGGACACGAGTTCGAGATCCTCGCCAAGCCTGTCCATCCCGCCGACCTGCTCGCCAAACTAAGGGGCTAATGCGCAGTTCGGCTTGAGGACAGCGCGTCAGTTGGCTGCCACCAAGTAGTCTGGTCATCAGACCACGGAAGGCCGCAGAACGTCGCACTCGGTCTGATCACCAGACCACTAGAAGCCACTTGCCTGCGAGATTCCATGATGTTACCATGGTACACTGATAACATGACAAGCGACATCGAACGTCTCGAGGTCGAGCGGGTGCAGACTGGAGTCCGCATCGAGAAGCGCCTGCTGAAGGTGCTGAAGGCGTTCGCCGAGCTCAGGGACCTGAGCCTCGGCGACCTGCTGGAAGGCATTGTGCTGCACGCCTTCGAGGGCAAGGCGCCGTTCTCGCCGCAAAGCCTGAAAGAGATCGCCAAGCTGCGCGAAATCTATGGCCTCGCCCTGACCGCAGCCGACAGCCATCAGCTCAAGGAGAAACGCAGATGAATGTTGTGCCCATCACACTCGCAGGCGGACTTCTGCTCGCCGCCCTCGGCACTTCCCTGCCCGCCCAGGAACGTGCGGCCGGCGCGCTGACTCATACGCGCACCGAGTTCCGTTTCACGGCCAACGCATCGATGGAGCAGGTCGCACCTCTGTTCGGGGCCAACGAAGAGCGGAAGTGGTCGCCGGACTGGGACCCGCAATTCTTGTATCCGCAGCCCACGCACGACCAATCCGGAATGGTCTTCAAGATCATGCACGGCCAGCAAGAGGCCATTTGGGTGAACACGGCATTCGACCTCGCCGACGGACACATCCAGTACGCCTACGTCCTGAATGACGCAATGGCCACGCTGATCGACATTCACCTGACGCCCGAGAGCGCGCAGAAGACCGGCGTGACGGTCGTGTATGAACGCACGGCGCTGATCCCCGAAGCCAACGAACACGTTCAGCACTTCGCCAAGGGCGACGAGCGCGCGGGTGAGGAATGGGAAGACGCGATCAATGGTTATCTCGCAAAAGCCGGCACGAAGTGAGCGCTTTTCTACTACAATGGCCGATTGTTAACTGCACGGGGACGACGCTTCTCTTTTGGGGAGACGGCTAATCCCGGCATGTGGATGGGAGGAAAGCGATGGAGTCCCAGGCCGATCGTGGTTTCACTTACGAACTGGAAGTTGCGGGAGATGACACCACAGTAAAGTGTCATGGCAGGATCGTGTCCGGTACCGCGGACGAACTCAAGCAACTGGTCAAGCCGATGATACCGAAATGCCGCCGTATCATCCTCGACCTCAGCGACGTCAATTTCGTGGACAGCTCCGGGCTGGGCACGCTGGTGGGGCTGAAGGTCTCGGCCGCTTCGGCGGCCTACTGCACTCTGGAATTCGTTAATCTGTCGCCGCGCGTCAAAGAGCTGTTTCAACTCACGAAACTGGCTCAACTGTTTGGCACATAGACGCGGTTCCCATCAGCCGGAGAGCCGTCGTCCATCCCTTGCAGCGGAGCTGTGCAGGCCGGTGCGCTTCCGAAAGGTCCGCTAATTCCTACAGCTCCCGCCGTCCTTCCATCGCCTTCTGCATCGTGACCTCGTCGGCGTACTCGATATCGCTGCCGACGGGCACGCCCGTCGCTATGCGCGTAATCTTCACCGCTGAAGATTTGAACAACCGCGAAATGTAAGTCGCTGTCGCTTCGCCTTCTATCGTGGGATTGGTGGCGAGGATCAGCTCATCCACACTGCCGGCCTCAACGCGCCGCGCGAGATTGCCGATCCGCAACTGCTCCGGCCCGAGGCCGTGCAACGGCGAGAGCGCCCCATGCAGCACGTGGTAGACGCCGTTGTAATGGCGCGTCTTCTCGATGGCGGCGATGTTGGTGGGCTCCTCGACCACGCATACCAGCCGCTGATTGCGCGTGGCGCTGGAACAGTAGGTGCAGGGATCGACGTCGGTGATGTTGTTGCAGATGGAGCAGAGGCGCAGGTTGGCCTTCACGTCGCGGATGGCGCCGGCGAGCAGCTCGGCGTCTTCGTCGCTGGCGCGCAGGATGTGAAACGCGAAGCGCTGCGCCGTCTTGCCACCCACGCCGGGCAGCTTCTTAAGCTCTTCGATGAGTCGAGCCATCGGCTCGGCGAACCTGGACAATGTGACGCCCTCAAGGACCTAATTAACCACAGAGACACAGAGTCTAAGAATTTGTTTTTCTCATGTTCGCGCCTTCGCAAGTGACAAAGTCGCGGGAATTCTTACAACCACAAACGCGGCCTAGATTTTTGTAACTCTGTGTCTCTGTGGTGGGATTTTTTTCACAGCCCCGGCAAACCCATGCCACCAAGCATACCGCCGAGGCTGGACTTCAGCGCTTCGTCTACCTTGCGCGAGGCTTCGTTCACTGCGGCAACCACCAGGTCCTGAAGCATCTCGATGTCGCCGGACTTCACCACCTCAGGCTCGATCGCGATGCTCAGCAACTGCTTCTGGCCGCTCATGCGCACGGTGACGCTGCCGCCACCGGACGAGGCCTCGATGGTGATCTGCTGCATCTTTTCTTGCAGCATCTCGGCTTGCTGCCGCGCCTGCGCCAGCATTTCTTCTAGATTGAATCCACCCATAACGCCTCGAAGAAGTGGCCTGTGGTCAGTGGCTAGTAGTAATTGAGCAAACTCTCGCTGGCCACTGGCCCTGGCCACTAGTCACTGTTCTTCTGATCGATGACAGTGCGAATTTCGGCGCCGAATCTCTCCTGCATGCGCTTCACGACCGGATCGGCCAGGGCCCGCGCCCGCGCGCTGGAACCGTTCGCGCCGCTTGCCGGACGAGCCGGCGCCTCCGGCTTTGCGGCGGTGGCAGTCGCACCACCCACCATCTTGAACTTCAGTGGCGCGCCGGGACACCTGCCCAGCGCGGCCTGAATGATTCGCTTCGGCTCCGCGCCCAGCGCCACGTCAATCAGCACCTGCGACATCGCGACCTTTACCGCGACCTCCGAGCCATGCAGCGACCACTCGCCGGCCTCGAGATTGTGCGCGAGCATGTTCTGGCCCGCGTCTTCCAAGGCGCCGAGCACCGCAGCGCGCAGCGCGTCGATGCTGCTGTCCGCCGCTTCGGATGCCTCTTCCACTTGCACCGCGACCGCAGTAGCCATGCCGTTGCCGTTCGCGGTACTTGCTTCGTAAGCCGAACTTTCAGCGGCAGACGCACTGCCGGTTATGCTCGGCATCGCGCTGGGCCGCTCCGGGCCTGCTTCCGCCTTCGGCTCTGACTTGCGGCTGCGATCAGCTTCAAACGGCGACGGCCGGCTGGATGGCGAAGCCGCTGGACTTCGCGACGGAATATCGGCATCCGTTGTTCGCGAACTTGAGACACCACGTCCGCTCGAAGAGCTTGCGGCGGGCGCGCTTCCGGCGGGCGCAGTCGCAGTGGCGCCACTGGGCTTTGCCGATCCCGCTTCGCCGCTCAACAACTGTTCCAGCGGCAGCAGCCGCTGTGCGTGCACCAGTTTCAACAGCCCTAGCTCCAGATGGAAGCGCTGCTCGTGTTTGTAGCCGAGCTCGCCATGCGTGCGCAGCATGATCTGCATGAAGCGGGAAAGATCCTCCTCGCTGAAGCGTTCGGCCACGCGCGAGACACGGGCGCGCTCGTCGGCGGAAATCTGGAGTACGGGCGAGTCGCTGCCCGCGACCTTGGCCACCAGAGCATTGCGCAAAAAACGCAGTATCTGCCGGGCGAAGTGCTGCGCGCTTTGCCCTTCCACCAGCAGGCGATCGACCAGGCGCAAAACGTCTTCGCTGGAATTGCGCGCCACCGCGTCCACCACGTCTTCCAGCACCTGGCTGGGGACAGTGCCCACCAGACCGCGCACCACGTCGGCGCTGAGCGTCGTGCCGCAGCAGGCGATGGCCTGGTCCATGATGCTAAGCGCGTCGCGCATGGAGCCGTCGCCCACCTCGGCCAGCATCGCCAGCGCGTCATCGTCGGCCGCGATGCTCTCCTGCTGGGCGATGTCGTGCAACTGCTGAACAATGTCGTCGAAGCGCACGGCGTGAAAGCTGAAGTGCTGGCAGCGCGAGCGGATGGTCTGCGGGATGTCTTCGGGCTGGGTCGTCGCCATCATGAAGACGATGTGCCCGGGTGGCTCTTCCAGCGTTTTCAGAAGCGCGTTGAAGGCGGCGTCGGTGATCTGGTGGGCTTCGTCGAGAATGTAGATTTTGAAGCGATCGCGCGCCGGGCGATAGCGCGCGCCCTCGCGCAGCTCGCGGATCTCGTCGATGCCGCGGTTGGTGGCCGCGTCGATCTCGATCACATCAACCGCATTGCCGGCGCGGATCTCGCGGCAGGAGTCGCACACGCCGCAGGGCTCCGGCACAGGATGGTCCTGCGACTGGCAATTCAGCGCCATGGCCAGGATGCGCGCGATGGTTGTCTTGCCTATGCCGCGATGGCCGCTGAAGATGTATCCATGCGCGATCCGGCCCTGCTCGATGGCGTTCTTCAGCGTGCGTGTGACGTGCTCCTGCCCGATCACGTCAGAGAACTTTTGCGGCCGGTACTTGCGCGCGAGGACCTGATAACTCATGGCGATGAAGTGTCGATTATACGGTGCCTGGCTGTGGAAAGGGCCACGCCGCCATTGAGAGACAATGAAGATCGACGACGCGATCTAAATCACAGAGAAGACCAGAGCACCGCAAGAAGAGGGCCTCTACACGTAGTCCTGGTGGACGTAACACCACTTCCAGGGACTGCCTACCGATTTGAACGACTGCATCACCGGATGCCCGGTCGCCTCAAAGTGGCCGGTTGCATGACGCCCCGGCGAGGAATCGCAGCAGCCGATGTGACCGCAGATCAGGCACTGGCGCAATTGCACCCAGCGTTGACCAGTCTTCAAGCATTCCTCGCACCCTTCACTGCTCGGATTGACCTTCGGGTTTGCAAGTTTCACATGCTCACAGCTCGCCATGACATTCTCCTCGTATCAAGATACCTTGGATGATGCCATCCCCGCAGCGGATTCTGTCCCGCGCAGCATATGCCGCTGTTCCCTCGCGAGCGCAGTTTGTTACGGCAATCTGCACCTCGCCCCCACATTCACAATCTGTTGACGGAACCTTTTGCCAGCTCGCCCGTATAACGCCATAGAGACGAGCCGGTGAGGGCACCAAGCTGTTGCCGGTACAACTGGGACAACGAGACGGCTCCATTGGCGATTGCAATGGAGCCTTCGGAAGGAGAGCATCATGGACGCGAAGTATAACTGGTTGATCGACAACGGAGCGGTCCGCCTCACTCTGAACACCGTGGCCCTGGCGCTGTGGGCGGCAATGGCCATCGGGCTGCTCGAGATGGCCGCAAGATTTTAACCGAGTTCCAGACGCGCGAGTCCACTACGCGCATACGACAGCCCGGGACACTGCCTCCGCTGCACCGTCCGGGCTGATGACGAAGCCCCGCTACCCCTCAGCGGGGCTTTGGCGCTTGCGCTGGTTAGCGATCTTCGTCGACAGATACAGCGCTTAAGTTCGAGCACCCGAAATCACGGTAACTCCTGGCCTATCCCCGCGTGGTCTCCACTTCGCGCAGGCGGGCGGCCTTGCCGCGCAGTGCGCGCAGGTAATACAGCTTGGCGCGGCGGACATGCGCCGAGCGCAGCACGTCGATTTTGTCGATGACCTTCGAGTTTAGCGGGAAGATGCGCTCGACGCCCTGGCCGAAGCTCATCTTGCGAACGGTGAAGCTGGGCTGCGCGCCCTTGCTCTTGGCGATGACCAGGCCTTCGAATGCCTGGAGGCGTTCCTTGTCGCCTTCCTTGATCTTCACCTGCACGCGAACGGTGTCGCCGGGCTTGAAGTTGGGGAGGTCGGTGCGCCGCGTCTTGGCAAGCAGCCGGTCAATAATCGGAGAGTTCGACATTGCTTTTCCTTCCGTGCCGCGCGTTCGGCGCAGGCTGAAACTGAGTGTTCCTGCAATACTTCATTTCGTGCTAGCGGGACGATCGAAGCGCTTCAGGATGACGTCCGTATTCAAAGCTAACGCTCGCCTTCGATCTCCCGCAGCAGCTTGCGATCTTCCTCGCTCAACTCCGCTGCCCTTAACAGGTCCGGCCGGTTGCGCAGCGTTTTCTTCAATGCGCAGCGCCGTCGCCAGCGGCGAATCTCTTCGTGGTTCCCGTTCACTAGCACCTCGGGAACCTGCATCCCGCGAAACTCCGCCGGACGCGTGTAGTGCGGGTAATCCAGTAATCCGCCGGACCCACAGGTTGCACTTGGCGGCTCGCCTTCCACTCTTGCCATCGGTACCGCGCCGGCCGTGAACGACTCCTGCTGCGACGAGGCTGCGTTGCCCAGCGCACCCGGTATCAGGCGCGTTACCGCGTCGACGATTACGGCTGCGGCAAGTTCTCCACCGCTAAGCACGAAGTCGCCGACCGAAATCTCGCAATCGGCCAGGCGCTCGCTCACACGTTCATCGACACCCTCGTAGCGCCCGCAGATCAGCACGATCCGGTCGTGCTCGGTCATCCGCTGGGCCACCGCCTGCGTGAACATCCGGCCTTGCGGCGATAGCAGCACTACCGATTCTCGCGCGCCATCCGCCATGCGGTCCTTGCGCGGAGCCACATTCAGCGACTCCAGGCACTCGAAGATCGGCTCCGGCTTCAGCACCATGCCTTCGCCGCCACCAAAAGGACGATCGTCGACGGTGCGATGACGATCGTGCGCGAACGCCCGCAGATCGCGAATCCCAATGTCAATGAGCCCAGCCTCGCGCGCTCTGCGCACGATTCCGTAACCCAGCGGCCCGCGAAAGAAGTCGGGAAAAATCGTGATGATCTCGAACTTCATTCGTCAGGCCGAACAACCTGTGGCGCCGGCTAAAGCCGGCTCCCTCAATGAGAGCAATCCCGGGACGCTGGCCTGGAAGGCCAGCTCTACCCCTTTGCTGCTGGTTCACGCCAGCTCTACTTTTTTCGACGCTGGTCAAGGCCAGCTCTACCCGTTCGCTGCTGGTTCACGCCAGCTCTACTCTTTTCGGCGCTGGTCAAGGCCAGCACTACCCGACTACTTGCGCTTCCTCTCCCCGGCGGCTCGCGCCTCTTCGGCTTCCTGTTTCTGGCGCCGCTTCTCTTCGTCGCTGAGCGGCGCGTCTAGCTCAAGCAATCCTTCGGGCAATTCCATGTCGATCCGCTTGCCGGCTACGTCGAAGCTCTTCACGAACTCTTGCGCAAAGGGCACAAGCACTTCGTTTTGCGCGGCGCAGACGGGCAGCTTCACAACCAGCAGCGGCGCCTCGCCGGCTCCAAACCGCACTTCGCTCACGCGCCCCAGAAATCGCCCGGCATTCACCCAAAGGTCAGAGCCGACAATCTCGTTCACATAGGCCGAGCCGGGTTCCAACTCGGCGCGCTGTTCGCTTGGCACCTGCACCTCACATCCTGCCAGTCGCTCGGCGTCGTCAATGCTGTCCACGCCCGCAAACTTCAGCACCACGCCACCTTTGTGGAACCAGTGCTCTTCGAGCTGCATCTCGCGACGGCTGCCGTCCAGAGCCAGGCACCACAGCACCCGCCGCTCCGCAAAACGCTCAGGGAAATCCGTATGCAGCTCGGCCAGCACTTCCCCGCGCCGGCCTTGCGGGCCCAGCACGCGCGCGATGGTGACGAAGTCGCCGGCTATTCCACAATCTCCAACTGATAGCGCTTCCGCGGGCGAATGCTTGCCGAATGCAGAATCGTGCGCAGACTCCGCGCTGTTCGCCCGTGACGCCCGATGATGCGGCCCAGGTCTTCCTCGGCGACGATCAGCTCCAGCACGGTCAGCCCGTTCTCGGCGAAGGGCTCAACCGTGACCTCGTCCGGGGCTTCCACGATCGCCTTGGCGAGGAGCTCGATCAGCGCAACCATGTCCGGTTTGCCGTCTGACATTGTGAGACTTCCTTGCGGTTAAGCTACGCTCGATGACTCGGCCGGAGTTTCCGCCTTGGCCGCCTCGGGTGGAACCGGCGCAGCGACAGGCGTCCTCTCCACCAGCTTCCTCACGCGGTCCGATAGCTGCGCGCCCTTCGCCGTCCAATACTGGATGCGCTCGCGCTTCAGGTCGACGGTCGCGGGATTGGTCCGGGGGTTATAGGTCCCCACCACTTCGACCGAGCGGCCATCGCGCGCCCGGTCCTTCTCGATTACCACGATGCGGTAATACGGCTGCTTGCGCGCGCCACGGCGCGATAGACGAATCATCAACACAGAAGATGGTTTCCTTTCCTGCTGGTTCGCCGCCAGAAACACTTCCCATCAAGCGTTACGATGAGCTGAAATTCCGGCGACTACACTTCCTCAGGCGAGATGACCGGCAACGGGTGCTCCAGCGATCACGTCGCTACCGCACCCCAATGAACGCAGCCAGGCGCTCATCGGACCTCATATTGCTTGAGGCAACAACCTACTTCATTATTGCGGATGCGAGCTGCTTTGGCAAGGCTCACCTGGCCCGGAAGAGAATCTATAGCTTCTCATAGAACTCACACGCCGAGCACGAGATGTACATCCCGCCGGCAACATTGCGCTCGCGGTCCTTCACGCGCTTCACCACACGCGTCGGTTTGCCGCACTTGGGGCAATCCGTGCTCTTGCTGGTATCCATTACCTTCTTGCGGTCTGCGGTTTTAGCGATTTTGGCCACTCAAGTTCCTCGGGTCTAAATTGTGAAACAGGCGCACAAACGCCCGCTCCTTGTCGCGTACTGCTCAATTTTACATGAGTGGCGCGCGGCCTCACGCCGCAGCACTCGAGAGTCGCGCCAAAGACTTAACCTTTCACCTGCACTTTCGAGAAGGTCAGAATCACGCGTCCCGACGTTGGCTGTCCGAAGGCGGTGGCGGGTTGGAAGGTCGTGAAAATCAGCATGTTCTTCAACTGCGGGAGAATGGCTTCCGCATCCTCGGGAGCGGAGAGGATGCGATAGTCCTGGACGCGGCCATCGGGCCCGACATAGGCCTCCACCACCAGCGACTCGGCCGAGGAAACCCCTATGGTCATCTCGAAAGGTGTGGAACGTAACTGCGCCGGGGTGTAGAGCACGGTCGGAACATCGTTGGAAGCGCGTACGCGTGTCGGGTAATAGAGGAAGCTGATCAGCACGCCGAAGATGATGATGGTAGTCACCAGCCCGGCGGTTGCAGGAACCATGATGGCCCGGAAGGCATTGTCCCAGCGGACGCGGAGCATCTCCCAGCGCGAGCGGCGCGCATTGGCCATCTCCTGCGAGAGCGCGACCCGCAACTTGAGGGCGAGCTCCGGCGGCGCCACCTTGCGGCCCAGCGACGCGACCAGAGACTGCATCCGCTGCATGGAGGCAAAACTCGCGGCGCATTCCGGGCATGTCTGCACATGCTCGTTCATCTGGGCCAACTGGTTGCGCGACACGCAGCCGTCCACGTAGCACGACATGAGCTTCTTCGCAACAGCGCACTTCATGGCATGACCTCGATCTTGCGGCGACCTACACGCCGTTCGTCCGGCGCGGCGGGGGTGAAGCCCAGCGCCGGGAGATGGCGCTCCAGGCGCTTGCGCAGCGCGTCGCGGCCGCGCACCAGGCGCGACTTCACCGTCCCCAGGGTTGTCTCCATCACCTCGGCAATCTGCTCGTACGACAACTCTTCGATGTCGCGCAGGATCACCGTCGTGCGATACGGCTCGGTCAGCGCCTTCAACTCGGTTTCCACCCGGGCCCGCAGCTCTTCGTCATACAGATTCTGTAGCGGCGACTTCCCTTCATCCACCAGCACGTCCTTAGCTGAGAAAGCCCGCTGTTGCTCGCCCTCGGGGGAGGCGTCGATGGAAGTCTCACGGAACTTATGCCGGAACCACCAGCGCCGGCGGTTCGACGCCTCGTGTACCGCGATGCGATAGATCCAGGTCTTCAGGCTGGAGTCGGAATGGAAGTTCCTGATGCCGCGAAAAACTTTGATGAAGACTTCCTGCGTGGTGTCGGCGGCGTCGGACGGGTCGTCGAGAATGCGATGGACCAGGCTATAGACAGGCTGGTTGTAGTGCGTGATGAGCCAGCAGAAGGCCTCCTCCGATCCGGCCTTCAATTCGGCCACGACCGAAGCTTCCTCCGTGCGTACTCCTATCGCACTTGCGAGTTCACTCAATGTTGTTGCTCCCGCCACGGGCGGCACCTCTAATGATAAACAGTTTTGTGAATCAGCAACAACTATCGGGCCCGCCGTCCGCGCGCCAACGAGGACAGCACCGCACGAGCGCCTTTCGGGGCGACAATGGTGTAGACACCAGCAAAGGCGGGAATGTTCCCGCGAATCAAGGCGTTATTGTGACTTTGCGGAGGGCTGGGAGGTACTTTGTGAGCTTGATCCAGATCCGTTCGCGGTGGCAGCCGGGGCCGGCTTCTTTTTGTGTACGGTCTTCTTCTTCTCAGGCTCGGTGTCGTCAACGATGACCTTTTTCGGAGGGGCCGCTGCCGCTGCTGCCGCCTGTTGAAGGCTCTGCACCTGCAAACGTAATTGGTTCACCTCCGCCTGCTTCGATAAGGCAAGACTCTCCAGATTGTCGCCGAGGTCACGCCGCACCGAGTCGATGACCATTAATTGCTGCGCTAGCACTTCGTAGTCATTCCTGGGACCAAATGCGCCGGCTGCTTCAGTAAACGAAGCCAACACGTCATATAACGCGTTCAGGTTGCGATACAGTTTGAATCCGGCGCTCAGGTCCTGCGGCGCCGCGCGAAAACCATCGATAAGGCCGGGTAGCGCGCTGGTGAGGTTGCGTTGCAGGGAGTCGGCGTTCGTTTGCGCTTGTTGCTTGGAGGCGCCGTCGGCCTTCCACCGCTCGATCCGCATATGCGCAATGTCGAGGTTCGCCTGCGAGGCAGCCGCCTGGAGCCTGTCGAGGTCGGCGGAAATCGGAGTAGAGCCCGCGACCTGCGCCCGAGTTGGCGGCGCAGATGGGCTCTGTGCAGGCATGTTCGTACCGCATGCTGTCAGCAATAAAGCCAGCGTGATGGTCCTGACTTGTACTTCCATCCAATAATCTTATGCTTGTCGTCGAGGCGGTGCAGGCGTCGAGTGGAACGACGACGCGACCACTATTGGATGCATCTCACAATTTCCGGGAGCGCCGCCCCCCCGGGCAATTTCGTGGGCTGCGACGCAGGGAAGTGGATGCGCTTATCCTGAACTTTCAGGAAGTCCCGTTGAATCTGACCCAGAACGCATCGGTGTGACGAAGCCGGGTATGGCTGCCTACCCGCGTACTGGGTTTGACGAAGGGGCAACGGTGGGAGAGAATACCAACGGGCGCTGCTTCAGACAGCGCCGCCCCTCCGCGAAGTGGGCCTGTGGCGCAGCTGGGAGCGCGCTTCCATGGCATGGAAGAGGTCGTCGGTTCGATCCCGACCAGGTCCACCAAACACAAGGTTGTTATAAATCAATTATTTAAGTGTTGCGCCGTTTCGAAGTGTACAAAGTTTGTACCAGTTGGCGCGACATGATT
>Ga0335079_10007801_pt1 | contig 12160 bp, 9 predicted proteins | sample Lox_Sample_33_FD_206719 | JGI IMG/M metagenome (GOLD analysis project Ga0335079, IMG submission 206719) | Soil microbial communities from Loxahatchee National Wildlife Refuge, Florida, United States - Lox_Sample_3.3 | ecosystem: Environmental > Terrestrial > Soil > Wetlands | place: USA: Florida... | reverse complement strand
GCTTGATCCGCTTGGTGTCGTGAATCAGCGTCGCCTGGAATAGCATGCTGTTGGTGATGTTCTCACAGGCGTCGGTCAGGTGCTCGCCAACGAAGGCATCGTAGAAGCCGAGCTTGTCGGCGAGGATGATCGCCTCGCGGTCCTCGCGCAGCGTCTGCGTCCAGTCGCGGCCGATGGGATGCACCGGCATGGTGAAGTAACCCAACCGCATTTCCGTCTCCGCTCAACAGCGCTTGCCTGGCAAACTACCTGAGCCGGCAGGCGGATGCATCAAGCGTGATAAAATTCGATTTTGAAAGGGCGAAAATAGCTCTCATTTTTCCGCTCCGTGAAAGCGGCTACCCAATTTGCAAACGAATTTCTGCTTTGCCGCTGGCGCGGGAACGGGGGCTCGGCGCTCAGGCCGCGACGCCGGCGAGGAAGCCTTCGACCTCGCGGCGCAGTTCGGCGGCGGCGGCTTCCACCGCCTGCGAAGCGCCGAGCACGCTTTCCGCCGACTGGCGCGTTTCGCTCGCCGCGCCGGTGACGTTGCCGAGCACCGACACAACCAGCTTGGCACCCTCGGCGGCGCCGGCGACGTTCTGAGAAATCTCGGACGTCGCCGCGTTTTGCTGCTGCACGGCGGAGGCGACGGTGGTGGTGCAGCTGTCGATCTCCTGCATGCGGCTGGCGATGCGGCCGATGGCCTCGACCGCGCTGCCGGTCGACGACTGCACGGCGCCGATCAGCCGGGAAATGTCCTCGGTCGCTTTCGCGGTCTGCACCGCGAGCGATTTGACTTCGGAGGCGACCACGGCGAAGCCCTTGCCGGCCTCGCCCGCGCGGGCCGCCTCGATGGTGGCGTTGAGCGCCAGCAGATTGGTCTGCCCGGCGATGGTGCGGATCAACTTCACCACGTCGCCGATCTTCTGCGCGGCCTGCGACAGCGCGCTGATCTGTTGATTGGTGCCTTGCGCTTCCTCGACCGCCGCGCGCACGATGGTCGTGGTCATCGCCAACTGCCGGCTGATCTCGCCGATCGAGCCGGCCAGTTGATCGGCGGCGATGGCGGCGGTTTCCACATTGGTGCTCGCTTCATTCGACGCCGCCACCGCGCCGTCGGCGCGCTGCGAGGTTTGCCCGGAGCTTTCAAGCAGCACGGTCGCTGTCGAGCGCATCGCCATCGCGCTGTCGGTCACCGTGCGCAGGTACTCTTCGGCGCGCTGGCGGAACGCGGCGATCGCCCGGTCGATGGTGGAACGCCGCCGCTGCTGCTCCTGCATCGCCGCGCGTTCGCGTTCGGCGTCGCGCCGCTCGGTGATGTCCTCGTGCGTCGCCACCCAGCCGCCGCCGGCCATCGGCAGGTTGATGACCAAAACGGTGCGCCCGGTGGCGGATTTGACTTCGTTGGTGATCGTCTTGCCCTGGGCCATACCCGAGACCAGCGTGTGCCGGTATTCCGCGAGATCGCGCGAGAACGTGCCATTGGCGATCCGGTGTTCGAGCAGGCTGGTCAGCGTGCGGCCGGGCTTCACCACGTCCTCGGACAACTGATACAGCTCCACGTAACGCTGATTGCAGATCACCAGCCGCTCGTTGCCGTCGAACATGCACAGGCCCTGCGACATGTTGTTGATCGCGACGCCCATGCGCGTGTTGTTGGTTTGCAGCTGGCGGATGATGGCGAACCCGCCAAGGAGCATGGCCAGCATTGTCGCGAGGCCGGCGCCTAAGACGGATAGCCAGAGTTTTGGCGTGGCGGCGACCCAGTCCTCCAGCGGCACGGCAAAGTGGAAAAGCACCAAGCTTGCCGGAAAGCAGACGCAGCCGATCAGTGCGACGGAACGCCAATCGCGCGCGGTGTCGGATGCGGAAGCGGCGGCCATGCTGGGTGCCCGGGTCGGGGGCAAACTATTCCCTTACCGGTTGTTTTGCGGTTAATGTCGATCGCACGAAGTGTTAACAAAATCCAAAAATGCAGGAGTGAACGCGATCCATGGCGAAATTGCGCGCGGTTGAATGCCGCGAATTCATCAAGGCGGTGATCGAAAAGGCCGACGCCATGGGCGTGCCGGTGTCGATCGCCGTGGTCGGGCCGGAGGGCCACCTGATCGCGGTCGAGCGCATGGACGAGGCCGGCTTTATCACGCCGGACACCGCCATCGCCAAGGCCTATACCGTGGCGGCGTTCCGTTCGATGAGCCCGCGCTTTCCGGACGGGCTGGTGATCCAGCAATGGTTCAAGGAGCGCAATCCGCAATTGCTGATCAGCCTGGCGGCGCTGACCAACGGCAAGATTGCGGCCTCGGGCGGCGCGGCGCCGGTGTTCAGGGGAGACGAAATGGTCGGTGCCTATGGCATTTCCGGCGGCACCTCGCAGCAGGACGAGGAGATGGCGATTTACGCGCGCGCCAAGGTCGGCTGGGCGCATCAATCGACCGCCGAGCCGAAGGAGAGCGTGAAGGAGCACATCAACGCGCTCTACGCCAAGGCCGGCATCGCCGACCGCAAGCTTTAGACATTTTTACTGGGGCACAAGCATGCAAGCGACCGCTGCCAAAGCCGAGGCCTGGGCTGGCCGTATCGAAGATGACGCGTTGCTGCGTGGGCAGGGGCGCTTTGGCGACGACGTGACGCCTGCGGGCGCGTTAGCGGCTTATTTCGTGCGCTCGCCGCACGCCTTCGCCGAGATCGAGCGCATCGACGTCGCCGCCGCCAAGAGCGCGCCGGGCGCCGTGGCGGTGCTCACCGCCGCCGATCTGGCCGCGGCGCACTATCATTCGATCTCGCACCCGCATCCGATTCCCGGCCGCGGCGGCAAACCGGCAGTCGCGCCGCACCGGCCGTCGCTCGCCGAGAAGCGCGTGCTGCATGTCGGCGAACCGGTCGTGGTGGTGATCGCGGCGAATTTGCGCGCGGCGCAAGATGCCGCGGAAAAAGTCGTCGTCGATTACAAGCAGCTCGCCGCGGTGACCGACGTGCGCGAAGCGGTCAAGCCGGGGGCGCCGCAGTTGTGGCCGGAAGCGCCCGGCAATATCGGTTTCGACTGGACTGCGCCGGCCGATCCCGACGGCAAGAAACAGGCGGCGCTCGCGCGCGCCTTTGCCGAGGCCGCGCATGTGGTGCGGCTCGAGCTGGTCAACCAGCGCCTGGTGGTCGCCTCGCTCGAGCCGCGCAGCGCCACGGCGAGCTATGACAGCGCGACGGGCGTCTTCACGCTGCGCTGCCCGACGCAAGGTGTCGCCAATATCCGCGGCCAGGTCGCCGAAAGCCTCAACGTCAAGGCAGAGCAGTTGCACGTCCTCACCGACGACGTCGGCGGCGCCTTCGGCATGAAAGGCGCGGCGCATCCGGAATACGTCGCGCTGCTGCATGGCGCGCGCGTCACCGGCAAGCCGGTGCATTGGGTGTCCACCCGTTCGGAAGCCTTCGTCAGCGATTGCCAGGGCCGCGACTCATTCTGGACCGTAGAACTCGCGCTCAGCAAGCGCGGCAAATTTCTCGGCCTGCGCGTCGACTGTCTCGGCAGTGTCGGCGCCTACATCACCCCGGTTGGACATTTCATCGTCACCACGCATATCTCCGGCTGCCTGCCGACGGTCTATGACATTCCGCACGCGCAGGTGAACACGCGCTGCGTTTTCACCAACACGCTGCCGACCGCGCCCTATCGCGGTGCCGGACGGCCGGAAGCGAGCTACCTGCTCGAGCGCGTCATCGATGCCGCCGCCGGCGTAACCGGTATCGACGCCGCCGAATTGCGCCGCCGCAATCTGATCGCGCCCGGCAAGATGCCCTATGCCACGGCGTTCGGCAGCACCTACGACAGCGGCGATTTCCCGGCGGCGTTCGAGCGCGCGCTCGCGCTTGCCGATCACGCCGGCTTTGCCGCGCGCAAAAAGGCGGCGAAGAGGCAAGGCAAGCGGCGCGGCATCGGCATCGGCTGTTATCTCGAGATCGCCGGCGCCTTTCCGGAGGAGGCCGCGCGCATCTCGTTTCCCGGCGGCAAGGCGGTGACGGTGAGCATCGGCGCCGGCGCTAGCGGACAGGGGCACAAGACGGTGTTCGGCCGAGTCGCCGCGCGCCGCCTCGGCATCGCGCCCGAGGCGGTGACGGTGACGGCGGGCGATTCGACGCGCGACGTGCCCGGCTTCGGCGCGGTCGCCTCGCGTTCGGCCATGTATGTCGGCGGCGCCATCGCGGTCACCGCCGACAAGGTGATCGAGAAGGGCAAGCGCGTCGCTGCCATGCTGCTGCAGGCGGCGGAGAGCGACATTGATTATCGCGACGGCAAGTTCAGCGTGCGTGGCACGGCCCGTGAAGTGCCGCTGTTCGAGGTGGCCGAGCGCGCGGCCGAGCTCAAGCGCCAGGGTGTGATCGCCGAGAGCCTCGACACGCAAGCCAATAACAAGTCGCCGCCCTCGTTCCCCAACGGCTGTCACGTCGCCGAGGTGGAGATTGATCCTTCGACCGGCGCGGTCGCGATCGTCAACTACGTGGCGGTCGGCGATTGCGGCAATGTGCTCGACGAGACCATCGTCACCGGCCAGATCCACGGCGGGGTGGCGCAGGGCCTCGGCCAGGCGCTCACCGAAAACACCGTCTACGACGCCGACGGCCAGCTCGTGTCGGGTTCGTTCATGGATTACGCGCTGCCGCGCGCCGATTTGATGCCGGACATGACGGTCGAGCACTACGCCGTCGCCTGCCGCACCAATCCGCTCGGCGTCAAGGGCACCGGTGAGGCCGGTACCACGGCGGCGCCGCCGGCGGTGATCAATGCCATCCTCGATGCGCTGCCGAAAGGCGCGCAGCTCGACATGCCGGCGACGCCGGAGCGGGTGTGGAAGGCGTTGCAATCCGCCTCATCCTGAGCAGCATCGCACCGATATCGGGTTTACCCGAGATCGGCATTTAATATTGCCCAAGTCGGCTCAAGCCGACTTGGGTGCGATGCGTCTCGAAGGATGGGGTGGCCACCCGGCCTCATTGGGTTTCGATCTTCACCGCGCTGGTGACCGTTTCCCAGTGCTTCATTTCGCCGGCGAGCCATTGCTGCGCGTCGGACACCGATTTGCTCGGCACGATATTGTAATTCTGCTTCTTGAATTTTTCCTGCACCTCGGGCGAGGCGATCGCTTTCGCGACGATGGCATAGAGCGCGTCAAGCACCGGCTTGGGCGTGTCGGCGGGCGCGAACAATGCGTTCCAGGCGATGGTGCCGACATCCGGATAGCCGACTTCCTTCATGGTCGGGACGTCGGGGTAGTCGGCGAGGCGCGTGTGATTGACCATGGCGAGCGCGCGGAATTTCCCCGCCTTCACCATGCCGGCGGCGCTGCCGACGTTGAGAAACGCCGCCTGCACGTCGCCGCGCAACATGTCCTGGATGACGCCGGAGGCGCCGTTCTTGTTCGGCAGCGCCGACATGTCGAGATCGCCGGCGCGCTTGGCGAAATAGGCCATGTCGTAATGCGGATAGGAGCCGTTGCCGACCGTGCCATACTTTATCTTGCCCGGGTTCTTCTTGGCGTAATCGACCAACTCGGGCACCGTCTTGACCGGGAAATCATTGACGGTCGTTACCAGCAGGAAAGCCGGCACGTCGACCAAATTGGTGACCGCGGTCACTTTCTTGCTGTAATCGAAATTGAGCTTGCTCTTGTAGATGATCGGCGTGATGGCGTTGGTCGAGACGTTGCCGATCATCAGCGTGTAACCGTCTGGTGCCGATTTTGCCATTTCATCGATCGCCAGCATGCCGAAGGCGCCGGGCTTGTTGATCACCAGGAAGCTTTGGCCGGTGATCTTCTGAATCTCATCGGCGATGATGCGCGCGGTGATGTCGGTGGCGCCGCCCGGCGCGTAAGGCACCAGCACCTTGATCGGCCGGTCCGGATATTTGCTTTGCGCCGAGGCGGCGGCCGTGCCGAGCGCGAGGCAGGCGGCAGACAAGACGATCGCGATTAGACGCTTCATGAAAAATCCTCCGTGTGGTTTGCGGCCGGGGTCTTCGCGCCCCTGCGCCGGCGACGTTCAGGCGGCTTTGATGCCGTGCAGACTGTGCGAGGCGTCCTTGCAGGTGAAGAACACGACGTCGCCATCCGGGGTCGCCTTGCCGTCGTGAATGGTATTGGCGGGGATATAGACGAGCGAGCCGGGCTTGGCCTCGACCGCCTTGCCGCCGACGGTGGCGCGGAAGGTGCCTTCCAGAATGTAGATCCACTGCTCGTTGGGGTGCGAATGCGGCTCGGCGCCGGTGCCGGCCTTCATGCGCATCAGGCCGACGATCATGCGGTCGCCTTCGACGCAGGGCCCATGCGCGGTGGAATAGGACGGGCCGCCCATGATCTTTGCGACGGTGCCAAGGTCGAAGACGAACTCGCCCGGTGCGGCGCGCGTGGCGCCCGGCGTGCGCGGGACTGGCTGAGCGGACATGGTGCTTTCTCCCGAAAGTGGCGATTAACGGCTTGTTGTTGCGGCGATGTTAGTGGAGCGCCGGTGGCGGCGCCAGTACGGGCGCGGCGTGTATCGCCATGCGGACCAAAGGCTCACCACCGTTCGGCCATTGTCGGCCGCCACGTTGCCCGCGTTCGATTCGGAGATTGCCGCCGATGCTGCGTCCCCTCGTCGCGCTTCTCACGCTGCTGGCGCTGGCCGGCTGCGCTGCCGAATACGTGCCGAAAGAAGAGCCGAGCTTCTACCGCAACCTAGCGCAGCCCGGCGCGCAACTCGACGCCGCGGCGGCCGCCTCGATGATATCCGGCTACCGCACCAACAACGGACTGGCGGCGGTGACGCTCGATCCGGAATTGACGCGGCTTGCCGCGGCGCAGGCCGCGATCATGGCCAAACGCGACAGGCTCGATCACAACGCCGGCAAGCCGTTCGTGGTGCGGCTGAAGGCGTCGGGCTACGACGCCAAGTTGGCGGCGGAAAATATCGGCGCCGGCTATCACACTTTGGCCGAGGCCTTCTCCGGCTGGCGCGACTCAGGCCCGCACCGAGCCAACATGCTGCTCAAGGGCGCGACCCGCATGGGCATCGCTGCTGTCTACACACCGACGTCGAAGTACAAGGTCTATTGGGCGTTGATCCTGGCCGCGCCGGACGACCGCAAGAGCTAGCCCCGGCCGGCGTGCTGGCGCCGAGCACCCCCCAATGACGATGCCCGGTTGCATCCGCTAGACTGCATCCCTCCACAAGCGGCATGCGGGGGCGAACCCGCGGCAAAACCCATCCGGGAGGGATCCATGACGTTACCCAAGACAATCAAACTGCTCGGCGCGACCGCATTGTTCGCGTTGAGTACGGTCGTGGCGCAAGCCGCTCCGTTCATGATCGTCGGCAACGACGAAAAGCAGGGCTTTGCCGCCGACGGCAAGCCGATCTTTTCGCCCGCCGGAAAAGATTCGGTGCTGATCGTCGATCTGGCCAATCCGCTCGGCCCGAAAATCGTCGCCAATCTTGCGCTCAAGAATTCGGTCGTCGGACCGCCGGTCAACGTCGCCATCGATCCGACCGGTTCGATCGCGCTCGTTGCCGACTCGATGGACATGACAAAAAACGGCGAGGCGCTGAAGCCTGCACCCGACGACAAGATCTACGTCATCGATCTCAAGGCGAAACCGGCCAAACTCATTGCGACGCTCACCGGCGGCAAGCAGCCGTCCGGATTGAGCATCAATGCTGCCGGAACGTTGGCGCTGGTCGCCAATCGCGCCGGAAAGTCGATCAGCATCCTGTCGATCAAGGGTACCGACGTGAAGGTCGTCGGCACGGTGGACATGGGCGAGGAAGTCTCGCACGTCGTCTTCACGCCCGACGGCAAGCATGCGCTGGCCACCAAGTTCGCCGGCCATAAAGTCGCGCAGCTCGACGTGGATGGCGAGAAAGTCACCGACACCAAGCATGACCTGCCGGTCGGCCTCTGGCCCTACAACATCGCCGTGACTCCGAACGGCACCCTCGCGCTGACGACGGACAACGGCAATCAGGGAACGTCCGATGGCAACGTCGACACCGTCAGCGTCATCGATCTGTCCGCCAAGCCGCCGCGCGTCATCGACCACGTCACGGTGCCGGACAGCCCGGAGGGCCTGGCGATCAGCCCGGACGGTAGGATCGCGGCCGTGATCGACGCCGTCGGCTCCAACAAGGACCACAAGTCGTTCATGTATCATCGCGGCGGCATCGCGACGATCCTGCTCATCAAGGGCAAGACGGTCACCAAGCTCAAGGATATCGAGGTCGGCGCATTGCCGGAGGCGGTCTGCTTCACGCCCGACGGCCGTTTCCTCTACGTCGGCAATTACATCGACCGGGATTTCTCGATTCTGCGCGTCAACGGCACCCGGGTCACCGACACCGGCAAGCGGTTCAAAGTGCCCGGCCAGCCGGCGTCGGCACGCTGCAGCGTCCGCTAGCGCAACATGCGCGGCGGCACTGGACCTGGCGCGACGCTCTGACTAGCTTTGCGTGCCATGCCGGTGCTGCCGCGTCTTTCCACTTACGACGACGTCTATCGCCAATTCCGCTGGGATATTCCGGCGCGCTACAATATTGGCGTCGACGTCTGCGACCGCTGGGCCGCGGCCGAACCGGGCCGGCTCGCGATTCTGCACGTGCGTGCCGACGGTCGCGAAGAGGCGGTAAGCTACGGCGCGCTGCGCGAAACTTCCAACCGCCTCGCCAATGTGCTGCGCGCACAAGGCGTCAAGCGCGGCGACCGCGTCGCCATCATGCTGCCGCAGATGCCGGAAGTCGCGGCCGCGCATATCGCGATCTACAAGCTCGGCGCGGTGGCGCTCCCGGTTGCTGTGCTGTTCGGCCCCGACGCGCTCTCCTACCGGCTGCAGAATTCCGGCGCTAAGGCGCTGATCACCAACGCGCAAGGGCTCGCCAAGCTCGATGGTGTGCGCAACGAGGTGCCGGAGCTTACCTGCGTGCTCGGTGTCGACGATTTCGTCGATCTCCTGGCGCGCGCCTCGTCCGATTTCACGCCGGTCGATACCTCGGCCGACGATCCGGCGATGATGATCTACACCTCCGGCACCACCGGGCAGCCGAAAGGCGCGCTGCACGCGCATCGCGTCCTGCTCGGGCATCTGCCCGGCATCGAGCTGCCGCATTATCCGTTCCCGCAAGCCGGCGACCGCTATTGGACGCCGGCCGATTGGGCCTGGGCCGGCGGCCTGCTCGACGCGCTGCTGCCGAGCCTGCATCACGGGGTGCCGGTGGTGGCCTTCAAATTCGACAAGTTCGATCCGGAGCGCGCCTTCGCGCTGATGGCGCAGAAGGAGGTGCGCAACGCCTTCATTCCGCCCACCGCGCTGCGGATGATGCGCGCGGCGCCGAGCCCGCGCGGCCGCTACGAGCTCAAGCTGCGTAGCGTCGCCTCGGGCGGCGAATCGCTCGGCATCGAGGCGCTGGAATGGGGCAAGCAGGCCTTCGGGCTCCTCATCAACGAATTTTACGGCCAGACCGAATGCAATCTGGTGCTCGGCTCCTGCGCGCAGCTCGGCATGCTCAAGCCGGGCGCCATCGGCAAGCCGGTCCCGGGCCATAAAGTCGCGGTGATCGGCAAGGACGGCACGCCGCTGAAGGCTGGCGACATCGGCCAGATTGCGGTGATGCGGCCCGACCCGGTGATGTTCCTCGAATATTGGGGCAAGCCCGCGGCCACGCGCGACAAGTTCATCGGCGACTGGATGACCACCGGCGATCAGGGCGTGACGGACGAAGCAGGCCATATCTCTTTCGTCGGCCGCGACGACGACGTGATCACCTCGTCCGGCTTCCGCATCGGGCCGGGCGAGATCGAGGACTGCCTGCTGCGTCATCCGGCGGTGGCGCTCGCCGCGGTGGTCGGCAAACCCGATCCGCTGCGCACCGAGATCGTCAAAGCCTTCATCGTGCTCAAGAAGGGCCAGCCGCCGTCGGATGCGCTCGCCGCCGAGATCCAGACTTTCGTGCGCACCCGCCTGTCGGCGCACGAATACCCGCGCGAGGTCGCCTTCATCGACGACATGCCGATGACGACGACGGGGAAGGTGATTCGCAGGCTGCTGCGGGAGAAGGCGTGACTTAACGCGCTTGCCCGCCGCCCATGATGAACACGTGGAAGCCGAGCCGCCGCTTAGCGACGAGATAGAGCATGATCGATTCCGCGACCAGCGCGCTCGACGTGGCGACGCCAGCGCCCTCGATGCCCAGGCGTGGAATGAGCAGGATGCAGAGCCCGAGGTTGATCGCGAAGGCCGCGGCGTAGATCATCGCGCATTGCCGGCGCTCGCCCAGCATGTTGAGCAGCCGTTCGGCGGGACCGACCGCGGCGCGCGCCAGCATGCCAACTGCCAAGATGAACATCACGCCATAGCCGCGCTCGAAATTGTTGCCGAACAGCGCCAGCAGCGGGCGGCCGAGCGCCAGGATCAGCGCGCAGGCCGCGAGCGAGGGCCAGAACGTCCATTTGACGGTCTCGGCGAAGAACGAAGCGAGCCGCCGCTTGTCGCCGGCCACGTGATATTCGGTGAACTTGTGCGTGGTGGCGCCGGAGATGGCGAAATAGATGAAGGCGACCAGCGCCAAGAGCCGCGCGCCGGCATAATAGACCGACACCTCATCGGGCGAGCGGAAGCGCTCGAGCGTGAGAATGTCGACGTAGGTCAGCAGCAGATAGAAGAATTCCACCATGAAGATCGGCAGCGAGGTGGCGAGCCAGGTCTTCACTTCGTAGTGCCGCGGGCCGGCCGGCACCGCGGTCTTGAGCCGGCGGTCGAGCAGGACGAGTTGCACGAGCGTCACCGCCCAAGCGGTGGCGACGGCGATCAGCATCGCGGTCACCGCATCGGTCGGCGCGCCGAGCAGATAAGCCGCGCCCATCGCCACGGTGATGGTGAACTGACGCCAGATGTAGAACGGCATCAGCGCGAGATTGGGCCAGCTGTAGGACTGCGCGATGCCGGCCTGCACCTGCACCAGGCCGTAGATCGGAATGGTCAGGCAGGCGAGATAGAGCGGCACCTTGGTGAATTCATCGAGCCATGGCGCAAACAGCGCGACCGCGCCGGCGCTCGCCGCGCCGATCGCGGTGGCGATGGCGAAGGCAAGCCAGCGGCTGCCGGTCAAAAATCCGCGCAACAGCTCAGGCGATTTGAGCTCGGTATATTCCGGGATGAAGCGGCGAGCGGCCGAGGCGAGGCCGACGTCCGACAATGCGCCGATCATCAGCACCCAGGTCCATACATAGATATAGATGCCGAACTGGAAGCTGCCCATCCAGCGCGCGAGCAGCACCTGGCTCACCAGTGCCAGCACCGCGCTGCCGACGCGCACGAGAAAGACCTTTCCGGCGAACAATTGCGCCAACCGGTTGTCGCTCTTGTCGGCGAGGAAGGCTTTCACGCGCGCGGCAAGACCTGCCGGCGGCGGCGCGGCTGCGGCAGGTTCGGAATCGACCAACGCCACGGGTTCTCTCCGCGCCGGCAGCGGCCGGTTTGCGAGCGACGGCAAAGCCATCATTCTTTTTTAGCAAGGAACCGTTAAGAATCGGTTCGGAGTGGCCGCTTGTGCCGATAAATCAGGGCGTTTCGAGCTTGGCCACGTCCGCTAAGATAGCCTCGACCGCCGTGCGCTCTGCGGCGGTGAGCGCGGCCTGTGGCGGCACCGGATCGCCGACCGCGTAACCCTGGATCTGCAGGCCGGCCTTGATGCAGGCGGCGAGATTGAAGCGCGCGAAGGCCTCGTTGATGCGCCAGAGTTTCCGTTGCAGCGCCATCGCCTCCGGCCATTGTCCGGCGCGGCACAAGTCGTAAAGCCGCACGCTCTGGCGCGGCACGATGCAGGCCGGCCCCGCCATCCAGCCGACGCCGCCGATCAGCATCACCGCCGCCGGGATGTGCGCCGAGGCCGAGAACACTTTCATGCCCGGACAGCGGTTCATGATCGAGAGCAGGCGGCCGGTGTTGGTTGAGGCGTCCTTGATATAGGCGATGCGCGGGTGTTCGCTGAGCCGCGCGATCACGTCGAGGGTCAGATCGCTGCGCTGGAATTGCGGATTGGTGTAGAGCACCACCGGGATGTCGACGCTGTCGGCGATGGCGCGGAAGTAGGATTCGACCTGCGCATCCTTGAGCGGGAAATAGGCTTCGAGAATCGCCAGAATGCCGTCGGCGCCGAG
>Ga0335079_10007799_pt1 | contig 12162 bp, 11 predicted proteins | sample Lox_Sample_33_FD_206719 | JGI IMG/M metagenome (GOLD analysis project Ga0335079, IMG submission 206719) | Soil microbial communities from Loxahatchee National Wildlife Refuge, Florida, United States - Lox_Sample_3.3 | ecosystem: Environmental > Terrestrial > Soil > Wetlands | place: USA... | reverse complement strand
GGCGACGCCGTCGGCGGCCTTCGGGCTCGGCGAGAAGGGCCAAGCCGATCCGGTCGAGATGTATTTGAACGACGTGTTCACGGTGACGGTGAACATGGCTGGCCTGCCGGGCATTGCCGTGCCGGCGGGCTTGGATAGCCAGGGTCTGCCGCTCGGCCTGCAATTGATCGGCCGGCCGTTCGACGAGGAGACGCTGTTTTCCTGCGCCGCGGTGATCGAGCAGGCGGCCGGACGGTTCACGCCGCAAGCGTGGTGGTGACCGCGCTGGTTATGGCGGCCTAGTTCTGACTCGCCGACGCGATCGGCGGCAGGTCCTGGTCGCTCTCGACGGTTTTCTTGCCGCCGAAGTCGCCGCCGCCAAAGATGAAGAACACCGCAGCCAAGGCGACAAGGCCGCCGACGATGATGCCAAAGGTGCCGTTGTCCTGTTTCATGCTGTTCGCCCTCACGTCTGTTTCTTGCGTTCGCCGTTTCGCCGCGCGTGCCAACGCGCCGCGATGCGAAAACGTTTCATGCAGAATTCGGGCCAGTCGCCGCGAAATCCATTGAGACGGCGCGGCCGCGGGTTTCGGTATACGAAAAATACAGAACTTGGCCGAGCGCAGAGGGAGCGACATACTCAATGCGCTGGGAGGGATTCGGTGGCCGAAGGCGACGTCCGCGCCAACGTACGGGATCTTTATGACGCGTACGGCCGGCGCGACTTCGAGCGCGTGGCGGCCCTGATCCACGACGACATTGATTGGGTCATCTACGCGCCGCTCTCGGTGTTTCCCTTTGCCGGGCCGCGGCATGGACGCGCGGCGGTGCTGGCGGCGATGGCCGAAATCGCCGTGCACTTCTCGCTGGAAAGCTATCAGCCGGACGTCGTCATCATCGACGGCGCGCGCGCCGCGCTGATGTCGGGCGTAAGCTTCCGCCAGCGCGCTACCGGCCGCATGCTGCGCATGCGCATCGCCGGTTTCCTGCGCTGGCAGGACGGCCGCGTCATCGAGTACCGCGAATTCATCGATAGTTTCGACGCGGTGGAGCAGGCGCTCGGGCGCGAATTGCAGCTCTGACGGCGACCTTGCCGCGCGCGGCCGCGGAGGTTAGGTCTAGCGCATGACCGTTGCGGCCAAATCCGACAGGCTGATCAAAGGCGCCACCGGCGACTGGGAAGTCGTCATCGGCATGGAGGTGCATGCCCAGGTGACGTCGAAGTCGAAGCTGTTCTCCGGCGCCTCGACCGAATTCGGCGGCGAGCCCAACAGTCACGTGTCGCTGGTCGACGCCGCCATGCCCGGCATGCTGCCGGTGATCAACGAGGAATGCGTGCGCCAGGCGATCCGCACCGGGCTCGGCCTGAAGGCGAAGATCAATTGCAAGTCGGTGTTCGACCGCAAGAATTATTTCTATCCCGACCTGCCGCAGGGCTATCAGATCAGCCAGTACAAATCGCCGATCGTGGGCGAGGGAGAGGTGGTCGTCGATCTCGACGGCGGCGAGGCCGTCACCGTCGGCATCGAGCGGCTGCATCTCGAGCAGGACGCCGGCAAGAGCGTGCACGACCTGCTTCCAAACATGAGCGCGATCGATCTCAACCGCTCCGGCGTGGCGCTGATGGAGATCGTGTCGAAGCCCGACCTGCGCTCGGCCGAAGAGGCCATGGCCTTCCTCACCAAGCTGCGCTCGATCCTGCGCTATCTTGGCACCTGCGACGGCGACATGGAGAAGGGGTCCTTGCGCGCCGACGTCAACGTCTCGGTGCGCAAGCCGGGCGCGCCGCTGAATACACGTTGCGAAATCAAGAACATGAACTCGATCCGCTTCATCGGCCAGGCGATCGAGCACGAAGCGCGCCGTCAGATCGAGATCATCGAGGAGGGCGGCACGATCGACCAGGAGACGCGGCTGTTCGATCCGGCCAAGGGCGAGACGCGCTCCATGCGCACCAAGGAAGAAGCGCACGACTACCGTTACTTCCCCGATCCCGACCTTTTGCCGCTGGAATTCGACGACGCCTATGTCGCGGCGCTGAAACAGCACCTGCCGGAACTCCCCGACGAGAGGAAGGCGCGCTTCATGCGCGAGTTCTCGCTGTCGGCCTATGACGCCGGGGTGCTGGTCGCCGAGCGCGAGACCGCGGACTATTTCGAGGCGGTGGCCAAGGGGCGCGACGCCAAGGCGGCGGCCAATTGGGTGATCAACGATCTGTTCGGTCGGCTGAACAAGGAAGGCAAGGACGTCGCCTCCTCGCCGATCTCCGCCGCGCAGCTCGGCGCCATCCTCGATCTGATCGCCGACAACACCATCTCCGGCAAGATCGCCAAGGATCTGTTCGAGGTCGTCTGGAGCGAGGGCGGCGATCCGCGCGCGCTCGTCGAGCAGCGCGGCATGAAGCAGGTCACCGACGTCGGCGCCATCGAAAAGACCGTCGACGAGATCATCGCCAAGAATCCGGACAAGGTTGCCGACGCAAAAACCAATCCGAAGGCGATCGGCTGGTTCGTCGGCCAGGTGATGAAGAGCTCCGGCGGCAAGGCGAGCCCGCAAGCCGTCAACGAGATCCTGAAAAAGAAACTCGGCCTCTGATTTGCGCGACGCGATCGCGCGCGAGGCGCGGATTGGGTGCAGTGCGGTAGCCGCAACGCCGCCGATCGCATGCACAATGCAAAAATTCCGAACCGAATCGTTGGCGGCGGCCGCGATGACGCGCAAAGAATCGGCCGACGACGATCATTGCAAAGCGAATCACTGGCGGCTGATTCGCTCAATTTTGCTCGATTCCGGTCTGCGCACGCCATTTATGCAACGCGTTGTGGAAAAATTTTTTGAGCACGCAATTGACGCCGTCGCCAGCGATGCAAACGCAAAAACGAACGCGCGCACGCGCACAATTTTTCTTGCGCGGCGCTGTCGGCGCGCGCCCAGGATTGCAAGAAGCCCTTATTTCATCGGTGTTTTTGCATTGCGCGCAAGATGCGCGCGCTGTTGCGCCGCGCTTGCGTCGCGCGCGCCGCCGCCGCATCGATGCGCGAAGCGATCGCATCGAACGATGCTTTGCGCGATGCGGATACACGTTTCGTTAAGTCGAACACTGTTTTTTTCACGCTGCTGTAGTAAATGAAATGCAGTGCGTGTCGATCCGCGACCGTACTGATGCAGACATCCGCCATGATCCATGGCTAGGAGGGCAGCAATGGCGAAACGTAGAAAGAAGAAGGCAGCGAAGAAGAAGAAGAAGCTCTAGTCGCTTCTTATTCTCTTCCCGATCTTCGGACTTAACGTTTCGAAGATTGCGTCATACGGGCCGGGCTGCGTTGCAGTGCGATGAGCGCGATGCAGTTTCACTGCAGCGCCCCGGTACCGATGACTACAGAGGGCGTCGGCGAGACTCCGAGTCTCGCCGACGCCCTCGGCGTTTGTAACGCGTAAAAGCCGTTGCGGCGCGCGGGCGCCGCTCAGCCTGCGCTCTTGAGGCGCTTGTTGCACGCGCTCCAATATTTCGGCCACTTCATTCCCTTCTCGATCTTGCCGGCGGCTTTCGCTTCTTTCCATTCGGCGGCACACTTCTTCAGCCGTTCGCGCGCGGCGAGTTGCCCCGGCGTCGGCGGCTTCTTGGTCTTGGCTTGCTTCTTCTCCGGCGCGGTCGTCTGCGCGGCGGCGTTCGGCGCGAGCGCAGCAAGCGGCGCGACAATCAGACCGGCCGCCACGACGGCGGCGAACAATGCTTTGGACATGAATCCCCCCATTTTGTTTCGGCAGGCGGCGTCTGGCCGGCGCGGCCACGCCTGCAACCTGCAACGGCAAGAATAACCATCAGAAGTTGCATTCGTCCAGTGTCTCGCCGCGCGGCCGGCGGAAAACGCCGGTCTGGCTGGCTTTTGCGCGTGTTGCGCAGTACCGCCGCGAGCCTTAGGTCTGACGGCACGGGGCAACGGTTCGAGGCAACGGAGCAGGGATATGGCGCGCGGCAAGACGAAGCGGGCGGCAAAGGCCAAGGCCAAGAAGACGACGTCGAAGAAAAAGGCGGCCAGGCCGATCGAACTCTATTACTGGCCGACGCCGAACGGCTTCAAGATTTCCATCATGCTGGAGGAATGCGGGCTGCCCTACACCATGATCCCGGTGAACATCTCTCAGGGCGAGCAGTTCAAGCCCGAGTTCCTGAAGATCTCCCCGAACAACCGCATGCCGGCGATTATCGATCCCGATGGGCCGGGCGGGCGGCCGATCTCGATCTTCGAATCCGGCGCCATCCTGCAATATCTCGGGCGCAAGACCGGCAAGTTCTATCCCAAGGACGAGCGCCAGCGCGTCGAGGTCGAGCAGTGGCTGTTCTGGCAGATGGGCGGTGTCGGCCCCATGGCGGGGCAGGTGCACCATTTCAAGAACTACGCAGTGGAGACGCTCACCTACGCGATCAACCGCTATGTCAACGAAGTGAACCGGCTCTACGGCGTGATGAACATCCGCCTGAAGGACCGCGATTTCATCGCCGGCAAATATTCGATCGCCGACATGGCGCTGGTCGGCTGGGTCAACGGCTGGGAGCGGCAGGGCCAGAACATCAACGAGTTTCCCAACCTGCGGCGCTGGCTGGAGACGGTGAAGGCGCGCCCGGCAGTCAAGCGCGGCATGTCGCTCGGCCTCGAGCTGCGCCGAGGCATCGACATGAAGGACCCGAAGGTGCAGGCGGTGCTGTTCGGCCAGCGCGCGCGCAGCGCTTGAGCGACGCACTTTCACGCCTCGTCGGCAAGTGGTTAGTCGGCGCTTACCGGGCGCGGTGAACGCTTCCTGAAGGCGCGCGCGGCCATCGCCGCTTTGGCGTGGAAATACGGGACTTTTCACGTATCGGCCCCGCGCCGCGCGCCGCGCGCATTCACCTTCGATTCATCGCGACGCTTAAACTGTCATTCAAATGTTCTCCCTTAGATCGCGTCGTTCGGACGAACACATTCGCCGAGCGACAGGGACGGCGATCGGCCGCGGGGGCGGACGATCGCGATCATGGGGAGGCCTCAATGGCTATCGATACCGCGACGGCAATCGCCGTCGAGCCGAAAGACGCGGACGGCTGCTTTGCGCTCGGCATGAATTATTCGATCGGCGCCGGCGGCGCGATCGATCTGATCGAGGCGCACAAGTGGTTCAACATCGCGGCCTTGCGCGGGCACGCCGATGGCGCGCGGCTGCGCCGCGAGATCGCCGAGCAGATGGCCGACGCCGAGATCGGCCGCGCGCAACGCGCCGCGCGCGATTGGCTCAAGAGCCATCCGCTGCCGGTCATGCAGCGCCCGGAGATCCGCGTCGCGGCCTAGCGCTTAAGCGAAGCGTGCGAGCTCCGCGCGCAGCGCCGCAACGACGCTCGGCCAGTCGCCGAGCGTGGGCTGGCGGAAAAGCCGCGCCTGCGGGTACCAGGGGCTGCTTTCGGCGTTGAGTGTCCAGCGCCAGTCCGGCGCGAAGGCCAGCATCACCCAGACCGGCCGCCCCAATGCGCCGGCGACGTGGACCACCGACGTATCGACTGAGATCGTCAGATCGGCGAGCGCGATGAGCGCCGCGGTGTCGGCCATGTCGGCCAGTTCGCCGCCGAGCGGGGTCACGTTGGCCTGGCGCGCTAAATCCTCGGCGTTGTCGCCGCGCAACTCGCGCTGGAGGCTCAGAAAAGAGATGCCCTCGAGCGCGAGCAGCGGCTCGAGCAGCTTCAAATCGATCGAGCGGTTGCGGTCGTTGGCATGGCTCACATTGCCGGCCCAGGCCAACGCGACCCGCTTCCCCGGCAGCGACGCGAGGCGCTCGCGCCATTTGATGAGATGGGGCTCGTCCGCGCGCAGATAGGGGATCGCGGCGGGAATGTTCGTTGGCTCGGTCTTGAGCGCCAGCGGCAGGCTGCCGAGCGGGCAATGCACGTCGTAGGCGGGAAGCTGATCGCCGCGCGCATGGCAGGAGGCGACGCCGTCGAGACCGGCCAGCAAAGTTTTCAATTCCGGCTGCACTTCGAGCACCACGCGTGCGCCGCTCTGCGCCAGCAGCGGTGCGTAGCGCGCGAACTGGATGGTGTCGCCGAGACCTTGCTCCGCGGTGAGCAGGATGGTCTTGCGCGCCAGCGGATAGTCGCCGAGCCAGAGCGGCTTGCCGTAACTCCGGCGGCTGTCGTGCACGCGGCTGCGCTGCCAGCGCCATTCGTATTGCGCGAAGCCGGCGGAGAGCTCGCCGAGCGTGAGCAGGCTGAGCGCGCGATTGAAATGGGCGTCGGCATAATCCTTTCTGATCGCAATTGCCCTGTCGAACGACGCGACGGCCTCGGCATGGCGGTTGAGCGCCTGCAGCGCGCGGCCGCGGTTGTTCCAGGCCGGTGCATCGTTGGGAGCGGCGGCGATCGCGCCATCGTAGGCGGTGATGGCGTTCGCATAGCGACCGAGATCGAACAGCGCATTGCCGCGGTTATACAGCGCGCCCGGATGGCCCGGCATCACGGCGAGCGCGGCATCGAAGTCGGTCAGCGCCTCGTCGGCGCGGCCGAGGCTCGCGAGCGCGCCGCCGCGGCCGAGCCGGGCAGTGCCATGGCGTGGATTTCGCGTTAGTACCTCATTGAAGCAGACGAGCGCTTCCTGCGCTCGGCCGAGCGTCAGCAGCGCGTTGCCGCGGTTCTCCAGCGCGTTCATATCGGCGGGGCGCAGCGCCAGCGCCTTGTCGAGACAATCGAGCGCCTCCGCTTCGCGCTCGAGCGAATGCAGCACGTTGGCGAGATTGATCCAGACGTCGGGCATTTGCGGATTGAGCTTGAGCGCGGCCGACATCAGCCGGTAGGCCTCGCCCATCCTGTCGCCCTGCGCCTTGATCAAGCCGAGCAGATGCAGCGCGTCGACATGGTCGGGCGCCGCCTTGAGCACGCGCGCATACAGCTTCTCGGCCTCGCGCAGGCGGCCCTGCTGATGCAGGGCGACGGCCTCCTGCATCGTCTGCTGGATGTTGAACCGGGACGGTGGCGCCATGGCGCGCGATATGGCCCGGCTTCGTCCCGCCAGGCAAGCACGCCGGTCGCGCTGGCGGCTCTAGTCGTCGTGCCGCTTGCGCGTGCGCCGGGCCGGCGGTTCGTCGGGCCCGGTGTAGAACAGGTTGCGCTCGCAAAAGCCGCCCATGCCGCGGATCGTGTCGAGGCATTGCTCGAAGGTGTAGAAGCCGCAGTTGCGCCCGCCGCCGCTCCTGCCACCGTAGACCGCGCACCATTTGGCGCCGTCGGCATGGCTGGCCGACGGCGTCAGCGCGCCCGCGGCCGCCAGCGCGGCGAGGGCGCCCAGGTACAGGCAAAATCTCCGCATTGTTGCTCTCCCGGTCTCGTCAGCCGTCGCCTTTCTTGCGTTTGCGGACGGGCTTGGTGTTCGGCTGCGCGGGGCCTTCGTAGAACAGATTGTGCTCGCAGCTTCCGCCCATGCCCCTGACCGTCTCCATGCATTGCTCCCAGGTCGAGAAGCCGCAATTGCGGCCGCCGCCGCCGTCCTCGCCGCCGGAATATTGCGCGCACCAGGGATACTCGATGGCCGCGGCCGGGCGGACGGCGCCGGCAAGAGCAACGAAACCGATGGCGACAATGAATGCTGCGCCGAATCGAATCATGGCGTTGCTCCTGCGGGTGGTGTCGTCAGCGTAAACCCGCGGTTTGCCGCTTTAGTTCGCGCGGCGGAAAAATTAATGCGCGCGCGGTCAGTTCTTCTGTAGCCAAAATATATACATGTTGGCAAAAGTATCGGGGTACTTGCGCTCGACAATGTCCCATTTGGCGAGGTCGCTCATCGACCACCCGGCATCGGCGAACATCGCACGGAATGCTTTCGCCGCATCGTCTTTGAAATCGAAGCCGATGAATTTCAGTCCTTGCTCATCGATGAACGCCTTGATGGCGGGAATGGTCAGGCACTTTTCCTGCACGTGGAACAGCAAATCGCGGCATTCGCTCATGCTGAAAAAATCGTTGAAACGCGACACGCTCGCCATGGGCGTCTTGAACAGGTCGTGCCGGACGCGGCGAATGTCCGCCGGGGTCGGGACATAGCCGTGCTCCGCGATATAGGCGCGTGCGGCCGCGACGTCGCGGCGGGCGGTTTCGCTGTAAAAGCCGAGATGCATGATGCCGCCGGGCCGCAGCAGCGAGAGCAAGATGCGCCAGCCTTCGAACGGGTCGCGCATGTGATGCAACACGCCTTGGCAGTCGATCATATCGAAGGTGCGGCCGATAGCGCCGAGCTTGAGGATGTCGCCTTGCGCGTATTCGATGCGATCCGCGAGCGATGCCGGCGTCTTGCGTTTGGCGTAACAGAGACTGCTCAGGCTGAGATCGACCGCAAGCACGCGCGCGCCTTCGCAGGCTTCCGCAACGCGCGCGCCCAAGCTCGTGCCGCAACCGGCAACGAGGATATCGACCGCCTCGGTTTTTCCCAGCGGCGTAAAAGCGGCGGTCGGAAACTTTGCCCGTAATGTCACGTCGAGCGCCGTCGGCTTGATGCCGGTGGTGCCCTTCACCCAGCGGGGATAGGGGTTTTCTTCGTATTGTTGGCGGACGCGTTGCGAGATCTCGTCATCGATCGGCGTGAGCCGCATAATCGAGGTGCTTAGCTGCAATTCCTGCAGCGGCTCGCGCAGTTGCTGGGTCACCACCGCGTCGACGGCGGGCGGCCATGTCCGGTCGAGCAATGCCTGCGCATCGGGCAGCGAATAGAGCGGCTGATACATCGCGATTGCGGCAACCGAAAGCGGCGCGATGGCGGCGCCGGATTTTAAATCGCCAACGAGCGCCGCTTTGAGGTGTTCGACTTTGCCGTCCTCGTCCGCCGTGGTGGCGAAAACGTATTCGGAGATGAAGCACTGCGTCGCCAGCGCGCAACCGAATGCCAGCACCGAAGGCGAAACGCTTTCGCCCGCGCTGGCGCTGTCGAGCAGCGACAACCGCAGCGACGTCATCACGCGCTCGAAATTGATATTGCGCGGCGGTACCGACTGCATCAAGCAGAGCAGCATCGGGTCGTCGTAGATCGCCGCAAGACCGGCGCCGCCGAACAGTTGCTCGCTCGTCAGCCGCGTCGGCCAGGCTGCGGCCGCCTTCTGCATGGCCTCGCCGAGCACCGGCAAGACTTCGAGCAGCGTCACGTTGACGCCGGTGTATTGCTCGAGCAGTTGCGGCATCAGCGCAAGCGCCCGCGCGAAGTAGGTGGAGGCCTCGCGCAATTTGCCCTGCGCGTGCAGCACGGCGCCGAGATTGTTGTTGGCTTGCGCATGGTCCGGCTTGAGCAGCAGCAGGCGCTTGTAGACGCGCGCGGACTCGTCGAGTTTGTTCTGCCGCTGGAGGCTTTCCGCCTCGAAGAACAATCGGGCGGCAGAATCGGCGGCAGGGCCGGCGCGGTTGCCGCCCGTCGATGGGCTCTGTTTGATCGCGGCGCGGCGCTGTTTTCGATTCATCCGTTGTGGTCCAAAGGCTGGCCGGTCCGGCGCCAAATGGCTGACGGCTTCCGGTTATTGAAGCTTAGCGTCTACGTCAATAATTGCAATCAAATCAACTATTTAATACAATAGTTTTCCGACCTGCCTTGTCTTTTGCCCGGGGTATCGGCTCGCGACATCACGTATCGGGTATGGCAATGTCGCGCCGCTTTGCTTCAAGGCTGCGAAAATTGGTGAACTTGCAATGGGCGCTCCGCCGTTTAGCGATCCTCGGCTCCTGAAAGCATTCCGCACGCTGGAGCAGGCGGTATCATTTCAACAGAACGGTCTCTTTGACGACGCCGAAAAAAGTTTCTCGCGGGTCGTCAAGAAAACCCCGGACTATTTTGACGGCCTGCATCTCTACGGTCTGTTCAAATATCAGCGGGGCCAGCTCGACGACGCACTGAGGCTTGTGCAAAAGGCGGTCAGGATCAATCCGCGCTCGGCGAACGCGTTAAGCAGCCTCGGCGTTATCTTGGCCCATATGAGCCGCTACGGCGAGGCGCTGTCGAGTTTCGATGCCGCCCTTAAACTTGATCCCGATCACGTGTTTGCGCTCAGCAATCGCTGCAACGCGTTGAACGAATTGGGGCGTTACGACGATGCGATCCTGATTTCCGATCGTGTTCTGGCGATCAATCCGACGCATGCCGACGTCTACATTCCGCGGGGGGCGGCACTATTGAACTGCAAGCGCGACCGCGAGGCGCTGGACAGTTATGAGCGGGCAATACGACTTAATCCAAACTTCGCGACGGCATGGCTCGGCCGCGGCAATGTTTTTTTCGACCTCAAGCGCTACGATGAAGCAATCGCGAGTTATGACAGAGCGATCGCGCTGAAGCCCGATTTGGCGAAGGCGTGGCTTGGCCGCGGCCATGTTTTTAACGAACGCAAGGATTACAACCAGGCGTTCTCGGCTTACGACAGAGCGTTCAAGCTCGCGCCCGAGTTGGAGACCGTCGAAGGCGAACGCCTTCATGCCAAGATGCACCTCTGCGACTGGAGCAATTTCGCCGAAGAATACGCGCATCTCATGTCGTCTGTTCGAAGGGGCAACGTAGCGACGGCGCCGTTCCCGTTTCTCGCCATGCCGTCATCGGCCGAAGAGCAACTGCGCTGCGCGGAACTGTTCATCAAAAAGAAACATCCCGCGTCCGCCAGGCCGGCTTGGCACGGCGAGATCTACAAGCACGACAGAATTCGAATTGCCTACGTCTCCGCCGATTTTCATCAACACGCAACGTCGTATCTCATGGCGGGCATGTTCGAGTGCCACGACAAATCGAAATTTGACGTAACGGCGATATCGATCGGGCCGGATGACGATTCCGAGATGCGGCGGCGCCTGCAGAGTCATTTCGCGCAGTTCATCGATGCCAAATCGTCGAGCGACGAAGAGATCGCGCACCGCGTCAAGAGCGCGGACGTCGATATCCTGATCGACTTGAAGGGATTCACGCAGGGCGGGCGCGCCGGCATTTTCGCCCGCCGGGCCGCGCCGATTCAGGTCAACTATCTCGGCTATCCCGGCACCATGGGAGCGGATTATTTCGATTATCTCATCGCCGATCCGACGTTGATCCCGGCGTCGCAGCAAAACCATTACAAAGAGAAAATTGTTTACCTGCCGAACAGCTATCAGGTGAACGACGCGAAGCGTCCCATCGCGGAAACGGCGTACACGCGCGCCGAGATGGGACTGCCGCAGAATGGCTTTGTCTTTTGCTGCTTCAATAATAACTACAAGATCCTGCCGAGCGTGTTCGACGGCTGGATGCGAATTCTCAAAGCGGTCGATGGCAGCGTTCTATGGCTGTTTGAGGCGAACGCGAGCGCTGCTGCGAATTTGAGGAAAGAGGCGCAAGCCAGAGGGGTCAATCCTGAGCGCCTTGTGTTTGCGAAAAAACTGCCCCAGTCGGATCATCTTGCGCGGCACCGCTTGGCCGACCTGTTTCTCGACACGGTTCCCTGCAATGCACACACCACGGCGAGCGATGCGTTATGGGCCGGCTTGCCGGTGTTGACGCAAATCGGCGGCACTTTCGCGGGCCGGGTTGCCGCAAGCCTGCTCAACGCCATCGGGCTGCCAGACCTTATTGCTTCGACGCCGCAAGCCTATGAGGCGCTCGCAATCGACCTTGCCGCGAACCCCGAACATTTGGCGCTTATCAAGCGCAAGCTTTCCGACAATCGTCTGACGAGTTCTCTCTTCAACACCCAACTTTTCACAAAGCACATCGAAGCCGCGTACACGGCAATGCACGAGCGCTATCAGGCGGGCCTGCCGCCTGAAACTATCGAGATCCCGCGCTAGGCTGTCGAAAGCGGAGTGGATGATGCGGGCCGTGGCGCGCGCACAGGCGTCGCGATTCATCGCCGCGGCCGCCTGCGCTCACTCGGCGAGCGGCGTTGGAACCGGCGGATTCGCATTGGCGGTTTGACCGCGAAATGCCGAAAGCGTAGGGATTTCCGCGCGCGGAGCTGTGGCCGAGTGGCTGAAGGCGGCGGTTTGCTAAACCGTTATACGCTCTCAAGGCGTATCGAGGGTTCGAATCCCTCCGGCTCCGCCAGCCCCCAAAAACTTTATCACTTCGAACGCTCGAATCGGATTGCCCGCGGGGCCGGCAGCGTCGGTACGCATATTGCAATTGTCGCCGTGCAGATTTTTTTGGGGAAGATTCGACGAGTCGCTCGCGC
>Ga0335079_10007797_pt1 | contig 12162 bp, 12 predicted proteins | sample Lox_Sample_33_FD_206719 | JGI IMG/M metagenome (GOLD analysis project Ga0335079, IMG submission 206719) | Soil microbial communities from Loxahatchee National Wildlife Refuge, Florida, United States - Lox_Sample_3.3 | ecosystem: Environmental > Terrestrial > Soil > Wetlands | place: USA... | reverse complement strand
AGGGCTGGCATAACAACCGCCGCAGGTGGGCGGGCAGGACTGATGCGCCTCGCCTCCCGATTCTATGATTTCGTTAAACCCCGCTTCCAGCGCCTTAGTTGCACGGTTCAGAAAAAAATCTTTACGTTCGAAAAGTCATAGCTTTTTCTGTCACAGATTCGGTTTTCGCCGCCATATATAGGTAAAGGAGGGGTTCTGGAAGTGAGCTTTTGAAGCTCCGGGGAATGCCTGTGCATTGACTCCATTGCCAGTGTGGCTCCAGAGCCAGAGGAGTATGGGCAGAGTCGAGGGTGTGCGTCAGCGCCGTCACTTTCGCTGGCCAAAGGAGGCACTGGATCTGGTCCGTGACTATAAGGAACGACTGAGCAGAGACGATGACCGCCCGAAGAGTGATCGGCGCATGCTGCTAGCAAAACTGGCTGAACTGTCCGGAAATCCCCGCGATGCCTGTTCCCGTTTTTTGCGCCAGTCGGGCGTGGAAAAGCGCAACTATCGCGAATGGACAAAGCCCGAACAACAGCGGCTTTTGGACCTGATCACCACGATGCCCGTGGTTGAGGCGGCCAGAATCCTGCGCCGGCCTGGCGGGTCGGTTCGTTCCATGTTGCACCGTCTTGGCATAGGCGGGCAAAACGGCCGCGACTGGTTCACCAAGTTCTCATTATCTCGCGCGTTGCACACTCGTCCGGACGAAATACAGAAATGGATCGATCTGGGCTGGCTCAGATCGCGCACGCTAACTACCGAGGGCGTGAAGGCGCAAATCATCGACGCGGACGACTTTTGCGAGTTTGTGAAACAGCATGGGCGTCATGTCGTGGGACGAAGGCTCAAATATGACGCGCTTTGGTTTGTGCAGAATTATGTCTTTCCGCCAAGCCACGCAGAGCTATTGTCGGTGAGAGGAACGTACAAAAAGCACGATCCAGGCAATGAGAGAGACGCGAACACCGAGTCTCAATCGGCCAGCGGTTCCGAAGAAGGTGCGTGATGTCAGCAGCGAAGGAAATGGTTATCGTCGAGCACAGTGAAGAGCATTCTCCGAAAGCGGGCACGGAAGCGGGGAGCGACGGATCAGCGGACGCAAATGCTACACGTGCCGCGCACGCGGACGACCCTCCAGCAGTGAGGCGACGGCTGCCGGATGAGCGACACAGCTTAACCCATCACTTCTCTGTAGGCGGCCAGGAAGGCTATGTCACAGTCGGCTTATACGAGGATGGTCTGCCGGGCGAACTGTTCATCAGGATGGCGAAGGAAGGCTCCACGGTTTCCGGACTCATGGATTCTTTCGCAACTGCCGTGTCCCTGGCGCTGCAGTACGGCGTCCCGTTGCGCGTCCTATGCGATAAGTTCAGCCACACACGGTTTGAGCCGAGCGGGTGGTCGGGCAATCCAAAGATTGGCTACGCCAAGTCTCTAACCGATTATTTATTCCGCTGGCTCGAACTGCGCTTCCTGAAAGGGGAGCAGGGGCTTCTGTTTGAATTGCCAAAGCTGATCCAACCGCAGCGTGAGGCGACCAGCATGGTCGAGGGCTTGGGGCAGGTCGTAGAGCTGGGAGACGCGCCTTCGTGCCAATTCTGCGGCTCACTCATGGTGAGGAACGGTTCCTGCTATCGGTGCGTGGAATGTGGCAGTACGAGCGGTTGCTCATAAATTCTTGGCAAGCCTTAACCCTCAGTCGGCCGTGCCTTCCAGAAGCAGTCGTAGCTCGGTATCGGGAATTGCAAATTCCGTGAAACCACAATTCAAGCAAGCCAGAAGCTTGGGAAAGACCCACACGATGGGTTTGTTCAGACCCTTGAGTCCAGGGAAATGAATGGCGACTTCTCCGTTAAAGTTGCGGTGGTTCTCCGATTGGCAAGACTTGCAGGACATTACGGCGCTATTTCTCCTAAATTGTAGAATTTGATTGTTTTCATTATGACCCAACACGACTGGTATGACCTTCCAGCGTGCTTGCCCCTCGTCTTTGACGTACCATAGCCTAAATTCGCGCCAATTTCCGCCATGCGCCATACTCTCGCCACACAATTCGGCATCTGGATTGCACCGCTACTATTACCATGCGGCATCCGTCCAACTTGGGGAAGACCACGATCCGGCTGACAGAGGCCGACCGCAAGATATTGGAACGGCTTACCGGGCTTACCGGACTTAAACAGTCTCAGGTCATTCGAGCCGCGCTACGGGTTCTGCTTCGGCGTGTCGAACGGCCCGTTGAGAAATGACGAAATGCTGACACTCTTTTTCAGCAATTCTTGTCCTGATTCGTCGTCGGCGCGCAGTGGTAATTCGCCATCGCAGGATAAGAAAGCTGGAAAGCATGGACGGTTTGATCTTTCCTGCTTTCCCTTTCGTGCAACGCCGCGCTGAACCACTCCAGAATTCAACATAGAAACCTGGGAGAACCGCCATGAGACTGCGTCCCAACGAATTCTGTCCGATTCACAGATCAACGTCGTGCTGTGGGCGGGAACTCATGCCCAGATCCAGACTGATCAGGCTTGGAGTTCAGCGAATTGAAGATCCGCATCACCCGCGGGGATATCGGGAACTCCGGTCACCGGCGGAAATGCGGAAACTGATGAACAGGAAGATTGTCGAACAGGGCGGGATATGCCCTATCTGCCACGGAGAGTTCACGAATTACAACGATATCGTACCGGACCACAGGGAACCGAAAGGGATGGGCGGAGCGTGGCGGGATGACCATCCAGACAACGTGCAAGCAGCACACTGGTGGTGTAACGAAGAGAAAGGATCAACCAGAATTGACGACTGACGGCCGATCAGCCATTTTTTATCCAATCAACTGAATTTCTGTGCTTTGATGCGGCAGGAGTGCGCCAGTTGTGTGCCTCTGTTGCGAGCCAAGGAGGAAACTCTATGGCTCGCAAAGTCAGCCAAATCATTGCACGAGGCGACCGCAGATGGCTCATCCGGGTCTACCTGGGCCGCGATTCTGAAACCAAGAAGCGCAACTACCACAACCGAACGATTCACGGCAGTATGAGAGAAGCCCAAGCATATCTGACAAGAAAACTGAGAGAGCGTGACTTGGGTCGCGATCTGGAAGGGGCCAAGATAACGCTGAACGAATACCTCGATCGATGGCTTGAGACAGCCGTAGGACCGAGAGTACGCCCGAAAACTTTCCAAGATTATCAGGGCATGCTCCACCGGTACGTCCGACCCGTTCTCGGTGAACGAATTCTGGCCGCACTGCGACCTCTGGATCTTCAGGCAATGTATCAGCATATGACCGAACTAGGCCTGTCCGCTCGCACTATCCGTTACGCGCATGTGCTGATGAAAGGTGCGATGCAGCAGGCGGTGCGGTGGCGCTTGTTGCTTGAGAATCCGGCCGATGGACTCAAAGTGCCGCAGCAAGTTCGAAACGAAATGCGGTCTCTGACTGTTGAACAGGCGAGGGTGTTGCTTAAGGCCGCAGAGGGCACAAAGTATGGGCCAGTACTCGCAGTCGCACTCACGACTGGTATGCGCCCGAGTGAATACTTGGGTCTCAAGTGGCAAGACATTGACTGGGCACGACAAACGGTCAGCGTTGTTCGTAGCATACGGAGACTGAACGGGAAATGGTGCTTCTCAGATACCAAGCGTTTGAGAAGCCGTCGTCCAATCAAGCTGCAGAACTGGATCGTTTCCCTTCTTCATGATCTGCACGCTAAAGCGGGTGCGCAGGATTCGTACCCAGAGGCCTGTGACTTGATCTTCAGAACGCCGTCGGGTCATCCAATCAGTGCCGATTATCTCGCCAAGCATTTCAGATCAATGCTCGACATTGCGGGTGTGCCCAGAATGAGGCTCTATGATTTGCGCCACTCGGCGGCCACCATCGCGTTGGCAGCCGGAGTGTCGCCGAAAGTTGTCTCTGAGCAACTCGGGCATGCCAGCACGGCCTTCACGTTGGACACTTATGCTCACGTTCTTCCACACATACAGGACGAGGCTGCCGCAAGAGTAGAGGCCATGCTCTCTGGAGCCACGGCCTGACGACTGGCTAACGACGACACCGTGGCACCAGATACGATCAACACAAAGTAAGTTGACGTGTCGGGTGCCACTTTCAAATGCGCAATCCCGCGATTCGCATTGTACGGATGCCGACAATTCGGGATTGCTGGCGACAAGCTCGTTTATCGTTACCCACGTGGTGAAACTTCCTAGATGCCGACTTCAGGAGAATGTCGTGGAGTCCGCCTGAAAACGTGAAGCGTAATTCCGGTAGAGCCCGTCAACCGATAGTGATCGCAATCATTCTTATAAGGCGACTCTCCAAGTAAGAATTCTCGGGATTATTGCTTCAGGACACCGGCTTCTACAGAATTCTGCGTTGAGGGTGTGAATCACCCTGAATGTAGGGCTGGGCCACGCAGGCTTGCCTGTTCGAACCTCCACCGTCGTGCCACTTTCGCCGAGTTTGTGTCGTCGTTCTGATTACAGGTGAGGCACCTTTCAGCCGTCCTCCGGAATGCTGCTTTGTTCGGTAAGCCCACATGTTTGAGGTGCGTGCGTCCGAATCGTCGTAAGTGCGGCTATAATCTCTCGCCATAGCGGCGTCTACGTGCGGGTTCGCAAGATGAGACTCTTGATTTTATGTGACCCGGGGGAGATGGGTCATCGAATCCAGTTCCATTAATGGTGCAGCCACCTCGCTTGGGTCTTCGTATTTTGAGATCAGTGAATTCGTAGCGTCGGTTCGAGTGGGAATTGCTGTGTTCACACGTTCATTTTCACACCGGTTAGAACCCGGAAAAGTCGTCGGCATGACGATGTGGTTCATTCTTGCGATTGCCCTACCTTCCCTCGGGGCGTTTGCGCTCAATCCGGATTGGCAGCTCTACCAGTACGGCCACCGGGCATGGAAAATCGAGGATGGATTCGTGGGCACCAGTGCTAACGCGATCGCACAGGACGGCGACGGTTATCTTTGGCTGGCAACAAATAATGGACTGTTCCGTTTTGACGGCGCTCGCTTTACACAATGGAATCCGCCAGACGGGAGCCCACCGCCGACGGTCGTTCTGTCCTTGCTTGCCGACAGAGATGGAACTCTTTGGATCGGTACCAACGACGGCCTGTTTCACTGGGATAAGCGCCACCTCACCCCATACCAACAACGACAACAGATCGCCATTTCGTCCCTGTTGCAGGATCCAGATGGCACAGTCTGGTTTAGTCAAGCTCCACTCAGTAATACTAGCCATGACGTTCTTTGCAGCATGGAGCATTCCACGGTAGTCTGCCATGAAGACAAAGAGGGCCGCCTTTCGTCGGACTTCTTCCTGGCGCTCTCCCGCGATTCATCTGGGAATATGTGGCTGGGCGGAAACACATCAATCGTTCGTTGGAAGAACAACTCTGCAACCATCTACGCCCCGAGTGTTTTGAAGAATAACAGGCAGCAGCAGGGAGTTCAGAGCCTGGCTCTCGACTCGGACGGATCTCTCCTTGTCGGCATGATGAAAGTGGGTGCGGGACAGGGACTGCAACACTTCCGGAACGGCCAATGGCGCACAGTCACGGCGCCAGGTTTCGACGGCAGCGAACACAAAATCTTTTCCTTGCTTGTGGATCGACATCAGGCCCTTTGGATCGGCACCTACAATGAAGGGCTTTATCGGCTGTACCAGGGAAGGGCGGACCATTTCACCCGTCAAAATGGGCTGTCGGGCGACACTGTCTTCTCGTTATTCGAGGACCGTGAAGGATCACTGTGGGCGGGTACGACCGGGGGCATCGACCAATTTCGCGACCTTGCGGTGCAAAATTTCTCGAAGACTGTGTATCCCCTAGCCGAGGAGTTTGACAACGTTGTTGCCATGCAGGATGGGAGTCTGTGGGTGGGAGGTTCCAGCACACTCTACACGCTTCGAAACGGCGCCAGCACATTTGTTTCATTCGGAGAAAGCGTCAAAGGCAAACAGGTCACTACGATCTTCGGAGATCACGCTGGGCGAATGTGGATTGGGTTGGACAATACCCTCAATCTTTTCCGCAACGGAAAATTCGCCCCGATAACAATGGCAGATGGGCATCCGACCGGATTCATCGTTTCCATGACAGAGGATACAGAGGGCAATCTCTCGGCGCTTACCACGGGCCCTCCTAGACAGATCCTCTCTATCGATGCCCGAACTCTGCGGGCATCGCCGGCACAGCTGGTGGATGCGAGCAAAGTTGCGAGCGATCCCCGCGGGGGGCTTTGGATTGGAACCAACTCTGGAGATATCCTGCACTTCGCGAAAGGCATCTTAACTCCGCTGCCCTTTGCGCATGAGTCGAAAAACCGGATCGCGCAACTCTCGGTGCTGCCCAATGGAGGACTCTTGGCGGCGAGTGATTATGGCCTTGCGTATGCCATCGACAATACCGTGCATGTGTTGAGTGCCCAGAACGGTCTGCCTTGCTCAAACACCAACGATTTCGTCTTTGATAGCCAGGGCGGTCTTTGGCTCTACACGAAATGCGGTCTGATTGAGGTGAGCCAATCGGACTTTCAGCGCTGGCAGAATGATCCGTTTGCGAAGATTGAGCCACGTCTATTCGACTCCTCGGACGGAGTGCGAGCGTTCTTTCCTCCATTTGAGGGGACGGCTCGATCGGCAGATGGCAGATTGTGGTTCAACACAATGGAGTCTCTGGGAGTGGTTGACCCGGTGCATATGCACCTCAACTCCATTCCTCCCCCAGTGCATATTGAGGCAATCCGAGCAGATTTTCGGGACTATACTCTCAGAGAGAGAGTTGAACTGCCACCGCTGACACGAGATATCGAGATTTCCTACACTGCCCTAAGCTTTGTTGCTCCCCAGAAGATTCCCTTTCGCTACAGGCTCTTTGGGTTCGATCAGGACTGGCATGATGTCGGTGCGCGCCGACAAGCGGTCTATATGAACCTCCGACCCGGGACCTACACTTTTCAGGTTGTTGCCGCCAACAATGATGGTGTCTGGAACACTACTGGCGATTCGTCGAGCTTCACGATTCCGCCGCGGTTCTATCAAACGGCATGGTTTCACACCGTCTGCGTGCTTGCTTTTCTTATGCTGCTCTGGGGTGGTTACCAGCTTCGTCTCCATCAATTGGATCGGCAATACAATATACGGATGGAAGAGCGTGTCGGCGAGCGGACCCGGATCGCCCGGGACTTGCACGATACCCTGCTGCAGCGTCTCCATGGACTAATGTTCGAATTTCAAGCGGCCCGGAACATTTTCCAGAAGCGCCCACAGGAAGCAATGGTGACCCTCGATGAGGCGATCATGGGAACGGAACGGGCTATCACTGAGAGCCAAGAGGCTATCGAAGACCTGCGTGCTGATTCTGTTGCCGACAAGGACATCGCACAACTACTGAGGGAGACGGGCGAAGAACTGGTAACCGCTCGTGGTGCGGAGCCCTCGCCGAGCTTTGGTCTAACCGTAGAAGGCAAGCGACGGAACTTGGTTCCGATCATCCGCGAGGGAGTCTACCGGATTGCGCGTGAGGTGGTACGCAACGCTTTCCGCCACGCGCAGGCGCACCGGATCGAGGTGGAGATTCTGTATGACGACCACCAGTTTCGATTGCGCATACGTGACGATGGCAAGGGGATCGACCCGCAGGTATTAGAGAAAGGTGGGCGTGCTGGCCACTGGGGTTTGCCCGGGGTTCGGGAACGAGCGCAGCAAATGGAGGCGAAACTGGACTTTTGGAGCGAAGCGGGTGCGGGCACCGAAGTGCAACTGGCCGTCGTCGCATCAGTCGCCTACGAAAAGAGACGTGACCGCTCCAGCTTCAGACTGTTCCGAGGAACTCAGTCATGAGCATCGATCCTAGCCTAATCCGGATCCTCTCCGTGGACGACCATCCTCTCCTCCGTAAGGGGATCGCCACCTTGGTCAACGCTGAAAGTGACATGAAGCTGGTTGCAGAGGCTTCGAATGGCGAAGAAGCCATCGAGAAGTTTCGGTCGCACCGACCGGATGTAACACTGATGGACATTCAGATGCCCGGGTTGAATGGCATTGAGACGATCAATCAAATCCTCAAGGAATTTCCAAATGCCCGGATCATCATCCTGACCACTTACACTGGCGACGCTCAAGTGGTACGAGCTCTCAAGGCAGGAGCGCGAGCTTACTTGCTGAAGAGACAGGTTCACAGAGAGCTCTTGGACACCATCCGTGCTGTCCATGCCGGACAAAGGCGAATACCTCAGGAGATTGCTGTCGAGTTGGTGGACTCTGCCAGGGATGGCTTGACCCCGCGCGAAGTCGATGTTCTACGGCTGATTGCCAATGGAAACGCCAACAAACAGATCGCTGATCAACTTTCGATTGGGGAAGCGAGCGTAAAGAGCTACGTCGCCAATATACTCTCGAAGCTTGGTGCAAATGACCGGGCCCATGCCGTCTCAATCGGGTTGAGGCGTGGAATCATCGAGATATAGATCCCCTGAAATAAGGGGAAGTGGCACTCCTTTTGGCCGTTTTGAGTCTGTTGCGAATGCCGTAAGCTCGCCTTCTTGCAACGCCTATTTTCCACATTCCCGAACGGCTGGCCAGGCCGAGGCCTTCTGCTCCAACGGTTGTTGTCCGCGACCGTCCTCCTTCGCTGTGTCGGCGAGCATCTAAGGGACGGCTCACAATTTGCGGCAATCGTTCCGCATTTGATCGCGGCGGGAGCCGGGATGCTGCTCCTCGCTGGCCTGTGGACTCCGGTGGTGGGAGCCGTCGTTGCAGCGAGCGAGCTGTGGATCGTCTTCTCAGGTGGCGGCGGTCCCTCAATGTCCATTGTCCTGGCAACCCTCGGAGCCACTCTAGCAATGATCGGACCTGGCGCCTGGTCCATCGATGCACATCTCTTCGGCAGAAAACATTTCGAAATTCCAGAACGCTAGCCCCGTTTCTTCTCCCCCCAAAAAGTTAGTGTTCGTTCCTCCTAAAGGGTAGGGTTCGCCCACGCCATTCAGCTATTTCGCGAGCATCGATTTGCCGTTGTGACCGAGTTGGCGATTGTTGCACTCTCAGTTCACGTGCTGGAAGGAGGGGTAGTTCTAGTGACGAACCAAGGGAATAAAAGCTTCAAGAACGAACGAGAGAAATCAATTCAGAGAGGACTTAGCCAATGAAACGGTTCAGAAGTCTAACAACTTTCACATTAGGAGGGATTATCGCCATGACTCAATTCGCAGTGGCACAAGTGCCGAACGCGGCCACAGATACTCGCATCGACCCGCAAGTGCGGGCATTTCTCGCGGAACTTAACAAAGACAGCAGCCCGTTCTGGGAGCTGCCTCAGCCAAAACCCCAGGAAATCCTCACCGGTCTCCAGAACAAGACCTCAGTCGACATGTCTGGCGTGACCACGGTCGAAAAGACGATCACGCAGGACGGGCGCAGCGTCAAGCTGTACATAATGACGCCAGAACAGACAGCCGCGAGTCCGGGTGTCCTGCTGTTCATTCACGGCGGCGTCTGGATCGTCGGCAACTTCCAAAATCATCAGCGGCTATTGCGTGACCTTGTCGTCGGCTCGGGCCAGATGGGCGTGTTCGTCGAATATACCCCGCTCCCGGAGGCGAAATTTCCCACCCAGTTGGAGGAAAGCTACGCTGCTCTGAAGTGGGTTTCGGCACATGCTACTGATTTTGGCGCCGATGGTACTCGTATAGCCATCGCGGGCAACTCAGTCGGTGGAAACATGGCAGCAGCATTGACACTCATGGCCAAGGACCGGAAGGGTCCGAAGATCGCATACCAAGTGCTCTTGATTCCCGCTACGGACGCGAGCGTCGATACCGAGTCCTACCATGAATTTGGGACAGGCCGCTTTTTGGCACGCGCGTTCATGAAATATGGCTGGGATCTCTATGCGCCCGACCAGAAGACTCGCAATAACCCTTACGTTTCTCCGCTTCGTGCCACCAACGAGGAAGTCCAGGGTCTGCCGCCGGCACTCGTCATCACTGCGGAGAACGATCCGCTTCGCGACGAGGGTGAAGCGTATGCCCACAAACTCATGGATGCCGGCGTTGCGGTCGCGGCCACGCGCTACAGCGGAATGATCCATGACTTCGTGCTCCTCAACGCGATCCGTGAAACGCCTGAGGTGAAGGCAGCGCTAAGCCAAGCCAGTGACGGAATTCGCACTGCACTGAAAGCAAGCAACGGAGTTCACGCTGCGTTGAAGTAGCAGCCTGGGCCGGGGGGCGGCGACAGACTCGATCTTCGTCGCCCCTATCACCTAGCAATTGAAAGAGGTCTTTCCAAATGTCACCTGCGAAGCACAGCCTTGAGGATCAGTTCTTAGTCTGGTTCGTCAGACGAATCTACGGGTGAGCGTCGGCTCAGCCAGCTTGCCAAGTGGGTGATAGAGGGCAGTGCGAGTGCCCAGTAGGTGCCTGCCATAGACAGTGTTTACATTGAGGAAGGGACACATGCTGAAACAACTCTGGAGAACAAACGCACCCTTAACGTTTACCGGGCTGCTGATGCTGCCCGCGCTGGCAATCTCGATCGTCGGACTGATCGTCGATCCGCGAATCATCACCGACGCACCCGCATGGCTGAAGCCTGCGAAGTTCGCGGTATCGATTGCGATTTATGTGTTCACGCTGGCCTGGGCGTTTACGCTGATCCCCGGATGGCAGAAGACGCGCCGTGTGGTCGGGTGGGCCACCGCCATCGCGATGGTGCTGGAGTTCGTCATCATCGCCTTCCAAGCGTACCGCGGCACCACCAGTCACTTCAACTTCAGCACGCCTCTCGATAGTGTTCTGTTCATCATCATGGGCGTAGCTATCGTGGCCCAGACCTTCATCAGCATCGCTGTAGCGGTAGCATTCTGGCGGCAGAATTTTGAAGACCCTGCCATGGGATGGGCTCTTAGATTCGGGATGACCATCACGATCCTCGGCGCTTTTATTGCGCTTTTCATGACGCACCCAACCCCGGCTCAACTGGCTGCCCAGCACGCCGGACAGGGAATGCCGATCATGGGGGCGCATACCGTGGGGGCGCCTGACGGCGGCCCCGGGCTTTCTGGGACCGGCTGGAGCACGGAACACGGCGACCTGCGGATTCCGCATTTCATCGGCCTGCATGCGCTGCAGGTACTTCCCCTGATTGCTTTCGTGACGAGGCGCCGCAGGCTAAGCAGCGATACGCGCGTCCGACTGACGTTGACTGCGGCAGGCAGTTACTTCTCCTTGGTCGTGCTGTTGCTCGTGCAGGCGCTCTGGGGGCAGCCGATTCTAAGGCCCGACGCGCTCACATCCGGGCTGTTCGGCGCATGGGCCCTCGTCACGGCAATTTGCGTCTGGAGGTCCGTTATTCTTGTTTCCCCGGCAACGGCGCGGGGAACGGCCTGAGGTGGAGTGTGTCTGCACAACAGGTTTTTTCCATCGCTAGCTCCCTCGCGTTGATTTCCTGGATCATGCTCGTAATCCTGCCCGGGAGACCTTGGGTCACACGGGTGGTCACGACTAAGCTCGTTCCAGGACTCTTTGCGATTCTGTACACCGCGATTGCGGGTTCGCTGTTTTGGCGCTCTCCTGGCGGCTTCTCGACTCTTGCAAGTGTCGGGATATTGTTCTCCAATCCCTGGCTGCTGCTGGCTGGGTGGGTGCATTACCTGGCGTTTGACCTTCTCATCGGCTCATGGGAATTGGAGGACTCGCATGAATGCGGCATCCCTCACCTGATCGTGGTTCCATGTCTCCTGCTGACGTTTATGTTCGGCCCAGCGGGGTGGCTCCTTTATAGCATCGTGCGATCCGTTCGCCGCATAGATTCAAGGACTTATTCGAGAGAATAGCAACATGCTGGTTGACCGATTTTCAACGCATCGGGCCAATCCCTGAAAGGAAGAATAATGCTCGACCATAGGTCGGCCTACCGGAATCTGTCCAGAAACGGGCTTCGAGGACAATTAGTCCTGGGAAGTCGGCTTGTCGGAAACGATCTCCGCACTGGGCATCATCCTTTGAGCGTGCGTCACTTCGGATGCCCAATTCGATCAGTAACTGATCGCTCGGTTCGAGGTTCAGATCAGTTCTGAGTCCGGTGATGGGACTGGCCATTCAAGCGGGTAGATTGACCATTTTCGCGATCTTCGGCCAGCGATGGCTGGCGCGCAATCCCTTGCAGA
>Ga0335079_10007796_pt1 | contig 12163 bp, 9 predicted proteins | sample Lox_Sample_33_FD_206719 | JGI IMG/M metagenome (GOLD analysis project Ga0335079, IMG submission 206719) | Soil microbial communities from Loxahatchee National Wildlife Refuge, Florida, United States - Lox_Sample_3.3 | ecosystem: Environmental > Terrestrial > Soil > Wetlands | place: USA: Florida... | reverse complement strand
CACGCTCCGATTACTCACCAGGAGCGCTGGGAAGAAAATGCCGGCTATTCGCCGTCGACGCTCGCGGCGGTGATCAGCAGCCTGATCTGCGCCGCAGAGTTTGCCCGCGCACACGATTCAACGGAGATGGCCGTTTTTCTCGAAGAATTCGCCGACTGGATCGAAAGCCACCTCGAAGATTGGACGGTAACCAACAACGGCGTGCTGCTCCCGGAAGTGAGGCGCCACTACATGCGGATACGGCCGCCGGAGAAGGGCGAGGCGTACGCGTGTGAAAGCTGTGGCAATGAGAGCATTCACATTAACAATCGGCCGCCGGGCGAGCGCACGGAGTTCGAAGCAAGGGAGATCATCGATGCGGGATTTCTCGAACTCGTGCGCTATGGCGTACGCAGCGCGGACGATCCGCTCATCATCGATTCCCTGAAGGTCGTCGATGCTGTCCTGAAGGTTGATCTGCCCCAGGGGCCAGGCTGGCACCGTTACAACTTTGACGGGTACGGGCAGCGTCCCGACGGCGGGCCATTCCAAGGATGGGGCAAGGGTCGCGTATGGCCGCTCTTCACTGGTGAGCGGGCTCATTACGAATTGGCTGGAGGCCGGGATCCGTCGCCGCTGATTGCAGCGTACGAGCGCTTTGCAACGATGGGCCAAATGATGCCGGAACAAGTCTGGGATGAGGCGAACCGGCCGCATCTCAGCCTTGTGATGGGCAAACCAGCAGGCTCCGCTGTTCCACTGGTGTGGGCACACGCCGAATACCTGAAACTGCTTCGTTCGGCGGTGGATGGAAAGGTGTTCGATCGGATTGACAGCGTGTATGAACGCTACTGCACGCCAGATGGGAGAAAGCGTCTGCATACCAATATCGAGTTCTATACGCGCCGGAGACCGATCCAGAAGATCACGGCTGGCGACACCCTTCGCATCCTCGAAGACAGACGATTTGAAGTGGTGTGGTCGGCGGACAATTGGAAGACCACGCAGGCCACGCCGAGCCGCAGTCTGGGCAATGCCGGCTACTGCGCGGACCTTTCCACCGCTCCAAGCCAGGCCGGCGGTGATCTATCATGGACTCTCCACTGGCCGGAGCAGAGTCGATGGCTCGGTTTCAACGTGGAGACAAAGATCGAGGACGGGGAATAGGTTTTTCACCAGCTTTTCTGGAAAGGAATTGGAACGAGTTTTATGGCAACTCTCGCGGATCTTTCGCTCGACCAGCTCTCCATTGATACTCTGCGTCTTCTCTCTGTCGACGAGGTGGAAAAGGCCAAAAGCGGTCATCCGGGAGCGCCGCTTGGTTGCGCGCCGATCGCCTATCTGCTGTTTCACAAGATCATGAAGCACAACCCGGCAAACTCGAAGTGGTCCGATCGCGACCGGTTTGTGCTTTCGAATGGGCATGCCTCCGCGCTGCTCTACGCCACGCTTTTCCTTTCCGGTTACAAGGTGACAATGGAGGATCTGCAAGCTTTTCGTCAGTGGCATTCGCGCACGCCGGGACATCCCGAATTCGGCGACACAGACGGGGTGGAAGTCACCACCGGGCCACTCGGGCAGGGGCTTGCAATGGCTGTGGGAATGGCAATTGCGGAGAAACACCTTGGCGCCGTCTACAACAGACCGGGCTACGAGATCGTGAATCACCACACGTACGTGCTTGCGGGCGATGGCGACATGATGGAAGGCGTTTCGCATGAGGCCTGCGCTATGGCAGGAACCATGCAGCTGGGCAAGCTGATTCTGTTCTATGACGACAATCTCATCTCCCTCGACGGGCCGACGGAGCTGAGCTACTCCGATGATGTTCTGAAGCGGTTTGAGGGTTATCACTGGCACACGCAGCGGATCGCGGACGGTAATGATCTGAATGGGATTGAAGCGGCTATCGAAGCGGCCAAAGCCGAGACAAGCAGGCCATCGCTGATCGCCGTGCGCACGGTGATTGGTTATGGCAGTCCCAAGGCGGGCACCAACAAGGTTCACGGCGAAGCCCTGGGGCAGACGGATACAACCGCCACCAAGAAATTCTACGGGTTCCCTGAAGACCAGAGTTTCTACGTGCCTGATGACGCCCTGAGAAACTGGCGCGAGGCTGCGAGGCGAGGTGCGACGGTCGAAGGCGAGTGGAAGCAGCTCTTCTCCCGATACGCGAAGGAGTACCCTGATCTAGCCGTCGAGTTTGACCGCACGCAAAAGGGACTTCGGAAGAAGGACTGGGAGAAAGCGATCCCGAGTTTCCCGGCAGACAAGAAACAGGCCACGCGGAATGCCGGTGGCGCTGTCATGAACGCAGTTGCCGAGAGTGTGCCGGAACTGTTCGGTGGCGCGGCTGACCTGACCTCGTCGACCAAGACCATCTTCAAGCCGGGCGCAAACTTCCACACGGATCCGGCGGGACGCAACGTCTTCTTCGGCGTGCGCGAATTCGGGATGTGCGCAGCAGTGAATGGTATGGCGGTTCATGGCGGACTCGCGCCCTTCGGGTCGACGTTCTTCACGTTCTCGGATTACGCGAAGCCCGCGATCAGGCTCGCGGCGCTGATGAAGGTTCACTCGATCTTCGTGTTTACGCATGATTCGATTGGCCTGGGCGAGGACGGCCCGACGCATCAACCAATCGAACAGCTGATGATGCTCCGGGCTATTCCGGGGCTGACAGATTTTCGTCCCGCTGATGCGAATGAGACGGCGGCCTGCTGGAGGCTCGCGCTCGACCGCACGACGCCGAGCTTCTTCGCGTTGACGCGCCAGGACTTACCTGTGATCGATGCCGCGAAGGTTGATGTATATGGCGGGGTCAGCAAGGGAGGTTATGTCCTAGAGGATGCTGCGAACCCGCAGGTGATTCTGATCGGCACGGGATCGGAAGTGTGGCCCGCAGTGGATGCGGCGAAGCTTCTGGCTAGCGAAGGAGTCGCAGCACGCGTGGTGAGTTTCCCGAGCTGGCGGATCTTCGAAGAGCAGTCAGCGGAATACAAGGCAAGGGTATTGCCGGCAGGGGTTCCAAAGCTGGCAGTCGAAGCCGGTGCGACGCTTGGTTGGTGGAAGTACGTCGGGCAGGATGGGGGCGTTGTAGGGGTTGATCGCTTCGGGGCGTCGGCTCCGGGTCCCAAAGTGATGGCAGAGTACGGATTCACTGCGGAGAATGTGGCCGCTCGGGCCAAGGCGCTGTTAAAGAAGTGAAAGAGAGGGGAACAGGGAGCAGGGAGTCGGGAGTAACAAACGAACCTTCGACCCGAACTCGCGAAAGCTCAGAATTGCGTACTGCGGGCTTTTTACTTCCTGCTCCTATTCACTACTCCCCGTTTTCAAGGAGTTCCATGAAGCTAGTGATCGCGTCCGACCATGCGGGGTTCGAGCTTAAGGAGGAGATTCGTGCATACCTTGCGAAGGCAGGGCACGAGGTGCTCGATCTTGGTGCGTACAAGGTTGAGCCGCAGGACGACTATCCCGATTTCGCGGAGCGCGTGGGTGAAGCGATCCGCGCAGGCGAAGCACCGCGAGGGATCCTGATCTGCGGTTCAGGGGTGGGCGTCAGCATTGCGGCCAACAAGATTCCAGGCATTCGCGCGGGCATGTGTCACGACACGTACTCTGCGCACCAAGGAGTTGAGCACGACGACATGAACGTCCTTGTGATCGGCGCTCGCATCGTGGCCTCTGCACTGGCTTACGAACTGGTCGATGCATTTCTCAGGGCAAAGTTCATCTCCAATGAAGAACGGTTTACCCGTCGCTTCAAGAAGGTACTGGCGATCGAGGCCAGGTATCAACGGAGTGGAAACTAAGAATTCCCGGGAGTGAAGTTCCGGAATAACCACCAACCTGGCCGCCAATACTGAGTTCTGCTGATGCGGTTCCAACCTGAGGCTTAAGAAGAAAGACGCCGATGTTCCCCTTCGACGTGATCCTCTTCGATATTGGCGGTGTCCTGCTGACCAACGGCTGGGACCATCAGGAGCGCAAGGCCGTCGCCGAGGAGTTCCATCTCGATGGCACCCAGATGGAGATGCGTCATGGGAAAGCTTTCGAGCCTTGGGAGCGCGGTGAACTTACAGTCGATGAGTATCTCGATGCCGTGATCTTCTATGAGCCCCGCAGCTTCTCGCGGGAGGAGTTCTTTGCCGCCATTTGTGCGCAGTCAAAGGAGTTGACCGATGGTGCGACGTGCATCCTGAAGGAACTCGCGGCATCAGATAAGTACGTGATCGGCTCACTGAACAATGAGGCGCGCGAGACTCATGAATTCCGTGTTGGGAACTTCGGTCTTCGCGAGTTCCTAAAGTTCACGTTTACGTCCTGCTACCTGGGAATCCGCAAGCCGGATCCGAAGGTGTATTGCCGTGCCTTGGGAATTCTCGGAAAGAAGTCGGAGCGTTCGCTCTTTATCGACGATCGACTTGAGAACGTTGCCGCTGCGGCCGCCGTCGGTATGAAGGCCATTCGCTTCACCGGTGCAGAGGCCTTGCGCCGAGACTTGCAGAGTCTTGCAGTTTTGTAGAATTGCGCAACTGCGCAGAACGAGATGGAAGGAGAGCAACATGCAACTGGGGTTGATTGGTTTGGGCAAGATGGGTGGCAACATGGCCGAACGTCTGCGTCTTGGCGGGCACCAAGTGATCGGTTTCGACTTCAACGCTGAAGCGGTAGCCAAACTGACCGCCTCGGGCAATGTTGGCGTGTCGTCGCTCGAGGACCTGACGAAGAAGTTCACTGGCCGAAAAGCCGTCTGGATCATGGTTCCGCAGGGCAAGCCTGTGGACGACACCATCGCCAAGCTGGAGCCGCTGCTGAACAAGGGCGACATCCTCATCGACGGCGGTAACTCGAACTATAAGGATTCGCAGCGTCACTACCGGGAAGTGACGGCGAAGGGTTTCCAGTTTGTCGACGTGGGTACTTCAGGCGGAGTGTGGGGGCTGAAAGAGGGCTACAGCATGATGGTCGGCGGCGATAAGGAAGCTGTCGATTATCTACGGCCAATATTTGAATGCCTTGCGCCGGGCAAGGACCAAGGCTGGGGACATGTCGGGCCCGCGGGCTCAGGTCACTTCGTCAAGATGGTGCACAATGGCATCGAATACGGGATGATGCAGGCCTATGCCGAAGGCTTCACCATCATGGAGAAGAAGGAAGAGTTCCATCTGGATCTGGCGCAGATTTCGCAGATCTGGCGGTTTGGAAGCGTGGTTCGCAGCTGGCTGCTCGATCTTACGGCAGACGCGCTGGGCAAGAATCCGAAGCTCGATGGTTTGGAAGCTTATGTTGCCGACTCGGGCGAAGGCCGCTGGACGGTGTTCGAGGCGATCGATCTCAATGTCTCTGCGCCGGTGATTACGGAATCGCTGATTCGCCGGATTCGTTCGCGCGAGGAGAATAACTTCACCGACCGCATGCTGGCGATCATGCGCAACGCGTTCGGCGGACATGCGGTGAAGAAGGACTGAAACAGGGATCAGGGATCAGTGGTCAGAACAGCTTGACCACCACTGATCATCGTCCGCGGATCACTGAGTACCCACACGGAGGAGCGAAATGGCAACCGCAACTGTACAGATGAAGGTTCATCCCGAAGATCTCTCGCAGGTTCCCAAGACCGGCGAGCGCATTCCGAATCCAGGCATCATGGTCATCTTTGGAGCCTCCGGCGATCTGACCAAGCGCAAGCTGTTTCCATCGCTCTTCCACCTTGAGCAGGACAATCTTCTGCCGAAGAACTTCGCCATCGTCGGCGTTGCGCGCCGTCCGCTGGGCAGTGAATTCGCAGCCGACATGCGCGAGGGCATCATCGAGTTTGGCAAAGTCAGTCCTGACGATCCGAAGCTCGAGGAATTCGTGAGCAAGATCAGCTACTACGCACTGAGCTTCGACGATGCCTCACACTACGCGGGACTGAAAGCGGAACTTGACAAGATTGCGAGCGAAAAAAACATCGGCCCGGATCGCCTGTTCTATCTCGCCACCGCGCCGGAGTACTTTGCGCCGATCATCGAGAACCTTGGAGCGCAGGGAATGGCACAACCTCAGGGTGGTGCCGCGGCCCGAGTTGGAGTTGTGATCGAGAAGCCATTCGGCCACGATCTCGATTCCGCGCTTGAACTCAATCACCAGGTAAACGCAGTCTTTCACGAGAACCAGGTCTTCCGCATCGATCACTACCTGGGAAAAGAGACCGTTCAGAATATATTGGTCTTCCGCTTCGGCAACGGCATTTTCGAGCCCATCTGGAACCGCAACTACATCGATCACGTGCAGATCACCGTGGCCGAAACACTCGGTGTCGAAGGCCGCGGACCCTTCTACGAGAAAGCGGGCGCGCTGCGCGACGTAGTGCAGAACCACGTAATGGAACTGCTCAGCTTCGTCGCCATGGAGCCGCCATCGAGCTTCGAAGCCGAGAGCGTGCGTCGCGAAAAGGTGAAAGTGTGGCGCGCTGTTCCAAATATTCCAATTCTCGATGCTGTCCGCGGCCAGTACGGTCCGGGTGTTGTGGATGGGAAGAAAGTTACAGGTTACCGCGATGAGGAGCGCGTCAATCCAGAGTCGGGCACCGAAACCTATGCGGCGTTGAAGCTCGGAATTGAAAACTGGCGATGGGCCGGCGTTCCGTTTTATCTACGAGCCGGGAAACGGCTGAAAAAGAGGGCGACGGAGATCAGCATCCAGTTCAAGCAGCCGCCACTGCTCATTTTTAACCGCATGCAATCGGGCGGACCGTGCGCCGAGATTCAGCCCAATCTGCTCACCATTCGCATTCAGCCGAACGAGGGCATCGCACTGCGTTTTGGCGCCAAGGTTCCAAACACGCCCAATATGGCAGTCTGTCCGGTGAACATGGACTTCGACTATGCTTCGGTCTTCGGTACCTCAGCGGCGACCGGCTACGAACGTCTGCTGCTCGACGCGATGCTTGGCGATCAGACGCTGTTTTCGCATCGCGATGGGGTGGAGACGACATGGGCCCTCTACACACCGATTCTTGAAGCATGGGCAGCGAAGAACCCTGAAGTCTTCCCCAACTATTTCGCCGGTACCTGGGGTCCAGACTGCGGCAACCGGCTGCTGGAGCGGGACGGCCGAGCGTGGCGGAACAATATCGGGTAAGACTGTGGCCTGCAGCAGGTGGATCATAAGCTTCCGGCTGCAGACAATAAGTTGCGCATCCCTCGCAGGAATCTGATGGGCGTCAGCGGCGTCGCGTGATCTTCATTTCTGCAGGCTCAGTAGCTTCATCACCGCCGCAGTCGGGTTTTCTGGATTCTCCATATTGAGCAGTTTCGCGGTTCGAAGCTGGATCACGTCGATCCAGCGAGGATCGGGAAGGACATAGAACTGCTCCTTCTCGATTGCGGTGAATACCGCATCGGCGACTTCATCGGGAGGGATGCTTGCGTCGAGGGCGGCTTTGAATGCTGCCAGTCCGGCCTGCATCTCGGGTGTCAGCGGGACCGGTTCATTGCGCAGTTCTTCAGGGCGGTTGCGTTCGGCATTGATGATGTTTGTGCGTGTGAGTCCGGGACAGAGCACGGAGACCTTTACGGACGATTTCCGTTGCTGGAGAGCCAAGTAGAGGCATTCTGAAAGCGCAACCACCGCGTGCTTTGTTGCTGCGTAAGTCGCAGAGCCACCTCCGACGACGAGGCCGGCGGTCGAGGAGGTATTGACGATGTGGCACTCGGTGTTTTGCGCGAGCATCAGTGGTGTGAAGACCTTGACTCCGTGAATCACTCCCCAGAGGTTTACACCGATGACCCACTCCCAATCGTTCCAGGTCGCTTCCCAGGGAGCGCCGCCGGCTGCAACACCGGCGTTGTTGAAAAGCAAGTGAACCTGTCCAAATGCGTCGAATGCCTGGCGGGCGAGAGACTCAACATCGGCTCGCTTCGAGACGTCTGTGCGCACGCAGAGCGCCGTGCCACCCATTTGTTTGAGTTCCTGACCTGCTTTGATTAAGGGCTCTTCTTCGATGTCGGCCAGGACCACTTTTGCGCCAGCGCGCACACAGCGGTCGGCGATGGCGCGTCCGATGCCGCTTGCCGCGCCTGTGATGACAGCTACTCTGCCTTGAAATTCCTTCATTCGCTCTCTCCGTGCGATGCGTCTCCGAGTTCGACCAGCCTGTTGACGGTACTCGATCTGGAGCGGATTTACAGGCTGTTTTTTGGGTCCAGGGAGCGCTATTCTGAGAATGAGGATAGGTTCCAAGATCAGCCAAGACCGACTCGCTTCAAGCACTCCCGAGCTGTGCCAGAAGCGATAGGTCCTGCCGCACCTACTCCTTGATGATCTTGACGAAGGCACCTTCTGGGAGTTCGCCGCTGAGCAGGTGGACCACACCGTTCTTTACGTAACCTTCAAGAATTTGCCTCTGTTCCCGGGGTGGCTGCTGCGCCTGCCGCGAGGGAACGTTTTGGCTGGAGACCGATCCGGAGGGACTGTTCCCGGGGGTCCGGTCCATGCCCTTGTCCATGGCTTCGTTTGCAAGGCGGTCGGCTTCCTGGTTGCCGCCACGAAGGGTGTGACGGATCTCGAAGCGGTCAAGTTCGCGGGCAAGACGGCGGGCCTCTTCCCACAAGGGGCGAAGCACCGAACTTGCGACCTTGTACTGGCCCTTCATCTGCTTCACCATCAGCTCGGAATCGGAGACGACCCTGAGCTGGCGCACTCCGTGCTCCCCGGCCCAAGTGAGGACAGACAGGAGTCCCTTGTATTCGGCGAAATTGTTGGTCTGGCGACCGAGGAACTCGCTGAGGCGTGCGACGACCTGACCCTGGGGATTTTCAACGACCGCGCCGTAGCCGGCGGGGCCGGGGTTGCCGCGTGATCCTCCGTCGCAGTGGGCTGTGTACCAGCCGGTGGCGGCATCGCGGGATTCCAGATCGGCGAAGAGCTTTTCGGTCATCTTCTTTAGTGTAAACAGGCGTGTAAGCAGGTCGGATGGAGCGCTCTGCCCGGCCGGATCGTGCGGGATTCCGGGTTCCGCGTGACTCTGGTCACTTTAGGCAGGGTTACGAGTGCGAGTGTGGCTCACAAACCGCAATGAGAGCCGTCTACCAAGATGCGAGTACGTCTCAACCACCGGAGAAATCCTCGATGGCAACCTGTCCTTCTTCGCCGAACGGTGTGGCCGCTGGTTTCGCTTGGCCAACCCAAAGAAGGTTACAATCGTCCGCAGGTATGGCCTCAAGGGCAATGGACGGACCGGATCGGGCGCAGGAGCGTCTTCAGGCTCGGGCACCCGAGATGGAGCTGATCCGCGAGGCGCAGGCGGGTTCACGAGCCGCGTTCGATGCCCTGGTCCGCCAGTATGAGCAGCAGGTGCTGCGCCTGGCTCTCCACCTGACCGGCTCGGAGCATGACGCGGAGGACATTTACCAGGAGGCCTTTCTGAAGGCGTTCCGGTACATCGGCAATTTCCGTTTTGAGTGCTCGTTTTATACGTGGATTTACCGGATCGTTACCAATCTTTGTCTGGATCAGCTGCGTCGGCGGAAGACGCGCCGCGAAGATCAGGCAGTGGTGGTGGACCACTCGGGAGAGGAGATCGATGTGCTCGCGTCGGTCTCGGACAATCGGTCATTCTCGAACCCCGGCAAGGAGCTCGATCGCAAGGTACTGGGCGAGCGCATCCAGGCTGCGCTAAACAAGCTCACGCCGCGTGAGCGGATGGTTTTTGAACTGAAGCACTACCAGGGCCTCCGCCTGCGCACGATCGGGGAGATGTTGAATACGACAGAAGAAACCGCCAAGAATACGCTCTTCAGAGCGACAAAGAAGTTGAGAACTCAACTGGCGGGCTTGCGTTAGTCCTGCGGACGGCAGGGTTTTGGAAGAGATTGTTTTACTAAGAGGCTGGAAGGACGTAACGAGATGAATTGCGAACTTGCACATGAGCGAATTGTGCTGGCGGCTTATGGTGAGCTGCCTGATGACCAGGTACACGAGCTCGACCGGCATCTTGCGGCCTGCAACGAATGCAGCCAGGAACGGGAACAGCTTCTTGCCCTGAAGACGCTTGCTGCGGCCTACCCCGCTGCGGAGCTTGAGCCGAACTTCGTAGCCCGTTCAAGGATGCACCTGGAAGAGGCGCTGGATGCGATTCCGCCCAAGCGCTGGTATGAGCGCGTAGGCCAGCGCATTCTGAACAACTTTGCGAACCTTCAGGCTGCCCCGGTCGCGGCTGTACTGCTGTTGATTGTGGGTGCCGGTGCAGGGACCCTCGGCGGCTACGAATATGCACAGGCGCGAGCGGCTCATGAGGAAGGCCGTGCGCTTTCCGATCGGAACAAACCGGTTGCGCAGCCGGCGCCGGCTGCTCCCGCTGAGGTTGCGAACATCTCCAGCGTGGTCCGTCAACCGAACAGCGAGATGATCGACGTCACCTACAATCAGCTGGTTCCGAAGCATATTCAGGGCTCGCTGGACGATCCCGCGATTCGCGAGTTGCTGATGCTGGCGTCGGCAAACGCAACGTCGCAAGGTGTTCGCGACGACTCGGTGGGTCTGTTGGCGGCCGAGTGCCGCGCGGGACACGCCTGCCAGGGAGAGGGAATTCGGGATGCTTTGATGGTGGCGCTGCGCTACGACAAGAGCGAGACAGTTCGCGAGAAGGCTCTCGAGGGGCTTGAGCCTTACGTTGCGGAGGATATGCGCGTCCGGGATGCCGTGCTTGAGGCGCTGCTGAACGACAGCAGCCCGCGGATTCGGACCGCAGCGATCAATATTCTGGAACCCGTAGAGGCGGATACAAGCGTAAGACAAGTGTTGTCTACAGTTGCAGTGTCGGACCATAATCCCCATATCCGCACGGTGTCCCGTGAAGTTCTGAGCCGGGCCCCGGTGATCCAATAACGAGCCCTTACTTTCAGGCAACCACGCCGTCCATAGAGAGTGTGGACCTGGATGAAGGAAAAACGAGGAAGTGACATGAACTGCTTTATGAGGCCTTACATCCAAGTTGGGGTCGCGCTGCTGGGAATTGCTATGTATCTTGCGCCGGGCACGGCGCACGCGCAGCTGACCCGCATTTCACAGATCGTGGATGAGCCGAGCCCGCTGCTGCATTCCACCTCGCAGGGGTATCTTGGCGTGATGGTGGGAGACATCGACGGCGATTCGGCCGCCAAGCTGAAGCTGAAGGAACCCCGCGGCGCACTGATCACATTGATCGATCACGATGCTCCGGCAGCGCAGGTTGGACTGCGCGTGAACGATGTTCTGCTGGAAGTGAATGGGCAGACCGTGGAGAGCGCGGAGGCATTCGGGCGCATGATGCGAGAGATCCCGCCAGGGCGGAAGATCACGCTGCTGATCAGTCGTGACGGTGCTAACCAGACGCTGATGGTGGAGCTCGCCGACCGCAAGAAACTGGACACCGACATCTGGAACAAGCTGAACAGCGGCAGTGACATCAACTCGCCCGTTGTTGGGCAAGGAATACTGGGCACCGGTGGCGCTGGCGATACACCGCTGCCTGGCGGATTCCATATGCCGTTTGTCGGCAGCAGCACCCTGAAGGTAGGCGCGCTGGTTGAGCCACTCACGGCGCAGATGGCCGACTATCTCGGCGTGCCTAACGGCCTGATGGTGAAGCAGGTGGGGCGCAAGAGCGAGGCTGCCGCCGCCGGGATGAAGGCCTTCGACGTGATCCTGAAGGTCGGCACAGACAGCATTGCTACCGTCTCCGACTGGGAGCGAGCCATGCGCGCCAACCAGGGGAAGAGCGTGGCCGTCACGATTCTTCGTGACAAGAAGCAGCAGACGTTGACGCTCATCGTCGATTCGAAGAAGAAAGGCGAGTTGGAGTTTCACGATTTTCTTCCCGATGGTCCATGCACGCTGATGGCGTTTGCTGATTCCGACGCTTTGAGCGATCTGGAGCAGTCCCTGCAGGTCACGCCTGAGCAGGCTGAGGAATTCAGCAAGCAGGCCCAGGAGTTTCGCGATGCACTTAAGGACCAGAACTTCGGAGTTGATCAGCAGCAGTTGGACGAGTTGAAACGGCAGATGGAGCAGTTCAACAAGAATTTCATCAACCCGGAACAGCTTGAGCAGCAGATGCGCCAGTGGCAGCAGAGCTTCGATCCGAAGAAGTTTGGGTTCGACCAGAAGCAAATGGACGAGCTGCAGAATCAGCTGGAGCAGATGCGGAAGATGAACG
>Ga0335079_10007794_pt1 | contig 12164 bp, 10 predicted proteins | sample Lox_Sample_33_FD_206719 | JGI IMG/M metagenome (GOLD analysis project Ga0335079, IMG submission 206719) | Soil microbial communities from Loxahatchee National Wildlife Refuge, Florida, United States - Lox_Sample_3.3 | ecosystem: Environmental > Terrestrial > Soil > Wetlands | place: USA... | reverse complement strand
GCGTATGCGCCTTGTGGATTTGCCTGAGAGCATTCGCGACGGCCTGAGTGAGGTGAACCCAGAAGCCGAAGATGAGATCGAGCGATACAACCAGTTCGCCGCCAATCATGAGCACATAATTGCCAAGAGCCTGTTCAGCGCGGGCATGACGTGGCCGGGCGTGTTCGTTTTTGACGACCGGAGGGCAGTCGATTACCTGGCCTCGAGGCCGGATGTGGACCCTACGCGGATCGGTTGTGGAGGCCTGTCGGGCGGCGGCCTGCGCACGGTGATGCTGACCGGTGCCGATGAGCGGATTCGCTGCTCATGCTGCGTGGGAATGATGACGACGTGGCGCGACTATCTGTTGAACAAGTGCTATACCCACACCTGGATGTGCTACGTACCCGGACTGCCGCGCGATCTGGATTATCCCGAGATCCTGGGATTGGGTGCGCCGAATCCGGTGCTCGTATTGAACAACCGGCAGGACCAGTTGTTTACCATGCCGGAGATGGAACGGGCGGACCGGATTCTCACCGAGGTCTACAAGAAAGCGGGCGCATCGGACCGTTACCGGGCGAGGTTCTACGACGGCCCGCACAAGTTCGATCGGGAGATGCAGAAGGAAGCCTTCGCCTGGTTCGATCGCTGGCTGAAATAGCGATTGCCCGGCCCCGTCCTACTGGAGCGGCAAATCGCTCTGGCCATTGGCGCCGTTTTTGTCACCGTCGGGCTCGGCTTCGGGAATAACCGAGGCCGCCGCGACGCGATCGCCTTCTTCCATGCGGACTACGCGCACGCCTTGCGCGGAGCGGCCCGTCTCGCGGATTTCGCTCGATTCGATGCGGATGATCTTGCCGTCCTTGGTCACGATCATCAAATCCGAGTCTTCCTTCACCGAGAGAATCGCGACCACCTTGCCGGTTTTAGCCGTGGTCTTCATGTTGATAACGCCCTTGCCTCCGCGATGCGTGAGCCGGTAGTCTTCGAGCGGTGTGCGCTTACCGAAGCCCAACTCGGAGATGGAAAGGATGAGGCCCTCTTTTTCGACGACCTCGGTGCCGACCAGATAGTCACCTTCTTCGAGGTCCATGGCACGCACTCCGCGCGCCGTCCGTCCCATCGGCCGCACTTCTTCTTCGTTGAAGCGAATGGCTTGGCCCTCGTGCGAGCCCAGGAAGATGAAATTGTCGCCGTTGGTCAGATTGGCGGCGATCAGCTCATCGCCTTCGTCGAGCGTGAGCGCGCGAATGCCGCGCGCCATCGGGTTGTCGAACTCGGTAAGCTCGCACTTCTTGATGACTCCCTGCTTGGTCACCATCACGATGAACTTGCCAGGCTGGAATTCGCGCACCGCGAGAAAGCCCTTTACGGTCTCGCCCGGCTGAAGGTTGATCAGGTTCGAGATGTGCTTTCCTTTGCCGATCGTCGCCGCGTCGGGGATCTCGTAGATCTTGAGCCAGAACACCTGGCCGCGGTCGGTAAAGATCAACAGGTAGCTATGGGTCGAGGCGACGAGGAAATACTCGACAAAGTCCTCGCTGCGCGTACCCATGCCGATGCGCCCCTTGCCCCCGCGAGACTGCCGGCGGTAGGTGTCGACGGCCGTGCGCTTCAAATAGCCGCCGTGCGTGACGGTTACCGCAACGTCTTCCACGGCAACCAGATCTTCGAGGTGGATTTCGCCCGTGTCCTCGATAATCTGCGTACGCCGCGCGTCGCCGTACTCCTTCTGTACTTCCTTCAGCTCTTTAACGATCAGGTCGCGCAGAATCTTTTCCGAGCCGAGGATCGCCAGATACTCGGCGATGCGGCGCTGGATGTCCGCCAGTTCGTTGAGGATGTTCTGGCGCTCCATGCCGGTGAGGCGCTGCAATTGCAACTCGATGATGGCCTGCGCCTGCTTGTCACTGAACTCGAACCGCTTCATCAGCGAATCGCGCGCCTCGCGTGGTGAGCCGGATGCGCGAATCAGCTTGATCACCTCGTCGAGATTGTCCAGCGCTTTCTGGAATCCGAGCAGGATATGCTCGCGGGCGCGCGCCTTACGCAGCTCGAAATCGGTGCGGCGCCTCACCACCTCGATGCGGTGGTCGATGAAGTAACGGATGCAATCGATCAGGCCCAGTTCGCGCGGCTGCCCGTTGACGATCGACAGCATGATGACGCCGAAGCCGATCTGCAGCTGGGTGTGCTTGTACAGATTGTTGAGAATGACTTCGGCCTGCTCACCGCGCTTCAACTCGAAGACGATGCGCAAACCTTCCCGGTCGCTCTCGTCGCGAATCTCGGAAATGCCTTCAATCTTCTTGTCGTTGACCAGGGCGGCCGCATGCTCGATCAGGCGGGATTTGTTCACCTGATAAGGGATCTCAGTCACCACGATCTGCTCACGATCCTTGCCCATGCGCTCGATGGCGGCCTTCGCGCGCAGCTTGAGCTGGCCGCGGCCCTTGGTGTACGCATCAATGATTCCCTGCCGCCCCAGAATGAAGCCGGCGGTGGGGAAATCCGGTCCCGGCACCATTTCGAGAATCTGGGCCAAAGGCGTGGCGGGGTTCTGAATCAGGGCGACGGTCGCGTTGATGATCTCGGTGAGGTTGTGCGGCGGAATATTCGTCGCCATGCCCACGGCGATGCCGGAGGACCCGTTGATGAGCAGGTTGGGAACACGGGTGGGCAGCACTTCCGGCTCGAGCCGGCGATCGTCGAAATTGGGCTTGAAATCAACGGTCTCTTTGTCGATATCCTCGAGCAGGGCGGTGTCGATCGGCGACAGCCGCGCTTCGGTATACCGGTAGGCGGCCGGCGGATCACCGTCGATGGAGCCAAAGTTGCCCTGCCCGTTAATCAGCGGATAACGGAGCGAGAAATCCTGGGCCATGCGGACCAGGGCGTCATAGACCGCCGTGTCTCCGTGCGGATGGTAGTTGCCAAGCACCTCACCCACGATGCCGGCGCACTTCCGGTAGGCACGGTTGGGGGTCAAGCCCATCTCAGACATGGCGTAGAGGATGCGGCGATGCACCGGCTTCAGCCCGTCGCGAATGTCGGGCAGCGCCCGCCCGACGATCACGCTCATCGAATAATCGAGATACGACCGGCGCATCTCGTCTTCGATATTGATGGGGACTATGTCCCGGCCGCCCCCGTCACCACCGAGAGGTAGTTGGGGCGGCGGTGGGGGGCCTTGTGGTGGGGTTCCCTGGTCTGCCAAGCGTACTCCTTAATGGGATGTAAACCCCATTTTAACATGAACATACGTTGGAGACGGTTACTAATTGAACTGGGTTAACTGCGGGATAGCGAAGCGCTCGACCTTCTGTAACAAATCGACCCGGTGGATTGGCTTGGAAAGGAAGTCATCCATGCCGGCCGCTTGGCACCGCTCCTGGTCGGTCTTCATGGCATGGGCGGTCAAAGCGATGATGGGAACGTGCCCGCCCCTCTGGCGCTCACTCTCGCGAATGGCCGCCGTGGCTTCATATCCGTCCACGTGCGGCATCTGGATGTCCATGAGGATGAGGTCGAAAGTCTGGCGAAGGGCCAAGGCTACGGCTTCGTGGCCGTCGGCCACCACGGTCACGCAGTGCCCGCGCTTCTCCAGCACCTTCGCGGAGACTCTCTGGTTGACGGGGTTGTCCTCCGCTAAAAGGACGCGAAGGCTGGGACCACGCCATTCCGGAATCACAGGCTCGCTGCTATCCGGCTGCTCGGGACTGATGTCGAGGTCGCGCGCGGCTTGCAGAATGGCTTCGAGCAGGTCGTTCTGGAAAACTGGTTTGACCAGGTAGAGCTCGACGCCCGCCGCACGGCACTTCTCCGCGTCTTCCACATGGCGAGCGGAACTGAGCATCATCACCACGGCGCCTTTACGATCGTACTGTTCGCGGATCCGGCGCGCGAGTTCGAAGCCATCCATCTGCGGCATGTGCACATCGAGCAGGATGAGGCGGAACTGCTGGCCGGCCAGCCGGGCGCGGTCAATGGCCACCAGCGCGGCCGCGCCATCCTGCGCCGTCACCGGGCGCATGTGCCAACTTTCCAGGAGCTTCGCGAGGATCCTGCGGTTTACGTCATTGTCATCCACCACGAGAACAGGCATGCCGCGCAACGACGCCAAGTCGGGAGCATTGCGTCCCATGGCGTCGGGCGCCGCCACCTCAAGCTCCATGTCGAATTGGAAGATACTGCCGCGACCGGGTTCGCTCGCGACCGTCAGGCGGGACCCCATCAGTTTCAGAAGCTGTTGCGAGATGGCCAAGCCCAGTCCGGTGCCGCCATAGCGGCGGGTAGCCGAGCCATCGACCTGGGAGAATACTTCGAAGATATAGTCCTGCTTGTCTTTGGGGATGCCGATGCCGGTGTCGCGCACGCTCCAGCGAAGCCGGACGGCATGTTCCTGTATCCATTCCGCGTCTATGCGCAGGGCGAGGTCGCCCTGGTCGGTGAACTTGACGGCGTTGCCGAGGAGGTTCAGCAGGATTTGCCGCAACCGCGCGGCGTCGCCCACCAGCCGGTCCGGAACATCCGGGGCCACGTCACAAGTCAGCTCCAGCCCCTTTTCGTCGGCGCGCAGCGCCAGAGTTTTGGCCGCATCCCGCACTAGCCGGCGTAGGGAGAATGGGGCCGGCAGCAATGCCATCTTGCCCGCCTCGATCTTGGAGAAATCCAGGATGTCATTGATGACTGACAGCAAAGCGTCCGCGGAAGTCTTCACTACCGCGAGGCACTCCCGCTGTTCGGCGGTGAGATGGGTTTCGAGCGCCAGTTCCGTCATGCCGACGATGCCGTTCATGGGCGTGCGAATCTCGTGGCTCATGTTGGCTAGAAACTCGCTCTTCACGCGTGCCAGGCTCTCCGCCTGCTCTTTGGCGGCAGCGAGTTCCTGGTTGGCGCCTGTCAGCTCGCGTGTGCGATCGGCCACCTCGTGTTCGAGCCGCGCGCGATGGCTCTCCAGTTCCGCATCGCGCAACTGAATCTGCGCCAGCATGTCGTTGAAAGCGTCGATCAGCACGCCGGTTTCGTCGCGGCCATGCGGCGCTGCGCGCACGGAATAGTTCTTGTTGGCGGAGACCTCCCTTGCCGTCTGCGCCAAAGCCAGCAGGGGCCCGAGATCGTCAATTGCAATCTCTGAGTAAACAGCAGCGAACTCAGCAGCGAGACGGCGATCATGATGATCAGCACCACCAGGTTGCGCCTCACGCGCCCGTAGCCCTCTTGCAGGCTGCAGCGTATGAGAATGCTGCCGATGCGCTCCCCTCCCACGAGGATCGGCCGCTCTACCAGCAGAGTGCCGCCTTCAAAATGGAACCCGGAGGGCCGGACTTTCGGAATGTCGCTGGGAATGCCCGGTTGCGAATAGTGTGCGAATTGCGAGCCGTCCCGGGCAAGAACCGCAGCCACCAGGATCCGCCGGTCCGTGCGCAGCGCAGCCAGTATCTCCTCCGCCGCCTGGGAGTTGTGGAACTCGAGCGCCGCAGACGCATTGGAGCCGAAGGCGTCGGCGAGGGTCGAAATTTCCCTGGCCGTCTGTGCGCGCAGATCCATCGTCGTGAAAACGGTCAGCGCGGCCGAAGCCAGCGCCAGCGCAACACAGCCCGTCATGAAGATCACCAGGTTCAGCTTGCGGCGAATGCAGAGGTTTTGGAACCACCGGCTCATGGTTTGCTCCGTGCGGCCGGCGCTGCGGGTATCGGCAAATGGAACATCGTCCTGATCTGGCACAGCTTCCAGGTCGCTGCCGGACGGCAGCGGGTCGTGCGGCCATTCATCAATAGAGAGTTCGGCGTAAGTGATGGAATTCTTTAGCCTTGCACTGCGCCGGGAGGCTTTCGACATGGCGGGAGCGCATGCATTGATGCGGAGCCTTGGTTGGCGTATGATGCTCGCTATGAAAGCTTCCTGGACCTTCTTATTAATGTGCCCGGCCGCCGCGCTCCTCGGGGCTCCGCAGGCCGGAAACGCGCCCAGCGTCGACCAGATTCTCGACCGTTATGTGCAGGCGGTGGGAGGGAAGGACGCCATCCAGAAAGTCACCAGCCGTGACATGAAAGGGACGCTCGAGAACTCGGATGATGGGACCACCTCGACCGCGGAGATTTTTGCCAAGGCGCCGAATAAGTATCTGGCGGTGGTCAATCTCGGCGATGGCGGCGAGATGTTGGAAGGGTGGAACGGCGAGAAGGGATGGGGCAAGGATCCCGACTCCGGCCTGCACGACACCGAGAAAGCGGAGCAGATCGCCGCCAAACGCGACTACGACTTCTATCGTGAGATCCGGCTCAAAGAACTGTTCCCCAAGATGGCGCTCAGCGGCAAGACCAAGGTAGACGACCGGGATGCGTACATTGTCGAAGCGACATCACCCGATGGCGCGACCGAGAAACTTTACTTCGATGCCGAATCGGGATTGCTGGTGCGCCGCGATTTCGAGCGTGTAACGATTGACGACGGAATCGTACTATATGAAGTGGATTACGACGATTACAAAGACGTCGACGGATTGAAACTTCCGTCAACGGTGCGGCGCAAGACGCCCGACTACACGCTGACTTACCGGTTTACCGAAATCAAGCAGAACGTGCCGGTCGAAGACGTGAAGTTCAACAAGCCGGAGAAATAGAAATCGGAGGCCGCCTATGGCGCGCGACGAATTCACCACCCAGCAGGTGCGAATCGCGCTGGAACAAAGCGCGGAGTCGGTGGTCAGAAGATGGCGATCCGACTTCACGGGCAAGGGTACGCACTACCTTTGCGACGAATGTGACTTTGTGAGTGACCAGCGGGGCCATTTTGAAGTGGATCACGTGGTCCCATGCGCGCGCGGCGGCGGCAAGAATCTGCTTTCCGGCGAGACGCTCGAAGCCATCGATCAAGGCAGCGTGGAGGCTCTATTTGCGGCCGGCGTGAACGAGCGCGTCCTCTGCGTCGGCTGTAACCAGGCGAAGAAAGCGAGGGAGTTCATTCCACCGGGCGCCGGCTACGCATTTCGTTTCCCGGAGTGGGACCGCAACCCGGATCACATCTACGCCGGCGCGCCCACGGTGTCGAAGATGGACGTCGAGCAGCACCCCGAACCCTACAATCCGTCGCGCTACCGGAGGTGATCGGCGTTCCCTACGCCTCTTCAGGCGGCAGCTCGAAATCGATAAGCGCGCCGCGGAAGCCGCGCGTTTTCCACACGCCGAAGGCGATACCGACGATCATCCAGATGGCTCCTGCGATTTGTGCCGGCCGGCTGAGATTCAGCCATAGCAGCAGGCACACGAAGAACCCCAGAACGGGTGGGATGAGGTTCACCAGTTTCTTCTCGTCTGCGCGCAGGTAGTACCGCACAAAGGAAGCCGCATTCACCCCCATGAAGGCGATGAGTGCGCCGAAGTTCAGCATTTCCGCACCCAGGCCATAGGAAATGATGAAGGCCCCGATCAGCGCGATCACCCCGACGAAGATCACGTTGTTGCGCGGGACGTGCCGCTTGGGATCTACGGCTCCGAAGAATCCCTTCGGCAACGCATTGCTGCGGCCCATTCCGTAGAGCAGGCGCGCGGCGCCCAATTGCGCTGCCATCCCGGAACCGAAGTTAGCCACAATCAGCGTCATGTTCATCACGCCGAAGAACCAGCTTCCGGCGGCACGCCCGGCAACGTCGATGAAGGCCGTGTCGTTGTCCCGGAAGGGCTCTCGGAACGGCCAGACCAGCTGTGCGGTGTAGCATTCCGCCGCGGAGAGCAGCCCGACTACCACGCAGGTCAGTACCGTGGCCAGCAGAATGTTGCGCCTCGGATTCTCGACTTCTTCCGAAAGCGTGGAGATGCCGTCGAATCCGATATAGGTGAGGACAGCGATGGAAGTACCGCCGAGCACGGCGCCAAAATTGAAGGTTGACGGATCGTAAAGAGGCCGCGTGAAGAAACTGATGCCGTCGTGCGGGTGACCGAACACAAAGCGGGCCGCGGTTACAAAAAAGATGGCAACCACCAGGCCCATGGCCGTCGCCAATGCCGCGTTGATGCGCGCCGATGTTTTGACGCCGCGCAGGTTGAGCCCGGTAAACATCAGGAAGTAGAAAACGGCCCAGGCCCAGTACGGCACACCCGGAGCAAACCTCCTCGATGCCTCGCTGCACCAGATGATGCAGATGAGCGGGTTGAGCATGTAGTCCATCACCATGCTCCATCCGGTGATGTAACCGAGAGCCGGGTTGATTTCCTGCCCGACATACGTAAACGCGGAGCCGGCGCTCGGATAGGCGCGCGCCATGCGCCCGTACGCAATCGCGGTGAACAGCATGGCGATGAGGGCGATGAGGATGGTGGTGGCGACGTGGCCCTGGCCGCGCGCGTTGATGACCCCGAACACCGCCATGGGAGCGGTCGGCTGGAGCACGATCACGCCGTAGAGCACCAGGTCCCAAAGATTCAGGGCACGCTTCAGACGTGGTGCGCCGGCGGCGGTGGTTGTGCTCTCAGCCATGCTTCTCCCTTAGTCGGGGAATCAACTTCGGAATTGTTTGAAGCCGCCAGTATACAACAAGGCAGGGTACAGCCTGGTTCACGCTTCTTCCGGCGGTAAATCAAAGTCGATGAGCTTGCCACGGAAGCCGCGTGTCTTCCAGGCGCCGACTGCGATGCCAACCAGCATCCAGAGCGTGCCCCATTTTTGAGCCGGCCTGCTCAAATTCAGCCAAAGCAGAAGACAAACCACGAAACCCAGGATGGGTGGAATGAGATTGGTGAGCTTCTTTTCAGAGGCGCGAAGGTAATACCGCACAAAAGAAGCAGCGTTCACGCCCATGAAAGCGATGAGGGCGCCGAAGTTCAGCATTTCCGCGCCAAGATCGAAGGGAATGAAGAAGGCGCCGATGACGGCGATCGCGCCCACGAAGATCACATTGTTGCGCGGGACGTGCCGCTTGGAATCGACCACGCCGAAGAATCCTCGGGGCAGGGCATTGCTGCGTCCCATGCCATAGAGCAGGCGGGCGGCGCCCAGCTGCGCGCCCATCCCGGAGCCGAAAGTGGCGACGATCAACGTGAAGCCCAGGAGCCACGAGAGAGAGGCTGCTGCACGCCCGGCGACATCCACGAAGGCGGTTACTTCATTGGGGAACGGTTCGGAAGCCGGCCATACCAACTGCGCGGCGTAGCATTCCAGGGCGGAAAGCAGGCCGACCACAACGCACGTGAGCACGGTGGCCAGCAGGATGTTGCGGCGGGGATTCTCCACCTCTTCGGAAAGCGTGGAAATGCCGTCGAATCCGATATAAGTGAGGACGGCGATGGAGGTGCCGCCGAGCACGGCACTGGTTCTGAATGTCGCGGGATCGAAAAATGGGCGCGTGAAGAAGGCGGCACCGTCGTGCGGGTGACCGAACACGTAGCGGGCCGCAGCCACAAAAAAGATGGCGACCACCAGGCCCATGCCGGTAGCCAGCCCCGCATTGACGCGAGCCGACGTCTTGATGCCGCGCAGGTTGAGCCCGGTGAACATGAGAAAGAAGAAGACGGCCCACATCCAGAAAGGCACGCCCGGAGCGAAGCGCGTCGCCTGGGAGCTGCACCAACTGGTGCAGATGAGCGGATTGAGCATGTAGTCCATCACCATACTCCATCCGGTGATGTAGCCGAGAGCTGGATTGATCTCCTGCCCGACGTATGTGAATGCGGAGCCTGCGCTGGGATAGGCGCGTGCCATCCGCCCGTAGGCGATGGCCGTGAACAGCATCGCGACCAGAGCGATCAGGATGGTGGTGACCACATGGCCGTGACCGCGATCGCTGATGACGCCGTACGCCGGCATGGGAGCAGTCGGCTGGAGCACGATTACGCCGTAGAGAACCAGGTCCCAAAGAGTGAGAGCGCGTCGCAAACGCGCCGGGCTGGTAGTGCTGGAGGGGCTCTCGGGCATGAGTGGGACGAGCCCGCCAGTATACACTACGGCAGCGTCAAATCACCCAACAGCGGCGATTGCAGATTCGTAAGAGCTTCAGGATGAGCGAGGCACTCTACGTGCTCAGTGGCGCTATGTGGGTGACGTTTTGGGCACTGGCGCGTACCACCTGAGTATGAGGGGGATAGTGGCGCCGCTGGTAGCCCTGGTTCTGCTGGGCCTCATTGCCGTTTGCCCACTTCCTGCATGCGCCATGGCGCTAACGCACCATGGGTGCTGCCACAAATCGCAACCGCAGTGCCCGATGCCGACCCTTCAGGATTGCCCGTACTTCATTTTGGAGAAGGGCAAGACGGCTCCAAGTGTTGCCAGCGTTGCACCGGCTCTTTGCCAGCAGATAGCAACGGATTTGTGTACGCCGGTTCGATTTTCCACCATGCGCACCGAAGCCAGACTGCCTGACGCAGCAGGCTTGTATCTTCGCGTGCGCGTGCTCTTGATCTAAAACAACCCATCGCAAATCACTGTCATTTTGGGCTGTTTGAAAAATTTGATCAGGAGAATCTATATGAAAAAGCTAACGATGGGTGTACTGAGCCTGGCGGCTCTGGTGATGCTGACGTTCGGAAGTTCGTTCGCGAAGTCCGCAAAAGCAGGGTGCTGCAACGGCTCCTCGTGCTGCCGCAGCGGCGCGTCGTGCTGCCGGAAGTAAGAAGCTGACGAAAAACCGGAACCGGGGCGTCAGTGCCCTGGTTCCGGATCAATTTCAATAGTAGATGATCGCCCTGCGGATTTCGGCGACAGCTTCCATTGGTCCGGCCGGCCCGTAGCGCTCGAAAATTGTCTTCCTGGTCCAATTCCCTTCGACATCCCTTGCATCTGTTTGCTCGATTGTGGTCACCTGCGCGACAGGGTTTTGATTGAATATCAGAGTCGATTCGCGGCGGCCATTCGCTTCTCTCATCTCACTCCGGGTCAAGATCGTTCCATCTGCCCCGTAAGTTGTCATGACGAGAACGTCACCTGTTCGGATAACATCCACACGTGTAGGAAGCCCAAAAGGGTCATTGGTCAGCTCTTGCCCATCCGCATCCTTGACCTGCGCTATTCTGCCGGTTCCGTCGAAAGTGACGAGTTTCGTTAAATGACCGTCAGCGGCGTATTCATAGACCTCACGGTAGGAAAGCGTGCCATCGAGACGGAAGATAGAACGCTCGGCCTTCTTTCCGTCTGGACGGTAGTCGGTCAGTTCCTGAAGATACGCCTCGCCGGCGGCTGGGTTATCGACGTGAGACTTCAAATCCCGCTTTTCCACGCGTATCCATTTGGGTGTCCCTTTTACCTCTTCGCGGGCGAAACCAGAGTTGAATATCCGGATCATGCTCAATACAAAATCGTGAAGCCGCCGTCGGGTCTTGCGAACGCTGCGACCAGGCTCCAGACAGGTACGCCGTCCGCTTTTCCGTGTTCCTGGGTGGGCTGCGCGTCCTTATCGTAGAGTTGCCAAGCGAGGCTACCGCCTTTTTTCCAACCCATGCCTTCGGTCCAAACGAAAAGTGTTTCGCCTTTCGCATTGGCAGCGACGGCGGGGTACTTGCGATTTGCTCCTGTGCCGGGTGCAGCGGCCGGAGCGAGCTTACCGGTCATGGAATCGATGCGGCCGAAGTATACCTGCTTCCCGGTCTCCCAGGCGGCCCACACGCCCGCCGCGCTTTCGGCGAACGATTCGCTGCTCATCACGCAGTAGCCGACATTCCACGGAGAGATGTCAGAGCCCTGGAACATACGTCCGCGATCGCGCGAAATCAGAAGGTAGATGTCGCGGTGCACGGTTTCAGACGCGGAGCGGTACAGCACGTATAATATGCCGTTGCGATCGACGAAAGCGTCGAGCTTGCAGCAGCCGCAGGCGCCGGTAGGCCTGTCCCAGGCAGGTCGTTCGCGCTCGAAGGTAGCTCCGTCGTCGGTCGAGCGCACAATCCACACGCGGCGGTTGCCTTCCCCGTCGGTACCGGGCGCAGGGGCGTGCCACAACACATAGACGTTGCCGGAGGCGTCGGCTGCTACGGCACCGCCACCGTCAATGCCCCGGGCCACGTGGATCAGGTCACGCTGGGGCTCGAACGCGGTTCCGCGATCATTAAGCCGGGTGTAAAGCATTAGCTCCTGGCCGAAAACCGGTCCGGGTGTGAGCGCGTGCGATCCGTTCCAAGCGACATGAACTCGTCCGTTTCTGCCGATGGCAAGGCTCGCGCCGCGAATATTGCCGGTGGCAATGGCGCTACCAG
>Ga0335079_10007793_pt1 | contig 12164 bp, 5 predicted proteins | sample Lox_Sample_33_FD_206719 | JGI IMG/M metagenome (GOLD analysis project Ga0335079, IMG submission 206719) | Soil microbial communities from Loxahatchee National Wildlife Refuge, Florida, United States - Lox_Sample_3.3 | ecosystem: Environmental > Terrestrial > Soil > Wetlands | place: USA: Florida... | reverse complement strand
GCCATTTCCAGCTCCCTTCCCACTCCCTCCAGCAGGTGGCCGCGGCAACCCCGCCGCCGTGGGAGGTCACCCTTGTCGATGAGCTGCATGACCGGGTTCCTTTCGGGAGCGCCTTCGACCTGGTGGGGATCACCGCCATGACGCACCAGGCAACGCGGGCTTACGAGATCGCCGACCGGTTCCGGGCTGAAGGGGTGCCGGTGATCATGGGGGGAATCCATCCGACGGTCCTTCCCGAGGAGGCCCTCGCCCATGCGGATGCGGTCGTGATCGGAGAGGCGGAGCCGGTCATGGGAAAACTCCTGGCGGATTTCCGGGCCGGCCGGTTGGCCCCTGTCTACCGGGCGCCGCTCCCTGAAGGTGACCGGCTCGACGTTCCCTGGCCGCGCCGGGAGATCCTGGCCGGCAAACGCTACCTGACGACCCAGACGGTCCAGGCGAGCCGGGGCTGCCCCTACGACTGTTCGTTCTGCACTGTTACCCCCTATTTCGGCAACCGTTTCCGTTACCGCGATCCCGCGGACATTCTCGCCGAGATCCGCTCCTTTCCCCGGAAGCTCGTGGTTTTCCTGGACGACAACCTCTTGGGCGACCCGATCAGGGTCAGGCCGCTCCTGGAGGGGATGTGCGAGCTCGGCATCCGCTGGGGCTCCCAGACCAACCTCCGTTTCGCCGAAGACCCTGACCTGCTGAAACTCGTGGCCCGTTCCGGCTGCATCGGCCTCTTTGTCGGGATCGAGTCGGTGACCGGGCCCAACTCCCGGCTCGCCAAGTCCGGCACCAGGTTTCCGCAGGCGGACCTGATCAAGCGGGTCCGCGACGCCGGCATCATCCTGGAGACCTCCATGATCTTCGGTTTCGATGACCATGATGAGAGCATCTTCGAGAAGACCCTCCGCTTTGTCGAGGATTGCAGCCCGAGCGTGCCCACCTTCCACATACTCACCCCCTATCCGGGAACGGCCCTCTTCCGGCAGTTCGAGCAGGAGGGCCGTCTCCTGCACAAGGAGTGGAAACTGTACAACCATGCGGAAGTGGTCTTCCGGCCGAAGCTGATGACCGCCGAAGAGCTCTACCGGGGATGGCTGGATGCGCGCAAAGAGGCCTATCGCTGGCCGTCTATCTTCTCCAGGGTGAGAAAAAACCCGGGACGGCGTCTCACCAACCTGGTTTACAATATCCTGCGCAAGGGGCCAAATGACCGGCTCAAGGCGGCACAGGGGCGCCTTGGTATTTACGACTCCGTATCGACCGGGGAAAGCTGCCCCAAACTCCTTATTCCACCTTCGGCGAGGTTGCCATGAACATCCTTCTGCTCCGGCCCCATCCCGGCAACGATAAATTCGGCCTCGGCCCCTTCTTCCAGGTTGAGCCGCTCGGGCTCGAATATATAGGCGCCGTCCTGCGTGACCGGGGTTACAGCGTCACCATCGCCGATCTCCGTTTCCCCCCTGCCATCGCCACCTGGATCAGACGGAGCCGGCCCCGCATTATCGCAATATCATGCCTCCATGCCCTCGAATACGACCGGATCATCGCCACCGCCCACGAGGCGCGGCTGGCCAGCCCGGAGGCGTTCATCATCGTCGGCGGCCATGCCGCTGCGGCTTTTCCCGATCCGTTGGAGCACAATCTCATCGACGCCATCTGCCTCGACGACGGTGAAGAGGTCATGCCGCTTCTGGCCGCGGCCATCGACGAGGGGACTCCCCTTTCCGATGTCCCGGCCCTGCGCATCAGGACCGCGGAGGGGTGGATCACCACGCCGCCGCTCAGCGAGCGGACCAGTCTCGATCTTGTCCCCATGCCGGCCAGGGAGATGGTCGAGCGCCACAGGAGCGGCTACCATTGCCTGCTGTTCAAACCGGTCTGGCTGATCGAGACGGCCCGCGGCTGCCCTCACCGCTGCTCCTTCTGCTCGGTCTGGCAGTTTTACGGCCGCACCTGCCGGGAACGCTCCATCGCCAAAGTCGTGGATGACTTCGCCGCCAGCGGTGACGCGGTCTTTGTTGCCGATGACCTCTTCTGGTACAACCCGGCCCGCAGCCTGGAGCTGGCCGCCGCCCTGAAAAAGCGCGGTGTCCACAAGCGGTGGATCCTCGTCCAGACCCGCACCGACCTGATCTGCCGGAGCGCGGAAGTAATGGCGGCCTGGCGCCCCCTGGCGAAAGATTTCGACATCTTCCTCGGCCTGGAGGCGGCCACCGACCGAGGTCTCGCCGGGATCGACAAGGACGCCGGGGTAAACGACTGCATCGAGGCGGTGCGTGTCGCACGCGAACTCAGGTACGGCATCAACGGCAACTTCCTCATCGGCCATGACTGGGAAGAGGATGATTTTCACGAGCTGTGGGAGTTCGTGACCAGGTACAACCTGCAGCGCGCCGGATTCACCATCCTCACACCGCTCCCCGGCACCGAGTTCTACAGGGAAATGGCGCCGGCTATGGCGGACCAGCCCTGGTCGAACTTCGACATGCACCATCTGCTCTGGGAGCCGCGCCTCGGGGTGGAGCGCTTCTTCGAGCTCTATGCCGAGACCTGGCGGCGCTCCATCCTCAACACCTCGGGGGACAAGAGCATCTTCGACTGGATGCGCCAGGTCCGCCCCTCACAGATACCGTACATCGTCCGCGTCCTCTGGCGCACCCAGGGGATGATGAAACCGGCCGCCTACGTTCGGGAGCACGAGGCCAGCCGCCGCCTGTCGCAGGGCACCATCCGCGCCCGCCAGCCGAGCGAGATAAACGCGCCCTCCCCGGTTGCCGCCCAGCCCCTCCGGCAGGCGTAAGAATTATCCCGATAAGCACCCGGTCAGTTCAGAATATGGTTGGGATCTCCCCTTCACTTCTCCGGTGCGTGCTATTTTTGATTTCATCCGATGTGATTTATGTGATATAGAATAACAGGCGGATTGAAGGTTGAAGCAAGATAGCGGATAGGGGAACATGTATGAAACGCGGCTCCGTATACTCGGTCATCGTGATGCTCCTCCTTTCGGGCTGCTCGTCGCAAAAGGGATTCAACCGCGGTGAGATGGAAGACGCCGCCCAGGCAAGCCACCCGTTTTTCTCTTCTTCACACCTGACTGTCGAGCAGATCGAGCGATTGAAATCCCAGGTACATCTTCCGGTCAAGCTGGCTGTGGCGCCGCCGCTCATATCGTACGGGCGGGGATGGAGCGGCAGGGAATCAAATGCCTGGAATCCGGATGAGACCAAAGAGATCCAATCATGGGCCGCGCCGCTTAAAAAGGCCGGTGTTGTCAGCGAACTGGTCATACTGCCGTCATTTCTCATCGAGCAGTGCCAGGGGAACGATCCCGGATGCACCATGCGCGTCAGCCGCTCCGCTGCGGCGCGGGTGCAGGCGGATGCCCTCCTGCTGATCAACCTGGCGACCTCCGTTGACAAGTACGCCAATCTGGCCAGCCTGTTCAATTTCACCATTGTCGGCATGTGGCTGGTTCCGGGTCACCACAGGGACGCATTGACCATAGCGGAAGGGGTGATGATCGACAACCGCAACGAGTTTCTATATGCGTTCGCGCGCGGCGAGGCCGAAGAGAGCTCGATCCGGCCGTTGCTCTATGCCGACTCCTGGAGCGTCGTGCGTCCCTCGCGTTTTCGCGCGCTGCAGTCTTTCGGCCGGGAGTTTATCAGAGAGGCCGGGCAGTTGAAGCGTAAGTAGCGGCACGCTGAAGGTAGAATGCTGAAGGTCTTCAGCCTGGATGTTACCCCCCTGTCCCCCCTTTACCAAAGGGGGACTTGATTCTCTGCTGGAAATCATCGCTAATCAGATCAGGATTTGTCGTTGCCCTTTTCGAGAAGATCCCGGATTACCTCGATGCACCTGTTGAAATCGATCGGTTTTGAGACGTAGGCGTCCATGCCGGCGGCAAGGCATCTCTCATGGTCCTCTTTGAGGGCGTGGGCCGTCATGGCGACTATGGGAATGTGGCCGCCGTGCTCCCGCTCCCGCTCGCGGATGGTGCCGGTGGCCCTGAAACCGTCCATCACCGGCATCTGTCCGTCCATGATGATGAGGTCATACCCCCCCCTTTCCCACGACTCGACCGCCTGCCTGCCGTCCGTAACGAAATCGAGCTCGAAGTTGAACTGCTTCAGCATGAGGCCTAAGACCTTCCTGGTTATTTCGTCGTCTTCGGCGATGAGCAGGCTCGCCCTTCCTTCCCCGTTTCCGGGCGTGACGGCGCTCGCCGATGGCTCTCCCTCAACCGGCTCGGGTATGGCCGCGCACTCCGGCTCGGTCTTGCCGAGGGGAAGGGTGAAGGAGAAGTTGCTTCCCGCCCCCTCTTCACTTGCGCAGGAAATCGTTCCCCCCATCCTCTCCACTATCTCCCTGCTGATGGCGAGTCCGAGACCGGTGCCGCCGTAAATGCGGGTATCGGAATTGTCGACCTGGCTGAAGTTGTTGAAAAGTAAATGCCGTTTGTCGTCGGGTATGCCGATGCCGGTGTCCGCAACGGTGAAGGTAATTTCCCTCCTGCCATCGGGGGTATCCCTGCCGGGTGCGACCTTGACCTCCACCATACCCTGCTTGGTGAACTTGACGGCGTTGCCGATGAGGTTGGTGAGTACCTGGCGCAGCCGCACCTGGTCGCCGACCACCGTTTGCGGCAGGCCGTCCGCCATCGACCGGATCAGGTCGAGCCCCTTGCGCCGCGCCTCGGGGATGAGAATATCGACCACGCCGGTCACGCACCCGGCCAGGTCGAACGGCTTCTCCTCGATGGAGAGTTTCCCCGCCTCGACCTTTGTCAGGTCGAGGATGTCGTTGAGTATCCGCAGCAGGGAACGGGCCGATCTGTCGGCCGTCTCGATGCATTCCCGCTGCTGCGCGTCAAGCGGGGTGTTGAGGGTAAGTTCGAGCATGCCGAGCACGCCGCTCATGGGCGTGCGCAGTTCATGGCTCATGTTGGCGAGGAACTGGCTCTTCGCCCGGGTGGCCGCTTCGGCTCCCTCTTTCGCCAGTTTAAGCTCCTCTTCGGCCCGTTTGCGCTCCATGGCGATGGCAACGTGATCGGCCACTGTTTTCATGAGGGTCAGCTCGTCATCCGTAAAACCGGGTCGGTTGCGGGTGCCGAATGAGAGGGTCCCCAGGACCCTCCCCTGGACCATCAGCGGATGGCAGGCGTAGGCCCGGATATCGTACGACTTCACCAGCTCGGTGCGAGGATCGGGGGTATTGGTGATGTCCTCGGCCACGATCCGGACTGCATCACGGGCCGCGCAGCCACACACGGCAATGCCGTAATCCAGCCATTCAAGCTTCTTCACCTCTTCATCGGGGATGCCGGCGCAGGCGTTGAGGCGGAGCCGCCCTTCCTTTTCATTCACCAGGAAATTGAAGAAAGCCTGGCAGTCGAGGACCTCCATCGCCCTCCGACAGAGTTCTTCTACCACCCCCTGCGGCGAATCACTGGCAAGGAGCTTGGCCGTTGTTTCCGCCATCAGGCTGGTCCGCCGGTTGCTCTCCCGCAGCGCCTCCTCGGCCTGTTTGCTTTCGGTGATGTCTTCGGCAAAGATGACTATACCCCCCACCTCGCCTGCCGAGTCACGCCACGGCCTGATCTCCCAGCACACCCATTGCACCGATCCGTCGGCCCTCTCGAAACGGTCTGCCTCGGAGCGCAGCACCTCTCCCGCCAGCCCCCGGCGGTGGGCCTCTGTCCATCCTGCGCCGATCTCCGGGAATATCTCGTAATGGGAAACACCGACAAGTTCGCGGTTTCCCAGTTTGTAGTCGCTGCGCCAGCGTCGGCTCGCATGGATGTATCGCATCTCCAGATCGAACATCGCCAGCCCGGCAGGGGCATATTCGATAAAGAGCCGCAGTCTTTCCTCGCTCTCCCGCAGCGCGGCAGCCGCCGTCTCGGCCTGTTTGCCGGCGGTAACGGCATCTTCCATAAGGTTCAGGGCAGCCACGCGGGAGGCACGCAGCGTCTCGTTGGCCGACTTGAGCTGCGCTGTCCGCTCGATGATCCTTTCTTCCAGGGTTTCGTTCAGCTCCTGGAGCGCCACCTGCGCCTTCTTCTGCTCGGTGATGTCACGCGCCGCGGCAAAGACGCCGATCGCCTCTCCACGTTCATCGCGGTACACCGACGCGTTGTAAAGGACGGACGTGAGACGGCCATCGCGACGTCGCAGTTCGAGCGGGTAGTCGCGCACCGAGCCTTCGGCGAACACCTGTTCGTAACCGAAGCGGGCCTTGTCCGGCTCGCTGCAATAGTCGCTGAAATCAGTGCCTATCAGTTCGCCCCGCGAACGGCCGGTCGCCGCCTCGGTGGCGTTGTTGACATCGGTGATCCTTCCGTCGTGGCCGATAGTCACCAACGGATCGAGGCTGGCCTCGATGAGACTGCGGTTGTAGGCGTTGGCCAGCCTTACAGCCTCTTCCGCCCGCCTGTGGTTGGTGATGTCGATGTCCATTTCCAGGATCAGCGGTGAGCCATCCGTGTCGGTGAAAGGATAATCGTGGGCGGAAATGACACTCCCGTCCTCCCCCCTGACTTCCCAGTGATGGGGCTGCCCGGTTTCGAGAACTTTGTAACTCTCGCAAAAATCGCATGGTTCTGTCTTTCCAAAGCAATAGTCATAGCAATGCCGGCCGTGCGACTCGCCGAACCTGTCGCGGAAGGCTCTGTTGGCGAAGGCCACGTGATAATCGGGGGTGAGCAGGCAGATCATTGCCGGCAGCGTCTCCAGGACATCGTACAGCCGCTGCCGTTCTGTACTCGCGGAGTCCCTGGCAACGACGAGCTCCCTGGTGCGCTCTTCGACGCGCTGCTCCAGCTCTTCATTGGCCTTGCGCAGGGACTCCTCAGCCCGCTTGCGTTCGGTGATGTCACGGGTGACTTTGGCGTACCCCCGCAGATTGCCGTTACTGTCCCGAACAGCAGTAATGGAAACTTCCGCATGGAACGCCGTGCCGTCTTTGCGCACACGGATCCCTTCTTCCCGGTAATGCCCCTTGGCGGCGGCAATCCGCAACTCCTCGGCCGGTTGGCCCGCCGCCACGGCCTCCTCGTTGTAGAACCTGGAAAAGTGACTCCCGAGGATTTCCTCCGCCTCCCACCCCTTGAGCCGCCTGGCCCCTTCGTTCCAGCTGGTCACGTTTCCGTCGACATCGAGCATGATCAGGGCATAATCCTTTACCCCTTCCACCAGCAGCCGCAACCGCTCCTCGCTGTCGCGCAGTTGCTGCTCCGATTGGTGCTTGTAGAGCGCCATCTCGATAGTGGTTGACAGCTCCCTCTCCTCGAAAGGCTTGAGGATATAGCCGAACGGCCCGCTGAGCTTTGCCCTGTCCAGGGTGGCGGTATCGGAATGGGCGGTCAGGTAGATCACCGGCAGGTCGAACCGGCTACCAATCGCTTCGGCCGCTTCTATGCCGTCCATGGCGCCCTTCAACCGGATGTCCATCAGCACGATTTGCGGTTTCAGGCTGTAAGCCAGTTCAATGGCCTCCTCGCCGGTCGCGGTGGCGCCGACTACCTCATAGCCGAGCATCCCCAGCTTGCCGGCCAGGTCCGCGGCGACAATCGCCTCGTCTTCCACTATCAGAACGGTGGTTTTGTTCATGGTTTATTCCTCGGGCTTCAGTATCAATTGTTGTTCTGCCACTTCAAAACCCCCCACCCCCCTCTTATCTTAAGCGGGGGAGCACCGCGTCCCTCCCCTTGAATTAAGGGGAGGACAGGAGGGGTTACGCTTTATTCACAAAAAATATCTCAAACTTCGTCCCCTCCATGCTGTTCACCTCCACGCCCGCCCCCACCTGCCCGGCCAGCATCTGCACCAGACGAAGTCCCAAAGATTTCGCCTGACGCCAGTCGAGGCCTTCCGGGAGGCCGACACCGTTGTCGCGCACAACCAAAGAAATCCTCCCCTCTTCAGAATTATGCAGCGACACGGTCACCTCCCCCTCGGAGCGCCCCCGGAAGGCGTGCTTGAGGGCGTTGCCGGCCAGTTCGTTGAGAATCAGGCCCAGCGGCACCGCGGTATCCACGAGGAGCGACACCGCGTCCAGATCGAGGGTCAACTGCACGGAGGCGGCAAGACCTTGGGCGCGCCAGAGATAGCCCAGGAGGCTCCGGACGTATTCAGCGAAATCGATGCAGGCCAAGTCGGCCGACTGGTAAAGCTTCTCATGGACAAGCGCCATGGAGCGGACCCGGTAGGTCACGTCCTTCAACACCTCCCGCACCGTTTCGTCCTTCGAGCCGTCCGCCTGGAGGCCGACCAAGCTGGAGATGACCTGGAGGTTGTTCTTCACACGGTGGTGAACCTCCTTCAGCAGAACTTCTTTCTCATACAGTTGCCTGGTTCGCTCCTCCATCTGTTTCGCCAGCTCGTTGTGGGCCTTGCGCAGGGCCTCGTCGGTCTCGAATTTGGATAGGGCCACGGCAAGGTAGCCCGAGAGTCTCTCCCATAGAGAGATGGTCGAAGCGGAGAAACGCCCCTTTTGTCTGTCGTTCAACTGGAGAAGCCCCACACTCTCCTCGCCGCAGCGAAGCGGGATAAGCGCCACCGATTCGTACCCTTCGCCGTTGCACCTGTTGCGCGTACTGGCCTGACGGTCCGCCTCGGTGGTGGTTGCCAGAAGCTCCGTGGTGCAGTTTGTCCAGAAGCTCCCCTTTTCGGTAAAGAAAGGCTTCGAGGGATCGAAACTGCCGCAGATGACGTTGCCGCACATGCAGGAAATGAGCGGATTCCCGGCGAAGTCACGAATGGCGACCCCGTTCCCGTCATAATCGCAGAGATTGTTCTCCAGCAGGATGAACTCCTCCGGGAAGCCACAGGCTTCGAAATAGGGGTAATCGTCCCCGGCTTTCAACCTGATCCCCACCGCCTCGCACCCCGCTTTTTCATGGAAGAATGTGACCGCCGCGCGAATCAGCCCGGCGATGTCCCGGCTCTCGTTCACAAGCCTCAGGAATTCGACGGAGATCTCGCGCTCTTCCTCAGCCCGCTTGCGTTCGGTGATGTCCTGCACGGTGCCGCGCAGGCTCACGATCCGGTTATCGGCATCCCGCATCACTTCGCTGCGGGTGGTGACCCAGATCGTCTTGCCGTTACGGATGGCGTGCACGTCCAATTCGTATCCTACGCCCGTCTCCAGACCCCTTTGTACGGCGGCATTTACTCGCTCCCATTCTTCCACGGGATAGCATAGTCCGCACTGCTCCTTGAAATCCGGCATGGTTTGCGTAGCCGGATCGAAGCCGTAAATGCGCAATAGTTCATCCGAGCCGGTGGTAACGTCGGTCTTCGCGTCCCAATACCAACTGCCGATGTGGGCCAGCCGCTGAGCCTCGCTGAGGTCCACTTCCCTCGCTCGCAACGCACTTTCCGCCTCCCGCAGCTTCGTGGAATCGTAGTAATAGCAGATGACACCATGTTGCCCATCCGGAAGCGTTATGCGATGAAGCTCCCACTCGTAGGCTTCGACGATTTCCGCGTCGTGGCGCGGATTGATGAAATCCCGCGAGTAATACGGCTCGCCTGTTTCCTGGGTGTGGCGGAAGAAGCCGATAATTTCCGCGGCGACGGGTTCTGGCCAGAGGATAGCCATGGCCTCTGCAAAAGGCCGCCCGATGACGGGCCGCACATTGCGGAACGCGCCGGTCTGCGAACTGGCGTTCATCATCGCGATGCGGAACTGGGAATCCACGATGTAGGTCCCGAACGGGGAGCGTTCGACCAGTTCGACAAACGTCTTCCGGCTCCTGCTGACTGCTTCCTCGGCCCGCTTGCGCTCTTCGATCTCTTTCTCAAGATCGTGGTAAGAGCCGCGCAGTTTCGCGGTCATCGAGTCGAACGCATCCGAGAGCTCCGCGAACTCGTCATCCCCGCTGATATCGATCCTGTGCGCCAGGTCCCCCCCACCTATTACAGCCGCGCCTTCACGCAACCTGCTGACGCGCTCGGTGATCGCCCGGCCAATCGTCCAGGAATTGATCATTACCGCCGCAATAAGGATCACAAGCACACTGACAAAACCCGCGCATCCCAGTTTGAGGGCCGCGAAGAGGGCCGCCGTACTCGAATCCTGCAGCTTGCGGACCTGCAGAACCACTTTGTACAGCCTCATGTTCAACTGGCTCAGCAGCCTGTTTTCGATCTCCCGGGAGAGTTCTTCGCGAGACGGCCCCGATTTCTTTCCTTCCCGGTTTGCGACGATGGCCGCAAAGATCCTGCCGATAGAGTCGTGATTATCGATCATCTCCTTGATCGTTTTTTTGTCGTCCCCATCCTCGAACCTGCTCAGCGCTTCCTTCAACAATCGGCCGATCTGTTCGTGCCTGGCGATATACTGCTCTTTTGCCCTCTCACTGCCGGTCCGCTGATAATCGGCCCTGATCGCGGCCCTTTCAAATGAGGCTGACATCAAATCGTCGGCGATTCTCGCTTCCTGCATGGCGTGATTAACGCGCAATAAGACCGCGGACAATATAAGAAAAATGATGAGCGCGGTTATTACCGATGCAACTGCATTTATTCGCAGCCTCTGTTTAACCCGCATGATTACGACCTCACCTGAGTATTCTCACCGCTTCCGGCTTGACAGCCTTGAGCCCGTCGAAGTAGATATAATCGAGATAATTGGGGACCTTCCCGGCGCCGGTCAATCCACCCTCGATCGCCCAGCGCGATTCGTCCTCCAGGGCGAGAATCAGGGACTGGTCAAGGGCAACGCTGAAGTCCGACAGGTCCCATATCTCGGCGATGACGGACCTGTCAACCCGGCAGAAGTCGGCGATACCGGCCTGGGCCTCGGCCGGATGCCGCTTGACGAACTCCTCGGCCTTGACCAGCGCGCGCAGGAGTCGTTCGACCTTTTCCGGGTTTTTTCGAATGAATTCCCGCGTCGCAACCACCAGGAAGTTCTGGGTGTAGATCTCCTTATCGAGGAAAGTAATTCCTTTCTTCCCCAGCCGCTTCCGCGTCTCCGCCGCCACGTGACCCCAGCCGGAGATGGCGTCCACATCGCCGTTAACAACGGCGCTCTCCATCTCTTCCGGCCTCATGTCCACCGCCGTCACCGCCTTTCTCGGCAGGCCGTTGACGGCAAGAAAGGAATCGAGATAAAAGTCGATGAGGGTGCCGGACGTTGTCGCTATCCTCCGTCCCTTCAAATCCTGGGGGGTCCGGATGCCCCGGTCCTTTCTGGCAATAACGGCATTGTTGCTGTTGGATCTCTGGATCGTGGCGATGACCGATATGTCCGCCCCCTTCATTACGGCGAACATGACCGGGGTTTCGGCCACGGTGGCGAAGTCCGCCCTCCCTTCCAGCATGGCCTCCAGGGCCAGTTTGCCGTACTCGTACTTCCAGGGGGTGACCTCCAGCCCCTCCTGCCGGTAAAAGCCCTTAACCAGCGCGACCTGGGCAAGGGCGGTATCCGGCGATGCGGCAACGGCGATGGTGACCTTTTCCGGCGGGCCGGCGGGCTTTTCCTGGCGAGCACAGGAGGAGAAAGAGAAGCAGAGCGCAAGGGCCGCCAGCAGGAGCAATCCCTGCGAGTGCCGGAGAGTCAAACAAAAAACCACCTTCTTGAACATCACGCGTATGGTCATTACGGTTTCTCCGCGTTCCCCGCGTCTCCGCGTGAGAACCGCTTCAGGTTACTCCTCCTCGAATTCCAGCGGATAACGTGGCAGTTCACCTGCGCGGACGCTAAGTTCGTTCACTTCCCTCTTCAAATCGACCATGCGCAGTTCGCGCCCCACCGTGGCCCTGTTGAAGCGCTCCAACTCCGCGTTGCTGGCGCGCAGCGCATCCTCGGCCAGTTTCCGCTCGGTGATGTCCATCCCGACGGCGAGGATCTCGGCCACCTCCCCCTGTTCGTTAAGGATAGGCCTGTTCGTCCAGTTCATCCAGACCCTGCGTCCATCCCGCAGCATGTTCTCGTTGACGAAGTTCACGAACTGTTCAGGGTGATTTACTATGTCCTTTAGCAGGCCGGTCAGGTCCTCTCCGGTAGACTCTTTTTCCGGTATCAGCATCCCAACATTCTTGCCGAGCACCTCTTCCAGGCAATAACCGAAGAATTTCTGGGCGTACTCGTTGAAGAAGACGATGGTGCCGTCGGCCTTCCAGCGGATGATGGCGCTGTTGGCGTTCTGCACCAGCTCGCGG
>Ga0335079_10007792_pt1 | contig 12165 bp, 12 predicted proteins | sample Lox_Sample_33_FD_206719 | JGI IMG/M metagenome (GOLD analysis project Ga0335079, IMG submission 206719) | Soil microbial communities from Loxahatchee National Wildlife Refuge, Florida, United States - Lox_Sample_3.3 | ecosystem: Environmental > Terrestrial > Soil > Wetlands | place: USA... | reverse complement strand
GTGAGCGTTGATGTCGACCTCTTGCAGAAGAAAGATGTCGGCATGTGTATCGCCCAGGAAATCAATAATTCCTGATAGCTGCAATCCGCGGTCGATGTTCCAATCGACCACACGAAAGGAAGTGCGCGGCCAGGAGAGCCACTGGCTGGGTGCGAAGTTGCCGGCAATAATTTCGTTCATCGCCACAAATCAGACCACCGCTGTTGCCAGCTGCGGAAATACGTTCCGTTGCGCGAAACTCAAATCCACCGGATCGTCGATCTCGGCCCAGGCCAAGCCTTCTGTGCTGGTAAAGCCGATGTGGACGCCTTCGTCAGCCAGTTGCTGCACGGCAACGTTAAAAAATTCGTTTACGCGGCCGGCGTCGATCAATTTGTTCATCTTCCGGAAGAATTGGTTTTGAATGGATTTCGCGAAGACAGTAATTCCGATATAAGTGCCGCTGAATTCTTCGCGCGCGATCTTCTTGCTCATTTCAATCACGCGATCGTCTTCGATAATCACTTTCATGGTTTCGTCGCGCCACAACGGATCGACAATCATCGAGATCGGGGCATACGGACGTACCGCCGATTGGAGAACTCCGGGATCGAATATGACGTCGGCATTCAGAACAATGAAACTATCGCCCCGAAGCCAGTCGAGCGCAAGCCATAATGAATAGATGTTGTTCGAAATGGAAAAGGCCGGGTTTTCGATGAAATGAATGTGTTGATTAGAAGCCACTGATCTCGCCATTACGTGCGAGATGATTTGTTGCTTTTCGTAGCCGACGACAATTGCGATATCGTTGACTCCGGCGAGCGAGAGAGCTTCGATCTGGTGATCAAGAATCGTGCTGCCGTCAACTTCGATCAGGCACTTCGGATGTTCACCGTGCACCGAGCGAATTCTCGTCCCCTGACCGGCAGCTAGAATTACGGCTTTCATAACGCCTCCTTGAGCGTGCTTACATTCGGTTTCGCTCCGCTTTGGACGGGTTGCGAGAAGAACCTGCGATTGAAGTAGAGCGTCAAAATCCATGTGAGGTGAGCGCCCAGCGTCGCCAGGAAGAAAAGCACCGGCAAGCCGCCGAGAACCGTGAAAACGACGATATAAATGATCAATACTCCGCGTTTCTGGAACGCCTGTACCTGGCGCACAACCCGCGAGATCCAATTGCCTGAATCTTTTTCCAGCAATTTATAAAAATTGCCAAGGTACTCTTGCGGGCGGTCGGGCGTGGTCGCCCTTTTGCGCTGTAACGATGTGGCGGTCACGGCAAGCGCAGCGCCAACTACAAGCGCCACGCCCATCCAGATTGCGACCTCGCCATATTGCCGGCTGAGCCCGATCGTGATTCCGCCAAATAACAGAAGATAACTAAGCCCATCGGCAAAACCTTCGAACCATGTCCCCCGTGGCGACTCCGCGAACTTCACGCGCGCCAGCATTCCGTCCATCTCGTCGAAAAGACCTGCAACATAGAAGAGGAGAGCGCCGAGCACATACCACCAGTACGATCCCTTCGCAAAAGCCATAGCGGAGAAGATCGAAACGAACACTCCGCCGAGTGTGACTGCGTTCGGCGTAATGCGCGTGTGCGACAGAAGTCGCACAAATGGCCGGCAGAGTCGCCGATTGAAGGACGTATGAATGCCATCGAGAACTTTTCCCGAATGCACAACCAGGAACTTTTCCGCAGCCACAGCACTTTCTGGAGAGGTGACCGCGACACCCTCAGGCTGGAGGGTTATGGAGGCATTATCGCGGACCACCTCACGCAACGTTGTATGTGCGGGTTTATCCCAGTCGACCGAGGGCAACTTGACCATGGGCAGGTTGGTCAAGAATTTTTTGGTTGTGACCCAGTTCCACGGCAACCAAAGGAAGGAATTCTTTAAGTAGCTCTTGAGGATGACCCAACTCGACCAGGCCCGCGGATCAAAATTCTTCACTCGGATTACATCGACCCGAATTTTGCGTTGACTGGCCTCGTCGGTAAATCGACGGACGAGTTTTTCGCTCAGCCGGGGCGAACAGATCAGTAGAATCTCATCTGCTCCGGCGCGCGAGGCCGTCACCATAGTTCTCATTAGCAGCGGGACGCAGCCAACCGGCCAAGTGAGCAGGTCGCTCGCGCTGTCTTTGCTTAACAAAGCGATAGTTTCAGGAATAGCAATAACCGCTTGCATTACAAGACCTCCTTTACAAGGGCCGGAAGGCTGGCCGTGTTTTCTGGCTCATCACTGACCGCGCGGGAATTCCAGGCGAGCCACACAATTCCGATCAGGGCCCATAACAAATCGCGCACGCGGCGGGTTAACGCCAGTGCGAGTCCGAGAAACGGAGAAAAACCGGCTACTGCGAAAGCTGAAATGGCGCCGCCTTCATCGGAACCAAGCCTGGCCGGAATCCAGCCGCTCATCATTTTCACCGTGCGCGTCATCCCTTCGATTGCCAGCACTGCGAGGAAATGAATTGGGAGATGCAGGGCCCAAAGAACGACGAAAACTTCTGAAGCAATCAACAACTGGCAGGCGACGTCGAACCAAAACATCCTGCTAACCAGTGCCGGGCGCTCAAGGCGGAAATTTCGAATTGACGCCTCAGCTTTTTCAGCATGGATTAGCCAGGATGGGACTCTCTCGCGGAAAGCCCGTACAGCCCCGGAAAGAATCGAATTCCGGCGGGTAATAATAAAGATAGCGAGAGCAAGCACCAGAATTGCCGGAATCGAGTGATAACGTGCGCCGTGAGCGGTCAATAACGGCAGACTTAGCAGACCGGAAATTGCAATCAGCATCGAGGTGAACCAATACACTCCGTCGTCGAGAAAAGTTCCGGTAACGGTCGGTTCAGCGGGTGTTCCCAGCAGCTTTATCTTCATGGGTTCGGAAATGACCGGACCGAGGACGGTAAGGTAACCCATTGATTGAGCGGCGAGCCGCACTGCTGCCAATTTAGCGGGACCAATCGAAACGTCCTGACCTTTTAGCGAGGCAGACCAGGTTAGGCTCTGCAAGTAAAGCCGAAGCGCACTCAGCGCCAGGACAATCGGAAGCGCGATGCGCACCGCCTTCAACTGCTCCACCATCGTCGAAAGACTGATGTGCGCCATCACCCAGGCGAAAAGCAGCACGGCAATAATCGCGATAACGACGTGACCCTTCTTCATGGGAGTAAACTCGCCTGACTTTCAATTTGCGCGGTGCGGTCCTTCGGAGGAATCAATGTGTAGGCGGAGTTCTCAATCGTCAACTCCGCTTCGCCAAAAATCCGGATCTCGCTCGTGGTATGAGTTGAGGATGCAAACCAGAACGGACCAACCTTCTGATACGTGTGCACGAAGTGAACGCTACGCACCCAGAAGGATGGATTGCGCGCCGGCTGGCCTTCTATGCGAACGATGGAGTAGTCATTGGCATCAACCCAAATCTTTCCTCGAATGAGGTATTTATTTTCGGTTTTCGGCGAGACTTCCAGAACGTACGCTGGCCCGGTCGCGAGCGGTTCCTGCCCAATCACTTTCAAATCGTAGTTAGCTGGAATAATGCGAGTGTCTCTCCGTTCCCGGCGGCGTGTAGCTTCGGTCTCTTCGCTGAGCAATTTCCGGAAAACATGCTTGCGAATCGAACCCGATCCCTCTTCGGAAAGAACGTCGAACTGCTTCGCGCCGTCGCTGCCGCACGTGACCTGCACCAGCATATCGGCATGACGCGAGTGGTTAACCGCAGAGTAATGCCGAAGCGCGGTGTATCCCGTCATTTGCGATTGGCGTTGGGCATCAAACTCCATCATTTTGTTGATTACGTTATCGGTGGAAGGCAACGGATGGTAGGTTTGTCCGGAGGCAATCGCGACCGTAGAAGCCACGATCGCCAGAGTTGAAAGTGCGTTCTTGATGATCAGTTTCATGATCAAAACTCCATAACGAATTTGCCGTGGAATGTACGGGCTGGACCGTTGAAGAATTCTCCGTAGCGGTAACTTGCAAGATCGTTCTGCACGTCGCGGTAATTGGCACGATTGAAAAGGTTGAACACGCCGAAGCCCACCCGCGCGTGTTTTTCTTTTATGGGCAAGCGAATTTCGCGCCAGACCTGCAGGTCGGTCGAGACGAAACGTGGAAACCGTGAGTCATTCCTTTGCCCAACGAAGTCGCGGTATTGATCGACGCTTGAGTACGGGAAGCCGGTGTGGGTGTCGAGGACCGGAGCGAAAGTCAACTTCAACGGCATTGCTATTTCGCCCCACGCCAAAATTCGATTCGGTGCGTCGAAATTCAGGCGGCCGCTCTGGTTTGGCTGAATTACCGCTTGCGGATCATTTCCGAAAAACTGATTGAAATCGTTCAGGTCGCCATAAGCATGCGAACGCACGTAAGACGCGTTCAACGTGCTGCGATGGATTCGATAACGTCCTGTGACTTGAAACTCCTTGTAGAAATCACTTCCACCATTCGATAACGAGAGGATGCCGGTCGGCCCGTACGAAACGGGATTGAGAAAAAATTCATGAAGCGTATTGCGCTGCTGATATCCCACTCGAAGCAGGAAGTCGCTTGTGACTTGACGGTCGGCTTCGAGGTTCCACACTTCGCTGCGCGGATTACGAAGTCCATTCGGGATTACATTCGCGTACGCCGTGGATGCGAGTACTGAACCTGCCGGATCGAGCGTTTCAACTGTGCGGTCCGGGAGATCGCGAAAACTTGGAACATCCAGGGGTACGCGGTCGTAGAAGTAGCCCGCTCCGCCCTTGAGCAAAGTTTTGCCATCGCCCGTCAGGGCGAGAACGAAACCTGCGCGAGGGGCGGGATTGACTGAATCTGTTATCGAATCTCTATCGAAGCGTAAACCCAAATCAAACGTCAGGCGATTTGTCACAGTCCATTTATCGCCAACAAACCAGGCAGTCTCGTTCTGGTCGAGTCCGAAAGTTGCTGTCGGGCCGAACTGAATTCGCTCCAGCGGATAGCCGGCAACACCGACGATCTGAACTGGCATGAATTCCTGGCGGCCATCGTATGCGCTGTGAGCGAAGTCCGTTCCAGCATCGAGTTCGTGCGTCCCCAAAAAGTGATGCTGATGCGATCGAAAGATCTCTTGCCATGCGGTTCGTGACGTGTCGCGATGCTGGCGATTGAAGAACCCGCCTTCCGTAGTTTCGACGAGAAGTTGGTAAGGCGCATTGTTGTTGGGCAGCAGGTCGGCGTCGAATCTGCTGAAACTGAGCTGTGAAGTCAGCAAATCGCCGGCATCGGTGACGTACCGGTCCTGCAGACCTGTCTGATATCCGCGCTCATGCAAATCAGGCGTGCTCAATTGCGGCGTAAACGTGTTTAGGCCGTAGTAGTCGAGCTTTTGCGGAAAGATCGCAAACGACGCCGTCGCCGTGTGCTTCTTGCTGATGTTGAAGTCAAGCTGCGTATAGGAATCGAAGAGCTCGGATTTCGAATCGCTTTGAAGTATCGGCAGGCTATAAACCTGGTCTCGTTCGTAGCGGTATTCAAATGACTGTGTGAAGGCAATCTTGTCTTTCACGACCGGGCCGGTGAATGTAAATCGCGGCGAAACGCCGGCAATACCCATGATTGATCCATCCAGCCGCCGAAGCCGGGGGAGCAGGTTCTGCGCGGAGACGCGAAACTTGTCGAAGTCACTGGGTTTTGTTTCGACATTCGATACTGCGCCGGTGAACTTTCCGTACTCCGGGTCATAAGGGGTAGAAAGAACCTGAACGGAAGAAACAACGTCGATAGGAATATTGATGGAGTTCTCGCCGGTAGCCGGATCAGTGACGTCAGTGCTGTTTACCAGCGAGCCGTTCTCCGACGCATGGGCGCCTTTCATGTTGATCAAACCATTCGGCCCGCGCACGACTCCGGGAACCAGCGGGAGCAAGCTCTGGAAGTGCTCATCGATGTTGGGCATGTTCTCGACCGCGGACTCCCCAATATGGTTTGTCCCCGAAGCTTCTTTCGGGTCGACCTCATCGGCGCTGGCATCCACAGTTGTCGATTGGGCAAGCACCACCAGTTTCATTTGCAGGGATGCTTCGGAGACGGTGCCTGCCTGGACCGCAATGTTTAGTGCTCCTGCCATTCCAGGGGCTTCGGCGGAAATCGCGTAATTGCCGGGGATAACTGAATCGAAAGAAAAGTTACCCTGGTCGTCGCTTTGGACTTCCAGATCGGTGGGACCGGTCAGCGAAACATTCACCGAAGGAATCACTGACCGGCCACCATCGTCGTCAATCATAAAAACCACGCCATGAATCTTTCCGGTTGCTGCTCTCGGTCCTTTCGCAAACGCAAAGACGCTAAGTAGTGCAATGGCGAGGACAACGCTCAGCCTGCGTGTCATTGCAGTCTCCTTTGCGTGGCTTTCTTACGCATGCATACAGTCGCGCCGTCCCTCTCGAATCGGACTTCATCCATCAGCATCTTCATCAGGAAGATCCCGCGTCCGTGCGTGAACAGCTGATTTTCTGGCGCAGTGGGATCGGGCACCGCGGTAATTTCAAAGCCTTGTCCCTCATCACGAACCGTCACTATGACCTCCCCATCCACGTGACAGCGGCAGGTGACGTGAACGCGTTCTTGAGCGCTCTCGCAATTACCATGAATGACGGCGTTCGCAAGCGCTTCGCGCACCGCTATCTCGATCTCCATCTCGCTTCCATCCGCGTTTCGAAAATTCAGAACAAAACGCATCAACTGATTTACAAAAGGGGAGATGGCCACGATTTGACTGGGAAGCGACTGGCGCAATTCAATGTAGGGGACCGAATCAGCCGTGCGCGGAACAGGGACCAGAGAGTGCGTCTCCGCGATCTCTCCGACTTCGATTTGGAATTTGCTCGCCATCACGCATTTGGAAAGGCACGCATCTTGCCAAACGTGGATGCGATTAAGTGGTTGAATCTAAGGCGGGCCTAGAAAACGCACCTGAGACGTGCTGAGAGCGTGTTGAAGGTGTCGAAAGACACCGTGACAGCTGCAACACTGGGGAGTTGGACCTTGTGTTTTTGACCAGGCCCGCGCGTTTGCGTTGGCAAGAGTCAGAAAGTTGGCGTAGTATTCCGGCAAGAAGGGCGACACGAGTAAGTTCCAGGATTCACCGGATTCACCAGCGGTAGAGACACACGAATCCAACACATCCTAACAAGAGAATGAATAAACTGATGCACATCACCAATGCTGCGGAATCATTCTGCTGCTTGCGGATACCTGGGTCGGGGTCAAGGTCGCGAATGGCGTCGCATATTTCTGCGTCGGTGAGCTCTTCGATGTTCCACTTCGACCGGTGTGTGTTGGCCATGACGGCGTCGCTCTTGTAGCGAGCAATAGGAAAGCAGGACCAAATTGTGGCGAAGTTTGATCGCGGAGTCTCAATAGCTGAGACCCCGCGATTTTCAATCTAGTCTTCGAAGCTGCGCATGCCGCCGCGGAAGCCGCGCTTCACGTTGTCCCACATCCACTTGATCACTCGCGAGTCGTTGTAGCAGTACGCGAGATTGTGGTTGAGGGTTGAGAAGCAATGCTTCTGGCAGGTCTTCTTCATGTCCGTCAGCTGGCCGCGGTCAAATGTGAAGTTATCGATGTTTCCCCAATTGAAGTTCGAGGAATACATCGGGAAGCAAGGCGCCACCGTTCCGTCGGTGCGGATTATCACATTATTCTGTCCGGCGCGGCAATTCCACTCGGCGAAGTTGAGTTCTCCATCTTTGCCCTGCACAATACCGGCAGCTTTCTTGAGCATGGCCGCGGTTTCAGCTTCGGACGCTTTGCCATCGCCATACCAGCCGACTTCGCGAATGTCACGCCCCGAGGACATGCGAACGAATGTTTTCATCTCCTGCAGGCGCTGAACTGAATTCACCATCTGATATCCAGCTTTGTTCTTCTCGATAATCCAATCGACCAGGCCATCAAGCTCGCGCCAATCTTCTGGCCGGAAGTACGTCGGATTTTCACTCAAGTGTTTGAAGTGTTCATCCTGTTCGAGCATCGGCGTTTCATTGAGGTGATAGTCGGTCGCAACCCGACGCTCGTGGGCATACTCGGTCAACTTCTTCACATCTTCGAGATTATTGCGGCAGATGTTGATGTTGAAGAAAACCATGTAGTCATACACATACTGCTTACGCAAAATGTGTTCGAGATTTTTCTGCGCCGGAACGAAAGCTTTCGGCAAACTCGGCTTCAGCTCCCACGAATCGAGAGCGAAGTTGAACACCGAAACCCCCGCATCACCCAGGCGATCAGCTAACTCGGGCCGCAGCAAGCGGCCGTTCGTCGCGATATAAACCCAAAATCCCTTCTTCGCCGCGTAATAAACAACTTTGTGAATGAAATCTGGCCGCAGCAGGGGTTCCCCACCCATACAAGCCAGAACACGGCAACCGTGATCATGGAGCCAATCAATAGATCTGCGGGCGGCGTCCTCGGTCATGCCCTTAATACGATTGTCGAAGGACCAGCAATACCAGCAATCCAGATTGCACTTGTATTCAAGGAACAAATACGAGGTGATGGGGTGGAAATCGCCGGGCATCACACGCGACCGCACATACGGATAGAGCCAGCCCCGCATCGCGCGATAGATCGGATGAAGACCCCATCTGCGATTTCCTTCGTGCGGCCGCTCCCGACCTGGGTCCTTCAGCTTCTCGGGATATTGCGGAAATACCGGCGTGGGCAGCGTAAGCCCTTTCGGGGCCACAGGAACCGGTTTATCCCCGCTTGAGTCCTTGAGCAGGTTGTGAACGCTTACATCGATACGAAATTTCGTGGCGGCAGTAGCCATGTTCCGCTTTACCTCCTAATCGTTTTCAAAATTGAAACTCTCTATCTCTGCCGGCCGGGCAAACTCTTTATCGCCTTCAAAACCGGTGTCTTTCCTCGTCCAGACTCTTAAGCGGACGCATTCACCACGCCCAATCCTCGTTGCTCGTTCAACTCATCCTTACCGCGTATGATCCTCATGTAATCGAGCGAATACGGCAGTTCTTTTCCACAATCGAGACAGCAAACATATGCATGCCCAGACTGGTTCCGGCGCGGCCACGACGTGTGCGGATGGACGCAATCAAACAAATAAGCGACGATCCATTTCAACCAGCTCATATTTCCTTCTAAGCCCGAGCCGCTCCAACCATGCCACTGATAAATGCGGCGGATGTAACGTGCACTGAACCTAATTGCAGATAAGCCGTTCGCAAGTGCGCGCGATATTTTTTCTCGCTCATTTCGAGCATGGCGGCAGCTTCGTTGATGTTGTAGCCAAGCACGTGGTGCAATACGAACGTTATGCGCGCGGCATAGTCGAGGAGAACAATTGGGTCCCCGCTCATGCTCTCCTTAAACCACAACGCGCGCTTGGACTCAGCAGGTGTAAAGTCGCCATACAGCAATGCTTCGAGGGCGGAGGACTCACGATCTAAACGCCTCGTGGATTCGCCCCGTAGCTGCTGAAGCGAGAGTTCAACGGTGCGCCGGAGCAGATTGGCAGGTGAGCTGAGATCCTCTTGTGCACCTTCGACCGCGGTCATCACGAGCGACATAGCCAACCCGGGATCCAGCGTCAGCAGGTATGCCGAATAGGTGAGACGATCGAGCTCGGCCTCGATGCCTTTGTTTGCCGTTTCGATTAACTGTGGAGTCATAAAGTTCATCTCCAACACTCCACAGCGGGCAAATTCTGTGCCAAACGTCGGACGCGAGGTCTGCTTGCTAACTCACTGCAAATAAGGACTGGATCGTGCCGGCTTGCGGTCCTGACTCTGTCAAAGTTGAAAGTGTCGAAAAGAGCTTTTGACACTTGCCAAAAAAGTCACTGTATCGTCACACGTGCCCCGGCCGAGAAACCTCCGCACCTTGCTTCCCTCGGAGCATCGAGAAATATCCCTCCTTTTTTGAGGAACGGTTGCGAACCCCTGCCTACGATGACGCAGTTGCTCGGCAGAACCCTGGTTTTGCAGATCCGATCAGGCTAGAACGCCATCGGGGAAATCTATTAGACGAAGGTATTGCCACCGCCTTCGCAGGGCGAGGGAATTGTGCTGAGAAGCCTCAGGCTCTAAATCTGGAAATGCTTGTCACCCGCGTTCATCCGCGCAAGCAGAGCCCGTCTTTGCATCAGCCTTCTTGTCCCAGCCGTGAAAGCACGAGAAATCGCCTGCCTTCCAGGCTTCACGCAGTCCAGGTTTGCTCAAATCCCAGTCAGGGCGAATCTCTCTCGTCACCACGCGCAAGTCATGCCAGAGGTCAACGATGGACGGACGTCCCCAGAACCAATAGCCGTTATAGATGCTGTGGACCACGAGCCCCGGCTTGAGCACCAGCGTGTGCGGAATCATCGGATTGTGCTCGGGGTCGGTGTACTCCTGAATATCGAGGTCCTTCTGAACTTTCCGGTCGGGATCTGAGAGGAATGGCCACTGCGCGCCCACCGACGCGCGGAACTCCTGACTGGTGTGATGATCGTCGGTGGAAATGGTGGCGATCTGAGTGTAAGCGACGGCGATCTTCGGATAAAAGGCTGCGAGCTCCAGATGCTGCTGGTGCTCCTTTGGGCAGTAATGACCGCGCGCGAGTGTCAGGATCAGCGGGTCATCACCTTGCAGTTCACTGAGCTTTCGCGGCGTGCTCGTGTGGTCCGGCAATTCGTAGTCGGGAAATGCAGTGCCTGGGACAATATCAGAACGCATGATTTTATTTCTCCTGTTTGTGTTAGAGATCCAGGATGTATCCTCGGGCCCGATCACGTCCGTAATCTGCCGGCGAGCCAGTAATCGATACTGAACTTTCCCGGACCAGAGCAGATGAGCCAAATAAAGAAGAGCACGTACAGAACTTCTGGAAGATAGAGGAAATCATCCAGCCAGTTGAGAGGCGAAAGTCCTTTTGGTATGACGGAAAGGTTGGTAGTCAGGATGGCGACGAGCATATCGCCCAATAAAGCCACGCAGGCCACGCTCGAAAGCAATCCCACGGTCAGCAAGGATCCGCCGACGAACTCAACTCCTGACACGAAATAGGTCATCAGATGGGGGAACGGGACGTTGGCCGCAACCAGCGTTTCATACATGGTTCGCGTTCTGCTCGCGACAAATAATTTGTTTCCCCCGGAGATGGCGAAGAACAGTCCGAGCGCAATGCGCACCAGCAGGATGGCATATTGTTCCCAATCGCCGCTACCCATCAGCGCAAACTGGACCAAGCGTTTCCAATCCACCTCTTGCTCCTCCATCGGACGAGTGCTGAACGAGATTATGTGTCCATCCGTTCGACCCATTGAGCGCGCCATGCCGGAGCCACGAATGGATCGGCAAAGTACTGTGTTTCCCGTGCAACCTTGTCGTCCCTGAACTCCATGATGCTCACGGTGTGGTAGGGCTTGCCGTCATATGTCAGGATGAATTCGGTGACCCAAAGATCACCGCCTCCGATGATTCGGCGGACAGTGAACCGTTTCTTGCTCGGCTGACTGGTGCGCTGGCCCTGTATGTTCGCTCGACCGCGGGTCCGCTCGCCTGATTGCGGGTAATCCAGCACCGCGTCCTCGTGATAGATGCGGTGCTCGGTTTCAAAATCATCGGCATCGGACGCCGCCCAATGCTGATCCAGTGCCGCACGGATTTTTTGATCTCGCAATGCAGAATACTGCTGCTTATTTTGTTGCCCGTTCACCTTGAGCCTTCAATCTGACAGGAAGCTAAATGCCTCACTTCGGGCTCAACATCAGAACGCATGCCTGGACTTCTTCGGTAGGACCGCGTCTGGTGTAGCTTACTCTGGTGGCTCTTGCCCAGTCTGCTCGCTCACCATGTACTCGGCGTACCAGTCGGGCCAATTCGCGTCTGCCTGACCGATGCGCTTTTCGTGTTGGCCGTGTGCGGCCGCGGCACGCCGTAATGCGCTTGCCAGATCACTCGCCGAAGCGAACGAAGTCGGGCCAGGTTCAATGCGACCGGGAAGCCGGCTCGTGACCTCTTGCAACACCCAGCTGTTGCCATCAGGATCTTTGAACTCGGCGCGCGAGCGATAACTGGCACGCTCCGGATCTAGGCCCGGCGTTGGACCCTTCGGGCCGAGGTGAAAGAGTTCGCCAACTTCAATACCCGCGCCAATCAGCGCATTGCGAGCGGCTTGAATATCGGACACGATGATGTATCCCT
>Ga0335079_10007789_pt1 | contig 12171 bp, 9 predicted proteins | sample Lox_Sample_33_FD_206719 | JGI IMG/M metagenome (GOLD analysis project Ga0335079, IMG submission 206719) | Soil microbial communities from Loxahatchee National Wildlife Refuge, Florida, United States - Lox_Sample_3.3 | ecosystem: Environmental > Terrestrial > Soil > Wetlands | place: USA: Florida... | reverse complement strand
CGGAACTATTTTCCATCGCGTGATTCCCGATTTCATGATTCAGGGCGGAGATCCAATGGGCACCGGAACTGGCACGCCGGGATTCGATTTCAAAAACGAGACTTCCGCTGACTTGAAATTTGATCGCCCCGGCCGTCTTGCCTACGCTAACGCCGGTCCGGACACAAACGGCTCGCAGTTTTTCATCACGGAAGTTCCATATCCCAGCCTGAATGGCGGCTACACGATCTTCGGTCAGTGTGACGATGCCAGCGTCGCGCTTGTCAAACAGATCGCCCGCATGGGACGCGACTCGAATGATCGTCCTTACAAGCCGGTAAAGATCACGCATATCACCATCTTGCATCCCGGCGCGGCCGCGCAGCTGCGGAAGCCATAGTCGCGCAGAACCTAATCATTGTCATTCCGAGGGGCTCGAGCCCCGGGGAATCTGCTTTTCGTCAAAAGAAAGGATTCTATGCCCCGCCAGCCCGGCACGTATGCAGTACTCGACACATCGGAGGGCACCATTGTCTGCCGCCTCTTCGAAAAAGAAGCGCCAAAAACTGTGAGTAACTTCATTGATCTAGCCGAAGGCAACCGTGAATGGTCGCATCCGGTCACGCGGAAAAAGAGTAAAGACCGGCTGTATGACGGCACGATTTTTCATCGCGTGATTCCGCAGTTCATGATTCAGGGCGGCGATCCGGCCGGCACGGGTTTCGGCGGACCCGGTTATCAGTTCGAGGACGAAACCAAAGGCTCACCGCACAAATTCGACAAACCCGGCAAGCTGGCCATGGCCAACTCCGGTCCTAACACGAACGGATCGCAATTTTTCATTACCGTCGCTCCCACGCAGTGGCTCACCGGCAAGCACACGATCTTCGGCGAAGTGATTGAGGGCCAGGATGTGGCAGAGAAGATCGTTGATGTTCCCCGCAATCGGCAAGACAAGCCCAATAAGGATGTGGTGGTGAAGAGGGTGACGATCGAGAAGCTGTAGATTCATTTGCCGCCGCGACGCTGGCGGTCGCGGCGTTTCGGTTGTCATTGGGGCTGTCGAACCTTTATTGACGGATCTCACGGCCGTTTACCTGAGGCTCGTCTGCCTTACACCCCGATGACTCCCACCAACTCCTTCACCGCATCGGCGCTGCGGTTAAGCGCCATCTGTTCGTCGTGCGTCAGTTTGATTTCAACGATCTGCTCAATCCCTCCTGCTCCGAGCTTTACCGGCACTCCGACATAAAGGCCGTTGATCCCGTATTCGCCCTGCAGATATGCGGCGCAAGGCAGGATTTTCTTCTTGTCTTTCAGGATGGCCTCAACCATTTCTGTAACGGCGGCCGAGGGTGCGTAATAGGCACTGCCGGTCTTGAGATATTTCACAATCTCGGCTCCTCCGTCGCGGGTGCGCTGAACCAGACGGTCGAGGGAGTCGGCGCTCATCAGTTCGGTGATGGGGATACCAGCGACTGTGGAGTAACGCGGAAGCGGAACCATGGTGTCGCCGTGCCCGCCGAGCACGAACGCGGTCACGTTCTCGACGCTGACTTTAAGTGCGTCGGCAATGAAGGCGCGAAAGCGCGCCGAATCGAGCACGCCAGCCATACCGATGACCCGCTGGCGCGGGAAGCGGCTCATTTTGTAGGCCGCCTGCGCCATGGCATCGAGCGGGTTGGAGACGATGATCAGAATGCAGTCCGGCGAATAGTGGATTACCTTGCCGACCACATCATTCATGATCTTGTGATTGGTATGCAGCAGGTCATCGCGGCTCATGCCCGGCTTGCGCGGGATGCCGGCAGTAATGACTACAATGTCGGAGTTTGCAGTGTCGGCGTACTCATTGGTTCCGGCAACGTGCGAGTCTCGCTTTTCAATCGGCATGGCCTCAAGCAGATCGAGGCCTTTGCCCTGCGGTACGCCCTCGACGATGTCAATCAGAACTACATCGGCCAGTTCCTTTGAGGCAATCCAGTGAGCGGCCGTCGCACCCACGTTTCCTGAACCAACAATTGTTACTTTCTTTCGCATAAGTGCCTTTCTATAAAAGATCCTTGACCACAGAGGACATTGAGAGCACAGGAAACGTCAATCTGCACTTGCGCTTACCGTGGCGCCCATGTTCTCGATAATGTGGTTGGCGAACTCGCTGGTGCGAACTTTGGTCGCGCCCGGCATGAGCCGCTCAAAATCATAGGTAACGGTTTTCTGCTCGATGGTTCGCTCCATGCCGTTTTCGATCAGGTTGGCAGCCTCGTTCCATCCCAGGAAGCGGAACATCATCACGCCGGACAGAATGACCGAGCCGGGATTGATGACGTCTTTATCCGCATATTTTGGAGCGGTTCCATGAGTTGCTTCGAAAACTGCGTAACCATCTCCAATGTTTGCTCCGGGGGCAATTCCCAAACCGCCAACCTGCGCGGCGCAGGCGTCGGAAATGTAGTCACCGTTCAGGTTTGGTGTCGCCAGTACCGAATATTCATCAGCACGCGTGACCACCTGCTGAAAGATGGAATCGGCGATGCGGTCGTTGATCATCAGTTTCTTTTTCCATGCGCCGTTTCCGTGAGTCGAGTAAATTGCCTCGAGAACGGTCTTTACTTCCTTGTAAACCGATTGGCGAAAATCCTCGGTCGCGAACTCGAGCCCAGGTTCCACGAGATTGGCATTCTCTTCGACGGAGATATTCGGCTTCCGGTCTTGGTTGTCGACAATCCAGCTTTCCCGCTCGGTGATGACTTGGGTGCGAAATTCTTCGGTCGCAAGCTCGTATCCCCACTTGCGAAACGCGCCTTCGGTGAATTTCTGGATGTTTCCCTTGTGGACCAGCGTCACGCTCTTGCGGCCACTGTCGAGAGCGAACTGGATCGCCATTCGCACCAGGCGCTTCGTTCCGCTGACGGAGATTGGCTTCACACCTACCCCCGAATCGAGCTTCACCTGCTTCTTGCCGCCCTTCAGCATCTCTTTGTTCACGAATTCGATAAAACGATTCGCGTCGGGCGTACCCTCTTCCCATTCAATGCCGGCGTAAACGTCCTCGGTGTTTTCGCGGTAGATGACCACGTCCATGCGCTCGGGATTCTTCACCGGTGATGGCGTTCCTTTGTAGTACTTCACCGGGCGCACACAGGCATAAAGATCAAGAATCTGGCGCAGGGAAACGTTTAGCGATCGAATCCCGCCACCGACCGGGGTGGTCAGCGGGCCTTTAATGGCCACGCGCAACTCGCGAATAGCCGTGATCGTGTCTTCCGGTAGCCAGTTGTCAAATTTCGATTTGGCTTTTTCGCCCGCGAAGACTTGATACCAGGCGACCTGGCGCTTGCCGCCATAGGCTTTCTGGACTCCTGCATCAAACACGCGAACCGACGCCTTCCAGATATCGCGGCCGGTTCCGTCGCCTTCAATAAAGGGAATAATTGGATTATCAGGAACTTGATACTCGCCTTTGGTGTACTTGATCGGTGAGCCGTTCGAGGGTAAAGGCACACCGTTAAAAGAGACCGCCATCCATGACCTCCGCGTAGTATAGGGAAACTCACAATTATAAAGGGTTGAGGCGGCGAAACACGCGAACTTTGGATGTGCGCCCTTTAGTTTACTGTGCGTTGTTGGCGGGTTTTAACGGGCCAAATCTGACAAAATGAAGCGCAGGTATTTGCGCTGGAGTCTAATCAAGCAGTGCGCGCATCAGCCAGATTTCTTCGACAAAGCGGGCCGCCTAAGCGCAATCTAGCCGAACTTCTTCCTCTGGTTTGGGAATTGCTCCGGCCACGGCGCGGCCTGCTTGCTCTCGGCTTTGTGCTGATGCTGATCAATCGCCTGGCGGGACTGGTGTTGCCGTACTCGACCAAATTCCTGATCGACACGGTTGTGGTCAAACGCCACGTGCAGGAGCTGAAGCCGCTGGTCTTCGCCGTGCTTGTGGCGACAGCCATTCAGGCGGTTACATCCTTTTCGCTAACCCAGCTTCTTTCGAAAGCGGCGCAGCGGCTTATTGCTGAGCTGCGTCGAAAAGTGCAGGCCCACGTGGGGCGGCTCTCCGTCGCCTTCCATGATTCGAACAAGACCGGCATTCTCGTATCACGCATCATGACCGACGTCGAGGGCGTGCGGAACCTGATCGGTACGGGGCTGGTTGACCTCACCGGAGGGCTGATCACCGCGACAATCGCCCTGGTTGTGCTGTTTCGCATCAGCGCCGTCATGACCCTGCTGGCGGCAGCGTTTCTGCTGGTCTTCGCCTTGACGCTCAAGAAGGCCTTTGGAACCATCCGGCCGATCTTTCGCGAGCGCGGAAGAATCAATGCGGAGGTGACGGGACGATTGGCAGAATCTCTAGGAGGCGTGCGCGTAGTGAAGGGATATAACGCCGAATCGCGCGAAGAAACAGTTTTCTCGCACGGCGTGCAGCGTCTGCTCGATAACGTCATGCGCAGTCTGACCGCGACCTCGTTGATGAGCCTTTCCGCCAGCTTGTTGCTCGGCATCGTCGGCGCAGTGATTATGTACACCGGAGCGCGGGAGATTATCGCCGGCGCGCTGACCATCGGTGGTTTCTTCACCTACACGCTTTTTATGGGGTTCCTGATCGCGCCCATCATGCAGATCGTGCAGATCGGAACGCAACTCACGGAAGCGTTGGCCGGACTGGAACGTACGCACGAAATTCTGAGCGAAGATCCTGAACATCGCGATCCGCGGCGAAAAGTGGAGCTGGGCGAGATTGATGGAACCGTGGAGTTTGACCGTGTCAGCTTCAGCTACGACGGTAAGCGCACCGTGCTCGACGATGTTTCTTTTCATGCAGCGCCGGGAACAGTCACGGCGCTGGTAGGTTCATCCGGATCGGGCAAATCCACGACAATTGGGCTCGTTTCGGCGTTTTACGTGCCCACGCGAGGTCAGGTGCGGGTGGATGGAATTGATTTGAGCACGGTGAAACTCGATTCGTACCGAACCCAGTTAGGACTCGTCCTGCAGGAGTCGTTCCTGTTCGACGGTACCATCCGTGAGAACGTTATGTTCTCGCAGCCGGATGCAAGCGATGAACAAGTGCTGCGGGCATGCCGCATCGCCCGGGTAGATGAATTTGCTGAAAGCTTTTCTGATGGATATGAAACCGTGATTGGCGAGCGGGGCGTGAAGCTGTCCGGTGGCCAACGGCAAAGAATCTCGATTGCGCGCGCGATTCTGGCGGAGCCCCGCATCCTGATCCTCGACGAAGCTACTTCAAGCCTCGACTCGGAGTCGGAAGCGTTGATTCAGCATGGCCTCTCTTATCTCATGCAGGGGCGAACCACGTTTGTGATTGCACACCGGCTTTCCACGATTCGCCGCGCAGACCAGATTCTGGTTATGGAGCAGGGGCGCATCCTCGAGCGGGGAACGCACGAGCAGCTTTATGCGCTGCAAGGCCGCTACTATGACCTGTACACAAGGCAACGCGGGCTGGAGAGCAATTTGTTTCTCGCTCCCGGCGAAGGCGACACGGTCGACATGAAGGACTCCGCAGACGGCGCGAAAGAACCGGCTCTCGATCCTATGCGGCTGGTCCGAGGAGAAATCAGCTGACCGCATGAGCATTCCTGAGCTGACTCCAGACAAAGCCGCAATTCGGACGGAGAATGTCTCGCGCCATTACCACATGGGCGAAACGCTGGTCCGGGCCGTCGATGGAATCTCGCTTGAAGTGGGCGCAGGAGATTTCGTCGGCCTGCTCGGTACATCCGGCTCGGGAAAGTCATCATTCCTGAATTTGATTGCAGGCCTCGACCGGCCCAGCTCTGGGAGCGTCATCGTCGAGGGCAAAAACCTGTCTTCGCTTTCTCGTGAAGCGCTCTCGAAGTATCGCCTTCACACGACAGGGATGGTTTTTCAATCGTTCAATCTCATTCCGAGCATGACGCTTCTGGAAAATGTGGAACTGCCGTTGCGATTTGCCCAAGTGGATCGCTCTCAACGGATGGCGTTGGCGCGCAATGCGCTCGAACGCGTAGGGCTCTCTGCACGAATCCGGCATCGGCCGAGCGAGCTTTCTGGAGGAGAGCAGCAGCGCGCGGCGCTCGCGCGTGCCCTCATCAATAAACCAAAGCTCCTCCTTGCAGACGAGCCGACCGGAAACCTGGACAGCCGCACCGGAACAGAAATCCTGGATCTGCTTCGCGAGTTTAACGAATCGCTTGGCATGACAGTCGTGATGGTTACACACGAGCGAGCGCTCGCCGAGCGTTATTGCAGGCGCATGATCTTTCTGGCAGATGGCAAACTTGTGCACGAGATGCAGAACATACCCGGCACGACTACACCGGCTTTCAGCCAGGCGCAGCCATGAAGGTATATGACATCAGCGAACTGGCCCTGCGCAATCTGAAAGAATCCGTGCTGCGTAATTCGCTTACGACCATCGGCATTTCGGTCGGTGTAGCCTCGCTCGTGGCCATGTTATCGCTGGGCATCGGGCTGCAGCAGCTGGCATCGCGGCACCTGGAAAAAACCGGGTTGTTCGACACGGTTCTGGTGACCTCCCGCCGCGATCTGCATGACTACGATCATGGGGACAAGAATGGGCCGCCGCCGGCGCAAAGCCCGGCACTCGATGAGACTGCCCGGCAGGAGATTGAGAAGCTCCCCAATGTTCAGGAGGCTTACCCGGATATTCGCTTTGTAGCTGAGCTCAGGTTTGAGGACAAACCGCACCTGGTCTCGGTTGCAGGACTTCCTGCCTCGGCACAGCAGAACGATGCCTTCGAGGGCATGCAGGGAAGGTTCTTCTCCAGTACCGGCGCAGCGGAAGCGGTGTTGCAGAAGAGCTTCGCGGAGGAGTTGCTAGGCGAAACACAAGAAGCAGGAACGGACCAGGTCAATCTTGCCGAGCTTGCAAAGCCGCTTCTCGGAAAAGAACTGGTGATCCACTACGCCGAGCGCAGCGTGACGCCGGGTTCGTCCGGAGCTTCCTATTCGGTGCTTTCCCACGAGCAGAAGCTTACGATCGTCGGCATTTCCGATCTCGATCCGGACAGCATGCGTGGGCAGGCGCACGCTCGCGTGTTTATTCCGTTGCAACTCGCGGAAGGTCTGCATGTAATACAGCCCAGCGATCTGCGCGACGTGACCAATGAGGTTGAGGGCGTGCCGACGTATACCTCGGTCCAGGTGCGGGTGAAAAATCCGAGCCAGGTTCAGAACGTCGAAGACGCGGTCAAGAAAATGGGCTTCAACGCGTACTCGATTGTCGATGCCAGCCGCAGCATCCGCCGGTTCTTCGAGGTGCTTGATCTTTTCCTGGGAATCTTCGGCAGTCTGGCGCTGGCGGTTGCATCTATTGGTATCGTGAACACATTGGTGATGGCGATTCTCGAACGGCGAAGAGAAATTGGAATTATGAAGGCCATCGGCGCCACCGACGCCGACGTCAAAGGATTATTCTTTGCCGAAGCCGGCGCAATGGGCATTTTCGGCGGTCTATTCGGAGTTGCCCTTGGCTGGGCAATTGGTCGAGCGATCAATTTCGGAACGAACATTTATTTACAGCGGCAGAACTTTCCCCGCGAGCAGATCTGGCTGGTTCCCTGGTGGCTGGTGATCGGTGCAATCGCGTTTGCAATCGTGGTCAGTTTAATCTCCGGCCTCTATCCGGCGAGCCGCGCCTCCCGGCTCGATCCGGTGCAGGCATTGAGGTACGAGTAAGCCTCACATGCTGCGCCGTCTTTTCCCATTCTGTGTTTTCATCATGACCAGTCATGTCCTTTCGGCGCAAGGTCGGGTGGATTGCAGCTCCATGGCCAGCCACATCCTCCGGCAGAAGGTGCGCTATTGCGCTTCAATTCCTCCCGGCTACGACGCAAAGAAGAACCGGAGCTATCCCGTGCTGTACTTCCTGCACGGACTGAATGAAAACGAGCAGATGCTGTTTCGCATGGGCGGATGGCAGTTGATTGAAGATCTGCGCCAGCAGCATAAGATTGGCGATTTCCTTATCGTTACCCCCGATGCGAAGGCGACCTTTGATATTAATTCAGCCAATGGCAGAGTGCGTTACAGCGATTTCTTTCTGCAGGAATTTATTCCATACATAGAGAAAACATACCGTGCCGACCACCAGACGAAAGCACGCGCGGTTAGCGGAATTTCTATGGGAGGGTATGGTGCGCTGCGATTTGCCTTTGCCTATCCCGGGCTGTTTTCCGCTGTAAGCGCGGAGAGCGCGGCTCTGATCACAGACACTCTGCAGGAACTCAATGCCGCAATGCGTGCGGGAACGCCACTGGTCAGCCTGTTCGCAGATGTTTTCGGCAATCCGATCAATGCTGCCCACTGGAAGGCAACCAGTCCTTTTGTGCTTGCGAAAAAGAACCGGTCCGCCATCTCGAAACTTGCGATTTACTTCAACTGCGGTGAGGGCGACCAGTTCGGTTTTGAGCACGGCGCAGAGGCGCTGCACAGGGAACTTCAGGCCGAGGGCATTAAGCACGAGTTTCATTTGTATCCCGGCGACCACAGTGCCGAGTATTTTCTATCGCATCTGGGAGAGTTGATAGTGTTCCATTCCCGCGCTTTCGCGAGCGCTAAATGAGAGTTGCCGATGCAAGGCTTAATGACGGCGCCACATGCGGGGGTGCTAGCGACTTCCATGCACGCTGAGACCTCAAATTTGTCGCAAAAGTTTGCATAAACCCGGCGCGGTCAGAGCCGGCACAACGAATCGCTCGATAATTACCCGAAATTCAATAACTTAGCTGCTACAATAATTCACTACTAAAGGAATAGAAATTGCAGAGGATTCTACTTGAATTACTCTGCTTTCCTTGCAAAATGTCGTGTTTCTGCCTCAAGGTTTTCGCAGAGATTGACTTCCGCCTTGAAAATCCTCGCAGCATCGTGATTTTCCTGGGCCGATAATCGTCAAAGTTTGTATTCAGAGAGCAAATATCACGCACTAGATTCGGGAGGGTAAAAGTTTGGTCGCTACTGTGACAAGTCATTTGATCGCGCCGCATGGCGGAGAACTCATCAACCTGATTGCTGACCCGGAGCGGGCCAGCGAGTTGAAATCGCATTCCCGCGAGTGGCCCTCCTGGGACCTCACACCACGGCAGCTTTGCGATCTTGAGCTGTTGCTGACCGGCGGCTTTTCGCCCCTGCGCGGCTTCATGACCCGCAAAGACTATGACGGCGTCTGCCGCGATATGCGCCTTGCAAGTGGCGAGATCTGGCCGATTCCTATCACCCTCGATGTGAAAGAAGAATTCGCCAAGACCCTGAAGCCGGGCAGCAGCAAACTTGCGCTGCGCGATCCCGAAGGGGTGATGCTTGCGGTTCTGCATGTGGAGGATGTCTGGCAGCCCGACCGCAATGCTGAAGCCGAGATGGTTTTCAACACTACAAACCCCATGCATCCCGGAGTTGACTATGTGCTGAACAAAGGCAACTCGTGGTACGTAGGTGGAACGCTCGAGGGTCTTCAGGCGCCTTCGCATTACGACTTCAAGAGCCTGCGCCTGACTCCGGGGGAACTGCGCGCAGAATTTGCCCGCCTGGGCTGGCGGCGTGTAGTGGCATTTCAGACACGCAATCCTATGCACCGTGCGCACGTGGAACTGACCTTCCGCGCGGCAAAGGAAGTGGAAGCGAACCTGTTAATCAATCCCTCGGTGGGCATGACGAAGCCCGGCGATGTGGATTACTTCACGCGCGTTCGTTGCTATCAGCTGTTGCTTTCGAAATTTCCGCAGGGAACAGTAAAGCTTTCGATGCTGCCTCTGGCCATGCGCATGGGCGGCCCGCGCGAAGCGATCTGGCACGCGCTCATCCGCAAGAACCATGGCGTCACTCATTTCATCGTGGGGCGCGACCACGCCGGCCCAGGTAGTGATCAGAACAAGAAGCCCTTTTACGGTCCGTATGATGCGCAGGAACTCTTCAAGAAGCACGAAAAGGAAATTGGTGTGACGATGGTTCCGTTCCAGATGATGGTTTATCTCGAGGACGAAGACCGCTACGTACCTGAAAACGAAGTGATGAACGGTCATCGCGTTCTCAATATTTCAGGGACCGAACTTCGCAGGCGGCTCAACGAAGGCTCAGAAATTCCGGGGTGGTTCACTTATCCGGAGGTTGTGCACGAACTGCGACGCAGCTATCCGCCGCGGCACAAGCAGGGCGTGACGATTTTCTTTACTGGCCTTTCCGGTTCCGGTAAGTCGACGATCGCGAATGTTCTGCTCACGAAGTTCCTGGAAATGGGTGGCCGCCCGGTGACGCTGCTGGACGGCGATCTGGTTCGCAAGCACCTTTCCTCTGAACTTGGATTTTCCAAAGAGCACCGCGACATCAACATCCGCCGAATCGGTTATGTGGCATCGGAGATCACGAAGAATGGCGGCATCGCCATCTGCGCGCCAATCGCGCCGTATGACGCGACTCGCAAACACGTGCGGCAGATGATTGAGCCGTATGGCGGCTTCATTCTGGTGCACGTGGCTACGCCGGTAGAAACATGCGAGCAGCGCGACCGCAAAGGACTTTATGCCAAGGCGCGGGCAGGCATTCTCAAAGAATTCACCGGTATTTCTGATCCTTACGAAGCGCCTGCTGACGCGGAAGTCGTGATCAACACTGCTGATCTCACTCCGGAAGAGGCGGCGCAGGAGATCATTCTGCACCTGGAGCGGGAAGGCTTTATCGGAGTGAACGGCGCCTCAGTGACCCTGAACTAGCCTGAACTCGATGGACGGTTCGACCTTATTCGCGGCAAAAGTGCTGATCGGGTTTATGACCGGAACCCTGATCGGCATGACGGGACTCGGTGGCGGAGTTCTACTGCTGCCACTGTTGATCTTCGTTTTGAAAGTGCCGCCAATTGTCGCCGTCGGATCGGACGCTTTGTTCAACTTCTTGACAAAGATTCCCACCAGCGTTCTGCACGTCAATAGAGGCACAGTCAGAAAGCGCATTGTGATGTGTCTGGCTGCGGGGAGCGTGCCAGGTTCGATCATGGGCGTGAGCTTGCTTGGACATCTGCGCACGGTTTATGGCAGCGGCGTCAATACCTTCATTACCACCGCGATTGGCATTCTGCTGATCTGCATCCCGACGTTTCTTCTGTTTCAACATCGTATTGAAGAGCAGCTTCTCGTACGCCGGCCCCCAACCAAGAAATCATTTCTAGGCGTCTCCTGCATCGGACTGCTAGCGGGTTTTCTGGTCGGCATGACATCCGTCGGCTCCGGCAGCATCATCATGATGCTCCTGCTGTTGTTTTACAGCTTCCAGCCGAAGGTCATGGTTGGCACCGACATTATGCATGCCGTCATCCTGACTGGCGTTGCCAGTGCGATGCATTGGAGGCTCGGCAATATTGATCCGTATCTGGTCGGGTCGCTCCTGCTCGGCTCGATTCCCGGCGGCGTACTGGGATCGTACCTAAGCACGCGCGTTCCCGTGCCCTGGCTGCGCCGCCTGCTTTGCGCCGTTCTGATGCTGACCGGCTGCCGCATGCTTTTCGCATAATTACTTCTATGAACGGCACTCATACTGAAACATTGCAACGCATTCAATCTGCCCTCGAAGCCGGCCGCGCCGTCCTCAATCAGTTCACGCCCGGAGCAATCGAAGCTGAATACAAAGCTGGCCACGATCCCGTGACGGAAGCCGATAAATTAGTCGATGCCGTGTTGAAACGGGAGCTGCTGCGCGAAGGGGAAGGCTGGCTCTCTGAAGAAAGCGTGGATGATTTGTCCCGCCTTGAGAAGCGTCGGGTGTGGGTGGTTGATCCGCTCGATGGTACTCGAGAATTTGTCGCTGGCATTCCGGAATTTTGCGTCTCGGTTGCAATGGTCGAAGATGGCCGCCCGGTCGCGGGAGGGATTTGCAATCCTGCGACGAACGAAAGTTTCCTCGGCTCGCTCGAAATCGGCCTGACTTACAATGGAAAACCTGCGAAGCCCAGTCAGAGAAGGGAATTGAACGGCGCCACCGTCCTTGCCAGCCGCAGCGAAACTAAGCGCGGTGAATGGAAGCGCTTTGAGAGCGCAAACTTCGATATTCGGCCAATGGGCTCGGTTGCCTATAAACTCGCGCGCGTCTCGGCCGGGCTCGACGATATTACTTTCACCCTTGTGCCGAAGAACGAATGGGACGTCGCCGCCGGAGTCGCTCTAGTGGAGAGCGGCGGAG
>Ga0335079_10007788_pt1 | contig 12171 bp, 11 predicted proteins | sample Lox_Sample_33_FD_206719 | JGI IMG/M metagenome (GOLD analysis project Ga0335079, IMG submission 206719) | Soil microbial communities from Loxahatchee National Wildlife Refuge, Florida, United States - Lox_Sample_3.3 | ecosystem: Environmental > Terrestrial > Soil > Wetlands | place: USA... | reverse complement strand
AGCCGATTGCCGGCCGCGACTTGGACGATGGCCGCCCTCCGGTTATTCTGGAGTGTTCACCGCAAGGGCACAGCGCACGCGGGCAGATGCGCGCTGCGGAACGCTGCGAGCTACACTCCCAAGGAATCCTGCATCTAGTGGAGTAGCGCAGTCCTTTCGCACGCCGCTCCCAGCCGGTTGTGCCAATGCATGCCGCCCCGGAAGAAAATCCTCCGGACGCGGACCGAGGAAGAAGAACGAATGGAAGGGAAAGGTAAGGAGCCACGGAACGGCAGGCCCGTGTGGGCTGACGTGTCGCTCGGCAACATCGCCGCCAACTTCCGCGCAATCCAGAAGTGGGTGGGAAGCGATCGAAAAGTGCTGGCCGTGGTGAAGGCGGATGCGTACGGCCACGGCGGTCCCCAGGTCGCGCGTGCCTTGGAGAAGGCCGGCGCGCAGCATTTCGGCGTCACCTGCGTTTCCGAGGGCGCAGAGCTGCGCGAAGCGGGTATCCGCCGCCCGATCCTGATTCTCAGCGGATGGTGGAACGGCGAGTCGCCGTCGCTGTTCGCCTACAAACTCACGCCTGCCGTCCATCGTCTGGACGACCTCACCGCGCTGGGCCGCTCTGCGGCGGCGCACGCGAGGAAGACGCGACAACCGAAGTTTCGCCAGCCGTTCCATCTGAAGGTCGACACGGGCATGAACCGTCTGGGCCTTTCCGCCGGAGAGATGGACGAGTTCGCGCGGCGCTACGCAGCCGCACCACACCTGAAGCTCGCGGCCACCTTCACGCACTTCGCCTCGTCGGAAGATTTTTCGATTCATCAGACCGAAGACCAGGAAGCCGCTTTCGCTGAGGCTCTCCGTCAGTTGCGGCGCGCCGGCGTCGACCCCGGCGAGCTGCATCTGGCCAACAGCGCCGCGATTGCCTCCCGCCCGTCGTCGTGGGGACACATGGTGCGGCCCGGCGCCCTCTTGTACGGCTACCACCAGAACTACGATCCCTCCGAACGGCTGCAGACGGCGGAACGAGGCATGGAACTGCGCCCTGCGCTCAGCCTGCGCGCGCGCATCATCAGCGTGCGCGAAGTGCCTGCAGGCGAAGGCGTTGGTTACAACTCGAAATTCACCACGACCCGCCCGTCGCGAATCGCCGTGATTCCGGCCGGCTACGCGGACGGCCTCGTCCGGCGGCTGACCGGCAAGGGCCGCGCGCTGGTGCGCGGCGTGGAAGTGCCCATGGTCGGAGCCATCTCCATGGACCTGACGATGGTGGACGTTACCGACGTGCCCGGAGCGGACGTGGGCGACGTCGTCACGCTCTTCGGCGCGGACGGCAAGCGCCGCATCAGTCCTTTCGCTGTGGCCCGCGAACTGGGAACAGTAACCTCCGACCTGCTATGTTCGCTGGGCAAGCGCGTGCCGCGTCGCTACACCGTCTAGGCGCCACAGCCGCTCCTGCCTTCGATTTCTTCGCCCCCGTTTGCACGAAGCGCCGTCTGCGCCGCCTCGCGGTGTTATAATTAAGTGTCTACGAATTGGTTTGAAGGTCGGACCGCAATTCACCGGAAAGCAGAAGCAGGCGCCTCCGTCCCAGGAGTGAGCGGGCCTGCCTCCTTCCACGAAGCAGGGGAAGACAACAATGGCACGTCCAGCAGTAGCTGCCGCACCGGCGGGGCCCACAGTTGTTCCGTCGCTGAAGAAGTACGACAAACGAGAGGCGAACCGCGCCTCTGCGCGGTACCGTTACGGAGGCTGGGTGCTCCGTGGCGCGCTCCTGCTCTCGTTCGTCCTGGCTTGCGTGCATTTCCGCCCCTTCGGTCTTTCCTCTGAGTTCTCGGCCCTGGCCGGAACCGGGCTGGCCCTGGCCGTTCTGCTGTTTGAAATGGAGCTGGAGCGCGTCACGCTGCGGCGCCTGATTGGCGGCACGGTCGGCACGCTGGCCGGGATGCTGGCGGCCCTCCTGCTCAGCATGGTGCTGGGCCACACGGCCATGGGTGTTGTGCAGCGGTCGTTTACCAGCGTCGCCGCGCTGGTGACGCTCACCTACCTGGGCCTCGCCATCGGCACCACCAAGGGCGATCTGCTGAACCTCGACGCGTTCGGCGGAGTCTTCACCGGAGAGCCCAGCGGCACCCAGCAGTGCAAGGTGCTGGATACCAGTGTCGTGATCGACGGCCGCGTCTCCGACGTATGCAATGCGCAATTTCTGGAGGGCACGCTGCTGCTTCCCAAGTTCGTCCTGCGCGAGCTGCAGATGGTCGCGGACTCGGCAGACGCGCTGAAGCGCCAGCGCGGCCGCCGCGGGCTGGAGATTCTGCAGCGCATGCAGAAAAACGAGAACCTGCGCGTGGAAGTGGTGGACGACGATTTCCCGCAGATCCCCGACGTCGACATGAAGCTCATTGAACTGGCCAAGCGCTATAACGCGAAGATCCTGACCAACGACTACAACCTCAACAAAGTGGCCTCGCTCCAGGGCATCGAGGTGCTCAACGTCAACCAGCTCGCCAACGCCCTGAAGCCCGTCGTGCTGCCCGGCGAGCCCATGCGCGTGTTCATCCTCCGTGAAGGCAAGGAATTCGGCCAGGGCGTCGCCTACCTGGACGACGGCACCATGGTCGTTGTCGACGGCGCGCGCCGCTTGATCAACCGCACGGTGGACATCCTGGTCACCTCCGTCCATCAGACCACCGCCGGGAAGATGATCTTCGGGAAGCTGGACGAGAGAAACCAGGCGGCTGTTCCCGCTGCCGGTCAGAACGCTGCGGAACCGTCCAACGCTCCCAACAACCACACTGCCGAGGCCAATTCGCACGACACTCCGCCGCGCCCGGTATTCCCGGATTCGCCGGAATCGGGCAAGCGCTGAAGTCGGCCGGCCCTGGGATTGCTGCGGCGGATTTCCCCGCGGACCTTCGTGCCTTCCTTTGTCCGGCGCTCCGGTTGCGCTAGACTCTAATGCCCCTTGCCATGCGAATCGCTGCAATCGTACCGGCTGCAGGACTCGGAACGCGGATGGGTACAGGAACGCCCAAACAGTTTCTTGAGCTGGACGGCCTGCCTCTCATCGTTTTCACACTACGCCGCCTTGCTGAAAGCGCATTGTTGAGCCAATTTTACGTCGCCACGCTCCCGGAAGAAGTCGCGGGGCTCGAGAGGCGTCTGGGGCAGGAAAAGCTCGGCCGCCCCGTGCGCGTGTTGCGCGGCGGCGCGACCCGCCAGGAATCGGTCAGCCGCGCCCTCGCCGAGGTGCCCTCGGACGCGGAACTCGTTCTCGTGCACGACGCCGTGCGGCCCCTGATCACCCGCGAGCAGACCGAGCGCGTCATCGAACAGGCGAAGGCTTGCGGCGCAGCCATCCTCGGTGTGCCCGCTACGGATACCATCAAGGAAGTGAAGCGGGCCAGCCTGCCCAAAGACGTGGCGCTCATCACCGCCACGATTCCCCGCGAACGCATCGTGATGGCGCAAACCCCACAGGTCTTCAACACCGCGCTGCTCAAGGAAGCCTTCGCTCGCGCCGCGCAGGACGGCATGACCGCCTCCGACGAGGCCTCGCTGGTCGAGCGTCTCGGCCGCGAGGTTCGCGTCGTGCACGGCTCGGAACGCAATCTGAAGGTCACGCGCCCGGGAGACATGGAACTTGCTCGCTTCCACCTGCAGCAGGAGCGCCAGGGGAAATGACGCGCTCCGGCATCGGTTACGACCTGCACCGCCTGGAGGGAGGCCGCCGTTTGATTGTCGGCGGCGTGGTGGTTCCCTTCGACAAGGGGCCGGTCGGGCATTCCGATGGCGACGTTCTGGCGCACGCGATCTGCGACGCCTTGCTCGGTGCTGCCGGGCTCGGCGACATCGGCACGCACTTTCCCGACACCGACCCGAAGTGGAAGGGCGCCGATAGCCTTCGATTCCTGGAGCACACGCGCTCGCTGGTGGACTCGCAAGGCCTGCGAATTTCCTACATTGATGCCGTTGTGATTTGCGAGCGGCCCAGGCTGGGACCTCACTTTCCCGCCATGCGCCAGGCGCTGGCCGCTTCCCTCGGTGTGTCCCTGGACTGTGTGCATCTGAAAGCGAAGACCAATGAAGGCGTGGACGCCGTCGGCCGCGGCGAGGCCATCGCCGCGCACGCCATCGCCACCGTGGAAGCCGCGCGGAAAGAGTAAGCCGGCCATGGAGCCACCCTCGGAGGCCGTTCCTGCAGATCGCCACTCCTCTCCCTTCTCCGTCGAGGACGTACAGGCCATCCTGGAGCGTCGCGGCTGGTTTGCCGGTACTGCGGGCCTCGATCCGAGCACTGTCGCAGCTCGACAGGAATGGCTGGCGCAAGCCGCGCAACTCCTGGGCGCTCAGGCCGCAACCCTTGCCGAACTCGAGCGCCTGCTTGAGGAAGTCTTCGAGTACGATGCGCGCGCCAGTCTTGCCCGCGTGGAGAATCAAGCCGTGATGGCTCGTGAGGCGGCTCGCCTCGTGCTTCGCGAGCTCGCCAATCTTGTGCTCGATTCCACCGAAGTGAATTCAGATCGCTTCAAGGAAATCATCACCACTCTGAAGGAGCGCACCGGCCGCCGCGGCCAGCAACTCTTCCATCCTGTGCGCCTCGCGCTGGCGGGCCGCGCTGGAGAGGGTGAGCACGACCGCGTCATCCTGCTGCTCGACAGCGCCGCGCGTTTTGCCTGGGCTGCGCCCGTGAAGAATTGCCGGCAGCGCATCCTGGAATTCTGCGGCGTATTCGACTAGCTCTTCTAAGACATGGAGCACCTAACAGGCATCCACGCCGTCCGTGAAGCGCTGGCCACCGGCCGGCCGCTGGAGCGTATCGTGGTCGCCAAGGGTCGCCACGGCGAGCGCATTGACGATCTGGTCCGCCTGGCCCGCGAGCGTGGCGTTCCTGTCCGCTTCGAAGACCGTGCGCAACTCGACCGCATGGCCGGCCGCGCGGAGCATCAGGGGGTCGTGGCCGTCGCCGGCGCCAAGCGCGCGGCCACTTTGGGGGATCTGATTGCCTCTGCCCCGTCCGATGCGCTGCTGGTTCTGCTGGACGGTATTGAGGATCCCCGCAATCTTGGCGCCATCGTGCGCAGCGCGCTCGCGGCCGGCGCGGCCGGCGCGGTGATCGCCGAGCGGCGCGCCGCAGGCCTGACAGATGCCGCCTCGCGCGCTGCTGCCGGGGCGCTCGAGCACCTGCCCGTCGCGCGCGTCACCAATCTTGTGCGCGCGATGGAGGAATTGAAAGGCGCGGGATGGTGGCTCGTCGGCTTGGACGAACGCGCCGAAAAGGCGCACACCGAGCAGGACTTGAAGGGCAAGATCGCGCTGGTGCTGGGCGGAGAGGGCAAGGGCCTCCACGAGCTGGTCCGCAAGCGCTGCGATTTTCTCGTGTCGATTCCTACGGTTGGACCCGTGCGCTCGCTCAACGTCTCGGTGGCTGCAGGCATCGTACTGTTCGAGGCTGTCCGGCAGCGAAAGTAGCAGCAGCCCCAGCCGGCCCTTCCCTGTTTGCCTGGAATCCTATGAGTCGTACCGTACCAGTGAATGCACCTCGACGCCCGGTAGCTTCGCCCGCCCGTTCAGGAAAGTCAGTTCCACCGCGAACGCCGCCGCCGTCACTTCGCCGCCGAGTTGCCGGATCAGCTTGATCGCTGCGGCCGCTGTGCCTCCTGTGGCCAGCAGGTCATCCAGCAGCAGCACGCGCTGGCCGGGCTGCACGGCATCCTGGTGGATCTCCAGGGTATCGGTGCCGTATTCCAAGTCGTAGGTGCACTTCGCCGTCTTCCACGGCAGCTTCTTCGGCTTGCGGATCGGCACGAATCCGGTGCCCAGTCGCAGCGCCACGGCCGGCGCCAGAATGAAGCCGCGTGCTTCGATTCCCGCCACGACGTCGATCTTGCCCTTGCTTTGCTGCTCAGCCAGCGCGTCCACCACAGCGCGCAGTCCGCCCGGATCTCCTACCAGTGTGGTCAGGTCGTAAAACAGAATTCCCGGCTTCGGCCAGTCGGGCACTTCGCGGATCAGTTTCTTCAGGTTCTCCATCGCGATGGCTCTCTCCTCTTCCTTGCTTGATTTCGCCGCCTTATTCTTCCTCGATTGCAAAACTGTCGGAGTAGCGCGGGATGATTGCGTCGTCCTGTTCGATCACTCCGGTCACTCTCCCCGCATTCGGGCCCCGCTCCAGCGCCTGCCGCAGGTCTTCGTGCTGTCCTTCGTCGGCGATGGCATAGACCTCAACCCGGCCGTCGCGCAGGTTCCGTACGAAGCCGGAAATTCCCAGCCGTTGCGCGATGCGCACGGCGAAGAAGCGGTAGCCCACTCCCTGCACCTGGCCCGAGACGAAGTACCGTTTCGCAGTCATACCCGGTTAGCGCGGAAAAGACGGCCACGTTCCAGAGCGAGAAATTGTACCAGAGCAACGGACTCAGGTTGGCCGCCCCGCGCGGTGCGTGCCAGAATGGTCGCCCCATGCGGGATTCACTCCGTGGCCGCCCGGCGCTCGTGCGTCTGTTTGCCGTTTGCGTCGCTCTTTTCGCCGCCGCCCCGCATCGGGCCGGCCAGTCCGGCGTGGCTGCGAAACGGACTTCCAGCGATGCCGGCGCGGCGCGGGGCGTGCAAATCGCCGTGCAGGGCACCTACCCCGAGTTGTGGGTCGACGGCAAACCGTTCTTCGTCAACTCCGCGGCCTTTCTCTACCCGCGCATCCCGCGCAACCTTTGGGAAGTGAGCCTCGATCGTTATCGCGAAATCGGCGTGAACACCATCGAGCTGTCCATTCCATGGAACTGGCACGAGATTCGCGAACGCGAGTACGACTTTGACGGTCATACAAATCCGCGCCGCGACCTCCGCGCGCTGCTCCAGCTTGTAGCCCGCCACGACTTCAAACTGATTGCGCGTCCCGGGCCGGCAATCCCGCGCGAGTGGCGCAACAGCGGCTTTCCCGACTGGCTCTTGCAGCAGCCCGACCTCCGGATCCCGCTGGCGGATCGCCTCGAGGGCCGCGTGCCACCCGTTGCCACCCCCGCCGCACAGAGCTGGCTTGAGGCGCTGGCGCGCGAACTGGCACCCTACGACTCGGCGACAGCCATGCGCGTCCCTGCCAACGGTCCTTCCGGCTCCGCCGTGACGCTGCGCGAACCGCAGGATGTTCCCGGCCCGTTAGTCTTGGTGCAGGTCGAAAGTGGCCAACCGATCTCCGGCAACATGCCTGCTGCTCAATGGAATGATGTGCAGTCGCTTTGCAAGGCCATCGCCGGGCAGGGCGTGACCGCTCCTTGCGCGATCGCTTTGCAACAGTTCGCCTCGGCAGCGGCCGGTTCTTCCTCCGGTGTTGCCGCGGTGGGCCGGTGGTTCTTGCCGCCGGAAGATACAGAACTCACCGACGAAGGGCGCCGCCTCGGTCCTGCCGATGTCGCCCGGCTGGAGTTCTCGGCTGCCGCCCTTTCGACGCAGCCGGATTTTCCCTCTGTGCTTGTCGAATACGATGCCGGGTGGTTCGCTCCGGTTGACGACACGCGGCCGCAGCCCAGCCCGGCGGAGAATACCCGGCTCAGCCGCTACCTTTCTATGGCCTACGGTGTGCGCGGATTGAACTGGTTTCCCTTCCAGGACGCACTTACACCCGCTGGGTACACCACACCCTTCGCCGGCCGTCACTATCGATGGGACGCTCCCTTGGCGCTTAACGCGTCACGCCAGGCGCGCGCCACGGAGGCACTCCGGATGGGGGAGTGGCTTCGACAGTGGGGCGACCGCCTCGCCGCTTCGCATCGCCGCGCGGATTTTGGTCTTGTGGACCTGCTGCCCGCCCTTCGGCCCGAGGAAATCGGGGACCTCCGCCGCACGGACCTGACGGAGGCTGTCTCGACCTTGATCAAGCTGCAACGCCTGGCGCAGTACGCCGGTCTCTCCTCGGAAATGATCGATCCGGAACATCAGCCCGTCGAGCAGCTTCTGCGCAATGCCTTGTTGCTGTTGCCCACTCTTCGCTCGAGAGAGGGGCCTGCTCTCCAACTCACGGACCAGGCCCAGCGTGCCCTGGACCGCTACGTCAGAAGCGGCGGTGTGCTCGTCTGCTTTCCCGAACGACCCCGCGGAGCGCTCTTCGACATGATTTACCGCGACGCGGCGGCGCAGCCCGCTCACCTGCCCGCCGGGAGCCTCGAATGGAAGGCTGGTGCCGGTCGTCTGATCGTGCTGACGAAGGACTTCTACTCCTGGGTCGAACCGGCCGACAACTTTGCCGACGGGGCGAAGCGCTTCGAAGCTTCCTTCGGCCTCTCCATGCTGGATGCATTCTTCCAGGAAGCCGGCATCCGCCCCTCAGTTCGCCACGATTCCTCGCGCCCGCTCGCAAGCCTCGTCGCCACGGAAGTCATATGCAATCAAGGCACCCTGCCGCTGGGCGACCGCTCCGGCGGACAGGGATGGCTCGCCGTCGTGAATCTCGGTGACGAACCCGTCACCGACGAGAAATTCCAGGTGCTCTCGCCCCGCGCCCCGGCCCGCGCCCGGAACATCGGGCCGGATGAATGGCTCAGCGTTTCCGTCTCCCTGCCTCCGCGTGACGCCCTGTTCCTGCCGTTGGATCTTTCCCTGTGCCTCGATCCCGCCGCCAACCGTCCCTGCAGCGACTCCGTAATCGCTTCCGGCGCTGAACTGGTGCGCGCGGAGCGCGACGGCAAGTCCATGCTCCTCACATTCAAGGTGCCCGCCAAGACCCAGGTGCGGGTTCGCTTGGCCGACAAGCCCGGTCACTACGAAGTGGACGAGTCACACGCCGACGCGCATTGGGATGGCGCCCGGAAAGAATTGGACGTTGACCTGCTGCGCGGCGCCTCGCCGGATTTTCGCCGAGTCGTCCGCATCCCCCTTTCCTACCAACCGTCGCTGCCCGTCAAGCCCAAACCCGATGCCGACCGCCACATTCCGGCGCGATTCCGCTTCTACCCCGCCGGCGCGGTGCGCCTGCCGCTGGGCACCGACGCGAACCTGCTGACCACCCCCCCTTTGTTCGCCTTCCGGCGTGACGCCGACGCTTCCATCTGGGTGATCGCGGAAAACCGTGGCGGTGAGCCGGCCGATGCGCAGGTGCGCGCTGATGGGCAGTTCAATACCTCAGCGCATGGATATGTCGGCGGCGGCGAGATGCGCAGTCTGAACCTGAAGCTCCCATCCTCGACGGTGCAGAAATCCGCCACCCAGCCGCCATCCGCCGACGGCCTATATCACGGCACGCTCCATTTCGGCGTCGGAGCGGACGCCGAAGACCTTCCGGCCTCCTATCTGATCGTCCCCGCGCAGGGCGCCATCGGCTACACCTTCGACTTCGACGCCGACGGCAACGCGGAACGCGCGCTGGAGACGGACTCGTTGCGCGCCATCTTCTCACCCGCAGATGGCGGGCGATTGATCGCCCTGGTCGATAAGAAGTCGGACGCGAACGTCGCCGCTCCCATGGGCTTGCTGGCTGATGTGTTTTCCTTCACGCCCAGCCCTGCGGAAGCCCCGCTGGCGGAGAGCCGTGGCCGCACCGGGACGTTCAATCGCGCGTATTCGGCGGAGTGGGTCGCCGGCGACGGCGGGCCTGCCCTGCGTCTCTCCGCGGAAATGCCGGACGCATATCCGCACGGCGCGCGGATCGAAAAGATGGTCAGGCTCACAGACGAAAACCACCTGACTGCCGAATACCATGTGGCGCTCTCCGCAGCGGACGCGCAGCGCTTGGACGAGGAAGCCGCGGGCAGGATCTTCGCCGCCCCGCTGCCCCAGGTTTCCGCGGCGCAGTCGTTTCAGGTACTGAGTCTGGTTCCCGCGGATCGTGACGGCAACAAGGGCACCGAGTTCTGCTGGGCCGGGGAACAGGGCACGGGTGGCTCGGCCGCGCGCTGCCAGCCGTATATTCCCGGCGGCCCCGCCATGGCCGTGCCCGGCGGAATCACCCGCGTCGAAATCCGTCAGCCCCGTCGCCCCACTCTGGCGCTAGACTGGTCTGCCGCGCCGGCGGGCACCAGGCTGACGCTCGAGCCCAAACGATTCAGCGTGCTGCTCAGGCTGGCGTTTCCGCCCCTCGCAGTGGGCGGCGCGGCCGCGGCCTATCGCATCGAATTCAGTGTGGTGGCATCACCGTGAGCAACATTCTGCTTCGCACAGTCCGTGGCCGCAGGCGCCGGTGTGCCGCTCTGGCCGCGGCGTTTGCCTGGGCGCTGCCCATCGCCGCCCAGGGTTCCGCCGGTCCGCAAACTGCGGCCCCGCCTACGGCGCAGTCGTCCAAGGAAGATCCGCTTACGCCACTGCCGCCTCAGGCCGTGCACACGATCTCCAGGGAGGCGCATGCCGATCCTGCCCCCATCCCGCCGCAGAAAATCGTCGAATCGTTCGCTGCCCGCACCGACGAATACTCTCGCGCCCACCAGATGTACGGATTCAAGCGCTCCGTACGTGTGCAGGAGGTTCTTGCTGACGGCGAGAAGGGCGGGGAAGTGCGCGAGGACAGCGAAGTCTATCTTGCCGACAACGGGCGCCGCTACGAACGCAGCACCCATCAATCGTCCCAGCCGTTTCTGAACTCGAAATCCGACGCCGTGGACCTGCGCACCGCGGCTCAGATTCAGCTGTTCCCTTTGACCACGGCTCAATTGAAGTACTACGACTTCATCTACAAGGGTACGCAGCCGCTCGATGAACTCCGCACCTACATCTTCCAGGTGAAGCCGAAACGCTTGCTCGACCACGCCCGCCTCTTCAGCGGCTTGGTGTACGTGGACGACCGCGACCTCGCCGTCGTCAAGCTTTATGGCAGGTGGATGTCGCAGGAAGACTTTGACGAAGACACCGCTCCGGCGACGCCTTTTTCGATGTACGAGATTTACTTCGAAAATGTGGACGGCAAGTACTGGTTTCCCACCTACTACCGGGCCGACGGCTACGTGAAAACGAAGGCCGGTGAAGATCAGGTGCGTCTGATCGTGAAAATGACCGACTTGAAGGTGGTGGCGCCGGTCCCCCTTCCCGGACGCGAGGCGCCCGCGCCCGCTCCTTCGCAAAAACCCTAGGACGCTCCTGCGGCTTCCCGTCGGGGCCCCTTCGCGAAAAACAGCGCACGAAATACATACGCAATTAACCGGTTCAGTTCATAATCCCCCTGCCGGCGATCCCCTCGATTGTCTGGCGGAGGTGCTTTCGATGGGCGCTCACGAAACCGCGGCAGATCTCGACCGCAAGTTCGGCGTTCCGGGCGTGGCCCGCGTCGTCGAGGGGAATGGACGCTTGCCCAAGGTCGCTGTCACCGCGGGGAACGCCTCGGGCGAGATGTATCTCCTCGGTGCGGAGGTGACGTCCTGGAAGCCCCAGGGCGCGGAAGAGGTTCTCTTCGTCAGTGCGGCCTCGAAATGGGCCGACGGCAAAGCGATTCGCGGCGGCGTGCCCATCTGCTGCCCATGGTTCGGCAACAAGGCCGGCGATCCCAAGGCCCCGGCACATGGCTTTGTGCGCGCAAAGGCTTGGCAGCTCGAGTCTATTGAAAAGAACGGTGGTGACGTCACCATCAGCATGGCGACCGCCGGCGACGCCGAGACCAGGAAGCTGTGGCCCTCCGATTTCCGATTGGTCCAGCGCGCGACGTTTGGCAGCGTGCTGGTGATGGAACTGGAAATGACCAATACGGGCCAGTCCTCGTTTCGCTTTGAGGCGGCCCTGCACACTTACTTCCGCGTGGGGGACATCGCACAGGTGCGCATTCGCGGTTTGGACGGCATCCGTTACCTCGACAAGACCGACGGCAACCGTGAGAAACTGCAAAAGGGCGAGCTCACCATCGGCACGGAAACCGACAGCGTCTATCTCGATACCGCGCATACGGTTGATTTGATCGACGGAGCGCTGCGCCGCACCATCGAGGTCAGCAAGGAGAATTCAAGGTCCACCGTCGTCTGGAATCCCTGGATCGTCAAGTCGAAAGCCATGGCCGACCTGGGCGACGATGAATGGAAGCAATTCGCCTGCGTCGAGACGTGCAACGTGGCTGGGCACGCGATCGAGCTTGCCCCCGGCCAGAAGCACTCGATGAAGGCCATCATCCGGACGTCCCGCTCTTGAGCCTGTACCCGCCGGCGCTACGCCCAGTACGTCCGGTCGAGTGTCCGGTACTGAATGGCTTCACTCAGGTGCTTCGATTCGATTTCTGCGGCGCCG
>Ga0335079_10007786_pt1 | contig 12177 bp, 9 predicted proteins | sample Lox_Sample_33_FD_206719 | JGI IMG/M metagenome (GOLD analysis project Ga0335079, IMG submission 206719) | Soil microbial communities from Loxahatchee National Wildlife Refuge, Florida, United States - Lox_Sample_3.3 | ecosystem: Environmental > Terrestrial > Soil > Wetlands | place: USA: Florida... | reverse complement strand
TCTTCGGGTTGTGCTTCTGCAACACTTTCGTGATCGCCGCCGTCAATGTCGTCTTCCCGTGATCGATATGTCCGATCGTCCCTACGTTGCAGTGCGGCTTTGTCCGATCAAATTTTTCCTTCGCCATTTCCGTTTTTCCTCAGCTTTTTGACTGTTCAGCTTTGTCACTCAAAACCAAATTCATAACCAGCTGCTGGCGACTATTTCGTCGCCGTCTTCCCCTGCGTCTTGGCGATAATCTCCTCCGCCACCGAACGGGGGGCCTCTTCATACCGCGCAAAGTGCATCGAGTATTCGGCGCGCCCTTGCGTCGACGAACGCATGTGCGTCGCATACCCGAACATTTCCGCCAGCGGCACGATCGCCTTGATCACCTGCGAACCGGCGCGATGCTCCATGCCTTCAATCCGCCCGCGGCGCGAACTCAAGTCGCCCATGATCGCTCCGGCAAAATCCTCCGGCGTCACCACCTCAACCGCCATCACTGGCTCGAGAATCACCGGACTCGCCTTGCGCGCCGCTTCCTTGAACGCCATTGAGCCCGCAATCTTGAACGCCATTTCGTTCGAGTCGACTTCGTGATAGCTGCCGTCGTAAAGCGTCGCCTTGATATCGACCATCGGATAACCGGCGAGCACGCCGCCCTCCATGGCTTCCTGCATGCCCTGATCGATCGGCTTGATGAATTCCTTCGGTACCGTTCCACCAACGATTTCGTTGATGAACTCGTACCCCTTGCCGGGCTCGTTCGGTTCCAGCCGGATCTTCGCGTGTCCGTACTGGCCCCGGCCGCCGGTCTGGCGGATGTATTTGCCTTCCGCTTCGGCGTGTTTTCTGATCGTCTCGCGATATGCAACCTGCGGCTTGCCGACGTTGGCCTCAACCTTGTACTCGCGCATCATGCGGTCAACGATAATCTCAAGGTGCAGCTCGCCCATGCCACTGATGATGGTCTGTCCGCTGTCGGGGTCGGTGTGAACCTTAAAGGTGGGATCTTCTTGCGCCAGCTTGGCCAGCGCCATGCCCATCTTCTCCTGGTCGGCCTTGGTCTTCGGCTCGACCGCAACCGCAATGACCGGAACCGCGAACTCGATCGATTCGAGTGTGATCGGGTGCTTTTCGTCGCAGATCGTGTCGCCCGTGCCGACGTTCCTCAGTCCGACGGCCGCGCAAATATCGCCCGCCAGAATCTCCTGAATATCCTCGCGCTTGTTGGCGTGCATCTTGAGCAGGCGGCCAATTCGCTCGTGCTTTTGCGTGCGCGAGTTCATCACTGACTCGCCCGACTTCAACTGCCCCGAGTACACCCGGATAAACGTGAGCTGGCCGACAAACGGATCGGCCATAATCTTGAACGCCAGCGCCGAAAATGGATCCTTATCGTTGGCGTGCCGCGTAACCGCCTGGCCATTTTCAGGATTGATGCCGTGCGTTTCCTTGGTATCGAGCGGCGACGGCAGGTAATCGACTACCGCGTCAAGCAGCGGTTGCACACCCTTATTCTTGAAGGCCGTTCCCACCACCACCGGGAACAGTTTCAACCCAATCGTCGATTTGCGCAGCGACGCTTTCAGCTCTTCCGCCGAAATCGCTTCGCCTTCCAGAAATTTATGCAGAATCTCGTCGTCGTTTTCCGCGACCGTTTCCACCAGTTGCGTATGGAAAGCTTCCGCTTTCTTCTTCAGTTCGGCGGGAATCCCCTCGGTATCGTATTCCGCGCCCATCGTGTCATCTCTCCACACGATCGCCCTCATCTCAACCAGATCGACGACGCCGATGAATTTGTCTTCCTGGCCAATGGGAATCTGAATGGCAACGGGTTTGGCATTCAGCCGCTTGCGGAGGGTATCGACGGCATGCTCGAAATCTGCGCCCATCTTGTCGATCTTGTTAATGAAACAAATTCGAGGAACGCCATACTTGTCGGCCTGCCGCCACACTTTTTCCGACTGCGGCTGCACGCCATGAACGGCATCAAACACCGCGACTGCGCCGTCCAGCACACGCAGGGAACGCTCCACTTCGGCCGTGAAATCCACGTGGCCCGGAGTGTCGATAATGTTGATGCGGATGTCGCGCCACGTGCACGTCGTTGCCGCGGAAGTAATCGTAATCCCGCGCTCCTGCTCCTGCTCCATCCAGTCCATCGTCGCCGTGCCTTCGTGCACCTCGCCGATGCGGTGCGTCCTGCCCGTATAAAACAGGATGCGCTCCGTCGTCGTGGTTTTCCCGGCATCGATGTGCGCCATGATGCCGATGTTCCTGCACCGGTCTAATGGGACTGTTCTTGGCACAGCTTGCTTTTTATCCTCTCTGTGGCTCGAAACAACCTAGCTTCTGGCCCTGAGCTAGCAGCTCAGAGCGGCGACGCTTTGCGCCGCCTACCACCGGTAGTGCGCGAACGCCTTATTGGCTTCCGCCATCCGGTGCACATCTTCTTTCTTCTTGATCGCGGCGCCCTTGCCGTTCGCGGCATCCAGCAACTCGTTCGTCAGCTTGTCGATCATGCCCTTTTCGCCCCGCTCGCGGGCATACGTCACGATCCAGCGAATGGCCAGCGATGTCCTGCGGTCCGGCGACACCTCGATCGGCACCTGATAGTTCGCGCCGCCCACGCGCCGCGTCTTCACTTCGAGCAGCGGCTTGGCGTTTTCGACCGCCTTGGTGAACAGCTTCAAAGGCTCGTCGCCGCCCTTTTCCTTGAGTTTGTCGAGCGCCGTATAGAAAATGCCCTCCGCCGTCGACTTCTTCCCCTGCCACATCATCGAGTTGATGAATTTTGTTACCAGGTCTGACCCGTATACAGGATCGGCCTCGACCGTACGTTTTGTTGTATGTCCTTTTCTTGGCATGCTTCTCTATGCTTTCTTGGCGCGTTTCGCGCCGTACTTCGAGCGGCTCTGGTTACGGCCCGCGACGCCGGTAGCATCGAGCGTTCCGCGTACCACGTGATAACGCACGCCCGGCAGATCCTTCACGCGGCCTCCGCGGATCAGAACAATGGAGTGCTCCTGCAAATTGTGGCCCACGCCTGGAATGTAGGTCGTCACTTCGATGCCATTCGTCAAGCGCACTCGTGCGACTTTGCGCAATGCTGAGTTCGGCTTCTTCGGCGTCTGCGTATACACGCGCGTGCAAACTCCGCGCTTCTGCGGACACGATTGCAGCGCCGGACTCGCTGTCTTGTATCTCGGGCTCGTCCGTCCGAATTTCACCAGCTGATTAAAAGTTGGCACTTTCTCCACTCCCACGCGCCATCGCGCATCTTCAAAAACTCACCCGCCGAGTTCCCGCACCTGTTCTCTGGGGACAAGGCTTGCCCTGGTCTCCGGGCTGGCATGGGGAAAATCGCCCAGCCATACTCTCCCGCGTCGAAAAGCGGTGAGAAATCTTGGGTTCCCGTAATTGCCGACGACGGTGACGCCAGGCCTAACGCAATGGTTCGGAGGCGCTCCGTTTCGTCTGCTTCTTCCGCATAGCCTCGCGCGATTCCTGTACCCGTCGTCCGAGTCAGGCGCGAAAGTTTTCGCGGAACGTTTCAGCGAGGGCGTCCCCGGCTTCACTTCGCGCCGGGTCCGTGCTTCTTCAAAGCTCAGCCAGAATTCTCCAGCAGCCCATGTTCTGCGTAGGTCACGCATCCCACGGGACTACCATCCACAGGCAAGCCAGACTTAACTCGCGGAACCCATAGATAATAACAACTGAACAACACATCGTCAACCACTCTTCGCCGCATCACAGAAATGACGTTCCAGAGTTTCAAGGCTGGGAGATCGCAAGTTACACCTTTCAAGATCTCAAGACCCTGGAATTCGGAAAATACAACCTTTCAAGCAAAGCAAGAATGTGTCCGATTCCGAGAATTTGAGAATCCGCAACTTTGAAGCTTTGCGAGTAGCTCCCTTGCCCAAAATCCCCATGACCCTCTACACTGACAGTTTTCCGATCATTCGCAATCTCGCGTTCTTCAACCGCACGCGAGGAGGATGCATGTTTCGTTGCAGTTCTGTCCTTCTAATGATGTTACTCAGCGCGCTCGCGGTCCTGACGGGCTGCCTGGGAAACAGCACTCCCAACACGGCGGGCGCAGGGGTAAAGAGCATCTCGCTGGCCCCCAGCGGAACGCTCTCGATCGAGATCGGCTCGGTACAGTCTTTTTCCGCCACCGCTGTCGATGGGAACGGTCACGCCATCATTGGCGCCGACATTCAATTCATCGTCAGCAGCCCGCCTGGATCCACAACGCCTCCTCCCCTTTCCATTACCACTGCCGGCACCGCCTGCGCCGGAACCTGGGATTCCACCCAGACCCTTTGCAGCGCCGGCAACGACGGCATTGCCATTGTTACCGCGGTCGCCAACGGCGTCCGCAGCCCGCAGACGACCGCTTACGTTCACAAGCACATTGACAGCCTCCAGGTTTCCCAGGCCCAGACTCTTCCCCCAACCTACGATTGTTTTTCGCAGGATCAAACCTGGCTCTACCAGGGGACTGCATACAGCAATGGCGTCGACATTACCAACACCGTCGGCCCGCTCATTTGGACTTCCACCAATGCCGGCGTAATTTCTACCAACACCAACCCGTCCCTGCCAGTGCCATTACCCCTCAATCAGGTCCAGATCACCGCCGCCAGCCCGGGTGTTACGCAGCTCTCGGCTTCGATTTCCGGCACCAGCAGCACTCCCATTCCCATCGCGACTTGTCTGGTGCAGTATGTCCGGCTTCAGGCCTCCGGAACAACCGCAAGTTCGGTCAATGTCACCAGCGGGACATCCGTTTCACTCCAGGCCACTGCGGTCGATACCCTCGGCTTTACTTTGACGAAACCGCCTCTGACATGGATCAGTTCCGATCCTGAGGTCGTCTCTTTTCCCAGTTTGACCACAGCCACCGGGACGAACTCTGCGGCCGCGCATGCAAACCAGGGCGGAGCCGATATTTCCGCCGTCTGCGCACCCCCAAGCTGCAACATCGGAGTCGTGCCCAATGTAACCATCCCGCTCACCTCGCCGCCCTATAAAGCGTCCGATCCCTCGGCTATGCCGGTCTACGTTTTTGCCAGCGACGGGCCGGTCTCGCCCAGCGACCCTTTGCAGGCCTTTGGCACCATCTCGGTTGACGTCATCAACACCGCCAATCCCACCTTCACTGCCTGGGCCGCTACCGATCTATGCGGCGGCGCCACCGTGGGCTGCACCAGCGTCATGTTCGCGGTCACACCTACTACCTCCGGCGGAACCAACCCGATCGGTACCACCGTGGTCGTGCCGCGTACTCCTAATTCCATCCTGTTCAATCATCAATCCCGCATCTATCTTGGAAGCGATCAGGGACTGATGTATTTCGATGTAGGCGGCACGTCCCTGAATGTCATCCCGGTGTCCCCGGCCAGCACGCCCTGTAATGTGGCGCTGTGCGGTACCCTTCTTGCCCTCTCCAGTGACGGCAAGCAAGTTGTCGTTTCCGACGCCACCAACCCCGCAACGCCCGAGGTCTATATCTATAACGGGGCCGCCCCCAGCGGTGCCAACCCGGTCACCAGCCTCGTGCTCCCAAGCGTCGCTACCTCCGCCGCATTTTCGCCCGATCAGTCCAAGATTTTCATTGTCACCAAAGCCGGTACCATGTACGTCTATTCCACGGTCAGCGCGCTTGAGCCTGTCATGCTCCCGGCCACCGGCACAGGCGTTGAGTTCTCCGCCGACGGCAGCTTCGCCTATATTCCCGGAGCATCGGGTGCATCGGGAATTCTTTCCGCTTTCTCGACCTGCGGCCTCAAGAATCAACCGAGCGTGAATCTCGGGAATGTGGCCACGGCCGGCATTCCCGTGAAGGTCTTCGCGTCCCCCATCACGCAGGCTGGCCCGGATTTGCTCACGCAGAACCTGCTCATGCTCGAATCCGCGCCGGGCGCTACCTTTTCGGATCCTCCGCTCGTCGAAAATGTTCAGATCCTGACCGCGCAGTTCAAGCAATCCGCAATCGCTGACGGACAATTCACCTGCAATCCTCCGAGTGTAAGTCTTTCGGTAGGAGGCTCCACTTTCAGCCTTCATCAGGGACCCATCATTCCTGTCTACGCCAGACTGGTGGCGAATGGCGCTGAGATGATCCTGGTCGCTCGCTACATTCCGGCTGTCCTGATTTTCAACGTCGCCAATGGCACAACCACCGCCGTTCAGCTCGTTAACAGCGACGACCCGCGCTGGGCTTCGGCGTCCAGCGACGGCAGCCAGGTCTTTGTCGGTGCCTGCGATCAGTATGTGACCAACAGCAATCCGCCTGTATGCTCGGCCGGTTCGGTTCATATTGTGAACACCATTAAAGGGACCGACCAGCAGGTTCCTTACATCAACAACTCGACCAATAACATGTGCAGCGGCCAGGGCGCCGGCGCTCCCGTTTGCTTTCCAGACCTGATCGCGATCAAGCCGCAGTAGACCCTTGGGGGAGACGCCGGTTGAGTGCAAGAGATATTCGAGAGACATTAAAGACGGCCGTCTCCGTCCCCGTTGGCCGGATAACCCCGAGCAAGCGGTTTTCGCTGATTAACCCCAGCCTCGCCTCGTGCGTCTAACTGGTTAGCACTTCCCGCAGCCATCTCTGCTGGAACGAAGGTTATAATTACTGACTACGCAGATTTCAGGAGGAAGACAATGGATTCGCGCGAAAGCGCCTTCTGGGTGCGCTTCAAGGCCAAGCGTTGGGCCTATACCTTCACAATTCTCGCAACCCTCGCCGTTGGAATTCTGATCGGCACGGTCATTTCCTACGGAGTCAAGGGTAAGGAAGGCCAGAAGTCCGACGCCACCCCTCTCTCCATTCCAGCGCCGCAGCAGCTTTCGAACGCCTTCTCGCAGATTTCCAAACAGCTGGAGCCCAGCGTCGTCAACATCAACACCGAGTCGACTGTCAAGAATCCGCACCACCGCCTCCAAAGAAATCCTCATGTCCAGCCAGATAATCCCGATGACCAGGGCGGCGACGAGGATAGCCCGTTTCAGGACTTCTTCGACAAGTTCTTCGGCGGCCAGGGCGGCCAGGATCCGAACACCATCCGCCAGCGCTCGCTCGGCTCCGGCGTCATTGTCGACTCCAAGGGCTACATTGTTACCAACCGTCACGTGGTCGAAAAAGCTGACCGTATTCGCGTCAAATTACAGGATGAAAACCCTGCCTCAGCCGGTCACGACGCCAAGGTCATCGGCATGGATCAGGAAACCGACCTTGCCGTCATCAAAATTGACGTCGACCACCAGCTCCCCGCCGCTAAGCTCGGCAACTCAGACGGTATGCAGGTGGGCGATTGGGTTCTGGCGATCGGCAGTCCCTTCGGATTGCAGGAAACCGTCACCGCCGGCATTGTTTCGGCTAAAGGACGCAACATCGTTCCCAACCGCCAGTTCCAGTCCTTTATTCAGACCGATGCCGCCATCAATCCTGGCAATTCCGGCGGACCCCTCGTCAATATGGCCGGTGAAATCATCGGAATCAACACCGCCATCCTCACCGAGACCAGTTCTTATGCCGGCGTCGGCTTCGCCATGCCTTCCAACACCGTCGCCCAGGTGTACAACCAGTTGATTGGCCCCGAGCATCGCGTTGCGCGTGGCTCCATCGGAATCGAATTCACCGCCCAGCCTGACCCCGCCATCGCCCGCATTTATGGGAACGGCGTGACCATCTCGAACGTTATCTCCGGCAGCCCGGCTGAGGAGGCCGGACTCAAGATCGGCGACACCATTACCCACGTCGACGGCCGTGAACTCAAAAGTGGCGACGATCTGGTCGCCGATATCGCTTCCCGTAAGCCCGGGTCCAAGGCCAAGCTCGACTTCATCCGCAACGGTAAAAAACAGGAAGCCACCATCACCATTGCCGACCGCTCCAGACTCTTCGCCTCCCGCCTGGGCGAGGACGAAGAGAACCAGGCCGGAGAGGAACCCAAGGCCAGCAAGTTCGGGATCTCGGTTCGCGGTATCACCGGCGACCTCGCCGACCGACTCAATATCCCGGCGGGCAAGGGGGTTGTCGTTCAGGATGTGAAGTCCGGTTCCTTTGCCGAGGATCTTGGCCTCCATCGCGGCGACGTGATTCTCGAAGTCAACAAGCAGTCCGTCAACAGCGCTGAGGATTTCTCGAAAGTCGAGTCGACGCTGAAGAGCGGGCAGGACGTCGTCTTGCTCGTGCGTCCGCGTGGCGCAAGAGTACAGGATGGAACCATCTTTCTGGCCGGTACACTTCCGTAATGGCTGGACAATCTGGCAGGACTGGCTTACCTTACCCGTTTCGGTGAACATAAAGGTAGGCTGCTTCTGCCAGATTTTTTGTTAGGAGCAATTGCTGGTGGCCCAGTTTCTCGCCCCGCCTTTGGGGCTAATCTGGAAGTTCGCCGGCGACAATGTCCGCGCGGCCTGAGCCGCCGAAGTTGTTCTTAGGGATGGCGGTAAGCCGCCGGGTGGACGCGCAAAAAACATGTGGCCTGCGGGGGTCTTGAACTGATTGGCTAACACGATGCTAACTCGACTTTGCCCCTGTCTGGCTCTAGCCTGCTCGCTGAGCGTCGCCTCCACAACGTCCACGGCGGAAAAACCTAGCACTCCCTCCAAATCACCTTCTACAACCAAACACGCGACTCACACAGCCACCAAGACCGCCAGCCATAAATCCTCCGCTCACACAACCGGGAAATCTCGAAGTAGGAAAGGCTCTCGCAGAACCGCCTCCAGACGCGGCCAGCAGGCAATCGATTCCAGCCGCGCCCGTGAGATCCAGGAAGCACTCATTCGCGAGCATTACCTCGATGGCGAGCCTTCCGGTTCATGGGACGCCGCCACCCAGGCAGCCATAAAGCGCTACCAGGAGGATCAAGGCTGGCAGTCGAAAACAATTCCCGATTCTCGAGCCTTGATCAAGCTTGGCCTTGGCCCCAGCCACGACCACCTGCTCAATCCTGAAACCGCCATGACGTCCTCTCCCATCACTCCTGTATCTTCCGCCGCTGCTCCGTCTGCCGTACCTGCACCCAAAGTCGGCGGGCAACCGGCCCCCGCCGCGGACCACACGCCCCAGCGCTAGTCACCATTCAACCAACTGTCATCCTCATCTCCGAGGCTCTCGGCGCACTCGGTGCCATCACCCGCTCTGTCGAATGACACACCGGACATTCGCTCGCATTTGAGGCATAGTACGCGCGGCACTCCGCGCACGGCAGCCCATAGAACACGCTCGGGATCTCCGAACTCTTTCTCACCGCGATATCGATCGAGTGCGCCATGACAGTCCTCCTGATCAGTTAACAAGCACCAACAAAGACGTTCCTTGCGGCCCCGCTTTCATCAAGCCGTCTTCCGTTGCGGCATGGTGAAAGGAATCACTCTCCCCTTTTCCTCCGCCGGAACCCACTTCGCCGCTTTCTTCTGAAATCTCGTCGGTATGTAAAACTCGATGATCTTCGCCATAAATCACCTCCGTAAAACCGCGGATCCGGGCTTGCAACCGGACGGCCGCATTGCATGGAAGCAGGTTCTCTTCCATGTGCTCTGCGTCTTCGTCAGCGTCAAATCCATAACATGGCCTTCCATGCGGTCATCATCTGTCTCTCTTACCCCTCACTCTCTATAGCGACAACCGCAACTGAAAAAAGTCATCGCATCGCATTTATTCAGATCAATTCAGACGGAATGCCCATCCCGGGCGGGTGGTGCCGGCGTGCGCGAGGACCGCGCCGCGAACAGAAGAAATGATTATCGGGATTTAGCTTGTGGGGCTTGGATTCTAACTGATCGCTTATACGTGTCGGCTTCCGCCCCTACTCCATCACCGGCCGCGGACAGAACGGAACCGGCTCTCCTTTTACTATCGCCCCCGGATTCCCTTCCACGAGCGCGTCCGCATACTCCGCGCCCATCATCTCCGCAACCACGGCGTGCGCCTCCGACAGCACCGGCACCCTGCGGCGCGTGTCGTGCGCATCGGTCGCCAGAATGTGCACTGCCGACCGCGCAAGCAGCCAGCGCGAGACTTTCTCCGGAGTCTCTCCCCAGAATCCTGTCAGCGAAGACGCCGTTACCTGCACCAGGCATCCCTGGTCGGCATACTCCAGCACGCGCTGCGGCGTCTTCTGCAAAATCGGGTTCCGTTCCGGATGCGTCAAAATCGGCGTCAACCCCTGATCTCCCAACCTGCGGAAGCCATCGGCCAGATTGGGCGGGATGCTGTAATCGCTTAGTTCGACCAGCAGATAATTCGTTTCGCCGATCGTGTACCGGTGCCGCCGCGCGAACAACCGCTCCAGGTTCTCGTCGGAAAAATGAAAGTCGCAACCCAGGCTGAGTTGAGGCGCCGGTCCGATCCGCTTCTGCAATTCCGCGACCAGCGTGACCAGGTACTCGCGATCATAGGCATAACGGTCGTTCGCATGGGGCGTCGCCACCAGGTGTGTAATGCCGTCCTCCGCCGCCATCCGGCACATGCTGATCGAAACTTCCCAGGACTTCGGGCCGTCGTCAACTTCCGGCAATACATGACAATGGATATCGATCAATGGCTCGGCTCCGCTCTCAGTGTAAACGAAGCCTTCCTTCTTCACCGCGAGGTCGCCGTTGGGAGCCCGCAAGAAAAACGGGAAGAGCCTTCACTGCGCTCTTCCCGGTTGTCTCTCTCCAAGGGCAAGAAAATCTAGTTCTTCTCGCGCGTGGCCACCTGGGCCCGCAGGTGCGCCGACTTCGGTTCGTACACACAGAAGGGCTCCGGATCAAGATAGTCGCCGGTGGCCGCAAATGCCCGTGCGCGGCAGCCCATGCAGACGTTCCGGAATTCGCAGCACCCGCACTTTCCTTTCAGGTTGTTGGTATCGCGCAGTTCGTTGAACACCTTCGCATTGTTCCAGATGTCCGAAAAACGCTCCTTGCGCAAATCGCCAGCGATCGCCGGCAGATATCCGCACGGGAATACTTCGCCCTCGTGCGAGATGAAACATACCCCGGTTCCCGCCAGGCATCCCTTCGTCATCGCGTTCATGTCGGAGGGGTGCCCGCCCGGATGTCCAGTGTGATGTCCCGTCGGGTGCCCGGTGTGATTCCCCGGAGGCGGCGCTTGCGGCCTCAGCGATATGCCAGTTCCACCCGGCATCAACATGTCCGTCGGCCCAATGCCAGGGTGTCCCGAAGAATCAGGCCCGGAAGAATGTTGTTGGGCGGGAGCACTCGCTCCCGTCTTCGCTGCCGCTTCGGCCGCATGACGGTCGGCCACCCGCCTCTGCCGCACCACGCGGAAATAATGGGGTGCGCACGTGGCTTTCAGTTCAATCCCGCCTTCAAGCGACCGGTCATAAAACCAGTTCAGCATGCGCTCGTACTCATCGGGTGGAACCATCTGGTCGTCGGCAATGTCTACGCCGCAGCCCACCGGGACAAGCAGGAATGTATGCAGGGCATCGGCGCCCACGGTTCTCGCCAATTCCAGCACCCGCGGCAACTGCTCGGCATTGTGGCGCGCAATGGTCGTGTTGATCTGCACCGACATGCCCACTTCTTTCAGATTTCTGAATCCGTGGAGTGCGGCATCGAACGCTCCAGGAATTCCCCGAAACGTATCGTGAGTGAGAGCGTCGGCTCCATCCAGACTGATCGATACTCGTTTCACGCCGGAGTCTGCGATCATGCGTGCAACTTCCTTGGTCACCAGCGTCCCGTTCGTGGCAAGCGCAACGCGCAGCCCCTTGTCCTTTGCGTAGGTCGCCAATTGGAAAATGTCAGACCGGTACAGCGGCTCGCCACCGCTCAAAACCAGAATTGGATTCGAGAACGCCGCGATCTGGTCGATGATGTCGAGCGCCCGGCTCGTCGGCAGATCCGTCGGCGAACTCAGCTCCGTTGCCGTCGCGCGGCAGTGAATGCAGCGCAGATTGCAGCCCTTCGTAACTTCCCAGAAGATCAGCCGCGGTTTGAATTCCTGTTTCGCCGGACTTTGTGCAGATCGCTCTGCCGTCGCGCTCATGACGTCGTTCCCTTCCAGAACCTTCATGGAAATCACCTCACCCACGAATGGAAGGTTAGGGGAGGGGCAAACTACAAGCCGTGATAAGAGTCACTTCCGATTGTGATGTTAATCACAATACTGAACCCATTGAGCGGAATCGGTTTATTCCTTCGCCCGCCGCTTTTGATGGA
>Ga0335079_10007785_pt1 | contig 12178 bp, 9 predicted proteins | sample Lox_Sample_33_FD_206719 | JGI IMG/M metagenome (GOLD analysis project Ga0335079, IMG submission 206719) | Soil microbial communities from Loxahatchee National Wildlife Refuge, Florida, United States - Lox_Sample_3.3 | ecosystem: Environmental > Terrestrial > Soil > Wetlands | place: USA: Florida... | reverse complement strand
CAAGATCACGCCCAATCGAAAGATTAGAGGTATTCGTGTTCGCGGTGGAGGTGGGCAACGCTGGGGATGGCTGGCTGCTGTTGCTGGGCGCGTCGGCCTGCTCAGGCTGCGAAGGGGAGGCGGCGGAGCCGATTTGAGTCCACCACAATCCAAATCCTGCCAGTGCCGCAACAATGAGCGCCGTCACGCCCCATGAGATTAAATTGAATTGATTGTTTCTTAGGAAGTCCGTGAAATTTCCAGGAGTTTTTTTCTTTTCCATGTTTTGAAGTTGCTATACTTCCTCGGTCAGGGTTTCGAGGAAGTGCTGGTTGTTCTTCGAGCGTTCGATGCGCTGCAGGATCGCTTCGGTCGCGACCGTTTGGTCCATGCCCGCGCCTCCGGGCGGAGGCGTGACCATTTGGGAGTACATGCGTCGCATCAACCAGACGCGCTGCATAATATCGGGACCGAGCAACAGATCTTCGCGGCGCGTGGAGGAACGTTCGATGTCCACGGCGGGGAAGATGCGGCGCTCCTGCAATTTGCGGGTTAACAGCAATTCCATATTGCCGGTGCCCTTGAACTCTTCATAGACCACATCATCCAGACGCGACCCCGTTTCCACGAGGCAGGTTGCGATGATGGTCAAGGATCCGCCTTCTTCGATGTTGCGCGCCGCGCCGAAGAATCGTTTCGGCGGATATAACGCGGATGGATCCATGCCGCCGGAAAGCGTGCGTCCTGACGGATTGACCACGAGGTTGTAAGCACGCGCCAGGCGTGTGATCGAGTCCATTAAGATTACCACATGGCGTCCGATCTCCACCATTCTCTTAGCTCGGTCTAAGGCGATTTCCGCGGTACGGACATGCGATGTGACTGGTTCATCGAACGTGGAGGCGACTACCTCTGCGTCCACGGAGCGGTCCATGTCTGTGACCTCTTCGGGCCGTTCACCGATCAGCGCTACCATCAAATGGACATCGGGATATTTGGTTGAAATGGAATTTGCAATTTGCTTGAGGATGGTTGTTTTTCCCGCTTTGGGTGGCGAGACGATCAGCCCGCGCTGGCCCCGGCCAATCGGCGTCACGAGGTTGATGAGGCGCGTAGCGAGCGTATCGTGATCGATTTCCAAATCGAAACGTTTGTCGGGAAAGATCGGGGTGAGATTCTCAAAGACGGGTCGGCGCGGCGCCTCTTCCGGATCGATGCCGTTGACCGTTTCCACCTTGAGCAATCCATAGTGTCTTTCTGATTCACGCGGAGGACGCACATGACCGATCACCAGATCCCCCGAACGCAGATCGTACCGGCGGAGCTGGGCTTGCGAAACATATACATCTTGGTCGGTGATGCGATAATTGGAGGCCCGCAAAAAGCCGATGCCTTCGCTCATGATCTCCAGAATTCCGCCGCGCAGTTCGATGCCTTCTTTCTGAGCCTCTGCCTGACGGATCTGGAGGATGAGCGATTCTTTTTTCAGCCGGTTGAAATTCGGCACGTTCACTTCTTTGGCAAACTTTCGCAGTTTATCCAGGGGTTCATTTTCAAGCTCAAGTATTTTCATGTGAATTCAACGCCTTTTGATTTGGAATGAAATGTGTGCAGAGCCAGCGCCCCCATGGGTGCGGGCTGATTCATGATAATTTGGTTTGGGTGAAATTTTCTTTCAAGGTGAATTATGGATCCGATGAGCCCAAGCGAACGGAAGTAGGGATCTTTAAAAATGGGTTGTCATGACGGGGGAAGGTTTAATGCATTATAGCACGCTCGTTCGAGAGACGCAAGCAATTTACTGAAAGTTTCCAGCTGGATTTCCGGCTCTGTCAACGGCGGAATTCGGGCGGTGTACGGTTTGGACAGCGTGCCGCGCTGGACGCCCTCAGCGGCTCGGCGGTCATTTGATCTTGTCTGGCGTTCTCAAAAAGATTAATTCTTCTCATGAAATCAACACATTCTTTATACCTGTGGTGAGATGGCACTTGATATACTGCGCGACCATGACCAATAAGGAGATTGAATGAAAAAAGTGGTTGCAATTACAGTTCTGAGTATTTTCGTGTTGGCGCTGACCGCGTGCGGAGCCGCAGCAAACCCACCCCAGCCCTCTTCAAGCAGTGGCTCGACCGCGTTGAACGGAAGTTCCTCGAATTTATCAACTTCAACACCGATGAGCGGTACGTCCGGCGGAGCATATGCCTCGAATGGAAGTTCTTCAAGTTCTGCGCCCATCAGCGGCACTCCGACCAGCGGTCTCTCTGCCTTACAGCTTGCAGCCGGGATGCTGAAGCTGGCGGGAACCTCCAACGCAGTCACCTCGCAGGAGGCGACACAGCTTCTACCACTCTGGCAATCATTACAGCAGATTGAAGGTGCCACGCTGCCCCAGGGCGGCCCGCGGCCGCAGGGAACACCCGGTGCGCCACAGCCTAATCCCACGATGATGGCCATGAGACAACAGGCCGCCGTGCAGATCGGAGTGATTGAGAACGCGATGCCGCCTGCACAGATTCAGGCGATCACCAGCATGAATTTAACCGGACAGGATATTTTTGCGGCTTTCCAGCAGGCCGGAATCACGATGGGAGGACCCGGTCGTATTGGTTCCAACGGAACCTTTACGCCTCCACAACGCACGCCACCCGTTTCCGGTACGCCCGGTGCGTTTCGAGGCGGCTTGGGACAAGGGGCGGGGCGTATGGGAATGGGTACCTTCCTACCGCCGACTGTGGTTACCGGGATTATTCAGTTTCTGCAAAAGACAGCCGGGTCTTGAACCAGGCGGATGGCTCATTCCGGTGCTGCATATGCCCCTGACGCGCCGGAAATTTTCAAGCGGGTTAAGCTTCCACCAGCATTCTGTTTTGCAGACTCCACAGGCGATGATAAAACCCATGGCGGTCTAGCAGCGATTGGTGAATTCCGCGCTCAACAATTTGACCGCGATTCAGCACGAGGATCTCATCCACGTTTTCAAGCCCAACCAGGCGATGCGTAATGAGCAGGGAAGTCTTTCGTTGCATCAGAGTAAACAGTGTTTTCAATACTTCTTTTTCGGTCAGCACATCCAGATTGGCGGTGGGTTCATCCATGATCAGGATCGGCGCGTCTTTGATGAGGGCGCGTGCAATCGCCAGCCGTTGGCGTTCGCCGCCGCTCAAGCGCAACCCCTGTTCACCGACCAAGGTATCGTAGCCTTTGGGCAGTCCCATGATAAAGCCATGAATTTGCGCAGCGCGTGCCGCTGATTCAACTTCCTCTCTTGTAACATGCCGGCGCGCCATGCGAAGGTTTTCATAGATGGTCGTATTGAAGAAATAGGCGTTTTGTGAGACGTAGGCGATTCTCGCCCGGACTTCATCAGGCGCGTACGCTTTGAGCGATTCTCCGCCAAGCGTTATCTCTCCCAATTCGTAGTCCCAGAATCGTAGCAACAAATTGGCAATCGTACTTTTCCCCGCGCCGCTTGGACCAACAATGGCGATGGATGTTTCAGGTTGAAGGTTGAAGGTGATGTGTTCTAGTGCGGGTTCGTTATTTCCAGGATAAGTGAAGGACAGATTCGATAATTCAATATTCGATATCTGATTGTCGAGTTTCGAATATCGAATATCTTCCTTTACTGCCGGTTCGGAATCTACGACTTCAAATAATCTTCTCGCCGCCTCACGCGAGCTGATCCACATTTGCGCGGCGAGAGGTAAAGGCGTGACCGCTTCAAACGATGAGAGTGTGATCAAAGCCAGAGCCGCCAGCATGGTGCCGGCCAGCTGTCCTGCAGTGACCCGTGGGATGGATACGAAGAGCACAACGCATAACGCAAAATTGCTCACAAAGACGGATATGCCGGAATGAATACCATTGATTCCTGCCAACCGCTTTTGTGAGTCGCCGTAAGATTTTCCAGTTGAAGTTATTTTTGATAAATGCGCTTGCGCCTGACCGAAGGCGAGGAGATCCGCCATGCCTTGAATGCCATCCACGACCTGGATATTCAAGCCCGCGCGTTGGGTGATGAGATTCAGGCCGGGGCGCTGACTCATCGTCTGCGCAAGCATGGGCAGGATCAAGCCGAGGAACAGGAAAAAGCTGATTAGCAGCGCCGCCAGCTGGGGGTCGAACGAAGCGAGAAAGATGGATACGCCGATCATCACCAGGACGGCAGTCAACGGCGGTGCGATCACGCGCACGTAAAAGTTTTCCAGCGTGCTCACATCGCTGATGATGCGCGCCAGCAAATCTCCGGCGCGAAATTCCATCAAGCGCGCGGGGGCAAGCGGCTCGAGTTTTTCATAGAACCAAACACGCAGGCGGCTCAGCAATCGGAACGTCACGTTGTGCGAAACGAGCCGTTCGAGATAACGGCCAACGGCACGTGCGATGCCGAAAAACCGCACGCCCACAATGGCAACGGAGATGACTGCAATCGAGGGACGGAGTGCCGCTTCGGAGATCAACCATGCCGATGTGCCCATCAGTGCCACGCTGGCTCCGATGGTAAGACTGCCCAGCAAGACCGAGAGCGCCACCCAGCCCCATGATCCATTTAGGAAAGCGGTCAGACGAGAGAAGATCGACGATTTTTGATCTGCGATTTTGGATTGCTGATCGATGTAGGAGGTATTGAGAATTGAAGATTGAGGCTGTTGGCTGTAGGAATTGACTTGCCGCGCTGAGCTTTCCATTTGAAACCCAGCGTTGGCTTTGACCATCTTGGCATACACGCCATTCTTAGAAATCAAATCATGATGTGTTCCGGTTTCAGCGATGCGACCCTGATCGAGCACCACGATTTGATCGGCATTGAAAATGGTGTTCAAGCGATGCGCAATCGTGATGACCGTCCGCCCTTGCATTAATCGGCGCGTGGACTCTTCCAGCGCGGATTCTGTCTCGGGATCCAGACTTGAAGTTGGCTCATCCAGAATCAAGATCGGCGCGTTTTTGAGAAAAGCGCGTGCCAGTGCCAGGCGTTGTGCCTGTCCGCTGGAGAGGCGCGCTCCGCCTTCGCCCACGATCGTCTCGTATTTTTCCGGGAGGGATTCGATAAAGTCGCCCAGGTACGCCGCGCACGCTGCCGAAGCAACCTCATCCTCGGTTGCGTCGGTTTTTCCCAGGCGAATATTGGCAGCGATCGTGTCGTGGAAGAGATGCGGTTTTTGCGGAACCCAAGCGATGGCGGAGCGCCAGGCCTCGGAGGAAATATTGCTTAACGGTTCATGATCGATATCAATGGTGCCCGTGGTCGGTTCCATGAAACGCAAGAGCAGGTTCGCCAGCGTGCTTTTTCCTGCGCCCGTTGGGCCGATGAGCGCGATGTGTTGGCCGCCGGCAATATTCAGGTTGATACTTTGCAGAGCAGGCTTATCTTCAGATGGGTAAGTAAAGGAGGCATTTTCAAAAGTGATGGATGATATTTCTGGGAATGACTGCTTAGGGCCCCCCGGCAACGGATTGCCGGCAATCGGAGTATCAAGAATTTGGAATATTCTTCCCGCCGCCGCTGTCCCCGCCATGCCGGCATGGAAGCGCAATCCCAACATGCGGAGCGGCAAATAGAATTCCGGGGCGAGGATCAGCAGAAAGAGCGCTTCCTGAAACTGCATCTGTCCATAAAGCAGGCGCAGGCCGACCTCGACCGCGATGATGGCCGTGCTGATGGTCGCGAGCAATTCCAATGCGAAGGCGGAAAGGAACGTGACTTGCAAAACCCTTAAGGTCGTGTCGCGGAACTGGTCACTGACTTCGGCGATATTCTGTGCCTGTGCTTTGGATTGGCCGAACAGTTTTAACGTGGTCAAGCCTTGCAAGCTGTCGAGAAAATGCGCGGAGAGTCGGCTCAGGGTTTCGTATTGGCGTTTGGTGACACCTTCTGCGCCGCGCCCGATCATGTACATGAAGAATGGGATCAACGGCGCCGTCAATAAAAGAACGGTGCCAGATAATGGATCGAGCGGAAATACGAGAATTAGAACCGTGATGGGAACGAGCGTACTGATGACAAGCTGCGGAAGATACTGGCTGAAATAGGCATCCAGCGCCTCGATTCCCTCGACCGCGGCTGTGGTCAACTCGCCGGTGCGCTGGCACCGGCTGAAGGCGGGTCCAAGCCTGAGGAGGTGGGCGAAGAGCCGTTCGCGTAAATTCGATTTTACGCGCACGGCGACAGCGTTCGCCGTAACCTCGTTGAGCCAGGACAATAACCCGCGCAGGGCGATAACGATAAATAATAATTGCATCCAATGCGACACCTGCAGCGGCGTTTGTTTTTGGAGAAAGACGTCATTGACAGTCACGCTGACCAGATAGGCCTGAGCGATCGCCAGCAGTCCGAGGAAAAGCCCGGAGAGAATCGTCAAGGTCAGAGCCACGCGTGCGTCGCGGGCGAGGAGGAGGAGTCTGCGATGCATGAGTTGTATTATAAAGGGAAGGGGACGGCCGAAGCGCCGTCCCCGCTTTGCGATGCGGATCGAGAATTAGTACACAAGCGATTTTTTCTTGGTTGCGATGCGCTTGCGGAACATATAATAGGTCCAGCCTTGATAGATGAGCACAATCGGTACGAAGATCGATGCCACAATGCTCATCACGCTCAGCGTATACGCAGAGGCTGAGGCGTTATAGATCGTAAGGCTGTAGCTCGGATCCGTGCTGGAGATCATCACGCGTGGGAAGAGGATCATGAAGAACGTGATCAGCGTGAAGACAATATTGACTGCGACCATGATGAAAGCCCAGCCTTCATGCCGACGGTTGATGAAATAACCGCTGACGAACAGGGCCGCCAACCCGGCGACGGGAATAATACCGGGGTTCAATCCGAGGTGGGCATAGATGTCGGTGAAAATGTACGTTGTGACCAATAGGATCAAGCTTAGTGCGATCGCCGCGAAATACAGTTTCTTTGCAAATTCATTTACACGCTCGCGCAGTTCGCCCTCCAGTTTCAGACCGAGGAAGTTCGCGCCGTGAAGCAGGAAGACCGACACTGTGGTTAGTCCGCCAATCAAACCGTAGGGATTGAGAAGCGTGAACAAGTTGCCGGTGAACATCATCTTGGCATTGATCGGCACGCCTTCTGCCAGATTGGCAAACGCGACGCCCAGTAGAAGCGCGGCGAGAAACGAGCCCACTGCGATCATCCAGTCAAACGTCGTGCGCCATTTCGGGTTGGCATCTTTTGAACGATATTCAAAGGCAATACCGCGGATGATGAGAGCCACTAATAGGAGGAACAGTGCAAGATAGAAGCCGCTGAACATGGTGGCATACCATTGAGGGAATGCCGCGAACGTCGCGCCGCCGGCAGTCAGCAGCCAGACTTCGTTCCCGTCCCAGGTTGCGCCAATGGCGTTGATGATGGCTCGTCGTTCCATATCTTTTTTGCCGAGGAACGGCAGGAGCATTCCTACGCCGAAGTCAAAGCCTTCGAGAAAGTAAAAACCCACCCATAGAATTGCGATCAGGATGAACCAAAGAACTTGAAGAAATTCGTGAGACATGGTGAACCTCCGTCGTCAATCCTGCGCGCCAATCACTGCAGGCGCGGCATCCACTGATTCTTGCATCGCCGCATCTGGGCCGAGGATGGCGTACTTCTTCATCAGATAGAAATCCGCAACGATCAGCGCTCCATACACGAGCAGGTAGCCGATCAATGAGATCAGCAAGTCAACCGTTGTCAGATTCGGCGAGACCGCATCCTGCACCTTGAGCAGACCCTGAACGATCCATGGCTGACGCCCCATCTCGGTGACAATCCATCCGGACGTAGTGGCGACGTACGGCAGGACAATGACCCACGGCACCCACTTCATCCATTTGGCTTTTGTGATGTCCTTGCGCATCGCAAACAGGAATAATATCGCTAGCAGCGCCATCAAGAATCCGACACCCACCATGAGGCGGAAGCCCCAGTATACGAAAACCATCAGCGGAATGTAATCGCCCGGTCCATATTTCTGCTGATATTGGGCTTGGATAGCATATACCCCCTGCACCGCGCAGCTGAAATTGTTGCAGGCAAGCAAGCTGGTGATGTCAGGTACTGTGAGCGCCCACACCTCTTTTTTGCCGCTCAAATCTCCAATGGTTAAGACAGAGAATGAGGCAGGTTGTTCCGTGTTCCACAGCGCCTCGATGGATGCCATCTTCATTGGCTGAGTCTCATAAACATATTTCCCTTGCGAGTCTCCGTCGATGATCACGAGCACCGCGGCAACCAACCCCACAATCGCGGCCATTTGGAAAGAGCGCTTGAACACCTCGAGGCTGCGCTTGCGGGCAATATGATAGGCGCTCACGCCCAGGATCAGGAAGCTGGCCATGGCCAAACCGGCCACCAGGGTATGCGCAAAGAATAACCAGCCTTTCGGATTGGTCGCCAACGCGAAGAAATCGTTCAGCATCGGGTGACCCGTTGTCGGGTCAATTACATAGCCGACCGGATGTTGCATCCAGCCATTGGCAAGCAGAATCCACAGCGCGGAGAGATTCGATCCGATCGCGACCAACCAGATCGCCGCCAGGTGAACTCTCTCCGGAACCTTTCCTTCACCGAAAATCCAAATGCCAAGGAAGGTCGATTCCATGAAGAAGGCCAGAAGCGCTTCAATGGCCAGCGGCGCTCCGAAGATGTCGCCCACAAAACGGCTGTACTCCGACCAATTCATGCCAAACTGGAATTCCTGAACGATGCCGGTCACCACGCCAATCGCAAAGTTGATCAGGAACAATTTGCCCCAAAACTTCGCCATCTTGTGGAACGTCTCATCCCTGGTCTGGTAATAACGGGTTTGCATAAATGCCACAAACCATCCCAGACCAAGCGTGAGTGGGACGAACAAAAAATGATAGACAGTCGTAAGGGCGAACTGCCATCGCGAAAGAATAAGTGGGTCCATACCATCTCCTTCTAATTTGGTTTTCGTACGCGCCTGGCGCGCACGAGGTCATTGGCTATAGCTAAGGATCGGCAGTGAAATAGTTTCGGCTTCTAAAGCATCTTGGCCAAGTTCATCAAAAGTAATGGCTTCCAATTCATGAATGATCATGGCTTGAAGTTTTCCCCAGCGGCGTCGTACGGGACATTTGGAATCGAATGGACATTGCGTCCGCCCCGAGATGCAGTCTGAAATGGTGATCGGTCCCTCGAAATATTCCACCAGTTCGCGCAGGTTGATTTGATCGGCGGGGCGGGCGAGCTCGAGGCCCCCGTCCCGGGAATGTCAGGATAAATCCGCCGCGCGACAATTCCGCCACGATGCGCGGCGAGAACGCGGGGGGAATTAACATTTCCTGTTGAATCTCAGTGGTGGAAATTCGTTTTCGTTCCGGATGCTTGGCCAGTGCCAGCACCACTCGAATCGCGTAATCTGTTTGCCGGTTGATGCGGATCATGGTCTCTCAGCTGCATGCCTTTTGAAGATTACCTTAACTGTAAAGGTTTGCAGGGCGGCGATAAAGTAGAAAATGTCACAATCAGAATATTACAAATCTCATCAGGGTTTCCGGGAAAGAAATGTTCCATTGAGGATGTATTATTTGGAATCGGGTCGGTTTTGCGGATACGAACTTTCCCCGGCTTGAGCCGCAAGATCTCTGGGGTGTCCCAAGTATTAAGGTTTGCAAACTTTGACAATCGCTTCATCCCATGTTAAACTCTGCACGCTTTCATCATCCTTGGCGTGGCGCTTAGCGCCACGCCTTTTCCTGTGCCATGCGAACTGTTTACTGGGAAGACAACTGTGTCAAGATGATCGATCAGCGCCGTTTGCCTAATGCGCTGGAGATGGTCGCGTATCGATCGCATGGAGAAGTTGCGCAAGCGATCAAGGACATGGTGGTGCGCGGTGCACCCGCCATCGGCGCGGCGGCTGGATTTGGGCTGGCGCTGGCCGCGCGCGAATCCGCCTCCACCTCGGCCCCTGAGCTGCTGATCAGCCTCCAGAGCGCGGCGGCCGTTTTGCGCTCCGCCCGACCGACTGCTGTGAATCTGGCCTGGGCCCTCGATCGAATCCTGAAAAGAGTTTCCGGCTTTGGCGGTACGGCCGAAGAGCTGCGCGGAATCGTTCTGGAGGAAGCGCAGCACATCGCGGATGAAGATGTGGAGATCAACAAGCGCATGGCGGCACATGGTGCGAATCTGATCAAGGATGGCGATACCATCATTCATCACTGCAACACGGGTGCGTTGGCGACGGTGGACTGGGGTACAGCCTTGGGCGTGATTCGCACGGCGCATGAGCAGGGTAAACACGTCCGAGTTTTGGTGGACGAAACTCGTCCGCGTCTGCAGGGTGCGCGCTTGACCGCCTGGGAATTGGGACAATATCATATTCCCTATGAAATCATCAGTGACAACATGTCCGGTTATTTCCTACGAACCGGCAAGGCGCAAAAGGTCTTCTTCGGTGCCGACCGCGTTGCCGCGAACGGCGATGTAGCCAATAAAATTGGTACGTATATGTTGGCGTTGGCGGCGCACGATAATGGCGTACCCGTTTACTCGGTGGTGCCGACCTCGACGGTCGATTTGTCGCTTGAAAGTGGCGACCTGATCCCCATTGAAGAGCGCAACGCAGAGGAAGTGCTTGGCATCGAGTTTCATGGTGAGCGCGTGACGCCCCAAGATGCAAAGGCCTTCAACCCGGCATTTGATATCACGCCGCATCGTTTGATTACGGCGATTGTCACGGAGAACGGCGTTGTTTATCCGCCGTTCGACAAAAATTTGAGAAAGGTGGTCATGGCACACGTCGTTAATGCCTAGGGTGTTTATGAATATTCTGATTAGTGGCTCTGTTGCCTATGATTATTTGATGACCTTCCCGGGTCTGTTCAAGGAACAGATTCTCCCTGAACGCTTAGCCTCCATTAGCTTGTCCTTCCTGGTCGATTCGATGTCGAAGCAACGCGGCGGCATTGCACCGAATATTGCGTACACGATGGCCCTGCTCGGTGAGAGGCCCCGCGTGATGGCGACTGTCGGCGATGACTTTTCGGATTATCGGGCGTGGCTCGACTCGAAGGGCGTGGATACCAGCCTGATGAAAGTTGTCCCCGGCGAATTCACCGCCTCTTTCTTTGCAACTACGGATCGCGCCTCCGCTCAAATTGCCTCGTTCTACCCCGGGGCCATGGGGCATGCAGCCATCCAGTCCTTGAAGGATTTGTCTGAGAAGCCTGATCTGGTGGTCGTCTCACCCAATTCGCCGGATGCGATGATGAAGTTTCCGGAGGAATGTCGTGAGCTTGGCATCAAATATCTCTATGATCCGAGCCAGCAGGTCCTGCGTCTCGAAGGAAGCGAATTGGCGCGCGACATGGAAGGCGCGTATTTCCTGTTCTGCAACGATTATGAATTTGGGTTGATCTCGAAGAAAACCGGCTGGAATCTAAAGCAAATCTTGAAGCATGTAAAGATCGTGGTGGTCACGCGCGGCAAGGACGGGGCGTCGCTTTACACAGACGGTCAGGAACATACCATTTCGACCGTGCCGGAGCGTGAGATCGTTGATCCGACCGGAGTCGGCGATGCGTTTCGTGGCGGCTTCCTGACCGGTTATGCCCACGGCTGGAATTGGGTGTTATGCGGTGAAGTGGGTTCCCTGGCGGCTGTTTATTGTCTGGAATGCCGGGGGCCGCAAAGTCACAGCTATACAAAAAAAGAATTTGTCGAGCGATTCAGACAGCAGTTCGACGATCAGAAAAAATTGGATGAGTTATTAAAATGACGAAGGAGACCCTATGAGCGATAATTATGATATCAAAGACATCAATCAAGCCGAAGGCGGACGCCGTCGTATTGACTGGGCGGAACGGGAAATGCCCGTCCTGCGTCAGATCCGCGAGAGGTTCGCCAAGGAGAAACCGCTGAAGGGCGTCCGTCTTTCAGCCTGTCTGCATGTGACCACGGAAACGGCCAATCTGGCACGGACACTGCATGATGGCGGCGCGGACCTGGTGCTGACCGCCTCAAATCCGCTATCCACTCAGGATGATGTTGCCGCGGCTCTGGTCAATATGTACGAGATTCCCACCTATGCCATCAAGGGCGAAGATAATTTGACGTACTACAAGCACATCGGCGCGGCGCTCGACCACAAGCCGCACATGACCATGGACGACGGGGCGGATCTCGTATCGACGATACACAAGGACCGCCGCGAGCTGCTGCCGGAGATTATCGGCG
>Ga0335079_10007778_pt1 | contig 12181 bp, 11 predicted proteins | sample Lox_Sample_33_FD_206719 | JGI IMG/M metagenome (GOLD analysis project Ga0335079, IMG submission 206719) | Soil microbial communities from Loxahatchee National Wildlife Refuge, Florida, United States - Lox_Sample_3.3 | ecosystem: Environmental > Terrestrial > Soil > Wetlands | place: USA... | reverse complement strand
GTAGAGCGTCGGAGGCATGGGGACGGTGTCGGCCATGCACGCTCCGGTTCGGGTCGGCCCACCCGGCGGGGCCCGGTGGCATCACGATATCCGCCACCGGGCGGCGCAGCCCCCGACGCGAGGGGTCTGGCTACGGTAAGACCGTGGACCACCGCGACGGCCCGGGGCGACGGCGCCCCCGCCCCGACATCGAGCGTGTGCTGGCCGGGAGCCGCTACCTCGTGGCCGTCCCCGTGGTCCTGCTCCTCCTGGCCGCCCTGGGGGCCTTCGTCTACGGCGTCGTGCTGTTCGTGGACTCGGTCCGCCACATCACCGAGCACCCGTTCCCCGTCCGGGAGAACGTCGGCTACTTCGTCCTCCTCGTCGACGTGTCGCTGGTCGGGGCGACGAATCTGATCGGCGCACTGGGTTTCTACGAGTTGTTCATCGCACCCGAGGACCCCGCGCCACGGCGCACGGTCCTTCCCGCCTGGTTGGTCATGCGCGACCTCAACGACCTGAAGCTCCGGGTGGTCTCCATGGTCATCCTCGTCTCCGCAGTGTCGTTCACGGAGGTCCTCGTGGACTTCCAGCGCGGGGTCGACGTCCTCTACCTCGGCGCCGGGGTCGCCCTCATCATCGGCGCGCTCACCCTCTTCATCCGCTTCGGCGTGAAGGACCACGAGTAGCCGCCGTGCGGCGCGCCGTCGTACCGGACGGTCTCCCGGCTCGTCGACGAGGGCCCCCGGTCCTGACCGGCGGGCGACGTCGGCCCGGCATGGCGCGCCGCGCCCGGGAGCCCGCAGCCGGCCCGGGGCCCGAGCCCGGGTGCCCGGCGGCGGGCCGGGCCGTTCAAGTCCCGGGGCGCGGCGACCGATATGGCTCCAAACGACGACCGGCGAGGGAGTTGGCGATGGCAACGATCCATCTCTCCCACACCACGGAGATCCTCATCATCACGGCGGTCCTCGTGGGCACCGTGCTGTACTTCGCCCTGCGCATCACCCGGACGTAGCCGTCGCCGCAGAACCTCCCCGGGCTCCTGGGCGAGCCGCTGCCCGGGGGTGGGCGATGGTTGCAGGGCCGAGTCGGGTGGGACCCGGCGCTGGCGGGCTCGCCGGGCCCCACCTCCTCGGTGGCCCCCCCGCGTGCCAGGATGGCACTCTCCAGTGACGAATGCAACGTGACGCCGGCGTCAGGAGCGGCGCCGGGTCCCGTTCCCCACCGGGCAGCGCGGCGCTCCGACGACCGCGGAACTCGGGCCGGGCTGGAACTCAGCCCACGACGGTCAGCGTGAAGGTCTGCGTGGCCACGTGCTTGGCCTTCTTCTTGCCGAAGGTGGCCGTGAGGGTCACCGGGAAGCCACCGACGTGCTTCGTGCCGGGCGTGCCCGACAGCGTGGCCGTGCCGTTGTGGTTGCTCACCAGGTGCACACCCTTGGGCAGCCGGCCCTTTCTCGCGATCTTGGCTGCCGGCGAACCGAAGGTGGTGACCGGGAAGGTGAAGAACCGGCCGGCGGGCACTGTGAGACCTGCGTCGCTCGTGAAGGCGTACGCCGCCATGACGACCCGCACGCAGCCGGCCGGGACCGGTGAACCTCTCTGGTTCGCCGACGACGCCGCGTAGTTCGTCCCCGCCGGCACGTAGACAGCCGCGAAGCAGTAGACACCGGCCGACGAGGGGTGCAGCGACGAAGAGGTGGCCGACGAGGAGTCGGAGCCTGAGGCCTTGAGGGCCGGTGCGCCCTCGTGGGTGGCAATGGAGGTGCACACCGAGGCGGCGGAGACCGGTCCGCACACGAAGAAGGCCACCGACCCGGCGGGCGGACCACCGGCGCTGTTCCCGGTGACCGTGGCCCGGGCGTTCACGCCGGCGCCCACCGCGACCGTCGACGCCGAGACCGACGTCGTCATCGAGGACGCCGCCGTCGTCACGAGCACACACTGGTTGGGATCGATCGAGTCGGCCGACGTGTTGTCCGACGAGGCCAGGTAGTTGCCGTCACCGCCGTAGACGGCGGCGTAGCACCACGTCCCCGCGCCCGTCGGGGTGGCGTCGGCCGAGGTGGTGCTGGAACTGGCGCCGGCGCCGGCGACGAGGGTCTCCCCGCTGTCCGCGGGGGACCCTCCCACTGCACACCCCCCCGGCGTGAAGCTCTGGGAGGTCCCGGTCCGGCACAGGTAGAACGCCACCGTCCCGCTGGGGGCACCCCCCACCACGTTGCCGCTCACCGTGACGCTGTCGTTGATCGTGCCGGACGGTCCGAGGGTTACCGACGCCGCCGAGACGTAGCTGGCGGTGACCGAGGTCGCCGTCCCCACGAGGACGCACTCGTCGGGGTCGAGGTTGCCGGCGCCCGTGTTGTCCGCCGATGACTGGTAGCTGGAGCTGCTCGTGAACGTGGCCGAGAAGCACCAGGTGCCCCCCGCCGTGGGAACGGTGGCGTTGGACGAGGCTCGCGACACGTCGCCGCTCCCGGGCACCACGTGCGCCGTCCCCAGGAGGTTGGGTGCCGAGGGCGCGCACGGGCCAGGCGTGAGCGTCTGCGTGGCGGCGGTCCTGCATACGTAGAACGCCACGGTGCCCGTGGGCGCGCCGTTGGTGGCGGTGCCCTGCACCGTGACGTTGTCGGTCACGCTGCCGTTCGATCCCAGCGTCACCGCGCCGGGCGTCACCTGCGTCGTCGTCACCGACGTGGTCGGGGTGGTCGTGGTGGTCGTCGATGTCGTGGTCGTCGACGAGGTCGTGGTGGAGGTGCTCGGTGCGATGGTGGTCGACGAGGACGTCGTCGTGGGGGGCGGACCGCCGCTGCCACTGTTCGTGATGACATCGGCGTAGGTCGAGGTGGGGTCGGCGCCAGCAGCCCAGCACGCCGTGCTGGACGCGCAGTCCACGCCCCCGAGGGGGCCGGCGGTGCCCGGCACCGTCTGCGCTGCCCACGGCGATGCACGTCGTGGTCGAGGAGCACACCACCCCGGCGAGCGGGCCTGAGCCGGCCGGCACCGACGCCGCCGACCACGACGATCCGCCGGTGGTGGTGCGGACGGCGACGGCGTTCGTGTCGGTGGGGTCGCTGCCCACGGCCATGCAGGTCGTCGTCGAGACGCACGACACACCGGTGAGCGGTCCCACCGAGGCGGCCAGTGTCACCGCGTTCCAGGTGCCCCCGGCATTGGTCGTCGACAGATCCACCGCGCCGGTGTCGGCCTGGTCCGCCCCCACCGCTTCGCAGGTGAAGTAGCCGACGCACCAGATACCGCCCAGCGAGCCCACCACGTTCGGGACGGTCTGGCTCTTCCACTTGGCGCCACCGTCGGAGGTGTTGATCACCGCCCCCTTGGTATCCGCGGCATTGGTGCCCACGGCCCAGCAGTCCGACGCCGTGAAGCACGACACGCCGGCCAGGGGCCCGGCGTCGGCGGGCACGCTCTGGGAGCTCCAGGTGACGCCCCCGTTGGTCGTGGCCAGCACCACGGCCACGTCGAAGTTCGGGTCGCTGCCCACGGCCCAGCAGTCCGCAGCCGAGGTGCAGTTCACCGCCGTGAGCGGGCCGGTGCCGGCCGGCACGCTCCGGGCGCTCCAGGTGGCGCCCCCGTTGGCGGTGGTGGCGATCTCCCCGACGGTGTCGGTGGGATCACTGCCGACCGCCACGCACGCCGAGGCGGTGCCGCACGAGATGGCCGCCTCGGGTCCCACGCCGCCCGAAGCCTGCACGCTCCAGGTGGCCCCCCCGTTGCGGGTGCCGACGACCACGCCCACGGTGTCGGTGGGGTCGTTGCCCCCCGTCCAGCAGGTGGAGGCGGAGACGCACGTCACGGCGTAGAGGGGGCCGGCGCCGCTCGGCAGGGTCTGGACGGCCCACGACGTCCCGCCGTTGGTGGTGGCCAGCACTTGGCCGTCGGTGGCGGTCACGTCGGCGCCCGCCGCCCAGCAGGCGGTGCTGGAGGCACATGCCAGGCCGTAGAGGGGCACGGTGCCGGCCGGAAGCGTCTGGATGGTCCAGTCGGCGCCACCGTCGGTACTGGTCACGACCTGTCCGCTGGTCTGTCCGATGATGGCCCCGTCCGCCACGCAGTGCGAGGCCGAAGGACACGAGACGTCGGCCAGGGGGCCGGTGCCGCCCGGCAGCGTCTCGTCCTGCCAGGTCGCACCGCCGTCGGTGCTAGTCACGACCGCCCCCACGCTGTCGGTCGGGTCCGACCCGACCGCCTGGCAGAACGACGCCGTGACACACGTCACCGCCAACAGCGGTCCGTCGTCGTCGGGCGCGGTGGCCGTGCTCCACGTGCTGCCCTCGTCGGTCGTCACCAGTGCCTCGGCTACCGAGTCCGTGGGGTCGCTGCCCACGGCCACGCAGGTCGACACCGAGATGCAGGCCACGCCCGACAGCGGCCCGGCAGCGCTCGGCAGGCTCAGGGCGCTCCAGGTGCCGCCGCCGTTGGTGGTGAGCACGGCCTGGGCGACGACGTCGTTGACGTCGCTGCCCACAGCCATGCACACCGACACCGAGGGGCACGCCAGGGCAGACAGCGGCCCGATCCCGGCCGGGACGCTCTGCTCGGTCCAGCTGGTACCGCCGTTGACGGTGGCGATGACCACCCCGTCGTCGCCGCTCGGATCGAAACCCAGGGCGAAGCAGTTGGTGGCGGAGGCGCACGTGATGCCCGTGAACGTCCCGGCGCCGGTGCCGGGCAGGACCTGGCTGACCCACGCGGCGGTCTGCGCCGAGGCGGCGCTCATGGCGCTCACCACGGCGACGCTGCCGGCGAGCAGGGAGGCGACGGCAACGGCGGCCAGCAGCCGGACCGACGGTCCCACCTGCTCCGCTCCTCGGCGACCCCGAGCCACCCGGTCGTCCATCTCGCGCTCCCCCGCCCTGCCGGGACAGCCCGCGGTCACGCGGCGGGACCGGTCCCCGAACCCGCCGAAGTCTTGCACAGCCTCCCCGCCGGGAGCGAGGGCCTACGTCCCCTCTGGATGCTCCTCGGCCCACACCGCCAACTGCCATGCCATCTCACCCGTGGGCCGGGCCCCGATCTGGCTGAGGAGGCTGGCGAAATCCCAATAGGCCCGGCAGTGCTGCACCTTCCCCTCGGCGGTTCGCAGGAACCAGGCGCCCCGGATGGTGAACCGTCGCCCCGAGGGCGGGAGGTGGAAGGGCTCGAACGGCCCGTCGTTGGTGCCGGTCAACTCCCATTCCACGGCGTGGCGGGCACCGTCGTGCACTGCCGAGACCCGACGGAGCGAGAAATCGGAGGACAGGCTGTGCATGAACCCCACCTGTTCCTCGATCTTGTCCGGACCGAAGACGCGGCCCTGCGGCACGACCTCGTAGACGGCATCGGCGGTCATCAGGGCTGCGATAGCCCGGCCGTCGTGGCGGTCCCAGCCGCTCACGAACCCGTCGATCACCGGATCGTCCATGGCCCACCCCGCGTGCCTGGCGGAGCCTACCGCACCCCGCCCCCGAGTCCCCCGGTGGCTCCTCGGGGGAGCGCGCCGTCGGGCTCCCTCAGGCGGGCGACCCCGGGGCGCACACCCCGCAGCCCTCGGGCAGCGAGCTGCAGCTGCGGATGTCGGCGTGACGGGCCAGCCACGACCCCCGGTCGGCGTCGGTCTCGCACGAGGGCAGCGAGCACTCGACGCCCAGGTCGACGTGGACGAGCGCCGAGCCCTCGCACAGACGCCGGTCTCCCGGTGTATCGGGCGCCGGGACGCCGGCGGGGCCGGGGCGGTGGCACACGGTGCAGCGGCGCCCCAGGACGGCGCCGCAGTTGACGACCATGCGGTGCCGCAGCACGGCGTCCGCCAGCGTCGTGGCGAGGCAGCCGGGCACGGTGCAGGTGCCGGTGCCGTCGCTGTGGATGAGCAGGGGCTGGGAGCAGGCCATGGCGGGGGAGGGAGCCGGGAGTCCGCCGTCGCATGGACGTGGCCCCCTTGAGTGCCAGATATGGCACCTTAGAGTGTCACATAGGCGTGATACGATGTCAAGGACGCCGGGCGGGGGCGGGCGGCGTCACGGCGAGTCAGGGGGTTCGTCACACCGTGGCGGAACGAGGCGGCGACGAAGCCCACGACGACGCCCGGCCCACGTTGGGGGAGGAGACCCGCGCCGTCGTCCGGTCCCGGATCGTGGGAGGGGCTGTGGTCGCGCTCGCCCGCAGCGGCTTCGACGCCACCGTCGACGAGATCGCCAGCGCCGCCGGCGTCAGCCGTCGCACCGTCTTCCGCCACTTCGCCACCCACGCCGAGCTGGTGGCCGCCGCCGTGGAGGAGATCCTCGAGAGCTACGAGCGCCTCGTTCCCGGCCCCCCGCCCCCGGGCGCGGCGCTGGAGGCGTGGTTGGAGCAGACCGCCATCACCCTGCACGACCTCAACACCAGGATCATCGGACGCGCTTTCTGGGATCTGCACATCTCCCAGCCGGGCGTCAGTGCCGAGGAGCAGGTCCGGCGCAGCTCGGGCTCCGCCGGACAGGTGGCACAGCACGCCTGGCGCCTGGCCGGGGGGCGGGGGCGACCCCCCGGCTGGATCGTGGACGCCTTTGCCCTGCAGCTCTCGGGGTTCGCCACCAACTGCCTCGCGCACTACACCCCCGACAAGGCGGGTCGGGTGTCGGCGCGCGTGCTCGGCGCCGTGCTGACCACGGCGCTCAACACGGGGACCGAACATCTGGGCGAATGAGCCGGAACCCGGCGGGGTTCGGCGCCGTCCACACGGGCCCCGCTGCCGGGCGCCCCGGACGGGGGGCGATCCCCGCCGTCACGGGCCGACCTCGCCGGCCCGGGCCGCACCGGGGTCCGAGTCGAACGACACCACCACGTGCTGCTCGGGGCGCCGTTGGTTCTCGGTGGCCTGCAGCGCCACGGCCAGGCGGTCGGCGGCGGTCAACGGGGGCTGCACCAGGGCCCGCGGCCACAGCCGCCCGGCGAGCACGGCGTTGAGCTCGGCACAGGTGACGCTGAGCCTGGCGCCGAGGTAGACCCACGCCACCAGTCCGAGCACGGCGCCGAACACGCCGTAGACGGCGCCGTCGTTGCGCAGGTCGTGCCCCACGAGATAGCCCCCCAGGGCGAGCACCACGGTCCACAGCACCCCCCCGGCGACGGCACCCGGCACCAGGCCCCGGGTGCCCACCGACCTCGGGGTGAGGATCCGGAACGCCAGGAGGAATTGGGCGACGTTCACGGCGACGGCGAGCAGCTCCCCGGCCACGCCGAGCGCCACGTCGTGACGCCCGAAGGTGCCGAAGGCGGCCAGGAAGGTCGAAACCACCAGGCCCGACCCGAGCACGGCCAGGAACAGGAAGCTGCGGGCCAGGCGCGGGGCGAAACCCGGGCGGTCGGGGCCGGGCACGTTCCACACCTGCGCCATGGTGAACTGCGCGGTCTGGGCCAGCCCGGTACCGCCCCAGAGCAGGCCGAGCAGTCCCACCACGAGACCGACGATCGAGGACCGGTGGAGCCCGGTGACGTTCTTGGCCAGCGACGGGCCCACGACCGGGAAATCGGCGAAGGTGGAGTGCAGCACCGAGGCCCGGATCGAGGCGTGGCCCGACAGCACGATCCCGAGCACGGTGACGAGCAGCAGCAGCAGCGGGAAGACGGCCACGAATGCGGCGTAGGCCAGGCTGGCCACCAACGTCCCGCCGTTGTCGTCCCCGAACTTCTTCACCACCCCCACGGCCACGGCCAGCGGGGTGTGGCGCTGCTGCAGAGCGTCGACGCGCCGAGCCGCCCGCTCGAGGGCGTTCACCGCGGCACGCGCCCGCCGGTGCCCCACCGGGCCACCGGCACCCACCCGGTCGGCGCAGGGCGCGGTGTCCTGCGCCACGCCCTGCGCCCACGTCCCCCTCCCAGACGCGCCCCCAACACACCGACCACCGTCCCTCGACCCACCGTCCCTCGACGTACCCGTCCGCCTGCTGTGGTACGCCATGTGGGCACCGCCGTTCCCGTTACACGCCCCGACGGCAGGGGTATGGGGCCCTGCGTGGCCATCGAGGTGACCGACGGTGCGGGGCGGGAGGACGGTGGCGACGCCGGCGGTCCCGAGGCCCCGGTCGTCGAGACCGATGTGCCGGGGCGGCTGGACAGGTTGCCGTGGTCGCGTTGGCACTGGCTGGTGCTCGTGGGCCTGGGGACCGTGTGGATCCTCGACGGGCTCGAGGTCACGATCGTCGGCGCCGTCGGGAGCACCATCACCAAGGCCGGCAGCGGTATCACCATCACGACGGCGCAGGTCGGTGACGCCGCGGGTGTCTACGTGGCCGGGGCCTGCGTCGGCGCCCTGCTCTTCGGCCACCTCACCGACCGGCTCGGGCGTCGCCGTCTGTTCCTGGTCACCTTGGGCGTCTACCTGCTCGCCACCGTGCTCACGGCCACGTCCCGCGACGCGGCCATGTTCTTCACGTTCCGCTTCTTCACGGGCATGGGCATCGGTGGCGAGTACTCCGCCATCAACTCCGCCATCGACGAGCTGATCCCCGCCCGCGCCCGGGGCACGGTCGATCTCCTCGTGAACGGCTCGTACTGGATGGGGACCGCGGCGGGGGCGGCCGCCACCCTCGTGCTCCTCGACCCGAAGCTCGTGGCACTCGATCTCGGCTGGCGCCTGTGCTTCTTCCTGGGGGCCCTCCTCGGGCTGGGCGTGCTGCTCGTCCGGCGGAGTCTCCCGGAGAGCCCCCGCTGGCTGTTCACCCACGGGCACCCCGAGGAGGCCGAGCGCGTCGTCGCCGACATCGAGCGCCAGGTGCGGCGCTCGACGGGCCAGAAGCTCGGGGACCCTGGGCCGCCCCTCCGCATCCGGCAACGGCCCCCGGTGGGGGTGTTCGAAGTGGCCCGCACGGTCCTGGGCAGCTACCCGAAGCGATCGGTGCTGGGCCTGTCGTTGTTCGTCGGGCAGGCCTTCCTGTACAACGCGGTGTTCTTCACCTACGCCCTCGTCCTCACCACCTTCTACAAGGTCGACGCCGGCGACGTGGGCTACTACTTGATCGCCTTCGCCGTGGGCAACTTCCTCGGGCCGCTGGTCCTCGGCCGCCTCTTCGACGTGGTGGGCCGGCGCCCGATGATCGCCGGGACCTACCTCCTCTCTGGCGCCATGCTGATGGTGACGGCCTGGCTCTTCGATCGCGGCCTGCTCAGCGCCGACACCCAGACCGTGGCCTGGATCGTCATCTTCTTCTTCGCCTCGGCCGGGGCCAGCGCCGCCTACCTCACGGTGAGCGAGATCTTTCCCATGGAGACGCGGGCGCTCGCCATCGCCTTCTTCTACGCCGTGGGCACGGGTGCCGGCGGGATCGTCGGCCCGGCTCTGTTCGGGAACCTGGTGGCCACCAAGCGACCCGGCGACATGGCCGTCGGCTACCTCGTGGGCGGGGTGCTCATGGCCGCAGCGGGGATCGTGGAGATCTTCCTCGGGGTGGACGCCGAGCAACGGAGCCTCGAGCAGCTCGCCACCCCGCTCTCGGCCGCCGACGGCGGCACCGGCGGTAGGCGCGCCGCAGCGGGCGCGCCCGGCACCGAGCCGGTCTCGGAGGGCGCCCGGGCCCCGGCCGGCTCGCTCCCGCGTCAGACCGGCCCCTATCCCTTCCCGCGGCGTCGCATCGGCGGCACCTGGGCTCCCCTCCCACGGGCGTCGGTCCTCCCACCCACCAATCCCTACCTGGCGGGCGAGGTGGACACCCTGGTGGACCAGCTGCGCGAGGCCGGCCCGACGACCGCCGTCGCGCTGTCGCGGTCGGTGGGCGCCAGGTTCTGGGGACCCGGACGATTCCGGACCGCCATGCGTTCAGGCCTGGCCTCGGGCCGCATCCGGCGCCTCGGGCGCGGCCGGTACGCCGCCGGCTCCGACTGACCGGCGGCCCCGGCGCTCAGGTGCAGGGGTGAGCGACTACCCGGGGGCGTCGGCAGCCACCACCGCGGCGCTCCAGGGCCGGAGGTCGAGACGCCCGTCGAGCCGCCTGCCGTCGTCGCCCCGGTCGCTGCCCACGAGGACCCGGCCCCACACACCGCCGAGCGCGGCCGGGGCCTCGGTCATGTTCAGCGCCACGACGGTGTCCCGGCCCCGGCGCCAGGCCCACACCCCCGGCGGCGCCGGCAGCGCCGAGGAGCCCCCGGCCGTCAGATCGGGGCGCGCCCGACGCAGGGCGATGAGGTCGCGCACGAGCACGAGCACCGAGCGGGGATCGCCGCGCTGGTCCTCGACGTTGCGGCGAAGGTCCCGCAGCGCCAGCCACGGGGCCACCTCCGGCGCGCTGAAGCCGCCCCCGGGCCGGCCGTGCCAGGGCATGGGCGTGCGACTGCCGTCGCGCCCGGCATAGGCCGGCCAGAACCGCACGCCGAGAGGGTCCCGCAGCTCGTCACGGCCGAGGTCCCCCTCGAGCAGGGCGATCTCGTCGCCCTGGTACAGCACGGGCGTGCCCCGCAGGCACAGCAGCAGCACGAGCGCCACCCGGGCCTTGGCCTCGTCGCCCCCGGCCCAGCGGGTGGCCAGGCGCCCCATGTCGTGGTTCGAGCCCGTCCACACCGGCCACGAGCCCGGCGCCAGGGCCCCCTCCGTGGCCGCCACCACCTCCTGCAGGGCCGCCGCCTCGAAGGCCGAGCTCAGGAAGGGGAAGTTGAAGGCCAGGTGGAGCTCGTCCCCGGCGCCGTAGTAGGCGGCCAGCTCCTCGACGGGCACCGGGGTCTCCCCCACGAGCACCCGCGCCGGGTCGTAGCCGTCGGCCAGGCGCCGCCAGCGGCGCAGCACGTCGTGCACCTCGGGCCGGTTGCCGTTGAACACCACGCGCTGGCCGAGGAGACGGACGTCGAGCGGGTCGTCGTCACCGGCGGGCGGGTTGTCCCGCAGGGCGCGATCCTTCACGATCAGGTTGCACACGTCGATGCGGAACCCGGCGACGCCGCGGTCGAACCAGAACCGCAGCACGGCGTCGAAGGCGCTGCGGACCTCCTCGTGCCACCAGTTGAGGTCGGGTTGTTCGGGCAGGTGGTTGTGGAGGTAGTACTGCCCGGTGGTGCTGTCGAGGGTCCACGCCGCCCCCCCGCAGCTGCTCACCCAGTTGTTGGGCGGGGCCCCGCCCGGCCCCGGGTCGGCCCACACGTACCAGTCCCGCCGGGGTGAGGAGCGCGACGACCGGGACGCCGCGAACCACGGGTGGCGGTCGCTCGTGTGGTTGGCCACCAGGTCGAGCAGCACCCGGATGCCGAGCCGGTCCGCCTCGGCCAGGAGATCGTCGAAATCGGCCATGGTCCCCATCGAGGGGTCGACGGCGCAGTAGTCGGCGACGTCGTAGCCCCAGTCGGCGTTGGGACTCACCGTGATCGGGCTCAGCCAGGCGCCGTCGATCCCGAGCCAGGCGAGGTGCTCGAGGTGGGCGGTGATCCCCTTGAGGTCCCCGACCCCGTCGCCGTCGGCGTCGGCGAAGGAGCGGGGATAGATCTGGTAGAGCACCCCCGATCGCCACCACGGCGCCGGCCGGGCGGCGCCGTCACCCACCGGGCGCGGTGGTCGTCTCGGGCTCGGTGGTGGCGGTGGGCGCCGAGGTGGCGGTGGGGGTCGTCGACGAGGGCGACCCCCCGGGTCCCAGCGTGGGGAGGGGCTGCCAGTCCTGCATCACGACCCAGCACACCTGCTGGGGGATGCCGTCGAGCGGCATCTTGCACTGGGCCGACGGCGGGCTGTTGGAGTGCAGCCGCACGATGCGGTACTGGGTGGGCCCGAAGAACTTGTCGGGCCCGTAGCTGAGCACCGGCGAGAAGCCCCCCGGGAACCCAGAGATGCGGGCCATGGCCTCGACGAAGGTGCGGCGGTCCAGGTGGGACCCCGCTGCCGTGGCCGCCGCCGCGAAGAGCCGGATCTCCTGGCACCAGGCCTGGACCGGCCCCTGCTCCTCGATGAAGAAGTTCTGGTTGCCCGGCGGAATCTGGGGATAGGCCTTGTGCCAGGTGGTGAAGCAACTGCGCACGCCGGGGTCGTAACCACCGTCGGCCTCGGGCCGCCAGTCGTCGACGCCCCCCAAGGTCTCGGTGGTCAGGCCCTCCTGGCCGTCGAGCGCGCGCCCGTAGGGGAAGGGCAGCAGCCCGAGGGCCGACTGGATGGCGTTCTCGTAGTCGGAGAGGAGCAACGTCGGGAAGTACTTCTGCGAGGTCTCCGCGGCCAGGACGGGGAAGAAGGCGTTGAAGGGCAGCAGCGGGATCAC
>Ga0335079_10007774_pt1 | contig 12184 bp, 8 predicted proteins | sample Lox_Sample_33_FD_206719 | JGI IMG/M metagenome (GOLD analysis project Ga0335079, IMG submission 206719) | Soil microbial communities from Loxahatchee National Wildlife Refuge, Florida, United States - Lox_Sample_3.3 | ecosystem: Environmental > Terrestrial > Soil > Wetlands | place: USA: Florida... | reverse complement strand
CACGACGGCCTGATTTATTCGCTCGGCGCTTTGGGTGACGTCTACTGCCTCACTGCCGCGAACGGTAGACCCAAATGGTCGAAAAACATACTGGCTGACAACGAAGCTGCCAATACACACTGGGCCATGGCGGGTTCGCCGCTGATTGTGGATGAAAAGGTCATCGTTACGCCAGGCGGGCCCCGCGGTCACAGCATCGTGGCCTACAACCGCCTGACCGGCGAGCCGATCTGGCGGGCGCTCGACGACCGCGCCGGTTACACTTCACCCATCCTGGCTACGCTCGCCGGGCGCAGGCAGATCGTCTGGATCAGCGGCGCCCGCGCCGTGGGTATCGCCCCAGAAGATGGCGCGCTGCTCTGGGAATTCCCGTTTCCCGGGCAGATGGATATGAACTGCTCGCAGCCGGTGGTGGTGGACGACTCCGACGTGCTGCTCTCATCGGCGCAAGGCCCGGGCGCCGCCCTGCTGCAAATCTCGAAGAGCGGCGACGCGTATACGGCAAAGGCGGTCTGGCAGAACAACCGGCTCAAGAACAAGTTCAATTCCTCCGTTCTGTATCAAGGCTACGTTTACGGCTTTGATGAGACCATCCTTGCGTGCCTGGACCCTAAGACCGGCGAGGTGAAGTGGAAAGGCGGACGCTACGGCTACGGCCAGCTGCTGCTGGCCGGCGGCTACCTCGTGGTGACTACCGAGCAGGGAGAAGTAGTGCTGGTGCGGGCCACGCCGGAGGGTCACCAGGAACTGGCGCGATTCCAGGCCATCGAGGGCCGTACGTGGAACATTCCGGCTATCGACAACGGTCTGCTGCTGGTGCGCAACGCCTCGCAGATGGCTTGTTTTCGTCTCGGTCAGTGGCGCTGATTCATCCCGCTGAAGACGTCCAGATACTCCGGGGCGTTATAATTTTGGGAATGGCTGAAATCCGCCACTCTGTCTGTGCATTGGATTGCCCGGATGCATGTTCCGTACTGGTGAAGGTGGAGGACGGCACCGCCATCCGGTTGCGGGGCAATCCTGAACATCCCGTGACGCGCGGATTTCTCTGTGGCAAGGTAGCTCGCTATTTAGAGCGTGAATACTCTCCGGATCGCCTGCTTTACCCTTTGCGGCGGGCAGGCGCCAAAGGTGAGGGACGCTTCACAAGGATTCCGTGGGACCAAGCTCTGGATGAGATCGCGGCTCGCCTGAAGTCGATCGCAGCCGAGTTCGGCCCCGAGGCCATTCTGCCTTATAGCTACGCCGGTACCATGGGACTGCTGCAAGGGTCCGGTATGGACCGGCGCTTCTTCCATCGCCTGGGCGCCTCCCGCCTGGATCGGACGATTTGTTCAGCGGCGGGCGCTGCCGGTCTGAACGATGCGCTCGGCGTGCGTTACGGCACGGAGCCCGAACAGTTTCGCCACGCCAAACTGATCATCGCCTGGGGCGCGAACATCCTGGGCACCAACGTGCACCTCTGGCCGTTCATCGTGGAAGCGCGGCGCAACGGCGCGCGGCTCTACACTATCGACCCCCGCCGGAACCGTACCGGCGCGGCGGCCGATAAGCACTTCTTCATTAACCCTGGATGCGACACGGCCTTGGCGCTGGCCATCATGCACGTGATCATCGGCGAGGGACTGCACGACGCGGATTACGTGGAGCGTTACACGGCCGGTTTCGCCGAATTGTCCGAGCGCGCTAAAGAATATCCGCCGGAGCGCGCGGCGGCACTCACGGGGATTGCCAAGGACGATATCGTCGCGCTGGCCCGAGAATACGCCGCCACACGGCCCGCAGTGATCCGTCTGAACTACGGCGTGCAACGCAGCGAGCGGGGAGCCATGGCGGTACGTGCCATCGCGCTGCTGCCAGCCCTCACCGGGTCGTGGCGAGACCTGGGAGGCGGATTGCAGCTTTCCACTTCGCAAGCGTTCCATTTCAATCAAGCCGGGCTGGAGCGCCCCGACCTGCAAGAACTGTCTCTAGGCCGCGAGGCACGGATCCTGAACATGGCGAAGTTGGGCGAAGCCCTCAACCAGGTGAACGACCCGCCGGTAAAAGCGCTGGTGGTGTACAACTCCAACCCTGCCGCCATCGCGCCCAATCAGAATGCGGTACGCAGAGGCATGCTGCGCGCCGATCTGTTCACCGTGGTGCTTGAACAGTTCATGAACGATACGGCGAGCTACGCCGATTTCGTGTTGCCCGCCACTACCTTCCTGGAACACAGCGACGTGTACCGCGCCTACGGCCACTATTACCTGCAACTGGCGCGGCCCGCCGTGGCGCCACCGGGCGAGTGCCGGTCCAACACCACGGTGTTTCGCGCTCTGGCCGGGCGCATGGGCTTCGATGACCTTTGCTTTCGCGATTCCGACGACGATATGATCCGCACGCTGCTCGATTCCGGGCATCCGTTCCTGCGCGGCATTACGCTCGAACAACTGGAGCGCGAGCACTCCGTGCGGTTGCACGTGGCCGCGGACGGCGACCCGTTCCTGCCGTTTGCCCGCGGCGGATTCGGCACACCCTCCGGAAAGTGCGAATTCCGGGCGGAGACGCTGGCTTACACGCCGCCGGCCGAATCCCGCTGGGGCGATGCGAACTTGCGGGCGCGCTTCCCGCTGGAGATGATTTCGCCCAAACACGACGACAGCATGAACTCTACATTCGGCAACCGTCCGGAGAACGACTTGGCCACCTCCATTTTGCAGATGGATTCCTCCGATGCGGCGGAACGCGGCATCGCGAGCGGCGACCAGCTGCGGGTGTTCAACGAGCGCGGCTCGTGTGTGCTGCGGGCGGACGTGAACGGATCCGTACGCGCGGGTGTGGTTTGCGCGCCATCGGTGCGCTGGTCCACCCTAGCGCCCGACCGGTGCAACGTCAATGTGCTTACATCCGAGCGGCTCACGGACAAAGGGGGGGGGCCGACATTCTACAGTTGCCTGGTCCAAGTGGAGAAAAGCGGAGATTGATGAAAGTTCGCGGGGGGCTCTTCCTTCAGCGCCGCGGGTATGCCGCGTACGGCGCGATCCTGATTCTGAGTCTGGCGGTACTTCCCCTGGCTTGCAAACGCCAGAGGCGCGTAACGGTGCAAACGGTGGAAGAGGAAGCTTCACCCCTTGCCACCATCGTTCACACGGCCGACCCGCACGCCGCGTCGCAACTGATCAGCGGCTTTTACGGCATTGAACAGAATGCCTGGCGCTGGACCGCGGGCAAGTTCTCGGTGATGCTGGGCGCGCCGCGCAACGCGGCGGCACAAGGCGCCACCCTGCAATTGAAATTCACCATTCCCGATGTGGCAATCCAGCAGATGAAGGCGGTCTCGCTGAAGGCCGCCATCAATGGAACGCCGCTGCCGCCGGAGAGTTACACGCAGGCGGGCGAGTTCACTTTCAGCCGCGAGATACCCGCCGGCAAGCTGGGCAGCGGTCCGGTGAAGGTGGATTTCACGCTCGACAAAACCATGCCGCCAACCGAAGCCGACAAGCGGGAGTTAGGCGTGGTGGTATCCACCATCGGGCTTCAGGCGAAGTAACTGGCAATCGTTACGGCTTCCACTTGATGTTGCAGCCGACACTGGGTCTTTGGTCGGAGCGCACGGGCGTGCCGGAGAGCACCGCATCGACTGCGGCGCGCAGGTCCGCACCGGTGACCGCCAAGTCATTGCCCGGACGGCTGTCATCCAACTGGCCACGATAAACCAGGCGGTGGGAGCGGTCGTAAAGGAAAAAATCCGGCGTGCAGGCGGCGTCGTAGGCTTTGGCGACTTCCTGTGTTTCGTCGTAGCAGTAAGGGAAATTGAAGCCGAGTTCCGTCGCCATCTCGCGGAGGGCGCCGGGAGCGTCGTCGGGATACTGCGCGGCGTCATTCGACGAGATGGCCACCACGCCCACGCGCGTGGTGTAATCGTTTCCCAGACGCGCCAATTCGTGCTTGATGTGCTGCACGTAAGGACAGTGACGGCAGATGAACATGACCAGCAGCGGCTTGCCATCCGCGAAATCCGTCAGCTTGACCATGCGTCCGGAAACCACGTCAGGCAGTTCAAAGCCGGCGGCGGGGGTGCCCAACCCGACCATGGTAGATTCAGTGCGCGCCATAACTTCCCTCCTACACGCGATAGTAGTCTGGTTTCCAGTTCTTGATGGCCCGTTTGATATCCGCGGCGGGCATGCCTGATTCCGCAGCCTTGCGCGCCAAGTCGAGAAACTCGTCGTCGGGCGCGAATCGCAGGGCGATGACTTGGGAGATGGTCAGGCGTGGATCGAGCAATTTGCCGGTGATGGAGAAGCAGCGCAGGTTCTCTTCGGCGCGGATGGCGCGGTCCTGGGCTTTGAGGGGAAACGTCCGGGTGTAATAAAACAGGAAGCCGCAGCAGATCGTAAGCACCACGATTAGAGAAGCGCTATACAGCCTGTCGTGGTTGCCCCACGACTGGTACAGGTTGACCAGCGATCCGATCAGGGTGAGGAACAGGATGCCGGCCAGGACGAAGTGGAACCCGGGGACCAGGCGCACATGGTTCGAGTAGTTCTGGGGGGTCATGTGGCGATTGTACTAAAAACGTTACAAAACCACCCGTTCGTCGCCTTCACGGCGGGTAACGCGCTCGCGATCCAGGTATTCGAGCAGCGGGATGGCGTATTTGCGGGAGATGCCGGTCCAATCTTTAAACGTTCCGACGTTGAAGCGCACGGCCTTGTGGCCGGCCAGCATGCGGCGGAGGTTAGCGATGGCCGTGCGATGGAACACGAGGTCGTCACTGACACGCACCAGGCGTTTTTCGCGCAGCAGAATTTGCAGCAGCGAGCGGGCGCGTGCGGATTCCACGCCGGATTTGGCGAGCACCTCGGGCAGCGCGGGAACGGCCAGACCGGCCTGCTCGAAAGCCCGCTCGATGACAGTGCGGGCCTGCTCTTCATCCTGCTTCAGCACCAGTTTGTGACCGGCGAGTCGCACGGCCTCGCCTTCCACGACAATTTCTTTGCCGCCGGCGGCGAGCAACGCGTCGATCAGGAACGGCGGCGAATCCGGAAGCAGACGGGCGCGCAGGTCCTGCCTGGCGATGCCTGGCTGGAGCGGGTTGTTCTGGTGGAACTCGTGGACGGCGCGCAGCAGTTTTTCGCGCGCCGACTCGAACCAGGCGCGATCGATGAACCAGGTGTGCGGCTGTTGGATCACGAGCACGGCGGGTGAAGCGGCAGCGGCGATTTCGCGTTCGGGCAGGCCGGTACGCGCGACTAACTCCGGCAGGCCGAGGCCATAGCGGGCTTCGCGCACCAGGAGCGCCAGGCGGCCGGGAAGGGGCGCTTCGGCGAGCGTGCCCAGGCGTTCCGGCGCGGGGCGGTTCTTGCTGTAACGGACGCCGGCCGTATCCAACACGATCCCCCCCCCGATGGTCACCACCGGCGAGAACATGCGGATAATAAAGCGATCGCCGGGCAGGAGCAGGGCGGGCTCGCGGAGGACGATGCGCGCCCAGGCGCGGCCGCCGGGTTCGAGGCTGGCGGCGCCGTCGAGGAGCCGCACTTGCGCTTCGATCTCGGCCGTCCCGGCGTGGAAGTGAACCGGCGCGCGGTTCTTCAGTGGCCGCGCGGAGGGCAGCAGGTCAAGGGAACAATCCAGGAGCTTGGCCGTGTGGAACACGCCGGGAGCCGCCAGCACCATGCCGCGTTCGATATCTGCCGGCTCGATATCCGGAAGGTTGAGAGCCGTGCGCTGGCCGGCGACCGCCTGAGCGGCGGGTGCGCCGTAGACCTGCACGCCGCGCACACGGAGGCACCGGCCGGACGGATGGAGTTCGACCTCCTGGTCTTTGGCGACCGCGCCGGAGATGAGCGTTCCGGTAACCACTGTGCCGAAGCCTTTCACCGTGAAGGCGCGGTCAAGCGGGAGCCGAAAGTGTCCGGCGGCGCTTTTCTGCGGCACGGCGGAGGCTACCTGTGTGAGTTCGCGCCGCAGGTCGTCAAGCCCCACCCCGGTCACGGAACTGATAGGCACCACCGGCGCACCTTCGAGGAATGATCCGGCCACGAACTCTTCGACTTCCAAGCGAACCAGTTCCAGGATGTCCGCGTCCACCAGGTCGGACTTCGTCAGGACCACAATGCCACGCGGGATGCCCAGTATGCGGCAGATATCGAAATGCTCACGGGTTTGCGGCTTGATGGACTCGTCGGCGGCAATGACGAACAGCACCAGGTCGATGCCACCCACACCGGCCAGCATGTTTTTGACAAAACGCTCGTGGCCGGGGACGTCTACGAAGCCGAGACGGAGCGCTAGGGTCAGTTGGAGGTGGGCGAAGCCAAGGTCGATGGTGATGCCGCGCCGTTTCTCTTCTTCCAGGCGGTCGGCATCGATGCCGGTGAGGGCTTTGACGAGCGCGGTTTTGCCGTGGTCGATGTGGCCGGCGGTGCCTACGATGACGTTCTTCATTGCCGCGTACCATTGTGTGACGATGGAGTGTGCTCGCGCTACTGCTGTTGCCGCTCATCGCGGGGTCGCTGGTGTACTGCGTGCTCACGGTGGTGGCCGCGCGGCGATACCTGACGGTGCGGCCTGGAGCAATCCGCGAGTTTCCGCCGATTAGCGTGCTGAAGCCGCTGGCCGGCGCGGACCTGGACCTCGAAGACAACCTGCGCAGTTTTTTCGAACAAGACTATCCGGCGTTCGAAATGCTTTTCGCGGCGCGCACGGTGGGCGATCCGGCGGCGGAAGTGGCGCGGAGACTGCAGGCGTCCTATCCGAATGTTCCGTCGCGGCTGCTGATCACGGGTGAGCCGCCGTATCCGAACGCGAAAGTTTTCAGCCTCGACCGCATGCTCGGCGAGGCGCGGCATGAACTGGTGGTGATGAGTGACAGCGATATCCGCGTGAATGCGGGGGCGCTGCGCACGCTGGCCGCCGAGTTTCAAGACCAGCGGCTGGGCCTGGCGAGTTGCCCCTACAAAGTGGTGCCGGGCCGCAGTTTCTGGTCGCTGCTGGACGCGCTCGGGCTGAACACGGAGTTCCTGGGGGGGGTGCTCGTGGCTCGCATGGTCGACGGCATGAAGTTCGCCATCGGCCCTACCGTTGCCGCGCGTAAGCAGGTGCTCGAGCGGATCGGCGGATTCAGTGTGCTGAAGGATTACCTGGCCGAGGATTTCGTGATGGGCAAACGCACGGCGGCAGCGGGCTACGGGGTGATTCTGTCGTCGTGCGTGATCGAGCATCACATCGGCGCCCAGAATCTCCGCGCCAATGTGCTGCATCGGTTACGCTGGAGCCGGAGCACGCGGCGCTCCCGGCCATGGGGTTACGTGGGGCTGGTGTTCACCAATCCCTTGCCTCTTGCTTTCCTGTTCACGGCGGTGCTGCCCCGCTGGTGGCCGGTGCTCGCGGTGACCGCCGCGCTCCGCGCGGCAGCCGCATGGGCTATAGCGGGATGGGTGCTGCACGACGGTCTGACTCGGAGGCGATGGTGGTTGCTGCCGCTGGCGGATGCGGCCAGTTTTCTGGGCTGGCTGGCGGGTTTCTTCGGCCGCACCATTCTCTGGCGCGGCCGTAAGTATCGCCTGCTGCGCGACGGCCGCTTCGAGTTGCTGCAACGCGGATAGAATCGTAGGGTGATGGACAGGCTTCAGGAGTTGCGCCGCCGCCATATGGCTGCAGAGCAGGGGGGCGGTGAAGAACGGCGTAAGCGCCAGCACGAAGATGGCAAGCTCTCCGCGCGCGAGCGCATCGAACTGCTGCTGGACGAAGGCACCTTCGAGGAGCTGGACAAGCTGGTGACGCACCGCGGGCGTGACTTCGGCATGCAGGACCAGATCATCCCGGGCGATGGCTTCGTCACCGGCTACGGCTATGTGAACGGCCGGCTGGTCTATGTCTTCGCGCAGGATTTTACGGTGTTCGGCGGGTCGCTTTCGGAAGCGAACGCGCAGAAGATCTGCAAGGTCATGGATCACGCGCTGAAGAACGGCGCGCCAATTATCGGCCTGAACGACTCAGGCGGCGCGCGCATCCAGGAAGGCGTGCTGTCGCTGGGCGGCTACGCGGACATCTTTTTGCGGAACACGCTGGCCAGCGGGGTCGTTCCGCAGATCTCCGCCATCATGGGGCCGTGTGCCGGGGGGGCGGTCTATTCGCCGGCCATCACCGACTTCGTCTTCATGGTGGAAGGCACCAGTTACATGTTCGTGACCGGGCCGGACGTCATCAAAACCGTGACGCATGAAGACGTGACCAAGGAGCGGCTCGGCGGGCCTTCCACTCACAACTCGGTCAGCGGCGTGGGCCACTTCATCGCGCCGGACGATGGCGGCTGCTTGCGCATGATTCGCGAGTTGCTCAGTTACCTGCCGCCGAACAACCGGGACGATCCGCCGCGGCGTCCGACCTCCGACCCGCCCGACCGAATGGATCCGGCGCTCGACACGATCGTGCCGCGGGAATCGAACCAGCCTTACGACATGAAAGACGTGATCCAGCGTGTGGTGGACGACGGCGAGTTCTTCGAAGTCCACGAGCACTTCGCCAAGAACATCGTGGTGGGCTTCGCGCATCTGGACGGGCGCTCCGTGGGCGTCGTGGGCAACCAGCCGGCCTTCCTGGCGGGATGCCTGGACATCAACTCCTCGGTGAAGGGCGCGCGCTTCGTGCGCTTTTGCGACGCGTTCAACATCCCCATCCTCACCTTCGAAGATGTGCCGGGATTCCTGCCGGGCACCGACCAGGAATTCGGGGGAATTATCCGGAACGGCGCCAAGCTGCTGTTTGCCTATGCCGAAGCCACCGTCCCCAAGGTGACAGTGATCACGCGCAAAGCCTATGGCGGGGCCTATTGCGTAATGGGGTCGAAGCATATCCGCACGGACGTGAACCTGGCATGGCCCAGCGCGGAGATCGCCGTGATGGGCGCGGAGGGTGCGGTCAACATCGTGTACCGGCGGGAACTGGCGGTGGCTTCCGACCGGGATGCCATGCGGGCGCAGAAGACCGAAGAATTCCGCGAGCGTTTCGCCAGCCCGTTCATCGCCGCCGAGCGCGGTTTCATCGATGACGTGATCGAACCGCGCGAGAGCCGCCCGCGAGTCATTCGCGCGTTCCGCATGCTGGAGAACAAGGTCGACGCCAACCCGCGCAAGAAACATGGCAATATTCCGCTGTAGCGTGGCGTTGCTGCTGAGCTCCGTGGCCTGGGCAGCGGGCGCTCCTCGCATCAACTGGCAGGAGGTAAATCCGGAGACGCTGCGGCACTTTACAGAACTGCTGCGTATCGACACGCGCAATCCGCCGGGCAACGAGACCAAGGCCGCCGAGTACTTGCGTGCGGTGCTCGAACGCGAAGGCATCGTGGTGAAACTGCTGGCGCTCGAACCGGAACGGGCGAATCTGGTCGCGCGCCTCAAGGGCGATGGTTCGGCTCGTCCCATCGCGCTGCTGGGGCACACCGACGTGGTAGGGGTCGAGCGCTCGCGATGGTCGGTGGACCCTTTCGCAGCCGTCCGCAAGAGGGGCTACATCTACGGCCGCGGAGCGGTGGATGACAAGGTCCACGTGGCCGCCGAGTTAATGGTGATGCTGCTGCTGAGCCGTGAGCACGTGCGCCTGAAGCGCGACGTGATCTTCATTGCGGAGGCCGGCGAAGAGGGTTCCACGAACGTTGGCATCGACTACCTGGTGGGCCGTCATTGGAGAACGATCGCGGCCGAGTATGCGTTGGCGGAGGGTGGCGGCGGCGTGGCGCAGGGCGGCAACGTGCGTTACGTGGCGATTACCGCGGCCGAGAAGGTGCCGCGGGGTGTGCGTCTGACGGCGCATGGCCGCGCGGGACATGCTTCGCGGCCTACGCCGGACAATGCCGTGGTGCGGCTGGCCAACGCGGTGGCAAAGTTGGCAGCCTGGCGCACGCCGGTCCGCCTTAATGAAACCACGCGCGCCTACTTCAAACAGTTGGCATCCATCAGCCCGCCGGACGATGCGGACCGCTACCGCCACGTGGAAGATGCCACGCGCGGTCCGGAAATCGACCGCTATTTCGAGCGCTATGAGCCCGCGCATTTCGCCATGATTCACACGACACTGGCACCCACCATGCTGAAGGCCGGTATTGGCTTCAACGTGATTCCGGCCGAAGCCGAAGGATTCGTCGACATCCGCACGCTGCCCGACGAAGATCTGCCACGCTTCTACGAAGAACTGCGCGCGGTGATTGGTGATGCCGCTGTCACCGTGGAACCGCGCAGGCCCACCCGGCCGGCCACCCCGCCATCGCCCACCGATTCGGCGCTCTACCGTGCCTTGGAACATGCCCAGCAGCGCTTGTTCCCCGAAGCCATCACCCTTCCCGCCATGCTGACCGCTGCCACGGACTTGGCCCAGTTGCGCGCGCGTGGAGTCCAGGCTTACGGCTTCGGGCCGATCGAGGAAGCTGGCGATCCGCGCGGCGAGGCCCACGCCGACAACGAGCGGCTTCCCGAGCCGTCGCTCTACCGGCTGGTCGAGTTTCTGTGGAATGCGGTGGTGGAGGTGGCGAGTGAATAGGCGTCTGTTTGACTGCGGCGGAGGCGGCTTCGGACTCGCCGCAGCTAGCCGCCCCACCCGCTTCATCCACTTCTTGCCTGGCTTCGACGTCTCCAGCAGCCTGCCCTTGTGCGTGACCTCTCGCGGGATCAGCTTGTCGATGTTCACAATAAGACCGTGGGCCGCAAACGTGCCGGGCGGGACCCCGCACCAGCCGGCACGCTCGCGGACCGGTGGCTCAGGGTAACACTTGGAAACCCGGTGAGCTGGATAGTGTGGCAGCCGGCGTTGTCACTTGCACCAGGCCGGTAGTAGCTCCGGCGGGCACAGTTGTGGTGATTTCGGTGGCTGAGACAACCTTGAAAGTCGCTGGTACGCCGTTGAATGTGACGCTGGTCGTGACCGTCAGATTGTTGCCCAGGATCTTGACGGCCGACCCGGCTTGACCCGCGAGCGGCAGCGTTTTCACCAGGGGACTCAGCCCCAGCGACATCCGCCAAACCGTACCCGAATTGTCGTTCCCCCCGCCAAAGCTGGCGGTTCCGTAGAGGTTGCCGTCAGTGGCTTGCATCAATCCGCCGAGTGGTTTGATCCCATCCGTCGAGGACAGGTTGCGCAGCACCGTCACCGTCCCGTCCGGGGTCATGCGAAAAATCGTCCCTTTATTGGAGAATCCGCCGGTCTCAGTGGTCCCGTAGAAGTTGCCGTCGTTGGCCACGATCAGGGTTTCCGGTGTGGCGCCATCGGTAGAGTTGAAGCTGTGCACAACAGTTAGATCGCCGATGAAACTCGGTGAGAAACTGAAGATCGTCCCGCAGCCGTTTGCGCAGTTGGTGCTGGTCCCGCCGAAAGCCGTCGCGCCGTACAGCTTGCCGTCGGGGCCTTGCACCAGTGCGCCGTTAGGTGTGGAGCCGTCCGCGCAGTTGGGCTGACCGCAAAACAGGTCGAGAGCATTGTATTGGCCGTCGGGCGTGATCTGGAAGAGCACGCCGCGCGGAAGCTGCAATGGGAAAGGGGTGTTCGTTGGCGTGCTGCCGTAAAGCCTGCCGTCAGCGGCCTGCACCAACCCGCCCGATGGAAAGAGCCCATCGGGACACGATGTGGCTGCGGCTGTGCAGAAGCTGTGAATCGTCGTCAGAGTGCCCTTCGGCGTCATCTTGAAGATTGTCCCGGCGTTGCCGGCCTCCCCGCCAAAGACGGTAGTTCCATAAAAGTTGCCGTCACTGCCCTGGACCAACGGCGCCTGGGGTTGTCCGCCGTCCGCGCAGTTGAATTGTGCACAGAAGCTGTAGAGCGTGGTCAGCACTCCTGCCCTCGTGATTCTGAAGACCGTGCCCACGCTGCTCCCACCCACTTGGGTTGTGCCGTAGAAAGCGCCGTCGGTGCCTAGTATCAGGGCTGCGAACGGATCGTGCCCGTCAATGCAGTTGGCAAGATGGCAGAAGCTATACAGCGTCGCCAGCTTACCCGCCGGTGTGATCCTGAACACCGTGCCGCCGCTGTTCGCGCCACCGGAACTGGTGGTGCCGTAAAAGTTCCCGTCAAGTCCCTGTATCATAGGTCCAGCCGGGACTGCGCCGTTCGCGATGTTGAATCGCTTGAGTACGGTAAACGTTTGAGCAGGCAAGACTCCGGCCGCGGCAGCGCTTAACGCTGCAATAGCGCAGATCTTCGCCTGGTA
>Ga0335079_10007773_pt1 | contig 12184 bp, 12 predicted proteins | sample Lox_Sample_33_FD_206719 | JGI IMG/M metagenome (GOLD analysis project Ga0335079, IMG submission 206719) | Soil microbial communities from Loxahatchee National Wildlife Refuge, Florida, United States - Lox_Sample_3.3 | ecosystem: Environmental > Terrestrial > Soil > Wetlands | place: USA... | reverse complement strand
CGGAGCTCACCGCCTGGCGCGGAGACGCGGCCACCCGCGAGGCGCTGGCGGAGGCGCTCGGGCTGCCGACCCTCTCCGCGCTCCAGGCGCCGGGGCCGCTGGTGGAGGACGCGTCGCTGCGCGAGGACCGCGCGCAGCTGTTGACCCGCTGCCGGGAGCTGGTCCGCGAGCACCTCCCGGGCGGCTTCGAGGAGAGCGCGCTCCAGACGCTGGCCACCCTCGTCTACTCGGTGCCGGCGAGCGCCGCGACGGCGGTGACGGTGGTGACCGGAGGCGTGGGGCAGGACGTGGTGGTCTGGGCGGGCACGCTGCTCACCACGCCGCTGATGGAGCGCTTCGTGGACGTGCTCGGCGCGGGCGTGCGGGCGGAGGTGGTGCGCACCTGGTCCGAGTCCCACGGGAAGTCCCTCGGCCGGGCGCTCGAGGCACGGCTCTTCGGGCCGCTGCTCGCGCGGCTCGACGGACAGGTCACGGCGGCGGAAGGTGCGGGAGCGGTCTTCGTCCGGACCGCGGAGCTGCTCGAGGGAGACGAGGCATGAGGTGGTTCCGACGTGCGAGGCAGGAGCAGTCGCCCCTGCCCGAGCTTCCCGAGGCCGAGCTCCTCCGGGCGCGGCTGGAGCTGGCGGCGGGCCTTCCGGCGCTGGCCGACGCACAACCCCTGCTCGAGCGGCTGGCCGATGACTACGCCCGGACCCGCGCCCTGGCCGCGCGGCCCCTCCGCATCGCGCTGGTCGGCTCGACGGGCTCGGGGAAGTCGACCCTGCTCAACGCGCTCGCGGGCACCGTGCTCGCGCGCGAGGGGCTGGACCGGCCCACCTCCTCGGAGGCGGTGGCCTACGCGCCGGCGGACGCCGAGCTGGGGACGCTGGGCGAGGTGGTGCCCCGGGTGGTGCGGTACGTCCCCTCGCCGGAGAGCAGCTGGTCGGGGCAGGTGTTCGTCGACACGCCGGACCTGAACAGCGTGGCGCGGGCGAACGCCGAGGCGGCGCTCGCGGTGCTGGACCAGGTGGACGCAGCGCTGCTGGTGTTCCACCGCGGCTCGGTCGCCGAGGCGCGTCCCACCGAGGCGCTCCGGCCCTTCGCCCGGAGGCGGGCGCTGATCGGCGTCGTGAACTTCGCGGACCAGCTCGGGGTCGAGGCTCGGCAGACGCTCCAAGGTCAAGTCTCGCGGGTCCTCCAGTCCGAGCTCGGGCTCTCCGAGTCGCCACCGGTCTTCGTGGTGAGCGCGCTCCGGGCGCGGCTGGGCGAGCCGGCCGACGACGACTGGGACCGCCTCCTCCGGTCGCTCCGCACCCTGGCCGAGGAGGGGGTGGCCACCGAGCTCCGCCGCCGGAACGCCCTGGCGCTGCTGGGGCAGATCCGCGCCCGGGTGGCCGACGCGCTCCGGACGACCGAGGAGGCGCGGGGCGAGGTCCGGGAGGCGCTCGATGCGGGGCTGGATGCGGTCCGGGCGCCGCTGGGGGACGACTTCCGGGTGCGGCTCGGCGGAGCGGGCGGCTTCCTCCGCCAGAGCGTGCGCCGCCAGGCGGCGGGACGGCTCACCGGGCCCATCGGCTGGGGGCTCCGTCTGTCGGGCTGGGGCTCGGGCGGCCTCGCCGGTGCGGCCCTGGCGTCGCAGGCGAGCCTCCCGGCCGGCCTCCTGGTCGCCGCGACGGGGGCGGTGCTCGACGAGGTGCAGGCACGGGGACGACAGGCTGCCGCCGAGCGGGTGGTGGCCACGGCCGACGGCGTCCTCGACTCGCTGGCGCGACAGGCGCTGGCGCCGGCGCGCGCGGTCGCGGCCGAGCGGGGGCTTCCCGCGGAGGTGACGGGTCTCCCGGACCATCCGGTCTGGCTCGCCCGGCTGGCCACCGCGCGCGGCCTGGCCTGGCGGGAGGTGACCGGCCCCACGCTCGACGCGGCGGTCCAGGGATGGTGGCGCTGGGCGCGGTTGCTGCTGGTGCCGCTGGTGCAGCTCCCGCTGCTCGGGCTCGTCGGGCACGTCGGTTACCGCGTGTCGCGCGCCTACTGGGAGGGGCAGTGGCTGTCGGGGGGCTACTTCCTGAATGCCGCGGTGCTGGCGCTGCTCTGGACCGTCGCCGGAACTGTGGTCGCCGGCCTCACGCTGGCCGGCGTGGCGGCAGCGATCGGCCGCGCGGGCGAGGCGGCCTTCCTCCGCGCGGTGGATGGGGTGAACGTGGACGTGCGCGCCGAGGTGGATCGCGCGCTCGCTGGCCCGCGTGAGGCCGCGAAGCAGATCGTCGCGCTCGTCGAGGAGTGAGTCTGGGCGGGGAGCTCAGCGTCCGGGGACTCGAACCGGCGAGGTTCCTGCGTCCGGGAGCAGGAGGAGACTTTGGTCCATCACCTCAGGCGATCGTGAGGTCCGGCTCGCTCCGTCTCGTCGCCAGCCACGCCAGCGCCGCAATCAGCACGAGCCGGGTCACGGGGCGCCGAGGAGGTACGGGAAGACTCTCCGCATCGGGCCGCCGAGCCTAGCCGCGCGACTGGCCCGGACCCGGAGCTCTCGCCTCAGTGCGCCCGCGGAACGACTTCCGGAGCGCCGAGCGGCGGTCGCGCGACCGGCCCTGCAGGCACGAGCGCGCTCGCCGGCGCTCCGGGACCGAGCGGGGCGGCCGCGCGCACCGCCGGCATCACGGAGGTCAGAGGAGAGCCGCCGGCCGAGAGCGGGTGCTCCACGGGAGCGCGCTCGAGACGCTCGACTGCACGGGCCGGGACGACGCCGGCAGCCGCCGCGCGGCGCTCGGACAGCCCAGGCGCACGTGGCTCCGCCGGCGGATGCACGGTCGCCGCGAGCGCCGCGGACTGGACCTCTCCGGGGGCGGCGGGCGCCGGGACCGGGCGGGGCAAGGGCCGCGCAATCTCCACCGACGTGCTGCAGGGCGGGCTCGAGACCCAGGACTCGAGGGCCGGGTCCCCGAAGCCGGCGAGCCGAGCCTCGACCGAGGGGTTGTTCCATCCCGCGGTGGTGGGAGTCGCGACCTTGAAGTGGAGGTGCGCGCCGCAGGCCCAGCCGGTCTTGCCCGAGTAGCCGAGGAGGTCCCCGCGGCGGACGCGCTGGCCAGGGAGGACGCTCACCACCGAGAAGTGGAGGTACTGCGTCTCGAGCCCACCGTCGTGCTCGAGGACCACGTAGTTCGCCTTGCGGGCCAGCGACGGGTCGCACCCGCCCTCGTCGCTGTCGCCGCGAGCGAGCCGCACGATGCCGTCGCGCGCCGCGACCACCGGGGTCCCCTCGGGCATCCGGAAATCCCAGGCCCAGGCGTCGTTGCCGACGTGGCTGCCCACGTTGTGCACCTGGCTCACGGGGAACGACATGCCGCATCCGAAGGGCACGCCCATCTCGGGTGGCTCGAGCGGAATGGGCAGGTTCGCCGTGGGCGCCGACTCCGCGAGCGCGTCGAGCGAGAGAATCGAGACCGGCAGGACGAGGAGGAGAGCGGGCCTCACCACGATTTGCCGTGTTGACTACCTCACCACCCCCATGTGGGTTCACCGCCGACTTCGGCTGAACGCTCGCCTGCTCCGGCTGACGAGCTTCCGACACCCGGGCTCGACGTGCGGTTGACCTGAGCCAGACCGTGCGGACTTCTGACCGGGCGACCCGAGGCGTCCCATGGGTCCGGAGGACGGTGGTGACGACCGAACACGGGGGGAGCGTGCGGGTCTCGCTCCTCGACGGGCAGATCCTGCGGGGCGACGCGCTCGCACGGGTGCTCTCGGAGTCCGGCCACGTCATCGTGGGGAGACACGCCCGCGCCGACGCGTTCCTCTCCTCGCTCGCCCAGGAGCAGCCGCAGATCGCCGTCGTGGACGTGGCGCTGGCGAACGGCGAGGGCGTGGTGGCGCTGGCCGAGGCCCGACAGTTCCACCCCAACCTCCAGGTCCTCGCGGTGGGCGACGGCCCGGACGCGCTCGACCGCTGCATCGCCGCCGGCGCGGCGGCCTACCTCGACGCTCGCACCAGCGTCTGCGACGACGTGCTCCACACGCTCGAGCTTCTGGCGCGCGGGGAGCGCGCCGTCTCCGCACACATGCTCGGCGCCGCCTTCCAGGCCACGCGGGCGCCGGAGCACGAGCAGCTAAGGCCGCTGTCGGCGCGCGAGCGCCAGGTCCTGGCGTGGGTCTCGGCCGGAGCCGACAACGGCGACATCGCCCAGAGCCTGCAGATCACCGAGCGCACCGTGAAGGCGCACGTCTCGAGCCTCTACCGGAAGCTCCGGCAAGACAACCGGACCCAGCTGGCCCTCCTCGCCCGGCAGCTGGGGGTCCGCCCCCCGAGCTCCTGAATCAGGCGCGCCCGAGGTCGAGCGTGGCCTCGAGCCGGGCAATCACCAGCTCCGCGCCGCTGAAGAGCCGCGCCCCGTCCCAGAGCGCGGGCGTGTCGCTCCCGCCATGCGCCGCGAAGTCGGCGGATGCCTCGGGGTAGATCACGTTCCGGAAGCGGACCCGGTCGAGGAGTCCGTGCTCCACGACCCACCGGCGCACGCGGGCCGAGTTGGGCTCGTCGAGCCGGTGGAACAGCTCGAGGCTCTCAGCGTCCCCCGGCACGGGCCGCCGCCACCCGGGCGCGCTCGCGCTGGACACGGGCGGTCTCCGCCGCGGCCTTCGCGTCCCCGGGGCCCAGCGCCGCCAGTCGCTGCTCCGCCTCGCGCAGGGTGGCGCTCGCCGCCTCGAGGTCGATCGACGCCGCCGGCTCGGCCTGGTCGGCCAGCACCAGCACCGTGTCGTTCTGCACCTCGACGAAGCCTCCGGCCACGAACCAGGCCTGGGTGCTGTTTCCCTCGCGCACCGTGAGCGGACCCGGCGCGAGCGAGGACAGGAACGGGCTGTGTCCGGGCCGGACGCCGTAGAGGCCCTCCGCGGCCGGGGCGACCACCTCGTCGGCGTGGGTGGAGAGCAGCCGGCGCTCGGGGGTGACGATGTCGACGTTCAGCTTGGCCATCGGGCTCTCACTCCTGGAAGTCGAGTCGCCACGTCTTCGGCTCGACGGTCTCGAGCTCCACCTGGTTGCGGTCGTTCGTCCGGGGCTCCCTGCCGGGGACGCCCAGCACTCCCTCGAGCCAGACGAAGCGGCGGTCGAGGATGCGCAGCTTCCGGTTTCCGCTCGACGGGAGCAGTCCCGAGAGGCGCCGCTCGGTGACGACGTTGCCCAGCCGGTCGTACAGCACCGCGACCACCACCGGTCCGTACGGGTCGAAGGGCTTCTTCTTGCCCTTCTTCGCGGACTTCCGGTGGGAGTCCTGGGGCTGCTCCGGCGGCGGCGGGGGCAACGACTTCGGCAGCGCGACCAGCACCCAGAACCGCTCGCCGGAGTTGCTGACGAAGTAGAGGTCGTCCACCGTGCCCACGCACCGGGGCAGCGTCCAGGCCACGTCCGTGTCTCGCGAGACCTCCACCCGGCACTTCCCCGCGCCCTCCACCCTCATCACGATGCTGTACTCGGCGTTCGACGAGGCCCTGCCGCGGCTCTGCGTGGGCTCCTCGGCCGCGACGGTCGCGGATGCCACCTGGAGGAACAGGAGCAGCGTGTCTCGCACCGGGTGATCCTCACTGGCGCGCAGGAGCGGGCGCGGCGTCAGGCCGCCGCCTTCTTGGCCGCCTCCACGACTTCCTCGATGCCCCCGGCGTAGAAGAAGTACTGCTCGGGGATGTCGTCGTGCTTCCCCTCGGCGATCTCCCTGAAGCCGCGGATGGTATCGGTGAGCTTCACGTACCGCCCCGGCTTTCCGGTGAACACCTCGGCGGTGAAGAAGGGCTGGCTCAGGAAGCGCTGGATCTTCCGCGCCCGCGCCACGGTGAGCTTGTCGTCCTCGGAGAGCTCGTCCATCCCGAGGATGGCGATGATGTCCTGCAGCTCCTTGTACCGCTGGAGGATGCCCTGGACCTTGCGGGCCACGGCGTAGTGGTCGGCGCCCACGACGTTGGGGTCGAGAATCCGGCTGGTGGAGTCGAGCGGGTCCACCGCGGGGTAGATGCCGAGCTCGGAGATGGGCCGGCTGAGCACCGTGGTCGCGTCGAGGTGGGCGAAGGTCGTCGCCGGAGCGGGGTCGGTCAGGTCGTCGGCCGGGACGTAGATGGCCTGGACCGAGGTGACCGAGCCCTTGGGGGTGGAGGTGATCCGCTCCTGGAGGTCGCCCATCTCGGTGGAGAGGGTGGGCTGGTAGCCCACGGCGCTCGGGATCCGGCCGAGGAGCGCCGAGACCTCCGAGCCGGCCTGGGTGAAGCGGAAGATGTTGTCCACGAAGAGGAGCACGTCCCGCCCCTCCACGTCGCGGAAGTACTCGGCGATGGTGAGCGCCGAGAGGCCCACGCGGGCGCGGGCGCCGGGCGGCTCGTTCATCTGGCCATAGACCAGCACCGCCTGCGACTTGTCGAGCTGCTCGAGGTTGATGACCCCCCCCTCGCGGAACTCCTTGTACAGGTCGTTCCCTTCGCGCGTCCGCTCGCCCACGCCGGCGAAGACGCTGAAGCCGCCCTTCTCGATCGCCGCGTTCCGGATGAGCTCGGTGAGGAGCACCGTCTTGCCCACGCCGGCGCCACCGAACAGCCCGGTCTTGCCGCCACGGGTGTAGGGGCAGAGCAGGTCCACGACCTTGATGCCGGTCTCGAAGATCTGCACCCGCACGTCCTGCTCGGTGAAGGACGGAGGCGCGCGGTGGATGGGCCAGTGCTCGGTGGCCTTCACCGGACCCCGCTCGTCGACCGGCTCGCCGATCACGTTCAGGATGCGCCCCAGGGTGGCCTTCCCCACCGGCACGACGATGGGCGACCCGGTGTTGCGCACCGGCACCCCGCGGGCCAGCCCGTCGGTCGAGTCCATGGCGATGGTCCGCACCGTGTTCTCGCCGAGGTGCTGCGCAACCTCGAGGACCAGGTTCCCCTCCTCCTTGCCCAGCGAAGGGTTGGTCACCCGGAGGGCGGTGTAGATCTCCGGGAGGTCGCCGGGGGGGAACTCGACGTCCACCACCGGTCCGAGGACCTGGGTCACCCTGCCTTGGCTCTGTACGGTCGCAGTCATGTGTGGTCGTTGCTCTCTGTTCGATGCGCCCGGGAAGGGCGCTACTTCAGCGCCTCGGCCCCGGAGACGATCTCCATCAGCTCCTTGGTGATCGCCGCCTGCCGGGTCCGGTTGTAGGTCAGGGTCAGCCGCGAGATGGCGTCCTCGGCGTTGTTGGTCGCGTTCTCCATCGCGCTCATCCGGGCTCCGTGCTCGGAGGCCACCGACTCCAGCAGCGCTCGGTACACGCGGATCGCGACCGCCTGGGGAACGAGCCGGGCGAGCACCGCGTCCTTCGTGGGCTCGTACTCGAAGTCCACCAGGGCCCGTGGACCGCCGGACGACTCCTGGGCGGCCGGTTGCTCGAAGGGAAGCAGCGGCGTCAGGACCACCCGCTGGGTGATGGCGGAGACGAACTCGTTGTAGACGAGGAGGACCTGGTCCACGCGGTCCTCGAGGAACTCGGTCGTCAGCTCCTCGGCGAGCGACCGCGCGGTGGCGTAGGAGAGGCGGCCATAGAGCCCGGCGTGGTCCTTCCGGATGTCGAGGTGGCGGCGGCGGAACGCCTCCAGCCCCTTCCGGCCGACGGTGGTGAGCCTCAGGGTGGTGGAGCGGTCCATCTCGTAGGCGAAGCGGGCCACCCGGCGGATGACGTTGGCGTTGAAGCCCCCGGCGAGGCCGCGGTCAGAGGTGAGCGCGAGGATCTCCACCCGCCGGACGGGCCGAGAGGTGAGCAGCGGATGCGAGAGCCCCTCGCTCCGGGACACGAGATCCGCGATCATCTGGTCCAGGGCGCGCGCGAACGGCCGCGCGGCGACGATGGCGTCCTGGGCCCGCCGGAGCTTGGCCGCGGAGACCATCTTCATCGCCTTGGTGATCTGCTGGGTACTCTTCACGGACCGGATGCGCTTCCTGATGTCTCGAAGGCTGGCCATGGGCGGTCGGGGGGGCCCCTTACAGCCCGAGGGCCGGAGAATCAACCACCGCGCACGCCGGAGGCGTCCCTGCGCCGGATGAGGAAAGTGGCGGTCGTCGCATTCGCCCTGCTGCTCGTCGGCATCGCGGCCCCCACCGCGTACATCGAGCTGGCCACCCGGCGTCACGTCGTCCCCGTGGAGGCGGCCGCTCCGGCGCCGTGGGGGATCGTCTTCGGGGCGGGCCTCGCCCCGGGCGGAGAGCCCTCCCCCATCCTCGCGGAACGGCTGGACATGGCGCTGGCGCTCTGGCGGACGGGACGGGTGGAGCGGCTGCTGCTCACCGGCAACTCCGACCCGTACCACGACGAGATCCGCTCGATGCGGCGCTACCTCACCAAGGGCGGGGTCCCCGAGCGGGCCATCTCCGGCGATCTGGACGGGGTCTCCACCTTCGACAGCTGCTGGAGGGCCCGCGGCGTCTTCGGCATCCAGCGGGCCATCCTCGTGACCCAGGGGTTCCACCTGCCGCGGGCGGTGTACCTCGCACGCGCGGCGGGCATCGATGCAGTGGGCGTGCGTGCCGGAGGGGGACGCTGGCGTTCGCCGTACGTCTGGCGGGAGCTCCTGGCGCGACCGCTCGCGCTCGTGGACGCCTGGGTGCATCCGAGGCCACCGCTCCCGGCCGCCAGCCCGCTGGCCGGCTGACCTCGTCCTGCCGCGAGGCGCGGTGCATCCGACGCGGGGGCGAGCGTCGAGGCCTCGAAACGACGACGGGGCGCGCCGCACGCCATTCCGCGTGCAACACGCCCCATCGCTCTCCTGCGGTCACTCGGACCGCCGAGACTTACTTCGCCGGCTCGGCGGCCTTCTCGGCGGCAGGAGCCTCCTTCGAGGACTTCTTCGCCTTCTTGGCCTTCTTGCTGGCCGACTTCGGCGCATCGGCCTTGGCAGCGTCGTCAGCGAGGGCGGCGAACGAGGTGGCGAGGATCAGCGCGGCGATCAGCTTCTTCATGGTGTCTGGAACTCCCGGGCGACTACGTCAGGACGGCAGCGAGATGCTGCGTCGGGCGAGCATGAGAGCACCGAACGTGCCAGCGGGGTGAGCCGGCCATCGCCAGCCCACCCCGCCAGGTGCAACAAGACTGCGAGAAGTCTTACTTCTTCTCGGGGGCCTTCTGGGCCGCCGGCTTCGCGTCCTTGGCAGCCGCGTCCTTCTTCGCCGGCTCCGCCTTCTTCTCGGTCTTCGCAGGCTCCTTCTTGGCAGCGTCGTCCGCGAGCGCGGCGAAGGAGGTGGCGAGGATGAGGGCGGCGATCAGCTTCTTCATGGAATTTGCTCCTTGGGGGTTGAGAACTGCGGCGGCGGCGCACAGCAGTTGCCGTGCCACGTCGCGCAATCCCGTCGATTCGTCGGATCAGCAGGGTTGCATGGGGAATGGCTCCGCAATCCCGAGGCGACGGTTGGGGAGTTTTTCCCCACCGCAGGGGTTACAGTGCGCTTGCAACGAGCCGCCGGGACGCCGCGTGGCTGTGAGAGGATGCCGCCCCCGCCGTGAACGGACCGCTGTTCTTCCGCCGCTACCGAGCGGCCTTCTTCTTCGTCGTGGTGCTGCTGGCCGCGGTGACCGCGTTCACGCTGTGGAACGAGCTGCGGACCAACGCGCGCATCGACGAGCTCTTCGGCGCGGCGCTCGAGCGCGAGGGGCTCATCGCGCGCATCCGTCTGGACGTGGCGGTGCTGGAGAACCTCGTCGACGACCACATCCGGGCCGCGGACGACGACGCGCGCCAGCTGGCGGACGCGCGAATGGAGGAGACGCTCGCCGACGCGAAGGAGGCCCGCCTCGCGTACACGCAAGGGTTGCCCGAGGGCGAGAAGGAGCTCTGGAAGCGCTTCGACGAGACGGCACGCGCACTCGCCCAGTCGGCGCGGGTCGCCCTCCGCTTCAGCAGCCGCCGCGAGGCGGAGCGGGCGCGCCAGCACCTCGAGGCCGAGCTGCGGCCCATCGCCGAGCAGCTCAACGGGCTGGCCGGTGAGCTGGCCCACAAGGACGCGCAGGAGACGCGGGCCCTGCTGCAGCGGCGGGAGAGCCTGCGGACCAAGACGACGTTCGTGGGCGCGCTGGTGGCGCTCTCCGCAGTGGCGCTCGCGCTCGGGGTGGGCACGTCGATGGTGCGCGTGCTCCGGCGCCAGGAGCACACCATCCAGGAGCAGATGGCCGAGCTGGACCGGCGCAACCACGAGCTCGACGCCTTCGCCAGCCGGGTGGCGCACGATCTCGTCTCGCCGCTGAGCCCGCTGCGCGGCTACCTGACGCTGATCCGCCGCTCCGAGTCGGTGACGGATCCCGACGTGAAGGAGATGCTGTCCGACGCCGAATCCAGCGCGACGCGGATGGCGGAGCTGGTCGAGGCGCTGCTCCGGTTCTGCCGCGCCGGGAAGCGCAGCGAGGGTCCGCCCTGCGAGCTGGACACCGCGGTGAGCGCCATCCTCCTCGAGCAGGACCAGGTGGCGGCGCTCAACGGAGTGGTCATCGAGCGGAGGCTGGCCCGGCAGGTGGGGGTGGACGTGCCCGCCCAGCTGGTGCAGTCCATCGCCCAGAACCTCATCTCCAACGCGGTGAAGTACTCGGCGGGGCGGCCCGAGGCGCGGGTGATGGTCTACGCCGGGCGCGAGGGCGACGAGGCGGTGCTCGAGGTGACCGACAACGGCCCAGGGATGACGGCGGCGGTGCTGGCGCGGCTGTACCAGCCGTTCTTCCGGGCGCCCGAGGCGCGGGGGCTTCCCGGCCAGGGGCTGGGGCTGGCGACGACGAAGCGGCTGGTCGAAGCGCACGGAGGCACGCTTCGCATCCAGAGCACCCCGGGGAGTGGAACGAGGGCGACGGTGCGCTTCCCCTGCGTGGGCCACCCGCGGCCCGACGCCGGCACCGCGGCCACGCCCACGCGGGTGCAGACGGAGGCGCCAGGAGCGCTGGCGTAGCCGATGAGCCTGCCTTCCATCCTGGTCGTCGACGACGATCCGCACGCGCGCGGTCTCCTGAGGCGGTTGCTCGGGCAACTGGGCCAGGTGTCCGAGGCTCCGTCGGCGCCGGCGGCCGAGGAGCTGCTGCGGGACGCGGCCCCGATGGACGTGGTGCTGACCGACATGGCGATGCCCGACCCGGACGACGGCCTTCGCGTGCTACGCGCGGCTCTGGCCCGGAGCCCGGACACGCCGGTCATCGTCCTGACCGCGTTCGGGAACATCGAGGGGGCGCTGGACACCATCCAGAAGGGGGCCTTCGACTACCTGGCGAAGCCCTTCGACGTGGACGCCATCGTCCGGGTGGTGCGCCGGGCGCTGGAGCAGCGGCGGCTGGTCGAGGAGAACAAGAGCCTCCGCGCCCGGGTGAAGCAGCAGGAGCTCGTGGGGCGGAGCGCGGCGATCCTCGAGGTCTACAAGCAGGTCGCCCGGGCCGCGGCGACCAACGTCCCGGTGCTGATCACCGGCGAGACGGGGACCGGCAAGGAGCAGGTGGCCCGCAGCCTCCACCAGCGGTCCCCCCGGAGCGGGGCGCGGTTCGTGGCGGTCGACTGCGGGGCCATCGCCGAGTCGCTGATGGAGAGCGAGCTCTTCGGGCATGCGCGCGGCGCCTTCACCGGAGCATCCGGTGCGCGGCGCGGGCTGTTCGAGGAGGCGAACGGCGGGACGATGTTCCTCGACGAGATCGGCGACATCGGCCCGAAGATCCAGAGCCAGCTCCTGCGGACGCTCCAGGAAGGCGAGATCCGTCGGGTGGGAGAGAGCACACCGATCCGGGTCGACGTCCGCATCGTCGCCGCCACCAACAAGGACCTCAAGGCGCGGGTGGCGGAGGGGAAGTTCCGCGAGGACCTGCTCTACCGGCTGGACGTGGTGCACCTCCACCTTCCGCCGCTTCGGGAGCGGAGGGAGGACATCCCGGCGCTGGTGGACCACTTCGCGGCGCTGCACGCCCGGGGTGGGGCGCGGCCGGTGGTGACCGAGGAGGCGATGGGGCGGCTGGTGGCGTACGACTGGCCGGGGAACGTGCGGCAGCTGGAGAACGTGGTGGCCCGGGCGCTGGCGCTGAACACCACCGGGGTGCTCGGGCCGGTGGACTTCCCCGAGCCCATCGGGGATGCGCCGAAGAAGCTGGCCGGTCTCGCGGCGGACATGCCGACGCTCTCGGAGCTGAACCGGCGCTACGCCCAGCACGTGCTGACCCTGGTGGGCGGGAACAAGAGCGAGGCGGCGCGCCTACTCGAGGTG
>Ga0335079_10007769_pt1 | contig 12186 bp, 13 predicted proteins | sample Lox_Sample_33_FD_206719 | JGI IMG/M metagenome (GOLD analysis project Ga0335079, IMG submission 206719) | Soil microbial communities from Loxahatchee National Wildlife Refuge, Florida, United States - Lox_Sample_3.3 | ecosystem: Environmental > Terrestrial > Soil > Wetlands | place: USA... | reverse complement strand
GGCCGCTGACCATTGAACCAGGTCGGCGCAAACGCTTTTGCTGATTTTAAACAACTTATCCGGATATCCCTTCATTTCATTTTAGCATTCTATTCGGGGGCCGCTCTGACCCCCCATTCCCCCCTTGGCCGTTCTCGAATCAAGCACAAAAACCTCACACTTTTCGATCCAATAGGCAAAGATGTCATGCCCTTTTCGTTGAATAAGGCCCAAATGTCAAGAGAGGAGCCTACTACGCTCACCGCTGCGCTCCAGTTTGGCTCCATTGTTTGCCGCGCGAAACTCCGGGGTGCCCGCTTCGCCCGATACCGGCCGTAGAACATTTCTGGAAAAGCTGTTAACCAAACTCCTTGTCATTCGTTATACCCGGTGACGAGCAGGGGCCGGAGAAAGACATTCGAGCCTCCTAAGGGTTGGCAAGCGGGATAAACGCAAAAGGAGAAACCGTCATGGCAGCAGATACGAGACGTCGCAGCGTTAGATGGGGATTAATTCTGGCAGGGGCAATAGGGTTGGCGCTGGGGATCGGGACCGCGCCTGCTTATGCCCAGAAGTCGCCTGCATTAGTGACCGCCGATGGCGCTTCGGACCAGGAAACCTCCAACCTCGATCGGCAGCGTGGCGCATTTGACCGTTTCCTTGACGCCCACCCCGAGATCGCCAATGAGGTGGTGGGTGACCCGGGAGTGATGCGCAATGATGGCTACCTGCGCTCCCATCCCGAGTTGCAGGCTTTCCTCGACGCCCACCCACAGGTAAAAGCCGATCCGCGCGCCTTTCTCTCTCCCCGGGAATGGAGGGTGGAGCGTGGCAGGTCCGGGTTCGATGAGTTCCTGAGTGACCTGCCGCCGGTCCTGGGTATCGGTTGCTTCCTCTTGGCTATCCTCTGGATGCTTCGAGCCGTCTTGGAGAATCGCCGCTGGAACCGCAGCTTGAAGATGCAGGAGGAGTTGCATACCAAGCTGATCGAGAAGTTTGCCTCCGGCCAGGATTTCACCTCCTACCTGCAATCCGATGCCGGCCGCCGTCTGCTGGAGTGGGCTCCTCCTATGCCGGCCACAGGGCCGCGCGGCCTGCCCAATCCCATCGGCCGAGTTCTCTGGTCGCTGCAAGCCGGGCTGGTTGTCTTTCTAGTGGGGTTGGGCCTTCTCGCCCTCCGGCCCGGCATGGACGCCAGCTTCGCGCCTCCCCTGATGGTGTTTGGAACCCTGGGCGCCACCGTGGGGGCCGGTTTCATACTCTCCGCCCTCATCTCCTACCGTTTGTCGAAGCACCTGGGGCTGATTGGGGTAGCGGGGCAGGAGACCGACCTTGCTCTGCGGAGCTGATGGGTGGGGGCCAGCTGACAAATCTGGAACGCCGGCCTCATTCTGTGGCAGAATTCAAGTATGTTCATGCGGGAAATCACATTGGCGGAACTGGAAAGTTCGAAGGTCGTGGCGGAGACAGCCGAGCAAGCTTTCCACATGGACGAGCCGACCTTCCGGGTTTTCTACGAGAGCACCGCGCGCCCCCTCTGGTCTTATCTCTGCCGGACCTTGGGCAATGCCGCGCTGGCCGACGATCTGGTGCAGGAAAGCTACTACCGCTTTCTGCGCGCCGACTTGAAGTCGGAGGACGCGACCTATCAGAAAGCGTACCTTTTCAGGATTGCCACCAACCTGGCCCACGACCACTGGCGTCGGCAGCCGCACCGGGAGCAGGACGAGGCTGCTTTCCCGGGCGAATTGTCCGCCAATGACCGCACCGCGGAACGTGTGCAGCAAAGTTCGGACCTGGGGCGCGTTTTGGGACGCCTGAAACCACGGGAGCGCCAGATCCTGTGGCTCGCCTACGCCGAAGGCTCCAGCCACAAGGAGATTGCGGAAATGGTGGGCCTGCGAGCGGCGAGCATCCGCCCCCTGCTCTTCCGCGCCCGGCAAAAACTCCTTAAGCTATTGCATCGGCGAGGTTTGTCGGCAGCACCATAGGACGATCCAAGGCCTGACTTGGAAAAGATGAGTAATCCATGAAACTCAGACATTGTGACCGCGAACACGAGGTCGTGCACGCCTTGCGGTCCGGTTCCTGGCCAACCGGATGGAATCAGGAACTCAGACTACATATGACCACCTGTCCCGTATGCGCCGAGGTGGTTTTTGTAGTCCAGGAATTTCAGCGCGAAGAAGCGTTGGTGCACACCGAACTCCAAGCGCGCGAGGGCCTGCCCTCGGCCGGACTCGTATGGTGGAAGGCCCGGCGCGCAGCGCGGCGGGCCGCCGAGCAGCGCGCGGTCGAGCCCATTGCGTGGGTCGAGCGCGGCGCCAGTGCCCTCGTCGCGCTGACCGTGCTGCTATTGGCTGTCTGGCAATGGCCGCGCCTTGCGGCATGGTTCCGCAACTTGCAGTATTCAACCCCCTCAGGACACTTGCTGGCCTCACCTGCATACTCTTCCAGAGGCGATTGGTTACACCAACTTGGTCAGGTCTGGACCACCCAGACGTCCTTCCTGCTTCTGGTGGCCGGCGGCCTTGCCTTCCTCAGCGTGATGGCTTTCGCCCTCTACGAGGAGTGGCGCGAGGGATGAGACCTGCCCTATATCCCGCCGGCATGATAATGTACAGGGATGATCATTCCGGGTGAGCTCCGCGCGAAAATCGAATCCGCCAAGGGCGAGGTCATCGCGGCGGGCCATTACCTCGCGCGCCGCCAGTTCCACGTAGGCCTGGCCGGCAATATCAGCGCGCGGGTGGCGGAGAATCGGCTGATCTGTACCTGCCGCGCCACCGACAAAGAAGCACTGACGAGCGATGACTTGGCGTTGTGCGATCTGGATGGACGCAAGGTGGAGGGCCCGGCCGAGCCCACCTCCGAAATCCACATGCACTGCGCCGCCTACCGGGCCCGTCCGGATGTACAGGCCGTAGTCCACTCTCACCCACCCACGGCGACGGCCTTTGCCGCTGCCAACGCACCCCTCAATGAGCTGCACTTGCCCGAGATGGTGGTACTCCTGGGACCCGTGGGATTCGTCCCCTATGCAGCTCCCGGCAGCCGGAAACTGGCGGACGAATTGGAGCGCCTCCTGCCTGGCCACGACGCTTTTCTGCTGGAAAACCACGGGGCGCTGACACTGGGCCGTGCCGTGCGCCAGGCCGCCCTCCGCATGGACCTCCTGGAAGAGTGCGCCCGCATCACCCTGGCGGCGCGGCAACTGGGGAAACCCTACGTTCTGGCTCCTGACGAACGGGAAACCCTCTTGGGCTACCGGGAACCGATGGCCGGATGGGGCTGCGATCCCTTCCTTCGGCGCAAGCCCTGACATCCGCCTCCCACACGGTCACCCGCACGTTCTTCCCAAAATCCTTAGCATCCCTTTATGCCTTTTTCACAGACCGCGATTCATGATAATAAGCGGGGTTAGTCGTTCGGGCTGTGGAGTTAACCCCGGGCTCGAAAATCGGAGGGAGGCTTCGGACGCTATGAAAATGCCTTGCCAAACGCTTCTTATGATGATTCTAGCCCTAGGCAACATTTCTTGGGCCGTGGAAATGCCATCCTACATTACCAACGACCGGGACTTGAAGTTCGCCCTGAAGGCCGCGCAAACGCCGGAAGATCACGAGCGCATTGCGGCCTATTACCAGGTGAAAGCGGACCAGTTGGATGCCAAAGCGGCCGAATATGAGCAGGACGCAACGGCGTACAGGAACGGGCCAATGATAAAGAACCTTGCGTCGCCGAACACAGCGGCACGCTACGAGTCCATCGCGAAGAGACTGCGCCATGAAGCGCAAATCAACCGCAGCTTTGCGGCAACTCACGAGCGCATAGCCGCGACGGCTGAAGACGCATCCCAATAACGTTCCGGATGGTCGCGCTCTTCATCGGTCCTTGCATGACGACCGTTCCTTATTTCAAGACCCGACGCTTGGACGCGCAATTAGACTTTCCGGTCAATCCAGGTGATCTTCTCCAGCTTCAGGGCAGGCCCCTGATTGCCGCCCAGCCCATTCACTGCTTCCTCTCGATCAGGTTGTTGCCAAACATAAACCCGATTTCCCCCACGGCCCGATACTGGCTGTTGCTCAAACCGGCGGGTCCGAAGCCGTCGCCCGGCGTCAGGCTCCCGGCATGAACCCAGGAAAGGTCTCCCCGGAAGAAGAACCCTCCGTATTGAAACGTAGGCGTGAGAGTCGCCGAAGTCCCCGAACTGCCCGGACCGAACATCAGATTAACCGTATTCTCAGCGGCGCTTCCCGTGCTGGAGATGTATTCGCCGCGCCCCGCCAGTGAGAAGCCGTGTTTGAACGCGTGGCTCAGCAGAAGCGCTCCGCCTCGCGTCGCGGCGCCGTTGGTGATGCCGATTTGCGCGTTGGTGGGAACGTTAGAGTACTGGAAGTAAGGTTGGACGATCCACGCGCCCTTCGTGAACGTGTAGATGACATTGTAAATGCTGCTGTTGTTTTGCACCGGCGTGGCCACCGTCTGGAAGGCGGTCTTGTTGTAGTTCCCGCCGCCGACAAAGGAGATCGCGTGCGGGCCCTTGGTGTATGTCAGAGACCCCGTGAGCCACGTATAGCGGTTGGAGTAGAACCCGTCATTCCAGCTCAGTGAGGCGGTAAACTTCCCCAGCGTCTGGTTGATCTGGATCCCCCGGCTAATGGCGTTTTCCTGGTTCCACAAGAGACCGCGCTCGACGTTCATGTTTTGGAAGGTGAAGGTGTACTCCGCGCCGATTAAGGTGGGCAATTCTCCGATGAGGATGGAGGTGTTCTTCCCCGGCACCAGTTTCAGGTAGGCGGTCGGCAGCGGGCCGTAGAGGTTAGAAATAGTCTTGCCGGTGTCCATGTAGGGGGTGGCTAGGGCCGGAAGGGTGTACGCGCCTGCCTGTAAGTAGAATTGCCACCAGCCATCCGTCTTTTGGATCCAGATTTGGCCGTTACTTACGGTCGCCTGGGTGGGATTGTCACCGGGGACATGGTTGTCCTGCCACATGCCGTAGCCATTCAGGATGCCGTTTACGGCGATTGTGCCGAATGGTCCGGCGTCGAATTTGGCCGGAGGGATTCCTGCCAGCGGCCCGGTTATGGACGGAGTGGGTAGTGCGGCGGCTGGCGTCGACCCGGTGGCCGGCGTGGCTGCGGTTGTGGTCAGGGTTTGAGAGTCGGCCGGCGGCGTGGCGGGCGCGGTCTGCGGCCGAACGAGTGAGGGCCAACCCAAGCAAAGAGCTAAAGCTGCCAAAGCCCCGCGATGGATTTTCATGCCCCTCCTTGGGTGGCACCTCGCCGAAAGCACATTCGTGCTTGGAACGCTTCTTGCCCTATTACCCCGGGTCAGCGTAGTGGTCGGGCCAGGATTCTTCATCGTTTGTTAAATCGCTTTCTCCCCCATCAGAGCCGGGTAGGATTCTCGCCTGCGAGACTTCCCGGCCTCTGTAACAAGTATCTTGAGGCTAGAGGCACCCCGGGCCGGCCGTCAAAGAAATAGAATTTCTGCAAAAGATAAAAACCGGACTTTTCCGCATAATAAAAAACGCTTGGCCAAATGGATTTTCTGGGAACGATAAAAAGCGTTTCTGGGTGGCCGAGGAATGCGCCACGGTGCCACTCAGGAGCGCAGGATGGAACGCACGAGCGTGCGGGCCTCCGTGACGTACTGTTCCATGTCGAGGAGAAAGCGGGCCGGCTCAGTTTGGGCGAGGATGTGATATTCCCCCCTCAGGATGACCCAGGCAGGATCCTCTTCCAATTTCCAACCCGGGGATTCGTCGAAGCCGTACCCCAACTCATGCGCCTGGCAGATTTGATCCGCCAGGCTGACTAGCGCCACGAGCACGGGATGGATTTTTGCCTGCTGCACGTCGTGGTGATGTTCCACGACTTCAGCAATGTCCTCCGGAAGGCGCCACTGTTCGGCAAGGATCTTCCCCGTGTCACAGTGGCTGAATCCCAGGGCGGAGCGTTCTGCCTGGTGGAGCGGAATCTGTTCCGACTTCGCCAATTGCGCCGCGGCGCGGAACTCCTCCTGGAAAGACAGCAGGTTTATGAGTTCCCCCAAGTCGTGCAGCAAGCCGGCCAGGTAAGCGCGTTCCGTATCCCGGAAGCCGACTTTGCAAGCGCAGAAGCGGCTGGCCAAGCCACACCCCAGGGAGTGCTCCCAGAAGGTCACGGGGTCGATGATCCAACTCTGCTTGGGCAGGAGATTGAGCAGGCTGCAGGAAAGCAGGATTTCGCGGATTTCGCGCACGCCGAGCACGATGACCGCCCCGTGCACGGTTTTGACCTCACGGGACCGAAAATACATGGCGGAATTAGCCACCCGCAGGCACTGCGCGGAGATCGACTCGTCGCAGGATACCAGGTCGACAATTCGTTGGACATCCACCTGGTCCACCGGCCTTTCGAGATAGAAGAGTAGCGGCCGGATGATGGCCGGGACGGTTGGGATGGAATTCAGCCTCTCCACGCGTTCGCGGATGAGCTCTCGAAGTGTGGGCGTCATGGTCGGCGACGTTGTTCCTCATTCTTCTATCGGCACTCTCTGGAAACAACATGAGCAGTAAGGCATCGTCCGTTGAGGAGATGTTATGATTGGGGACCTTGCGAGACGAAAATCTGCTGGGGAGACAAGCACAACCCAGGTACATGCTAATCTAATGATTGGCGGCATGAAGTAAGGCAAACCCACGGCTCAGGCTTGCATGTTAGAACTGGATTTCGGCGAACACACCGACGTTGGCAAGGCGCGGGACCAGAATGAGGATTCGCACGGGCACGTGGCCCCTGCCAATCCCGCGCAGGCACGTTCGCACGGCTGGCTGTTTGTGCTGGCGGACGGGGTGGGTGGACATGAGCGCGGCGAGGTGGCCTCCCGGCTTGCCGTGGATTGCATGCTCGAGGGCTTCCGCGCCTCCCGCGCCGGCGAACCGCACACCACGCTCCTGCCGCGTCTGGCCGCGCAGGCCAACCTGCGGGTTTATGAAGCGGGGCGCGCCGCCTCACCGGGGGGGACCCACATGGCGACCACTCTGGTGGCGTGCGGGTTGCGTTACGACCGCGCCGTTATCGCCCACGCGGGCGATTCGCGCTGTTACCTGATCCGCCGCGGCCACGCCAAGCTCCTCACCCGCGATCACACCGTCGCCAATGAGCACGTGCGCCTGGGGCTGATTTCGGCCGGCGAGTCCTCCCAGTCGCCCAACCGGCATCTGCTGCTCCGCTCCCTGGGGCACGACCTCTTTGTGAATGTCGACATCAACGAGGCCTTGATCGTCCCGGGGGATGCGCTGCTTCTTTGCTGCGATGGATTGCACGGGTCGGTGGAAGCCGCCGACATGGCCCGCATTGTCACGCAGAACAAGGACCTCCAGGAGGCGGCCCGGCAGTTGGTGGCGCTTGCCAATGAACGTGATGGCAGCGATAATATCAGTGCTCAGGTCGTTCGCATTCGGGGCGTCGAACGGGTGGGAATGTATCGGGGAAGACCGTACAAACTTCGCTAGCGCCGCACCCGAATTATAGCTGGTGAAGAGTGAATAGTGAATGATCAGTTCGGATGACTGCTGCACGGCTGCGACAAAACAGCAACCGATGCGGCGCCCGATATTCACCATTCACTCTTCACTACTCACTATTTCATGAATCCTGTTCACGCCGGCGATCAACTCGATCACTACCAGGTCGAAAAACTGGTAGCCCGCAGCGGTATGGCTTCCATTTACCAGGGAATCGACACCCACACGGGACGGCCGGTGGCCATCAAAATCCCCCACCCCGAGATGGAGTGCGATCCCATTTTCTTTGAACGTTTCCATCGCGAATCCGACATCGGGGCGAAGCTGGACCATCCCGGCGTGATGAAGGTCTTTCTCGACGAGGACCGCTCCCGCGTCTACATGGTCATGGAGTGGGTGGAGGGACGGCTGTTACGCCGCCTCATGAGCGAGGTGCGAAAGTTCCCTCCCGAACGGGCGGTGAAAATCACCCTGCGAATTCTGGACGCGCTGGCTTACATTCACAGCCACGGCGTTGTGCACCGCGACCTGAAACCTGAGAACATCATGATCGACGCCGACGATAACATCAAATTGATTGATTTCGGCATTGCCGCCAATGCCGGCGCGCGACGCATCACTTTTGCCAAGCTCAGCAACACCATGGGGACGCCTGATTATATTTCCCCGGAGCAGGTTAAAGGTAAACGGGGAGATGGCCGCAGCGATCTTTACGCGATGGGAGTCATGCTCTACGAGATGCTGACCGGCAAGGTGCCATTCCAGGGGCCGAACCCGTTCGCCATCATGAACGACCGGCTGCTGAATAACCCCATTCCCCCGCGCGAGGCCGATCCGTCCATCAGCCCGCAACTGCAGGAGATTATTTACCGCGCCCTGGAGCGCGACCCCGCCAAGCGCTACCAAACCGCCGCCGAGTTTGCCCACGACCTCCAGCACCAGAACGAGGTCGGCGTCGCCGACCGCCCGGAACTCCGCGATTGGAAAGAACGGCGTTCACCCCTCATCCGGCAGATCCTCTTTTACATCATGCTGGCCTTGATCCCCATCGTAATCTTCGGCGTGCTTATCTACGTGGCAAAGCACACGTAAAAGCAGGTTTCAGGCGTCAGGGATCAGGGGTCCGGTGTCTGGGAAGAGGGGGAAGCCGAAAACCGGAGGATTCACCGTGGATCGTAAAGACTTGATTCGGCAGTATAAGGAGAGCCGGCGTCCAATGGGCGTCTACCAGATCCGGAACACCGCGAATGGCAAGGTGCTGATCGGCGCAAGTGTCGAAATACCCGGGGTGCTCAACAGCCACAAAACTCGGCTGAGATTTGGCATGCACGAGAATAGTGCTTTACAGAACGACTGGAATGCCATTGGCCCGGACGCCTTCGAGTTCGAAGTTCTGGACACTCTCACGCCTCCGGCGGAGTCGGACTACGATCCATCCGAAGACCTCAAAGTTCTTGAAGCCATGTGGCTCGAAAAACTGACGCCTTACGATGCGCGGGGGTATAACGCCCGGCCCGGCAAGTCCCGCTAATATACCGCTCCCCTATCGCCCGTAAACCAGAACCCGAAACGTTCCGGGCACCGCAGCTCGCCGTTGGCCCGCGGCGGAACCCGAGGGTGGAGCAAAATCTGCGGTATCCACAAAAACGTGGTGAGTCTTGGTATCCAGCCCCATGGTCTTGGCGCCCAACTCGGTTTTGACGGCTTCCACGGCGCTGAAGTTGTTCGGCGAGTCCTCATGGAAGATATGGATCATGCCTTCGCGCGTGGATGCGAAGATCAGGCCAGTTTCAGGATCATAGGCCGCGGCATCCACGCCCCCTGAGATCGGAAACGACTTGATTACCTTCCCGCTGTCGGCGTCCATCACAACGAGCATCTGGGGCTCACGGCCGGCGCTGAACAGCCGCCGGTTTTTGGTGTCCATCGCCAGGGCCGTGGGGCCTCCGGCCGGGGCGACGGGCCAGCGCGATTTGATCTTGAGTGTATGGGAGTCGACGGCCACCAACTCGTTCTTATCCTCCATGTTGATATAAACCGTGCCCGCGCCGTCGGCGACGGCGAATTCAGGCGCCCCACCCAGGTCGATGGTCCCCACCACGGTCCCGGTCTTGGCATCGATCACCGTGGAGCTGTGCGGATCCCCGTTTTGCGCAAATACACGCTTTGATGCCGGGTCATAAACAATGGAATCGGCGTCGTGGTCGGCTTTGGCTTCGCCAAGCACTTTGAGCGTGTTCAGGTCGAAGATGATCACTTTTCCTTGTGCTCCATCGGTGATGAAACCCCGGCCGAACTCCTGCGCAAGGGCCACCCCGTGGTCCTGCTTGAGCCCGGTGATGTTGCCGACGATGGCTCCGGTGTCGGCGTCGATGATCTTGATTTCCGTGCCATGCGAGAGATAAACGCGGCGGGCGGATGGATCGACCGTGATGTAGTCAAAATACTCACGCGTGCTGCCCTCGGCCGCTCCCAAAGGGTATTTCTTTAACAGGTGATAGCCACCTTCCGTAGCTGCCAGGGCGGCAACCCCAAGGAGCATTAAAGACGCTGCCTCCACAAGACGGATGAAGCGGGACGACATCTTCATGCGAGGATCTCCTTTTCGGATGCCCGAACCAAAAGTCGGGCATGCAGCACTACCCGACCGCTTAGTATGAGTTTCCGACGTTGCGCCAGTGTTAAGAGGGGCATGAGGGAACAGTGCATCTTGAATCGAGTGCGGAATGCGAGTAGGCTTGTGCCGATAGGATTGGAACCGATTCCATGATCAGGAGCTTAACACTCCTCTCTGCCCGGGAAAAAGGTCATCTGCTTCATCCGAATTCGATAGGAGGCCTATTATGTCCGATCGTCATAACCGTCGCGATTTCCTCAAGACTTCAGCTCTAGCTGCCCTCGGAAGCGCCGCACTGAGTTCCCCGGAGGGACCTTTGGTTGCCTCGTCTCCAGGGGGTGCAGCCATTTCCATGCCCCAGACCTCTCATCAAGGGTTTCCGACAGGGAAACTGGGCAATCTCCAAGTGACCCGCCTTTTCCTGGGATGTAACCAGGTAAGCGGCTATTCCCATTCCCGCGACTTGAGTTACGTGAGCCGTTTGATGCGCGAATATCAGACTGATGACCGCGTCCTCGATACCTGGCAACTGGCCGAAGAGCTTGGCATTAACACCATCCTTTCCGACCCCTTCGAGAAGCCATCGCGAATCATGAAGCGGTATCGCAAGGAGCGCGGTGGGAAGATTCAGTGGATCTCTGAGGTCCATCCCCCCAAAGACTACTACCAAATCCGCCTGGCCGATGTGAAGGAGAACCTCAAGCAGGTTTTCGACAACGAACCCAACGCCCTTTACATCCAGGGCGGGGTTACCGATTCCTTCGTTCAACGGGGCTTGGTGGAAGAACTGGGCGAGGCCCTGGAATTGATGAAGAAGAGCGGCCTGCCCTCCGGCCTGGGGGCCCATTCCATCGAGACGCCCAAGGCTTGCGTGAAAGCGGGGCTCCAGCCCGACTTCTTCATGAAGACCTTCCACGCCGACGATTACTGGTCAGCCACGCCCCGATCTCAACGGGCGGAGTTCATTGTCGACCAAAATTCAGCCGACAATCACGACAATATCTGGGACATTAAACCCGAAGCCACGCGGGATTTCATGGCCACTTTCCACAAGCCCTGGATTGCCTTTAAGGTGATGGCGGCGGGAGCCATTTCTCCGCAAAAGGGATTCCACTTTGCCTACCAGGGTGGGGCCGACTTCATCTGCGCCGGCATGTTTGATTTTCAACTTAAGGAAGACGTGCAACTCGCCAAGCAGATCCTGGCGGGGAACCTGGACCGGACGCGACCCTGGCAGGCCTGACGCCTTCCCGCTCAGTACCAGCGGGCTTCGGAGGGTCAGCAGGCAACAATCAGGGAAGATCGAGGAGGCGACATGATTTCAACCGGCCCGACTCCTGCCGATTTGCCCTTGATCGAGCGCCTGGCGGCTATCCCCTACACGGGGGCCGTCACGGACATTCTCGACGAAATGGGCTACCGCCACCAAGTGCTTCCCCACGAGATTCAATCGTTGGTTCCGGGGCAGACCGTGGCCGGCCGCGCGCTAACTCTGCGCGGTGAACCCTGCGAAATCGACGACCCGGACGTCATTTTCCCGCCCTTTCTGAAGATGTTGGGTGAAATCCGCCCCGGCGATGTGATTACCACCCAGGCCAACGACAATGTCTCGGCACACCTGGGGGAACTCTCCAGCGAGACGGCCAAGTTTCGCGGCGCCCGCGGCGCGGTCATCGACGGAGGCGCACGCGACACCGAGTACATGGTCCGCCTCGGATTTCCCGTGTTCGCCCGCTATAAGACGCCGGCGGATATTCGCGGCCGCTGGCATTTAATGGAGTGGAACGTTCCCATCGTGATCGGCTCGGTGTCCATTTCGCCGGGCGACCTGGTTTTGGGCGACCGCGATGGTGCCATCATCATTCCCCAGAAGATTGCAGAGGAGGTGGTGACGAAAGCGGAGGAAGTTGTACAGACGGAGAATCAAGTCCGGGCGGCCATTCTCAGCGGGGTCCTTCCCCTGGAGGCCTACCAGCGTTTTGGGCGGTTCTAGGCAGACCCTGCGGATGGCGGTCGCGGTGGCGATGCCAGATGCCCGCGCCCTCACCCGAATGCGTGGCGGTGACCCGCCGGT
>Ga0335079_10007767_pt1 | contig 12186 bp, 9 predicted proteins | sample Lox_Sample_33_FD_206719 | JGI IMG/M metagenome (GOLD analysis project Ga0335079, IMG submission 206719) | Soil microbial communities from Loxahatchee National Wildlife Refuge, Florida, United States - Lox_Sample_3.3 | ecosystem: Environmental > Terrestrial > Soil > Wetlands | place: USA: Florida... | reverse complement strand
CGGCCGCGAAGTGGAGGGGAGACATACGTTGAGTAACCCGGTTCGCGTCGCCATCGTCGGTGTGGGCAACTGCGCATCGTCGTTCGTGCAGGGCGTCGAGTTCTACAAGAACGCCAAGAAGAACGACTTCGTCCCCGGGCTCATGCATCCGGTCCTGGGCGGCTACCACATCAGGGACATCGAGTTCGTCGCGGCCATCGACATCGACTCGAACAAGGTCGGCAAAGACCTCTCCGAGGCGATCTACACCACGCCCAACAACACCATCAGGTTCGCCGACGTGCCGGCCAAGGGCGTCACCGTGGCGCGCGGCATGACCCACGACGGCCTGGGCAAGTACCTCTCCGAGATCATCAAGAAGGCGCCGGGCCCCACCGCCGACATCGTCGGCATCCTCAAGGAGACCCAGGCCGACGTCGTCGTCAACTACCTGCCGGTGGGCAGCGAAGAGGCCACCAAGTGGTACGCCGAGCAGATCCTCACGGCGGGCTGCGCCATGGTCAACTGCATCCCGGTCTTCCTGGCGCGCGAGCCCTACTGGCAGAAGCGCTTCGTCGAGGCCGGCGTGCCGATCATCGGCGACGACATCAAAAGCCATCGTGCACCGCGTGCTCACCCGCCTCATGCGTGAGCGCGGCGTCAAGCTCGAGCGCACGAGCCAGCTCAACGTGGGCGGCAACACCGACTTCCTCAACATGCTCGAGCGCGAACGGCTCGAGTCCAAGAAGATCTCCAAGACCAACGCGGTCACGAGCCAGCTCGACTACGACATGGGCGCCGGCAACGTGCACATCGGTCCGAGCGACTACGTCAAGTGGCTCGACGACCGCAAGTGGGCCTACGTCCGCATGGAGGGTCGCACCTTCGGCGACGTGCCGCTGAACATCGAGCTCAAGCTCGAGGTCGTCGACTCGCCCAACTCGGCCGGCATCGTGATCGACGCGGTGCGCTGCGCCAAGATCGGCCTCGACCGCGGCCTCTGCGGCTCGCTCGAGGCGCCGAGCTCGTACTTCATGAAGTCGCCGCCGATCCAGCACCCCGACGACGAGTGCCGCGAGCTCACCGAGCAGTTCATCTGCGGCGAAGGCCGCGGCGCCACGGCGGTCTGCCAGGGTTAGGAGCGGCGGCCCCCGGGGCCGCCGCATGAGCGCGGCGGGGCAAGTGGACGGCACAGGCTACAGGATCGCCATGCTCACGCCGTACGCCTGGACGGTGCCCGGCGGGGTCAACAACCACATCGCGGCCCTGGCCGAGCGTTTCACCGCGCAGGGTCACCGCGTGACGATCATCGCGCCGAGCGACGACCGCCTGGCCGTCAAGGCCGCCCGCGAACGCGTGCGCGAGGTGCTCCTCGGCGAGCGCGAAGGGCTGTTCGCCGACGACGAACCCTACCCGCGCCACTTCTTCGCCGGCGGCACCTTCTCGGTGCGTCACAACCGCTCGGTGAGCTACCTCTCGCCGCCCATCGACCTGCTCTCGAACGTCGACGTCGTGCTCGAGAACGAGGAGTTCGACGTGCTGCACATCCACGAGCCCTTCGTGCCGAGCCTCGGCTGGAGCGCCATGAACCACGCCGAGTGCCCGATCGTCTCCACCTTTCACGCCAACTCCGAGCGCTTCTTCTGGTACTGGCTGGGTAAGCCCATCCTGAAGCGCGTGTTCCCGGTCTTCGACGGCGTCATCGCCGTCTCGCCGGCGGCCCGCGACACGGCGGCGCGCTACTTCGCCGGCCAGTTCCGGGTGATCCCCAACGGCATCGACCTCACGCGCTTCTGCCCGCCGGGCGCCCGCCGGCCCGGCCCGCTGCGCGTGCTCTTCGTGGGCGGCGACTCGCGCCGCAAGGGCCTGGGCGTGCTGCTGCGCGCCCTGCGCCACGTGACGGCCGACCTGCCGCCCTTCGAGCTCGACGTCTGCGGCAGCGACGAGCACGTCGAGAAGTTCGCCCACCTCGTGCCCGAGCGCTTCGCCGGGTGCGTGCGCTTTCGGGGCCGCATCGTCCACGACGAGCTGCCCGACCTCTACCAGGACGCCGACGTCTTCTGCGCGCCCTCGCTTGGCAACGAGTCGTTCGGCATCGTCCTGCTCGAGGCGATGGCCACGCACACGGCCGTGCTCGCCTCGGACATCGACGGCTATCGTGACGTGGTGCGTGACGGTGCCGAGGGTCTCCTGGTGCCGCCGCGCGACGCGCGCGCCCTGTCCGCCGGCCTCGAGCGGCTGCTGCGCGACGAGGCGCTGCGCGAGGCCTGCGCGACCCGCGGCCTCGCGAGTGTGAAACGCTACAGCTGGGACATCGTCTCCGACGAGGTGATGCAGCTCTACCGCGATGTCATCCGCGGGCGCCTGCGTCACCGCTCGGCGCCGCGCCGCCACCTCGAGCCCGAGCTGTTTGCCGACCTCCACGTGCACACCCACCACTCCAAGGACTGCGCCATGGCGGTCGAGGAGGTCCTCGAGCGCGCGGCCGAGGTGGGCCTCGACGTGATCGCCATCACCGACCACAACGAGGTAGCGGGCGGCTTCGAGGCTCTCGCCCTGAGCGAGCGCTACGGCGTGCGGGTGATCGTCGGCGAGGAGGTCAAGACCTCTGAGGGCGAGGTCATCGGGCTGTTCCTGAAGGAACGTATCGCGCCCGGCCAGACCTTCGCCGAAACGATCGCCGAGATCAAGCGCCAGGAGGCGATCGTCTACGTGCCGCATCCCTTCGACCGCATGCACGCCCCCGTGCCCGGCAGCATCCTGCTCAAGGCCAACCTCACCGACATCGACGTGATCGAGGTCTTCAACTCGCGCATCGCCTACCCCGGCTTCAACGGCAAGGCCGTACGCTTCGCCGAGCGCCACCGCGTGCCCGCCGCGGCCGGCAGCGACGCCCACGTGCTGCCCGGCCTGGGCACGGCGCTCACCGGCATGGGCGAGTTCACCGGACCCGACGATTTCGTCGAGGCGCTCCGTCGCAGCCACATCATCCGGCGGCCCCGGAGCCTGCTCTACCTGCAGTCGCTGAAACTGCTCCAGACCCCGCACGAAAGCGGGGTACAGCGCTGATGGCGCGCCCCGGTCTGCCGGCCCGTGGCGGGAGCGCGGCGCGTGGCGGAGCGCAGGAATTCTCCGAGCGGCGCAAAATAGAAGGGTCAGACAACGGCAGGGCAGGATCTGTGGGACAGCCCAACGAGATCTACGACAAGTACCTGACGCGCGCCATCTCCGAGATCAACGATCTCACCGGCGAGCTGCTTCGCTGTCGGCTCTGCTCGCACAGCAAGTCGATGCCGGTGATCGGCTCGGGGCACCCGCTGGCCGACATCATGCTGCTCAAGTACCGCGCCCAGCCGAGCGAGGTGCACGAAGGCGTGGCCTTCTTCGGACGCGCCGGCACGGCCGTCATGAAGAGCTGCCAGCGCCTCTCGATCGACCCCCTGCAGCTCTACGGCACGAACGTGCTCAAGTGCGGCAGCGTGCGCGACGACGCCAAAGCCGAGGTCCGCTGTCGTGCGTATCTGCGCCGCGAGATCGCCATCGTCGAGCCCAAGCTGATCGTCGCCATGGGCGACCAGGTCGTGGCCGCGCTCGACCGCCTCGAGCTGCCCACCGCGCGGCCGGTCGAGGCCGAGGTCGGCGAGATCGTCGAGCTCACCCCGGGCACCGACCTGCTCGTCACCCCCGACATCGACGCGTCGCTCGACGAGCAGGGCCTCAAGGCGGCCTTCTGGCGTGCCTTCCGCCGTCTCGGCGAGTGGTACGAGGCGATCCCGCCCTATTAGGCGCGCAGCGAAAGCTACGCATGCCTGAGCGATGACGACGAAGTCGATCGTCGGACTAGGCGCGCAGCGAAAGCTACGCATGCCTGAGCGATGACGACGAAGTCGATCGTCGGATCGACGTGAGCCGCACCCGGGTGGCCGTCGTGGCCGCCGCCGCCGCCCTCTTCGTCGTCTTCGTCGTCGGCAGCGGGCGCCTGCCGCTGTATGCCTTTCGCGCCGACGTCATCGTCTCGATGGCGCTCGGTGTCGCCCTCGTCGGGGTCATGATCGGCGCCGTCTTCGAGACCCGGCCCGCGCCCCGCGTCATGCTCATCGTGGCCGGCGTCGGTCTGGGCGCCGCCGTCGTGGGCCTCTCTGTGGGCTTCGTGCCGCTCGCCGACCTCGGCAAGATCGCGATCGGCGCCGGTCTGGGGTACTGGCTGGGCGCCACGCTCTCCGAGCTCTCGGCCGATCTGCGCGTGATCGTCGGTCTGGCCATCGGGGTGGGCGTGCTCGACGCGATCAGCGTCTTCGCGCCCCAGGGCCCGACCCATCTGCTGCTGACCAGGGCGCCGCAGGCGGTGCCCTACTTCGTGGTGGCCTTCCCGACCATGGGCTACGCGGTGCGCGACGCCTATTCGGGCCTGGGCACGACCGACGTGCTCTTCTTCAGCCTGTACCTGGCGGCCGCGATCGGGTACCACCTGCGCGTGCGCCTCACGCTGGTGGCGATGGTGGCTTCGTTCGTCGGCACCGTGGCCATCGCGCTGTGGTCGCGGGCGCTGCCGGCGCTGCCCCTGCTCTCGTTTGCCTTCATCGCCGCCAACGCCGACCTGATCGTCGCACGCCTGCGGCACCCGTCCGCGCCGGCCTGAGCCCCGCGGTGCCGGCGTCTCGCGCGGGCCCAGTGGCGAGGCCCCGTTGCGGCGGCGCGCCGGATCCCCTGCCCCGAGCGGTGGGGCTACGCCTCGCGCTCGAAGGTCGCCACCGCCTCGACGTGGTGGGTGTGGGGGAACATGTCGACCGGCGTGACCGTGGCGAGCCGGTAGCCGATGGTCGCGAGCTGGGCGGCGTTGCCGGCCAGGGTGGCCGGGTTGCACGACACGTAGACGATACGCTCGGCGCCCAGCAGCGCCATGCGCTCGACGGCCTTCTTGGCCATGCCGGCCCGGGGCGGGTCGGTGACGACCACCGCCGGCGGCTCAAACGGGCTGCTCGCCGGCGTGCGCAGCGAGTGGTGCGGCTTGCCGTCGGTGGCCACCAGACGGGCGATCTCGGGGTCGCGCCCGGTGGCCGGGTCGAGCAGCAGCGTGCGCACGTCACCGGCCGTGAAGGCGACGTTGGCCGTCTCGTCGAGCCGGGCGTTCTCGGCGGCGGCGGCGATGGCTTCGTCCTGCAGTTCGAGGCCGTAGACGAGACCGGCCCGGCGGGCGAGCAGCAGGCTCATGCCGCCGATCCCGCAGTACAGGTCGTAGGCGGGCCGCCCGGCCTGCGGCCGGGCGGCCCGCAAGGCGGTCTCGTAGAGCACGCCGCACATCTCGGAGTTGGTCTGCAGAAAGGCGAGCGCCGGGACACGCAGCCGCAGGCCGGCGAGCTCTTCGTGAAAGTAGGGCGGTCCGGCGATCATGAACGGGCCGACGCCCACCGCGGCGTCGGCGCGGCTCTCGTTCACCGTGACGGCGAACGAGCTGTAGGGCTGCCCGGCGGCGACCAGCTCGGCAAGCTCGCGCTCGGCGCGGAAGCGCTCGGTGACGAAGAGGTTGAGCAGCAGCTCGCCGGTCGCCCGGCCCTGCCGCACGACCAGGTGGCGCAGCAGACCGCGGTGCTCGGCAGGGGAGTAGGGCGGCAGGCGGAGAGCGCGGCAGGCGGTCAGGACCGCCTGCCGCGCCCGCGAGATCTCGAGCGGCGCGAGCAGGCAGTCGGGTACGTCCAGGACGTCGCGCCAGGAGCCCCGGCGGTGCATGCCCAGGACGGTCTCGCCGTCCTGCTGCCCGAACGAGTACTCCATCTTGTTGCGGTAGCGCCAGGGGTCGGCCATGCCCAGGATCTGCTCGACGACCACGTCGCCGAGGCCGCCGATGTGGGCGAGCGCCTCGGCCACCTGGCGCTGCTTGAACTCGAGCTGGGCGGCGTAGTCGAAGGTCTGCCACTCGCAGCCGCCCACGTCGGGGGGATGGTCGCAGCGAAACGGCGCGCGGCGCGGGGAGGGGGTGAGGAGCTCGAGCAGGCGCGCCTCGGCGTAGCCGGACCGGCGCCGCGTGACGGCGACGCGGACGAGGTCGCCCGGCAGGGCGCTACGCACGAACACGACGAAGCCGTCGACGCGGCCGATACCCTGGCCGCCGTAGGCGAGGGTATCGATGGTGAGGTCGAGCGTGTCGCCGGGCTTCGGAGGCATGGCGGCCAGTGTACCGCACGCCGCGCCGTGCGAGCGCCTCGGTGGTAGAAGAGCCGCCGGACCTGGGCGCGATTGTCCACCCGATGGGCCCTGCCTCCTGACGATTTCGTACCTGCGGTCTGGTACAGTTCGCCCACGGGCAGAAGAAGAGGAACGGGCAAGGAGACAACGTGGCTTCGTTCGATCTCGCTGAGTATCGCCGCCGCGCCGAAGAGTTCACCGGTGCGCTCGACCTCGAGGCCTACCGGCACTTCGCCGGTCTCAAGGCCGACTGCGACTTCACCGCCGTCTACGACGACTTCCCCGAGCTCTTCACGCTCGACTCCGTGCGCACCCTGCGCAGCGTCTACGACGCCGCCACCGGCGACGACGAGCGTCGCTGCCTGTCGTTCCTGCTCAATCTCGGCATCGAAGGCTTCCTCGGCAACGAGACCAAAGAGCTCTCCGACGAGATCGCCAACACCGAATCGCGCGCCAAGATCACCGTCGACGGCGAAGAGATCGGACTCCGCTACTCGAGCGTGGTGCAGGCCAACGAGCCCGACCGCGACCGCCGGCGGCGCATCCACGACGCTCGCCTCGAGCTCACCGCCACCGTGCTCAATCCGCTCTACGACCGGCGCTGGCGGCGTCTGCACGAGCTCGTCGGCGAGCTCGGGTACCCCACCTACTCAGAGCTGTTCTCCGAGGTCCGCGCCGTCGACTTCGGCATGTTGCGCGGCGCTACGCAGCTGTTCCTGCAGGCCACCGAGGGCCTCTATCAGCGCACGCTCGACAAGGTGTCGCGCGCCAAGCTCGGCATCCCGCGCACCGAGCTCGAGCAGGCCGACCTGCCGTTCCTGGTGCGTGCCCCCGAATACGACCGCATCTTCGCGAGCGACAAGCTGCTGCCCACCTTCGAGCGCACGCTGCAGGGTCTCGGCGTGTCGCTCGCCGACCAGCCCAACGTGCACGTCGACGCCGAGGTGCGCGAGCTCAAGTCGCCGCGCGCCTTCTGCGCGCCGGTGCGCATCCCCGAAGAGATCTACCTTGTCCTCATGCCCAAGGGTGGCCAGGACGACTTCCAGGCGCTGCTCCACGAAGGCGGCCACACCGAGCACTTCGCCCACACGAGCCCCGATCTGCCCTTCGAGTTCCGCTTTCTCGGCGACAACGCGGTCACCGAGGGCTTCGCCTTCGTCTTCGACCACCTCACGCTCAACCAGCACTGGCTCGAGACCTATCTCGACTACGCCGACTCGCACGAGTACCTGACCTTCGCCTACCTGGTCGAGCTGTACTTCCTGCGCCGTTACGCCGGCAAGCTCGCCTACGAGACCGAGTTCCACGTGCAGAACGGCTCGCTCGACGCCATGGCCGCCCGCTACGGGGCGCTGCTCTCCGACGCCGTGCAGTTCGACGTGCCGCAGGCCAACTACCTGGTCGACATCGACGAAGGCTTCTACGCCTCCAACTACCTGCGGGCCTGGATGCTCGAGGGCGCCCTGCGCATGCTGCTGCAGGACAACTACGGCATGGAGTGGTTCCGCGATCCAGCGGCGGGCGAGTGGCTCAAGGGCCTGTGGTCCAGCGGCCAGCGCTACTCGGCCGACCAGCTGCTGCTCAAGAACGGCGGCGGCCGGCTCGACACGCGGCCGCTCGAGCTCCACATCGAGCGCGCGCTGGGTCGCTAGAGTCTGCCGGCGAGCCCCCGAACCCGGGGGGCGCCGCTACGAGCGCGCGCCGCCCAGCGGCTGCACGATCAGGTGACGCCGCCGCGGGCCGTCGAACTCCGCGAAGTACACGCCTTGCCAGGTACCCAGGGCCAGGCGGCCGCCCTCGACCGGCAGCATCGCGCTGCAGCCCATGAGCGACGCCTTCACGTGCGCGTCCGAGTTGCCTTCGAGGTGGGCGAAGGGCAGGTCCGAGGGCACCAGACGCTCCAGGGCCATCGCGATGTCGCGCCGCACCGACGGGTCGGCGTGCTCGTTCACCGTGAGGCCGGCCGTGGTGTGCGGGCAGTAGACGAGGGCGGCGCCCTCCTGCAGGCCGCTGGTCTCGACGGCCTTCTCGACGAGCGCCGTGACGTCGATCAGCGCAACCCTGTCCCTGGTCTCCAGCGAGAGTGAGATCACGTGAGGTCCCCTTTGGTTAAGGTCGACTCTGACCAGGGGCGAGTATACACTCGGGCCATTCATGCACGGCACGCTTGACACGTTCAGCGTGGTCGAGGTCCTGCAGATGCTCGGCAGGGTGCGCCGATCGGGCACCCTTCATATCGAGTGTGCCGAGCGGCAGATCGACGTCCACTTCGTCCAGGGCCGCATCGCCGAGACCCGCGACTCCACACGCGTCTACGCCGACACGGTGCTCGGCAGCCTGCTGATCAAACGCAGCCTCGTCACCGAGGCGCAGCTCGACCAGTGCCTGCGCGAGCAGGAAAGCGATCCACGGCCCATCGGCACCATCCTCGTCGAGCGCGGCTTCGTGGCCGAGGACGACCTGCGCGACGTGCTCTCGCGCCAGGTGGCCAACACCTTCCTCGCCGTCAAGACGGCCGGCGTCGGCGGCACGTTCATGTTCGTCATCGACGAGACTGCCGTGCCGGTCGACTACATCACCATCGACACCCACAGCGTCCTGATCGAGGTCTCCTCGGTCGGCGTCGATTACGTCGCCGCCTTCGAGGTGTTCGGGGCGGACAACACAGTGCTGATCCGCAATCTCGACTACGAGACGCTGCCGCGCCACTCGCTGCCCATGGCGCGCGACGAGTTCCACGTGCTCGGTCTGATCGACGACCGCCGCACGGTCTATCAGATCGCCGCGGCCAGCCACCTCGAAGAGGTCACGGTCATCTCCATCATCGGGAAGTTCTGCGAGGCGAAGGTGCTGCTCACCGCCGACGATCGGACGCCGGCGGCATCAGGCGAGGCCGACCTGCGCGACCATCGCGACAGGGTCTGGGACGAGGTCGCCCGCATGGGTCCGGTACCGGAACGACCCGCCGGCCCCGCGCCGGAGCCGGTCACCGCCGGCGCGCCGCAACCGGCGCTCGAGCTGGGGCCCGACGGCAGCGGCCTCGACCTGGCTTTCGAGCGGCTGCGCGACGAGCCGGCGCCTGCATCGGCCGCCGCCGACGACGGCGCGCTGCCCGGCGAAGAAACGCCGCCCGCCGTCGCGCCGCCCGAGGCCGAGACCCAGCCCGGGACCACGCCGCCCGAGGCCGAGACGCAGCCCGGCACCACGCCGCCCGAGGCCGAGACGCAGCCCGGCACCACGCCACCCGAGGACGTGCCGGCCCCAGAGCCACCCGACGACGTGCCGGCCCCAGAGCCACCCGACGACGTGCCCGACCCGGAGCCACCCGCCGACTGGTCCTGGTAGGCCGCCGGGCGGGGCGCCGCCCGTGGCCCGAAACGACGAAGCCCCGCCCTGCCGGTCTCGAGCCGGCGGGGCGGGGCTTCGCGGGTTCGTGCGTCAGGCGGTCACGTCGTGGATGAGCTCCTCGAAGGCGTTCACGTAGAGGTCGATGTCCTCGTCGGTGTGCTGGATCGAGAGGGTCCATTCCTCTTCACGACCGGGGGCGATGATCACGCCGCGGTTGAAGTTGTAGAGCCAGGCCAGGGCGACCAGCTCGTGGTCCTGGTACTTGATGAACGACTCGTAGTCGGTGATCTTGCCGGAGGCGAAGTTGACACAGCCCTTCGACGAGATGCCGACCGTGTAGCCGGGGAAGTCGTACTTGGCGCAGATCGCATCGCACTCGGAGACGAGGCGGCCGTTCAGGTAGTTCAGGTGGGCATAGGCGTCGTCGGTCATGACCTTCTCGAAGCTGGCGCGGGCGGCTGCCATGGAGAGCGGGTTGCCCGAGTAGGTGCCGACCTGGAAGACCGTGCCCTCGTGGATGACGTCCATGATCTCTTCGGAGCCGCCGATCACGCCACACGGCGTGCCGCCGGCCACGGCCTTGCCCAGACAGATCATGTCGGGCACGACGCCCCAGCGCTCGACGGCGCCGCCGCGAGCGGTGCAGATGCCCGTCTTGACCTCGTCGAAGATGAGCACGATGCCGTGCTTCTTGGTGATCGCGCGTACGGCCTCGAGGAACCCGGGCTCGGGCAGCACGACGCCGAGGTTCATCATGGCGGGTTCCATGATGAGGGCGGCCGGCGTGCGGCCCTCGGCGACCTCGCGCTCGATGCGCTTGACCATGTTCTCGGGGTCGTTGAAGGCGACCGGGATCGTGAGGTCGATCGACGACTGCGGGATACCGGCGCCGTAGGAGATCGACTTGTAGTTGTCGCGCGGACCGACGTTGCCGAAGTCCTTGACGCCGATCGAGACCATGACGTAGTCGTGATGGCCGTGGTAGGAGCCGAACATCTTGACGATGGGCTCGCGGCCGGTGAAGCCACGGGCGACGCGGATGGCGTCCATCGTGGCCTCGGAGCCGGAGTTCACGAAGCGCCACTTGGGCAGCTTGAAGGCGCCGGCGAGGTGCTCGGCCATGATGATGCCGTCTTCGGTCGGCAGACCGAACTGCGTGCCCAGGGGGGCGCGCTTCTGGATGGCCTCGACGATCACCGGGTGCGCGTGGCCCTGCACCATGCAGCCGTAGCCGTTGTGGAAGTCGCTGATCTCCTGGCCGTCGACCGTGTAGATCTTGGAGCCCTTGCCGTGCGTGAAGTACACAGGATACGGGTCGCGGGCGTGGTAGGTGGAGGCGACGCCCATGGGCATGTGCTGGACGGCCCGCTTGTACAGCTCGAACGACTTCGGCGTCGCCGCCTCGAGGCGCTTCTCCTCTTTGTCGCTCAGCTCGGCGATGCGCTGACGATCGACCTGGACCGGTGCGGTTGAAGCCATTCTCCGTACACTCCTTGCGTCGCGGTGGAACCTTCGTGCTCGCGGGCGTGACCTTCGTCTCTTGGCGGAGGGAGGCCCGTGGGTCGTCGGACATCTGGTCGGCCGAACGACCGCGAGCTCTGTGAGAGTCATCAGAAAGCGCACTGGCCAGCCTGAGTCACCTCGCAGTCTGCTGGGCTGGCGTACCGGAGACCGAGGCTCCGGCCGTCCGGACTGCTCCCCCCGTGTGCGGAGCGTCGCTTGGTTAGCCGAGCGGCTGGCGCAGACAGTCTATAGCACTTCTTCCCCCCGGGCGTAGGTTGCGGCAACACATTTGCCGGTTCGGCAGCCGATTCGGCAAGAGCCGGGCTCGACGACGGCCGAAACCGCCCAAGCGCGCCCTTGTTGCAGCGGTCATTCCGGGGGCGCAGGAGAGCCGGGCGCTTGTGAACCCTCGACGCGCGAGCCCTCGACGAGCGGGCCGTCGTCGGCGGTCAGGTCGAGCGCCGTGTTCGTCCAGCCCTCGAACCGCAGCCGCGGGCGGAAGAAGACCCAGGTCTCGCGCGCGATCGGGATCAGCGGCACGGCGATGAACATGCCGACGATGCCGTGGAGCTGGTTGCCGATCAGCACCGCGAAGATGACGACGAGCGGGTGCACCCGAAAGCGCGTGCCCATGATGAGCGGCGCGGCGATGTGCCCTTCGACCTCCTGGATACCGACGTAGGCGAGGATCACCCAGACGGCGGTGAGCGGCGAGTGCAGCAAGGCGACGATCACCGGGGGTACGGCGCCCAGCACGGGCCCCAGGTAGGGGATGACCTCGGTGAGGCCGGCCCAGGCGCCGAACGCCACGGCGTATTTCTCTCCCGATGGGAACACGCCGGTGACGCCCAGCACCCACATGGTGAGACCCGTGCCCGCGCCGATCGCCACCGAGAGCAGCACCTGGGCCTGGAGGTACTTGATCACCGCGCTCTGCGTGAGGGCGACGTACTCACGGCCGTCGGCTTGCGAGCCGGTGGGGAAGTGGTCGACCAGAAAGCTGCCGATGCGCTTGCCGTCGAGCAGCATGTAGATCGAGATGACGACGATGACCACCGTGATCGTGATCGTGCGCGCCACCGAGACGCCGATGCCGAGCAGGCTGCGCGAGGCGCCGAGCAGGTAGGTGGCCACCGCCTTGGCGGCGCTCTGCAGCTCGTTGGAGACGTTGAT
>Ga0335079_10007766_pt1 | contig 12187 bp, 8 predicted proteins | sample Lox_Sample_33_FD_206719 | JGI IMG/M metagenome (GOLD analysis project Ga0335079, IMG submission 206719) | Soil microbial communities from Loxahatchee National Wildlife Refuge, Florida, United States - Lox_Sample_3.3 | ecosystem: Environmental > Terrestrial > Soil > Wetlands | place: USA: Florida... | reverse complement strand
CACAAAGCCCTTCCTGAAAAGCTGAGCGTCACCGTCGGCTACATCGGCGATTTCCTGCAGCCCAACTTTTTCGCCCGCGCCTCCCGCCTGGGCCAGGAAAACTACATTCAGGTCCTCGGCCAGAAGAAGCTCGGAGAAAACCGCGACTTCTCCGCCGAATACACCTCCATTCAGGCCATCCGCTACGCTCGCGAAGCCTTCCACTGGCAGAAGTTTCCTACGCCGGTGGTGAATGATTTCACCGCCGAGGCCATTACTCGCGCCTCCGATAATCCCACCTTCGGCTGGTACAGCAGCCTGGGACGAAAATTCCAGGCCAAAGTTCCTGTCATGGCGGGCGTCTTCTACAGCGACATGCCCAAGGGCATGTTCTACAGCGGCCCCACCCAGATCTTCATCAACGGCGACCGCTATGCCCCCGGCAAGCGCATCGGCCCCACCTTTACCGTGACTCCGGTCAAGAACTTCGACGTGATGGTGTGGGGCGGCCGGCGCCTCGACAATACCGCCGGCACCCGCAATCGCGGCGAGATCGCCGTCCGTTATCAACTGGCCAGCCTGTTCAACCGGGTCTTGCGTTAGAGCTGCAAGCCGGCGGCCGCTGCCGGATGAACCGGCGGGGAAGGGCGGCCTGGATCAAGCCCTTCTCCGCCCCGGCGGCGGAACCCTCAACGATTCAAAAACAGGAGAAATACCGTGGGCCCCGCAACTCGAAAGTCGAAAGAATTTCTCGGCACCCTGATCTTATTTTTATGCCCCTTACTCATGGCGCAAAACTCCGCATCGAACTCAGATGCAAACCACGACTCGGTCAGCGTTACCCAGCTGGCCTCCGAACCCCGCCACCTTCTTCAGGACCTTTCCGCCCGTGGCGTTTCCTTCCAGGGCATGCTGGTGAATGACTGGTCCCTGGGGCTCAGCTCCAGCAACGAACCCGATACCGGCTTCGGCCGCTACTCCTTCGATCTCTCCGCCACCCTCGATGGAAAAAAACTGCTGGGCCGCGACGGCTCGACCGGCTTTATCCGCCTGAAGCAGCATATGCGGGAGATGGGGGATGACGACGACGGCGCCGCCCAGCTCTACTCCAACATTGACGGTCCCTCCCGGACTACCCTCTACGAGCTTTGGCTGGAGCAGAAATTACTGTCGGGCAAGCTCCGCCTCAAAGGCGGCAAGATCGACGCCAATACCGAATTCGCCGTCGTACAGAACGCCGGCGACTTCCTCAACTCCTCCATGGGATACAGCCCGACCATCATGGACTTTCCCACCTACCCTGAGCCACGGCTGGGCCTCAACCTCTTCTTCTATCCCTCGCAGAAATACCAGCTCGGAGCCGCCGTCTTTCAATCCGGCGGCAAAGGCGTGCTTTCCCTGGTCGAGCCCGGCCGCTCCTGGAGCCTGGGCCGCAGCGAGCTGGAGGGCCGCCTCAGCCTGGGTTACTGGCGGCGCGATGGGGAAATTCCCGCCTTCGATGGCAACCTCTCTTCCGTTACCCAGGGCTTTTATTCCGTCTTCGAGCAGACCCTGTGGCGCCGCTCGTTGCGCAGCGGCTCGGGCGAGCGCCGGGTCTCCTCCTTCCTGCAATTTGGCCGCTCTGATGGCCGGGTCAACTGCTTCACTCATCACCTCGGCGGCGGAGCTGTTCTGCAGGCCCCTCTGGCCCGCCGCCCGCATGACTCCATCGGCGCCGCCGCTACCTGGGTGAGCTTCTCCTCCCAGCCCGCGGCCGGTTTTGAATTGCCCGCTGAGCTGATCCTCGAAACCTACTACAAGCTCGCCTTTAACCGGCATCTCGCCCTGGTGCAGGATTTCCAGTTCCTTCATCATCCCGGCGGCATGAGCACCAACCCGGACTATCCGGTGATTACGCCAAGAGTGGTTCTTTCGTTTTAGGGTTCTCTAATCGGGGGATTTTGCCGCCCTTCGGCCAATCCCCCATTTTTCTGCCGGTTTCAACCGCCCCTAGGCGGTTTATTCCCCGCGCCAGGGAACGCTTCCGCGACTCCTTCCTAAAGTCCGGGCTTTGTGCTGCCGATTTCAGAAGCGTAGAGCGTCAATCGCCCGCGCGCACGTCAGCCGGCGAACGCCCAGGTCCATATGCAAGGCCGCCCTTCACCTTCCAAGCCGGCCTGAGGAGAGATCATGCTGAGCAAACTGAGCGTGAAAGCCAAGCTGATGCTGGGCTTCGGTCTGCTGTTGGTCATTCTGGTGGTCTTGAGCATCGCCGCCTACCGCACCGTCGTCACTCTCGACCAGGCTTCCCAGGACGTGGACCGCAAGACCAGCGAAAAGGAAATGTCCCTATACCTGATGGAAGGCATGTTCAAGCAGAGCTCTGGCACCCGTGGCTTTCTGCTCAGTGGTGACGAGAAGAATTTGGCCCGGGACGAAGATGGGAAAAGCGAATTCCGCGAGAACCTGGAAAAGCTGGCCGGGTCGGTGCAATCGGATGAGGGCAAGCGGCTGCTGGAGGAGATTCAGAACGCTAATGTCGCTTTCCGTGCAGTAGCAGACAAAGAGATCGAACTGAAGCGCGCTGGAAAAACCCAGGAGGCGATCGAGGTGATGAAAACCCAGGCTGCTTCCGTCGGCGACCGCCTGGATAAGGCAACCGATGCCTTCGACGACCACCTGGATCGGACCAAGAAAGAGCTCGAAGACCAGGAGGACCACGAGGTAGCCCAGGCCAAGCTTCTTATCGTGGTCCTGTGCCTGGTCGGTCTCGCCGTGGGCCTGCTGGTTTCGACTCTCATCTCGCGCAGCATCACCGGCAATATCGCCCATATGGGCGAAATGATTCAGGGCATGGCCGGCAATGATATGAGCATGGCCGATCTGGAAGTCACGACCGAGGACGAAATCGGCAAGGCGGTCGAGTCGCTCAACCAGATGAAAAATAATATGAAGGAGATCATCCAGTCCATCGCCAGTACCGCCGAGCATGTGGCCAGCGCCAGCGAGGAAATCTCCTCCTCCGCCACCTTGCAGGCCCAGGGCGCCGAGACCCAGACCAACCAGACTACCCAGGTCGCTACCGCCATGCAGGAAATGTCTTCCACCGTCATGCAGGTCTCAGAAAACTCCAGCAAGGCGGCCGAGTCCTCCCGCCGCGCCGCCGAAACCGCCCGCCAGGGCGGCTCGATCGTCAACGATACTCTGGAGAAAATGCGCGCCATCGCCGATTCCGTCAGCGCCACCGCCAGAAAAGTCGAAGAACTGGGCAAAAGCAGCGACCAGATCGGCCGCATCATCGGCGTGATTGACGACATTGCCGATCAGACCAACCTGCTCGCCCTGAACGCCGCCATCGAGGCCGCCCGCGCCGGCGAGCAAGGCCGGGGCTTCGCCGTGGTGGCCGACGAGGTGCGCAAGCTGGCCGAGCGCACCACTTCGGCCACCAAAGAGATCGCGCAGATGATCCGCACCGTGCAGGAAGAGACCAGGACGGCGGTGGCCGCCATGGAAGAAGGCACCAAGCAGGTGGAAGAAGGGGTGAAGACCACCGCCCAGGCCGGCGACTCGCTGAAAGAGATCATTCACACTTCAGAAGAAGTGGGCGAGATGATCACCCACATCGCCACCGCGGCCACGGAGCAATCGTCAGCGACCGAAGAGATCAACAACAACATGGAGCAGATTGCCCGGCTGGTAAAGGAATCGTCGGAAGGAGCGCAGCAATCGGCCAAGGCCTGCCAGGACCTGAGCGGCCTGGCCCTCGATCTGCAAAAAATGGTCTCCAACTTCCGCCTGGGCAACGAAAACGAAATGGCAAGTCGGCGCTCGTCGCGTGGCGCCTCCCCGGCCCCAAAGGCAATGTCAGCTCGCGCCGGCTGAGCGGCGCCCGGCCGCGCGGGTCTTCCTCTGGTAGGCTAAAAGCATCTCACTGGATAGGAGATGCACTATGAAAGCCACTCTTTTAGCGGTCGTTCTTGTACTGACAAGCATCGGTCTGTGCGCCCAGACCTCAACTCCGAATTCCAGCGCCACGCCCCCGCCGCCCGCGCACCGCATGCATCACGACATGATGGCCATGCACATGCAACAGATGCGCGAGCAGGTCGCCAAAATGCGCGCCACGCTGGAGGAGATGAAAGCCAATCTGAACAAAATTACCGACCCCGCCCTCAAGCAACAGGCCCAGTACGATGTAGATCTGTGGGAAGCCATGGTCCATCACATGGAAGCCATGAGCGATATGATGGGCCCGCATGGCATGAGCGGCGGCCACAACATGCACATGGATATGGGAGGCAGTTCCGGCATGGGCGGCATGCAATCCAATTCGCCGGCCCCGCAACCTCCGGCCCAACCACCAAAATAACCCGAGACGCAGCAAGCTAAATCTCTACGGAGTTGCCGGGGTTAACAGTGGCGTCAGGTGGGCCGCTCCGGGTACGCCCGCACCTCCGTGGAAGCCTGGCGCTTAGCGCCTGTGTCGTGTGAGCTACGCTAACCCTCCCGGAAACAGCTAAACTAGAAACACGTCTTATCGGGAACGCCTATGAATAGCCTGAACTCCCGCTCCGTCCTGAATGTTGGCAACCACGAATACGAAATCTGCCGCCTCGCCGCCCTCGATCAGCAGGGCATCTCGACCCGCCATCTGCCCTATTGCCTGCGCATTCTGCTCGAGAACCTGCTGCGCACCGAAGACGGCCGCAACGTAAAGAAGGAAGACATTCTCGCCCTGGCCAAATGGAATCGGCATTCCAGGCCGGAAAAAGAAATCGCCTTCACCCCCAGCCGCGTGCTGATGCAGGATTTCACCGGCGTGCCCGCCGTCGTGGACCTCGCTGCCATGCGCGACGCCATGCAGCGCCTGGGCGGCGACCCCAGGTTGATCAACCCCTTGCAGCCCGCCGAGTTGGTGATTGATCACTCCGTGCAGGTGGATGAATTCGGCACCCCGCAAGCCTTCCAGCTCAACGCCGAGCTGGAATTTCTCCGCAACAAAGAACGCTACGGCTTTCTGCGCTGGGGCCAGACCGCCTTCCAGAATTTCGCCATCGTCCCTCCCGATACCGGCATCGTTCATCAGGTCAACCTCGAATACCTGGCGCGCGTGGTTTTCGTCCAGCAATCCGGCGATCAGCAATCCGGCGATCAGCAATCCGGCGATCAGCAATCCGGCGATCAGCAATCCGGCGATCAGCAATCCGGCGAAAAATCAATCGCCTACCCCGATACCCTCGTAGGCACAGACAGTCACTCGACAATGATAAATTCGCTCGGGGTGCTGGGTTGGGGCGTGGGCGGAATCGAGGCCGAGGCCGCGATGCTGGGGCAGCCGGTCTCGATGCTGATTCCGCTGGTGGTCGGCGTAAAGCTGACCGGACGCCTGCGCGAAGGCGCCACCGCCACCGATCTGGTGCTCACCATCACCGAAATGCTGCGCAAGCACGGCGTGGTGGGCAAATTCGTCGAGTATTTCGGCCCCGGCTTGCGGGATTTGCCCCTCGCCGATCGCGCCACCATCGCTAATATGTCTCCCGAGTACGGGGCCACCTGCGGAATTTTTCCCGTGGATAAGGAAACTCTCCGCTACCTCCGCCTCACCGCACGCAGCGAAGAGCAGATCGCGCTGGTCGAGGCCTATTGCCGCGAGCAGGGGATGTTCCACGACGAAAACACTCCCGAGGCGGAATACTCGGAGCTGCTGGCCCTCGATCTGGCCACGGTTGAGCCCAGTCTCGCCGGCCCCAGGCGTCCGCAGGACCGGGTGCCGCTCTCACAGGCGGGCGAGTCGTTCAAGGCCGCCCTGCCTTCGCTCATGAAGCCGAAATCTGCGGCGAAAGCGGCCGCCCAGGCCCCTCCCGCCAACAACACCGGCCGCTGGGAGCAGGAGGGCGGCAGCCCGACGGCCATCGGCGTGGAAGACCCGAATGTCCACGAGCACGTGCCGAAAGATGTAAGGAACGCCCTGCGCCATGGCAGCGTGGTCATCGCCGCGATTACTTCGTGCACCAATACTTCCAATCCCTCGGTCCTCATCGGCGCCGGTCTGCTGGCTAAGAAGGCAGTAGAAAAAGGTCTTTCGGTTCCGCCCTGGGTGAAGACTTCATTGGCTCCCGGCTCGAAGGTTGTCCGCGATTATCTCGAGAAGGCCCAACTGATGCCCTATCTCGAGAAGCTGAAATTCCATCTCGTCGGCTACGGCTGCACTACCTGCATTGGCAACTCCGGCCCCCTGCCCACCGAGGTTTCCCAGGCGGTAGATGAAAAAGACCTGGTGGTGGCCTCGGTGCTTTCTGGCAATCGCAACTTCGAGGGGCGCATCAACTCGGAAGTTCGCGCCAACTACCTGATGTCGCCGCCGCTGGTGGTGGCCTTTGCGCTTGCCGGCCGCATTGACGTTGATCTGCACAAAGACCCGCTGGGCAAAGGCAAAGACGGCAAGCCGGTGCATCTGGCCGATATCTGGCCCTCGCAGCAGGAGGTGGATGCGGTCATCAAGCAGAGCATTTCGTCAGAAATGTTCCGCCGCAGTTACGGCGACGTCTATCACGGCGATGACCGCTGGCGCGGCCTGCCCGTTCCCAAGGGCGAAACCTACGCCTGGGACGGCGCTTCCACTTACATCCGTTGCGCGCCCTATTTTGACGGAATGCCGCTGAAACCCGTGCCGGTGGCCGACATCAGGAATGCCCGCGTTCTGGCCGTGCTCGGCGACAGCGTCACCACCGACCACATTTCGCCCGCCGGCTCCATCAAGAAAGACAGCCCGGCCGGAAAATACTTGCAGGAACGCGGTGTCAAACCGGCCGACTTCAACTCTTACGGCTCGCGCCGGGGCAATCACGAAGTCATGGTGCGGGGCACTTTTGCCAATGTTCGCCTGCGCAACAAAATGGTGCCTAACCTCGAAGGCGGATTCACCAAACACCTGCCCGATGGCGCCGAAATGAGCATTTTCGACGCCTCAGAAAAATATCTCGCCGAGGGCGTGCCGCTGGTGATTCTCGCCGGGAAAGAATACGGCTCCGGCTCCTCGCGCGACTGGGCCGCCAAAGGACCGCTGCTTCTGGGTGTGCGCGCCGTGATCGCCGAAAGCTACGAGCGCATTCACCGCTCGAATCTGGTGGGAATGGGCATTCTCCCGCTACAGTTCGTCGCGGGAGAGAGCGCCGGCTCGCTCAAGCTGAGCGGCGAGGAAGTCTTCGAGATCGCCGGCATCCGCGATTTGGTCGAGCATTTTTCTTCGGGCCGGCAGGTGAAGGTTCGCGCCACGGCCAACGGCAAGACGACGGATTTCAACGCGCTCGTCCGGATTGACACTCCGCAGGAGGCCCAGTACTACGCCAACGGCGGCATTCTGCAATACGTGCTGCGGCAGTTGCTGGCAGGGAAACCAAGCTCGCAGAAGGTGGGAGTGTAAGTCTGTGTGGGCGGGCGCACACGGCCGCCCAGCGACGGATTGTTTTGACAGGCCTCGCCCCCCTTTCCTACACTAAACCCATGGAAGTCAACCTTCGTCCCGAAACCCAGTCCCGCCTGAAGGAGCTCTCCGCCCAGACGGGACGCGCCCCCGACGATTTGGTCGAGGACGCCATGGCCTCATACCTGCAAGAACTCTCTCAGACGCGCGAGATGCTGGATGGCCGCTACGATGATCTTAAAAGCGGCCGTGTAAAGCCTATTGAGGGCGAAGAGGCTTTTGCTGAAATACGCCGCCGGAGCGAACAGCGTCGTTCCCGTTCATGAGTGTCGGGCCTTGAACGGGCACACTCCGAACATCCGTCCATGCTAATCTTGCTCCGCTTCCTCAGTGTCAACACGGAGGGCGGACAGAACGTCCGCCCTCCGAGTGGGGCCTGCCCCGGGAGCTAAGAGCGCGGATAGGTTGTCAAAGAACTTCGCGGCGCGGCCTGGGCCGTGCCCTTCCCGGTGGTTCCTGCTTTCAATCGGATAACAGCAGGTCCCTCCACTTCGCACGGCAATCGGCGATGCCGATTGTCGGGCTTCGGTCGGGATGACAGGGTTGCTCCACTCCACTGCAGATTCCTCGCCCAAAAAACGGGCTCGGAATGACAAGGTGGTTTGACCTTGGGAAACACTCTGGCGGGCGAGGGCGCCCATCCGGTCAACCAGGTGGGCGGGTCGGAGACCCGCCCCCACACAAGCAGTGCCACCGGGGCGGCTTTGCTCGCACACAGGTATTTAAACTCTGGCGGGCGAGGGCGCCCGCCCCACACACCCGGACGGGTCGAAGACCCGTCCCCACACGGGCGGTGCTTCTACACAACGCCGCTAGCCCGGCGGGAAGCGGAGCGCTAATGCGCGCTTGCTCTTCGCCAGCAGGTGCCAGGCTTCTTTGTAGGCTTCGAACTGGTAGCGGTCCTTCTTCAGCATAGCCATGGGAAACAGCATGACAGCCTGCTTGCGCGGCGGGCCGAGCAGCAGAGTTGCGGGAATGAGATACCAGGCATCCACCGGAATGACGTAGGCGGCGAAAACGTCAATCTGGTCGAGAGTGTAGTCCTGCTTCTTGTTGTAATTGGGCTTGAACTGGCAGAGATAGCCTGTGCCGGTGCGGCAGGTGGTGGATTTGACCTGCACGCGCAGAAAATTGCGGCCGTGCTCGACGCCAACGTCGTAGGGCGCGCTGTCTCCCAGGGGCTTTGAGACTTTGAAACCCAACTCCATGGCCTTGGCCATGAAGCGCACCTCCACCCACTCGCCCCGTTCCTTGAAGCTGTTGAAAGGCCTGCCGTGATTCATCGCTAGGGTCACCAATTCCCGTTTTGGGACAAAAAAGGCGCGGCTTTCGGCCGCGCCTCTGTCCGTCTAAGTTTGTGGCTTATATTCTTATTCTAGCAATTCAGCGGGGGTAAATGGGACATTTACGCCGGCGATATATTTCCAGTGGAGTTAGTAAGTTAGGCGGAATCGTGTAATTCTTGCCTATTGACACAAGAAAGCTTGGGCCGCCGACGGCGGCCCTCCACCCAGACGCGCACTAGAAACTGCCCTGGCTTCTGGCCAGCGCTTACTTCTGCGTGAGCACCAGCTGCCCGTTCTCGATCTTGATGCCGCCGACGTTATCCGGCAGCTTCATTCGGTCGTGCTGTTCGGCCAGCCGTTGCTGCAATGCGGGATTCACCAGCGAGACCGGAATGCTGAGGTCGCCCACTTTGAATTCAGTTGGGTCAAAAGTCGCATAGCCGTCTTTTGAGCCCATGTGCCCGGAAACCGTGATCCACACATTCTTCCCCGCCAGGTTCACCAGAAATTGGCCGTGCACCTGGTCGCCATCGAAGCTGACCTGCTGATCGAGAATATTGGGCATGGAGCCGACGTCAGTGCCGGGCGAGAGCTGGTTTGCGGCGGCAGGAATCGCGCCGGCCGCTTGTGCCAGAGCCGCGGTCACTTCGTTGGAAGTGAGACGGACCTGCGAGGGTGTAGCGCCCGCGGATGAGGCAGGAGCTGCTGTGCCGCCCACCGGCTGCAAGTCAGGCTGGCTTTCTGGCGCGGCAGAAGATGGCTCAGACGAACTTTGAGTTCCTGAATCCAGTTGCGCCAGCTTCTGCTGGAATGAGTCGGCGTTGGCGGCGAGCTGCGCCGGGGTTTGCGGCGCGGCCACCGGCACCGGCCGCTTGAGCACCAGGACCAATGCGGCGACCGACGTGATCAGCGTGGCTACGCTAATGATGCGGTCCAGCTTCCAATGCTTCATGGCGGCGATGGCAGCGCGCAGATAGTCCACCGGACTATGGTAGCCGGGTTGAAGGCGGTGGCTTATGTGACTGAAGTGACTGGCCGGACGGTTACTGGAGCCGGCGATGTACGTGAGTGGGGCTTACTGGGCATCTAGGCGATCTGCGAGCCGAAGGGAAGATTTGTCATGCTGAGCGCAGCGGGAGCTTTGCGAAGCGAGGCTCCCGCGGAGTCGAAGCATCCCTGCCAAATCATGCATGATGGGAGTAGGGATTCCTCGCTTTGCCCGGAATGACAATTCCGGCGAATATGCTCTAGCTTCCCAGCTTTTTGGCCAGCAGTTCGTTCACCAACTGGGGATTGGCCTGGCCCTTGGAGGCGCGCATCACCTGGCCCACGAAAAAACCGGCAACGGTCTTCTTGCCCGCGCGATATTGCTCCACCTGCTTGGGATTGGCCGCGATCACTTCGTCAATGAGCCTGTCCAGCACGCCCGCGTCGCTCGACTGCTGCGGACGGCCTTCTTCCTCGTAAACCTGCGGAAAGTCTTGGCCGCGCTCGAAGCTGAGATCGTAGAGATCTTTCAGCATCTTGCCTGAGATCGCGCCCGCCTCTACCAGATCAGCCGACATGGCCACACCCGTCATCGAGATCGGCGACTGCTCGATCTCCAGGCTCTTTGCCTTAAGCCGGCCCATCAGCTCGGTCTGGACAAGGTTCGCAACCCGCTTGGGGTTCTTCGCGGCCCTGGCCGCCGCCTCGAACTGATCGGCCAGGGCCCGGGTGAGCGTGAGCACGTGCGCGTCCTGCTCGGTGATGCTGTAGTCGCTGACCATCCGTTTGCGGCGGGCTTCAGGCAGCTCCGGCAGCGTCTTGCGGATTTCCGCCTGCCATTTTTCATCCACCACGAGCGGCAGAAGATCCGGTTCAGGAAAGTAGCGGTAGTCGTGCGCCTGCTCCTTGGATCTCATGCCATAGGTCTTGCCTTCGTCGGCGTTGTAGAGGCGCGTCTCCTGCGTGATCTTGCCACCGGATTCCACCACTTCCACCTGGCGTTCAATCTCGTAGATGAGCGCCTCGCGGATGAAGCGGAAGGAGTTGACGTTCTTCACTTCCGTCTTGGTGCCGAACTCCTTCTGGCCGCGCGGCCGCACGCTCACGTTGGCATCGCAGCGCAGCGAACCCTCTTCCATGTTGCAGTCGCTCACGCCGGTGTAGAGGATGATTTCTTTCAGTCGCGTGAGGTACTCGTAGGCCTCGTCGGGCGAGGCGATGTCGGGTTCGCTGACGATTTCAATGAGCGGCACGCCGCTGCGGTTCAGGTCAATGGCGGTCTTCTCGGCGGCGTCAGGGAATCCTTCGTGCAGGCTCTTGCCCGCGTCTTCCTCCAGGTGCAGCCGCGTGATGCCAATTTTCTTGGTGGTTCCGTTCGTCTTGATCTCAATGAATCCGAACTCGGCCAGCGGCTTGTCGTACTGCGAAATCTGGTAGCCCTTGGGCAGATCGGGATAGAAGTAATTCTTGCGGGCGAAAATCGAAGTCTCATTGATGCGGCAGTTCAGCGCCATGGCCGCGAGCGTGGCGAACTCGACAGCTTTTTTGTTGAGCACGGGCAGCGCGCCCGGCAGTCCCAGGCAAACCGGGCAGACGTTGGTATTGGGCGGGTCGCCGAAGCGCGTGGAGCAGGAGCAGAAAATCTTGCTCGCGGTCAGCAGCTGGACGTGCACCTCCAGGCCGATGACCGGCTCATACTTGGCGCGCGCACCCACCGAAATATCCGGCGTGGTGGCCATATCCGCGATTATAAAGCCTGCGAAACGGTAAACTGTCGTTCATGCCACAAATCCCGGGCGTCGCAAAAGTGGCCGCCGAGATCGCGGCTTCGCGTTTGGAAAATCCCCAGCCGTTCAACGGCCATTCCATGGTAGGCGAACTGCGCCGCGTGCTCGTGTGCTCGCCGCGCACCGCCGGATGGGACCGCCCGGAGCGCGCCGCGCGCTGGCAAGAACTGGGGTTTCTGCATCCACCGAATTTTGAGGTGGCGCAGTCGCAGCACGAGGCACTGTGCCGCGAACTGGAAAGCGCAGGCGCGGAAATCGTGGAGTTGCCCCCCGCCGACGAGCTCACCCTCGACGCGGTGTACGCTCACGACGCTTCGCTGCCCACCGATTACGGATTGATCCTGCTGCGGCCGGGCAAACCGAACCGCGAGCCGGAGGGCAAGCTGCACGGCACCTTCGGCTCCATGATCGGGATTCGGCGGCTGGCAAAAATTACCGCGCCGGGAACGGCCGAAGCCGGCGACATCGTTTGGCTGGATGCCAAGACCCTGCTCATCGGCCGCGGCTACCGCAGCAACGCCGCCGGGATCGCGCAAATGCGCGATTTGCTCGCGCCGAAAAGCGTAGAAGTAATCTCTGTGCCGTTGCCCTATGGGCCCGGGCCTTCGGCATGCCTGCACCTGATGTCGCTGATCAGTCTGCTCGACGAGCAGACCGCGCTCGTGGATTTGCCCTGGCTGGCAGTG
>Ga0335079_10007765_pt1 | contig 12189 bp, 9 predicted proteins | sample Lox_Sample_33_FD_206719 | JGI IMG/M metagenome (GOLD analysis project Ga0335079, IMG submission 206719) | Soil microbial communities from Loxahatchee National Wildlife Refuge, Florida, United States - Lox_Sample_3.3 | ecosystem: Environmental > Terrestrial > Soil > Wetlands | place: USA: Florida... | reverse complement strand
GGCGGCGTCAAACAAGGTAGCTGGGCGGTGGAGGTTGCCATGAAAAAGATTTTTGAGCTGACGACCGGGTGTCTGGTGGCTTTGGGGATTTGTGCTGCTGCCGACCTTACGGTTTCCGGTGAGACGGGCGCGCAGCAAGCCAGTGCCGTTTCGTCGGCGCAGAGCAACCGCGTGCCGGTGCTTGTTGAGCTTTTCACGTCGGAGGGCTGCTCCAGTTGCCCACCGGCGGATGCGTTACTGACGCAAATCGATCAGCGGCAGCCGTTTGCGGCGGCAAAAGTGATCGCCATCGAAGAGCACGTGGATTACTGGGACCAGCAAGGCTGGAAGGATCCATTTTCGTCGGCGGAGTGGACGTTTCGGCAAAATGAGTACACCGGAACGCTGCATACGGGAAGTTCGTATACGCCGGAGATGGTGGTGGACGGAACGAAAGGATTCACCGGAAACCGCAGCACGGACGCGAAAGCAGCCATCGAGCAAGCGGCGGCGATGAAAAAGGCGAGTGTTTTGATCAGCGAAGTTTCGCCGCCGCAAAACAAAGCAGTGGTTCTGAAAGTCGATGTGGACCAAATGTCCGAGGCAAATCCAAAAGACACCGCGCAAGTGCTGCTGGCCATTACCGAAACCGGCCTGCATTCCTCGGTGAAGGACGGAGAGAACGCGGGGCGCGAGCTGCAGCATTCGCCGGTGCTGAGGGAAATGAAGACGATCGGCACGGCCGGAAAAAATGGCCAGAGTGGCTTTAGCGTTCAGCAGACCGTGAAGTTGGATTCGGAATGGAAGCTGGCCAGTCTGCGCGCGGTCGTATTTGTACAAGAGAAGAAGAGCCGCAAAGTGCTGGGCGCGGCGGAATTGCCCTTAGCGGCGCAAGAGACGCTGCGCTAAGCAGCAGTTCAGCCGCGGCGGCAGTTCATTCCACGGAGCCAGGACAGAATGGAAGAGCAGTCTTCGAACGATACACCTGACGAACAAGAAAGAGCATCGAAATCGGCCCCGGGCGATCCGCTGGAACACTTATTTGTGAAGCAGGGCAGCGTCCGCGCGGGCTGGCGACTGCTGATCTATGCGGTGATTTTTCTGGCACTGTGGATCAGTTTTTCGTATGTCTTGGTGCAAATTTTTCATCCGCGTCGTGGGGTGTTTTCTCCCGGGTTTCAATTGGCCGGAGAATCGGCGAGTTTTTTTTCCGCGTTGGGAGCGGCTTGGGTTATGGCGCTGATCGAAGAGCGCTCGCTGGGTAGCTATGGCCTGCCGGGACGTAGCGCCTTTGGAAAGCTGTTCTGGCAAGGCTGCCTGTTCGGGTTGGTGGAGATCGGCGCGCTGGTAGGCATAATCGCTGCGTTGCACGGATACAGTTTCGGAAGCCTGGCTGAACACGGCGCCGGAATTTTGCGTTGGGGATTATTCTGGGCCGGCTTTTTTGTGGTGGTGGGATTTTTTGAAGAATTTTTCTTTCGCGGATATTCGTTGCACACGCTCGCGGAAGGGGTCGGTTTCTGGCCCGCAGCGGTGATTCTTGCTTTGTGCTTCGGTGCAGTGCACTGGCCGAACGTTGGCGAGAATTGGATCGGAGTAGTCGGGGTAGTGCTGGTGGGCCTGTTCTGGAGTTTCACGCTGAAACGCACGGGCAGCTTGTGGTTTGCGGTCGGTATGCATGCCGCGTTTGATTTTGGGGAGACTTTTCTGTTGTCGGTGCCGGACAGCGGCATGGTTTTCCCGGGTCACCTTTCGAATGCGGCGCTACATGGACCTAGTTGGTTGACCGGAGGAGCGCCGGGGCCGGAGGCCAGCTTCATAGATTTCGCGATTCTGCTTTTGTTCTTTGTGATTTTCGATCGTTGGTATCCTGCGCGGAAAACAACGGGTGCTGCGGTCATGCGCTCTGCCGCTTAGTGCACCAACTGCGAAACGAAGACCAGGCGTACGCCGGCGCTGCCGGCACGTGGCAGCTCTTCGCGGAGCGCTTGCAGCGTTGCCGGGTGGGGATGGCCAATGGTGATGGCCTCGCCCTTTTCCTGGGCTTTGCGAAAAGCCAATTCTAGCTGTTTGCGCACGGCCCCGACTTCCGCAACATCGTCCAGAAATGGAGCATTGCGAAAAGCCGAGCGCACGCCGGCGTGCTGGGCGGTGTCGTAAGCCACGGTGGCGGTGCTGGTGCGACTGTCCACGTAAAACAAGTTCCATTGCAGCAACACAGGCATGAGTTCCTGCATGAGCGCAGGATCGGCAGTGGCCTGCGAGCCTTGATGATTGTTGACGCCGGCGGCGTTCGGGACGGACTGCATCATTTGTTCGAATAGGACAGGAATGTCGTCCGCGGCCATTCCGGGCCGCAGTTCCTGAGCTTCGGAAGCTTCGTTGGCGACGGATTGCATGGGCAGATGGAGCATGACTTCATAACCGCGGCGGTGGGCTTCTTCGGCAATTTCGGTGGAATGAGGGTGGCCCGGGAGAACCGATATCGTCAGCGGATAAGCCAGGGCAAAGATTTCGTCAGCAACAGCACGGTCGCTACCGAGGTCATCGAGGATAATCGCCAAGCGGGCGTGGCCCACTTGCTGGCCAGTCTGCGCCGATATTGTGGATGCGGCTGCAGCGACGGGCGCGATGATGTGAACAGATTGCGTCAGGATGCCGGAACGCCGGTAGTTCAGGACGAGCATGGCGCCGGAAGAAGTCTCGGAGTCGCGCGACAGGTTGTGAGTGGTGCCAATGTGGTCGAGAGCTTGAATCAGGTGGGTTACAGTCTCTTGGCGAGATGGTTCGGACGATGCCGAGCCGAGTGTCACGACAATCTGATCTATGCGCCCGGCGTCGACTCCGTCAAACCGCAGGCGCGAGCTGACGCCGACATGCTTTCCAGAGACACTGGCCGTACGCACCATCTCTCGGGTAATGGCGTGCACCTGGGAAGGCGAAGGACGGGTCTGCTTTTCCTTCTTGCAGCCCGAAATCAGAAAAACTAGAACGCTGAGAATTCCGAGAAAAAGAGGAAAGGCACAGGAACGTTTACAAATGCATTCCGAATCTTCGGCCAAGCCAACATTGCTTTTGTCACGCTGACGCACGGAGCGTCAGGCGGCCTTCTTTTGTGGAGCCTTCAGCATCTCTACGGCTTTGCGGAAAATGGGATCTTCCGGCGAGAGCGGCCGCGGTGCAGCGGGTTCCTTCTGTGCGTCTGCGGAACTGCTGTCGTCGTCACCGGTGTCGCCATCTTCATCTGCTGCAGCGCGCACGACCTCGGACGGCTGAACACCTTCTTCAAGAATCGAGTGGCCATCCGCGTTGTAGTAATTGCCGACCGTCAGGAAGAGCGCCGAGCCGTCATCGAGAGTAATCAGCTTTTGTTCAGAGGCCAAGCCGAAGGTGCGCTCGCCGACAACGTCGCCGCGATGGTTGGCGACGATTGCAGAGGCCAGAACTTCCGCTGCTCCCGAGGTGGTCGGATCGATGAGGATCGAGACAGGCTCTTTCCAGGCGACTTTGGTTGGATCGGCGGAGAAAACTTGAGTGGTAATCGTCTGACCTTTCAGGGTGGTCAGCGTACCATTGGCAATGAAGAGCTTGGCGACAGAAATTGCTTCGGAAACCGGACCGCGGCCGCAATCGCGCAGATCCAGCATGACTTTGTGTACGCCCTGCTTCTGCGCATCCGCCAGCCGGTTGCGAACTTCGTCGGCGCGTCCGGCGTCGAGAGACGGCAGACGCAGAACGAGGATATCGGGATCAACTTTTTCGCTGATGATTTTGGCGGTGGGCAGTTTTTCGCGAATCAAATCGACCTGGTCCGGATCGGCTTTGCCGCGCCGAATGACGCCGACTTTTACGGCGGTTCCTGGCTGGCCATGCAAGAAGTTCATGGCCTGACCGACGGACATATCGCGGGTAGTGAAGCCCGCTACGGATTCAAAAATATCACCGCTGTGAATGCCGGCTTTTTCGCCCGGGCTATCGGGCAGAACCGAAACCACAATGATGTAACCGAAACGCTTGCTGAGGGTCAGGCCGGCGTCGCCAGCGACGTTCGCAGCGGCCTTTTGCTTGTATTCGGTGTATTCGCGCGGGGTGAGATAGCTGGATTGCGGATCGAGCGACTCGAGCAAGCCATGCAATGAGCCGGTGGTGACGAGGTGCAGGTTCGGCTCGTCGACGTAATCCTGCTGGATTTTCTGCAGGACTTCGCTGTATACCGTCAGCGATTTGTAGGCCTTGTCGTCCGGGGTGCGGCCGAGGACATGTCCGAGTCCGGCGTAACAAAAGATCACCACCGAGACGATGAAAACGCCGATGCGAGCCGTTCGATTCATGCAAACACCTTTTCCCTTCTCAAAAACACAGGCGTGAAAAGCGGAATTGTCATTATACCACCGCCAAAGAGTGGGACGCGCAGAGAAAGGGAAAGGAAGCCCGGCGAACCAGAGTCCACCGGCTGACAGGCCATCGGAGGAGGAGTTTGAGTGGCTGTTGCGGATCGGAAGGAGCAAATAGTGGCAGAAAGACACGGTCAATCTGCGAGAATGTTGCGCAATCGACACACCGCAGCGTAATCCTAACGAAGGTGTTCCTATAAGTTACTGAAAAATATGGACAAAGGGGTTAAATTCCGCCTTACAGCGTGCTATTCTGTGAAGAACGAATAATGCTCCAATCCACGATAGCGAAAGAGACTTCGGCCAAAGGTGTTGGCCTGCACACGGGTGTTTTTGGCCATTTGCGGCTGCTGCCAGCGCCGCCAGACGCAGGCATTGTGTTTCGACGCACGGACTTGGGAAATTTCCCGATCGAAGCGCAGGGGCAGAATGTCGCGCGGGTCAGCTACGCGACCAGCTTGATGAAGCAGGGCGTGTGGCTTTCAACGACCGAGCATCTGCTGGCCGCGATTTATTCCTGCGGAATCGACAACATTTATATCGACATCGATTCGGTCGAGATACCGATTCTCGACGGCTCGGCCGAGCCGTTTATGCAAATGCTGGACGAAGCAGGCGTCCGCAAGCTGCGCCGTAAACGGAAATACTTGAAAGTTCTGAAGCCACTGGAAGTGGAAGAAGGCGACCGTCGCATTGGCATCTATCCCGCGAATGAGTTCCGAGTGAGTTGCTATGTCGATTTCGGGCATCCTCTGGTAGCCCAGCAGCAAGTAGAGATGGTGGTGGGGCGGGAAAGCTTTCGGCACTTGCTGGCGCGCGCGCGCACGTTCTGTTTCGAGCGAGACATCGAGCCGTTGCGTTCCATGGGTCTGATTCGCGGCGGGTCCTTGGAGAATGCCATCGTTTTGACAAAAGATGGCGTTATGAACGGCGCGTTGCGATACAGCGATGAATTTGGCCGCCACAAGGCACTGGACTTAATTGGCGATCTGGCTCTCGTGGGGTTGCCGTTGCTGGCGCGCGTTGAAGCACACAAAGCGGGGCATTCCCTGCATACGCAACTGGTTAGCCAACTTCTTGCCGATCCTTCGCTGTGGACGATCACCACGGCCGAAGCCGCTGCCGAACCTGAGGTCCGACTGGCCACCTTCACGCCAGCGACTGCTACCGATTAGGTCTTCGCATCAGCATCAAAACACCCACATTGCGAAATGGAGAGGGCTCCCGCAGAATGGGCTCTGCTTATGCCAAACCATGATCTTGCCGTCGTGATTCTTGCTGCAGGAAAAGGAACGCGGCTGAAGTCCAGTCTGGCGAAAGTGCTGCATCGAGCTGGCGGCCGGGCGCTGATCGAGCATGTGGTGCGAGCTTGCGGACCGCTCAAGGCGAAGAAAACGGTCGTGGTGGTCGGGCATCAGGCGGAGCAAGTAACGGCGGTGGTTGAGCCGCTGGGCGCCGAAACCGTCCTGCAAGCGCCGCAACACGGAACCGGGCACGCCATGCAAGCAGCGCGCCGGGCGCTCGGCCGAGCGAAATTTGCGGTTGTTTTGCCGGGCGACGCGCCATTGGTGCGCACAGAGACACTGCAGGCCTTGGTGGCAGCGCATCGCAACGGGAATGCCGCCGTGACCATCTTGACGGCCGTCGTTGCCGATCCTACGGGCTATGGTCGGATTCTCCGCAAATCCGAGACCAGTGTGGCCGCGGTGATCGAGGAGTCTCAGCTCACCGACGAACAGCGGGACCTGAACGAAATCAATTCCGCGATCTACTGCATCACGCTGGACAAGCTATGGCCGGCGCTGGCGCGAGTTAAACCGAACAACAAGCATCGCGAGCTGTATCTGACGGACACGGTTGCGACGCTCACCACCGGCAACGAGATCGTCCTGGCACAAATCGCGCCGGATGCGCGCGAGATTCTGGGCTGCAACACGCGAGCGGACCTGGCGGAGGTCGATCGAGTTTTTCGTGAACGGAAATGTGCCGCGCTGATGGACAGCGGCGTCACCATTCAATTGCCGGAGACCGTGCTGATTGATCCGGAAGTGACGGCCGGCGAAGATACGGTGATCGAGCCGGGCGTGCAACTGCTGGGGCCGACCAAGATCGGAGCGCGTTGCACGATTCGCACGGGCAGCGTGCTGAACAACGCATTGCTGGGCAACGACGTGACAGTCGAGCCGCATTGTGTGGTGGCGCAGAGCCGTTTGGACGATGGAGTGATCATCGGGCCGTTTGCGCGCTTGCGTCCGGACAATCACCTGAAAGCAGGTTCGCGCATCGGGAATTTCGTGGAGTTGAAAAAGAGCACGCTCGGCGAAGGCACGAAGGCTATGCATCTGACGTACCTCGGCGATGCGAAGGTGGGCAGCAAGGCGAATATCGGCGCCGGCACGATTACATGCAACTACGACGGCTTTCACAAGTTTCCTACCACGATCGGCAATAAGGTATTCATCGGCAGCGATACGGCGTTGGTGGCGCCAGTTCGAGTAGGCGACGGCGCGTACGTAGCTGCGGGCTCGGTGATCACGGATAACGTGCCTGCGGACGGGCTGGCCATTGCGCGCGGGCGCCAAGCCAACAAACCGGGTTGGGCCGCCAAGAAGCGCCGCGAACTGGCGGCTGAGGAGCGGACCAAAAACAAGCATCGCGCGCGCAAATCTGGGAAACACAAAAAGCGTGGCTGAACCGTGCCGAGACTTTGGCGTAGGGGAGTTCGGGCACCAATTCGCTACTCCGTTGATCGCTGGGAATTTTCTGCATGCCTCTCTTTGAGCTGATTGGTCTACTTCGCGGATACCGCGAGCGGAGACGGCGGGAAAACCTTAGCCAAAAGGAACTGCTTAAGCGTGAATTGCAACTCATCGGGCTCGCGGTGCTGGTGATTGCTGTTTTCGTAGGAGTCGTTCTTGTGATCGCCTTGAGTCAGAAATGATCCATGTCCGCCACTTGTCACGGTGTGAGCGTGCTAAATCCCTGGCAACTATTCGGTGTGGTAAAATAAGATCTCCCCGAATGCGCAACGGAGCCAACACACAATGAAATTCGGAGTCGTAGTCTTCCCCGGCTCGAATTGCGATCATGACGCGTTTTATGCCATCGGCAACGTGCTGCATAAGCCGGTGGAGTTCATCTGGCATCAGTCGCAAAACCTGGCGAGCTGCGACGCGATCATTTTGCCGGGTGGCTTTGCGTACGGCGATTATTTGCGTACCGGCGCGATTGCGCGCTTTTCTCCGGTGATGAAGTCGATTGAAAAGTTCGCGAAGAGCGGCGGCATGGTTCTGGGCATCTGCAATGGATTCCAGATCCTGCTGGAAGCTGGACTCCTGCCGGGCGCGATGATGCGCAACAGCGGTTTGCGATTTATTTGCCGGCCGGTGCACATTCGTATTGAGCAAACAGACACGCCTTTCACCAATGCAGCCGCGCAGGGCCAAATCCTCACGGCTCCGATTGCGCATTCGGATGGAAACTATCGCTGCGATGAAAGCACGCTCGCGGATTTGGAGAAAAATCGGCAAGTCGTGTTCCGCTATACGACCGCGGATGGCTCCGATGATGCCGCGGGGAATCCGAACGGCTCGCTGCACAACATCGCCGGCATCTGCAATCGCGAGCGCAACGTGGCAGGACTGATGCCGCATCCGGAGCGCGCCGTGGAAAACGCGCTCGGTTCGAACGACGGCCTGGTGATCTTTAAATCCATGGTCGAAGCTCTCGCGGGCGTGGCCAAAGCGACGGCATGAACGGCGCGCCTGAAGAAACCCCAGAACTGAACTACGAAGAATTTGTGCGCGCGCGAAAGTCGTATTGGCAACCGGGCGTCCGAACGGTTGGCAACGGTGGCACGGCTCCGATGGCGGAAGGCACGTCATTGGTGCGCGACGGTAGTGACTTCATGCTGTACTCTGCTGGGCCGCGGGGCATATTCGCGGTGTTTGAGGATTTTGGGCAAAGCGGCTGGTTTTATTTGTACGACGCGAGCCAACAGAAGATCTTCAAGAGCGCGTACATCTACAATCGAGCCAATGTTACAACCGAGGAAGACATTATCGACATCGGCTGGGCCGCGGATGATTCGGCCTGCGGCTTAGCGTTGTGGGGTGAGTTTCGCGCCTTTCTGGGAATCAGCAAGGACATCCATATCGAGAAGCCGTTGACCAACGCAGACGAGATGGGCATTCCTCCGGGCAAATGGCCCGCCGGCTTCGAACTGTATCTGGAAAAGAAAATCGAGTGAGGTAGGGGAAGCAGCAGCATGGCCACCAGCGCAAGCGCGGAAATCAAAGTGACTCCCGAAATTGCCGCCGAGCACGGCGTGACGGGCGAGGAGTACGCCCGCATCCAGAAAATTCTGGGACGCGACCCCAACATTACGGAACTGGGCATCTTCAGCGTGATGTGGAGTGAGCACTGCTCGTACAAATCGAGCAAAGTGCATTTGAAGCGCTTGCCGACGCGCGGGAAATTAGTCGTGCAAGGGCCGGGGGAAAACGCTGGTGTTGTGGATATTGGTGACGGCTTGGTGGCGGCGTTCAAGATCGAGTCGCACAACCATCCGAGTTACGTTGAGCCGTTTCAAGGCGCGACAACGGGCGTTGGTGGAATTTTGCGAGATATTTTTACGATGGGGGCGCGACCGATCGCGGTGTTGGATTCGCTGCGGTTTGGAGAACTTTCTGAAGGTCCCGGCACAAGCGCGGAGGATGCCGCGAAAAATCGGCGCATTCTTGACGGCGTGATTCGGGGAATCGCGAACTACGGAAATTGTTTTGGGGTTCCCACTGTCGGCGGCGAAGTCGGCTTTGAGCCATGCTATTCGCAGAACCCACTCGTGAATGCGTTAGCGCTGGGTATTGCTCGGAAAGAAGAAATTTTTCTCGCTAAGGCGAAGGGCATTGGCAATCCCGTGATTTATGTTGGCGCGAAGACGGGGCGCGACGGAATCCACGGGGCGTCGCTGCTGGCGTCGGCGGAGTTCACCGAGGAATCGAAGCAGAAGCGGCCGAACGTGCAGGTGGGCGATCCGTTCATGGAAAAGTTGTTGCTCGAGGCTTGCCTCGAGGCGATGCAGACCGGCGCGGTCGTCGCAATTCAGGACATGGGCGCGGCCGGGTTGACCTGTTCGACGATGGAGATGGCGTCGCGCGGCGGAACGGGAATTGAAATTGACCTCGCGAAGGTTCCGCAGCGCGAGACGGGCATGACACCGTACGAGATCATGCTCAGCGAATCACAGGAACGGATGTTGTTGGTGGCCGAGAAGGGCCGCGAGCGCGAAGTGCTCGATGTTTTCAAGAAGTGGGGACTCGATGCAGTCGTCGTTGGCAAAGTCACCGAAGGCGGCATCGCCAAGGTTTTGAATCACGGACAGATTGCAGCGGAGATTCCCGCGCATCCTTTGGCCGAAGAGGGTCCGGTCTATCGCCGGCCTATTGCACAGCCGCCGGTGCGCCGGGAGACGGCTGCGGATTGGTTCCAGTTTGCGCCGGAAGGTACGAATCTCACCGCAAATTTTACGAAGCTGCTGGCCTCGCCGGCGATTGCTTCGAAACGCTGGATTACTGAGCAATATGACACTTCCGTGCGAACCAACACGCTGGCCGGTCCGGGCACGAGTGATGCGGCGGTGGTACGCATCAAGGACCCGCACACCAACGAAGTGAAGAGGGCACTGGCGCTAGCAACGGACGGCAATGGCCGCTGGTGCCAGCTGAATCCACGGGTAGGCGCGATGCACGCGGTTGCAGAAGCAGCGCGAAACGTGGCCGCTTCCGGCGCGCGGCCCATTGCCGCGACGAACTGTCTGAATTTTGGGAGCCCGGAAAAGCCGGAAGTGATGTGGCAATTCAGCGAAGCGATTGACGGCCTGACTATGGCGTGCACGGAGCTCGGCACACCCATTACCGGCGGCAATGTCAGCTTCTACAATGAGACGTTGGGACGTTCGATCTACCCAACGCCGATTATTGGCGTTTTGGGAGTTCTCGATGATCCATCGAAGGTGTTGAAGATCGCGTTCCGCAACGTCGGAGATGTGATTGTGCTGCTCGACGGCTCGAATGCTCGGGGAGTTGCAGCGCCGGCACTGGCTCAGGAATTCTCGTCGTCGGAGTACTCCAAGAGTGTGGGCGGAGTCGTATCCGGCGAGCCGCCAGCGATTGACCTTGCGGCAGAAAAGCATTTGGTTGAGTGTTTGGTGGCGCTGGCGGCAGAGAGCACTGTCCAGTCCGCACACGACCTATCCGACGGCGGATTGGCGGTCGCGGTCGCCGAGTCTTGTTTCGCGTCCGAATCCTTGCCTGGAACGGCGCAGCATGCTGCTCCCCTACTCGGCGCGAATATAGATCTAGAAAGTGCTGCGATGCCCGCGGAGCATGCCCTCTTCGGCGAACGTGGCGCCCGCGCCATCGTCTCGGTCCCGGCAGAAAATCTTTCGTCCGTTCTCGCAACTGCGCGACAATATGGAGTGGCGGCGCGCGAAATTGGCAAAGTGCACCTTGCCCCCGCGCTCCGCATCGAATATAAGGGGCTCGCAGTGGTTGATTCCCCCCTCGACGCACTGCGCGATGTTTGGGGCAATTCTCTGGAACGAACGTTAGCTTCGCGATGACGCAAACGCCAAAGCACAAGCTTGCTTTTGCCGACGATCACTTCCACGACGAATGTGGAGTGTTTGGCGTGTTTGGGCATCCCGAGGCGTCGAAGCTAACCTATCTGGGACTCTATGCTCTGCAGCATCGCGGACAGGAGTCGGCTGGCATTGTTTCGAGCGACGGCGCGGAATTGCACGTCCATCGCTCTATGGGCGAAGTGGAAGAGATCTTTGCGCCCAGCGTGCTCGCCCAACTTCCCGGAAATCTCGCGATCGGCCACACGCGTTACTCGACGGCAGGCGACAAAGCGTTGCTGAACGCTCAGCCGATCATGATTGACTGCAACAAAGGCAAGCTCGCGCTGGGGCACAACGGCAACCTGACCAACGCCAGCGAACATCGTCGCCGCCTCGAGCACCGCGGCTCGATTTTTCAGACCAATAGCGACACGGAAGTGATCGTTCATCTGGTGGCGCGGTCGCAGGCTCGGAATCTTTCCGGAGCATTGGGCGATGCTCTGAATCAAGTAGAAGGTGCTTATTCGCTGTTGGTGCTCACCCAAGATGAACTCTACGCGGTCCGCGATCCGCGCGGTTTTCGTCCTCTAGTGCTGGGCCGCCTTGGCGAAACCTGGCTAGTGGCTTCGGAGACCTGCGCCTTCGACCTGCTCAATGCGCAGTACATTCGCGAAATCGAGCCGGGCGAGATGGTGCGCATCTCGAAGGCCGGTATCGAGTCGATTCACTTTGCGCCGGAAAAGCCGGTGCAGCAATGCATCTTCGAACACGTCTATTTCTCCCGCCCGGATAGCATCATTTTTGGCCGCAGCGTGAGCGAAAGCCGCGAGTCGCTGGGCCGGGCGCTCGCCAAAGAGCATCCAGTCGACGCCGATATCGTGGTGCCCGTTCCAGACTCGGGCGTGCCAGCGGCAGTCGGCTACGCGCTCGAATCGAAGATTCCATTTCGCATGGGGCTCATTCGCAACCATTACATTGGCCGCACCTTCATCGAACCTTCGCAAGCCATCCGCAATTTTGGCGTGAAGTTGAAACTAAACCCGGTGCGCGGCTTAATCGAAGGCCAACGCGTGATTTTGGTGGACGACTCGATTGTCCGCGGCACCACCAGCCGAAAAATCGTGCGCATGGTGCGGGACGCCGGCGCGAAGGAAGTGCACGTCCGCATCAGCTGCCCGCCGACGATTTCTCCGT
>Ga0335079_10007764_pt1 | contig 12191 bp, 13 predicted proteins | sample Lox_Sample_33_FD_206719 | JGI IMG/M metagenome (GOLD analysis project Ga0335079, IMG submission 206719) | Soil microbial communities from Loxahatchee National Wildlife Refuge, Florida, United States - Lox_Sample_3.3 | ecosystem: Environmental > Terrestrial > Soil > Wetlands | place: USA... | reverse complement strand
GTCGCCGCCAATCACAATCATCGCGTCAATACCCAATCGCCGAGCGTTATCCATGCACAACGCAGAATAGTCATGCACCACTTCCACCCCATTTTCCATCGATTTGTACGCGAACGGATTCCCGCGATTCGTGGTGCCAAGAATCGTCCCTCCCCGCGGCAGAATTCCGCTGACGCTCTCTTCGTTCATCTCCTTCGCGCCTTCCGGCCAGATCAGTCCGTCAAACCCATTCAAGATTCCCACCACGCGCATTCGGTGCTCATTGATCGCTGAACGCACGATCGCCCGAATCACAGGATTCAATCCCGGCGCGTCCCCGCCCCCATTCACGATGCCAATCGTCCGTATCGGTTTCATAGACCCTCGCAATCCACACTCCCCTGAAGTTTATCCAATCGGTGTCTTAGCCGAAGTGATACAGAGCACGTAGCTTCTTCTGGATTCCATTTCGGCACACCGGTATCTTCTTTCTCGGGGGACTCTCCCATGAAATTCCTGCGCTCTTTTCAACCGCTTTCTCTGCTGGTTTTACGCCTGGCCTTGGCGCTGATCTTCATCTACCACGGCTACCCCAAACTGGTACACCCCACCGACCAGATGCGCGAGTTCTTCACTTCCCACGGTTTTCCAGCCTATTTTGTGGGCTTGGGCGGAATTATTGAATCTTTCGGCGCATTGCTGCTCGCCATTGGCCTGTTTACCCGCCCGGCAGCTCTCGTCCTCGTCGGGGAAATGGCCGTGGCCATCGCAAAGGTTCACAGTGTGCACGGGCTTATATCGGTGAGGGACTACGAATTTCCGCTGGCAGTCGCGGCGGGCTGTTTCGCCCTCGCCACCATCGGTGCAGGATTCATCTCTGCCGACCACCTGGTCTTCGGCGAAGACGCCAAAAAGCGTCGCGCCGCGAGAAGCAGTAAGGACTGACCGCGTTCTCAAACGTGGGTGGTTGTCGGCACACTGACTGCAGGCGCGTTTGCGGGCGCCAGTGGCAACACGATCCACAGCACCACGTATACCAGGAATCCCGTGCCCGCAAAAAAGATCGCCAGCAACCACACCACGCGCACGATCGTCGGATCGAGATCAAAATAATCCGCCAACCCTGCGCACACGCCGCCAATCTTCTTGTCCCGGCTCGAGCGCATCAATTTCTTCGACGCCACATACGCTGGTGGCGGCGTGGCCGGCGGTGCTCCGGCAGCGTCTCCTGCCAGTTTCGCTCCGCAGTTGTAACAAAACTTCGATCCATCGGCGATATCTTTCTGGCAATTTGGACAAATCATGGTCGCCCCCCGAACATACTTTCACCTGCGATTCTAAACTTAGTTACGAGAGAATCGCACCAAAAGTTTCCGCCACCCCATCGGCACCATGCAGGGACCGCCTTCTGAGGCGTTCCGCTCGGCAGGACACTCGCAAATGACAAGCCACTATGACCAAGCCCGTCATTCCGAGCGTAGCGAGGAATCTCTCGTCCTCTGGGGCGCCACATACATCGACACCCATAGCTACCAGCAATTCTTCCATCGCAATTTGTTCTAGGAAATTCCCACCTAATACTCGAGCAACTGCCGCACCGCGGCCGTAATATCATCCGTCTGCGGCAAGATCTCATCTTCCAGTTTCGGCTGGTACGCACAGAACGTGTCCAGTGCCGCCACGCGCCTCACCGGCGCATCCAGCTCGTCAAACAACTGTTCGCCAATCCTCGCCGCAATCTCCGCGCCATAGCCCCAGCTCAACATGTCCTCATACGCCACGATCACGCGGTGGTTCTTCCGCACCGTCGCCGCAATCGCTTCCCAGTCATAGGGCGAGAGTGACCGCAAATCCACGATCTCCACCGAAATCCCTTCGCGCTCCAACGCCGCCGCTGCCACTTCCGCCCGGTGCACCACCGCCCCATACGTAATGATGCTCGCCTGACTGCCTTCCTTCACCACTTTCGCTTTCCCGAGCGGGATCGTGAAGTCAGGCCCGGGATACTCGGAACGGTTATACGGCTGTCTGTACAGATGCTTGTGTTCCAGGAACATCACCGGATCGTCGCAGCGAATCGCCGTGCGCAGCAATCCCGCCACGTCCAGCGCCGTTGATGGCATAACCACCCGCAATCCCGGGCAATGCGTAAAAATCGATTCGCCGCTCTGGCTGTGATACACCGCTCCGCCCGTCAGGTACCCGCCAATCGCCACGCGTAGCACCGCCGGCGCCTTGAACGTCCCATTCGAACGCCACCGCAGCACGCACAGCTCATCGCGAATCTGCATCATCGCCGGCCAGATGTAGTCGAAGAACTGAATCTCCGCCACAGGCTTCAACCCGCGCGCGGCCATCCCGATCGCGCGCCCTACAATGCTCGCTTCTGCCAGCGGCGTATTGAACACGCGGTCCGCGCCATATTTTCTCTGTAACCCCGCGGTCGCCTTGAACACGCCGCCTTTGCCCTTCACTTCCCGCAGCGTCTCCTCGCGGCTCGCATCCGCCACATCTTCGCCAAAAACGGTAACTCGCTCGTCGCGCGACATCTCATCCATTAGCGTCGCCGCCACCATCTCCACCATGGTCTTCGGCGCTCCGTTCGGGCGTGGCTCCGCCGCGAACGCCGCCGATGTGGGATCCACGTCCGGCGAATACACATTCATCATGATCGACGGCACTTCTGGTGGCTCTGCCGCCAGCGCCTGGTCCGCCGCTTCTCTCACTTCGCGGTCGACCTCGCCCTCAAGTGCCTCAATCTCCTTCTGGTCCATCAATCCTTCGCGCACCAGGAACAGGGAAAACTTCGACAGGGGATCACGCCGCGCTTCCGCTTCCCGCTCTTCCGGCGTCTTGTACAGCTTCTCGTCATCCGATAGTGAGTGCGAATACGGCCGCGTCACCTTCGCATGCACCAACGACGGCCCGCGCCGCTCGCGCACATACTGAATCGCTTCCTTGCAAACCGCGTAGCTCTCCAGCGGATCGGTCCCGTCACAATCCGCAATGTGCAGTCCCGGGAAGCCCTTCACCAGCCGCGCAATGCTCCCGCCTGCGGTCTGCACTTCCACCGGCACGGAAATAGCGTAGCCGTTGTCCTCGATCAGGTAGAACATCGGCAGTTTTTTCGCGCACGCCACATTCAGCGATTCAAAGAACTCGCCTTCACTCGTGGCGCCGTCGCCCGACGACACGTACACAATCTCGTCCGCCTCATGCGAAACAAACTCGCCCAGCGGCGCCTTACGCGCCTGTGCCAGCGCTTTCGAATGCCGTTCGTAATACAGCGTCGCTTCCGCCGCCCCCACCGCCTGCACGAACTGCGTGCCCGTGCACGACGACCGGTTCACGATATTCCACTTATTGTGTCCCCAGTGCGACGGCATCTGCCGTCCACCGGAACTCGGATCATCTTTTGCGCCGACGGCTTGCAGGAGGGTTTCCAGCGGGGTCACGCCGAGCATGAGGCACAGCGCCCGGTCGCGGTAATAGGGGTAGATCCAGTCTACCCCCGGACGTAAGAGCAAGGCCGTAGCCGCGGTCACCGCTTCGTGCCCTGCACTCGAAATCTGAAAATAGATCTTGTTTTGCCGCTTAAGCTGGATTTCCCGATCGTCCAGCCGCCGCGAAAGGTACATCGTCCGATACAGCCGGATCAGCGTGTCCCGGTCGAGCCCCTGGTATTTCTGCCCTTCCGCTTTCGCCACTTTCACGCGCGTCTGCACCGCCATCTGGTTGACCTCGCTCGAGAAATGGAAGTGTTTTACCGGCCGTGAACTCAAATTATACCGCACCACTCCTCTTGTCGGCCTACAGAACCCCCGGTGACGTTGTGCAAAACTCCAGTACTACCCCGCCAAAATGGACCATGTAGCTCAGGCCTTCAAGCCTGAGGTTTTCCCGTCCGTATTTGGGGCCGTCTCGCGTAGCGGCGGGCTTCAGACCCGCGTCTAGCCCGCGTAGCGCTGGCCTTCATGCCAGCGCCTTGCCAATCCAGCGAACTTGCCCAATTGTCCTTGGGGCAACCGAAGGCTGGTTTTTCCTCGCTTCGTCACTTCCTACTCCAACTCCTCGAACTTCTTCTCCACATCCTCAAATCCCGCCGTGCCACCCTTCATCACCTTGGGCGACGCACCCACAAACGGCTCCTCCACCGGAATCCTCTGCACCCACCGCTGCTCCGTCAATTTCTCGTGCCCGGAAAACGCCAATCGCACCAGCAATTTCAAATCTGCGCTCGGCTCGACCTTCTTCGTCTCCGCCTCACCCGCTTTCGCTTTACCCTTACCCTTCGTCGGCTTCTCGTCCTTCACCGCGGCTTTTCCATCTCCGTCCCCGGCCGTAGCTTCGATTCTCTCCAATTTGTACAACAGCTTCTTATCCAGCCGGAACGCCTGCTTCCACCCCTCCAGCTTGTGCCGCGCCAGCTGCAACTTCTCTTCGTCCTTCGCAAAATCAAACACCATGTAAATGTGTGCCATATCCGCAGTTTGCGTCCCGCCCCACCCCCAAGTCAAGAATCCGGGCACTGCATTCCTGGAATCACCCGTTCGACTTTCATCTGGCGAGCGCCGTGAGGATACGTTATTCTTATGCTCTAAAATCGATGCGACCTTCGCTCCACCTTCCTATCGCTCCGGGAAAGAAAATCGCTGCGTCCGTCTGCCTCCTGGCCGTTCTTCTCCTCTGGGCCCCCGCGGGGGCCGCTGCCTTCCAATCCCACCAAATGGACTGCTGCGCTGACGGTCTCTGCGCCGCCCACGGCCACCATTACAAATCCAGCGGTCGCACCTCGCACCCCACACAAGCTCCCCTAGACTGCGACCAGCACCACAGTAGCTCGACAAATTTCGACCTCGCCTCCTGCTCCCTGTCCTGCTGCCACGATTCCGATCACCCCACCACGGCAGCAGCCATCTTCGTTCTTCCCGCACCAACGCAAATCGCTGAACCTGCACTGACGCTCTCAGTGCCGCCACTCCTCGCACTAACGAACTTTGCTCACATCTCCGACCCTCTCGCTCCCCCTCCTAGGGCCTAGCCTCCTCTCTGTAGCTCCCTCACGTTTCGCAAACTCAATCTCGTTCCGGGTACGCCAGCCCGGCCGCGGACCTCGTTCCGCCATTCGCTCGGAGAAAACTCATGTTCCATCGCATCTGGCCAACATTGGCCGTCGCTCTACTGGCAGCCACCGCCGCCTTCGCTACTGTATTCGGCAACGTGCGCGGAGTCGTCCACGATCCGCAGCACCGCCCGATTACCAACGCCCATGCCGTGCTCCAAGCCGCCAACTCCGCCTACAAGCAGGAAGCCGCCACCAATGCCGAAGGCGTCTTCGAATTCCAGGCCGTCCCCATCGGCCAATACACGGTCACTCTCGATGCGACCGGCTTCGTCACGCAAACGCAAACCGTTCTCGTCGCGTCCAACAGCTCCCCCGTCCTTCACTACCAGCTTGTTGTCGCTTCCACCGCCGAAAAAGTAATCGTTACTTCCCAAGTGGAAGATCTCAATCCCGACTCCCCGCGCCGCGACATCTTCATCGACCAAGACCAAATCTCCAAATACGCCGGCGTCGACTCCAGCACCAGCTTCAAAATGATCACCGGTTTCGTCCCCGGCTCCTACATGGTCCACGATCAACTCCACGTTCGCGGCGGCCACCAGGTCACCTGGGCCATCGACGGCGTCCCCGTCCCCAACACCAACATCGCCTCCAATGTCGGCCCACAATTCAATCCCAAAGACATGTCCTATCTCGAAGCGGAAACTGGAAGCTACGCCGCTGAATACGGCGATCGCATCTACGGCGTCTTCAACGTCGCCCCCAAGAACGGTTTCGAGCGCGACAAGCAAGCTGAACTCCTGCTCTCCTACGGCAGCTACAACAACACCGACGACTGGCTCAGCTTTGGCGATCACACCTCCAAGTTCGCTTATTACGCCAGCGTCAGCGGTAATAGCACCGACTGGGGCCTCGAACCTCCCACGCTCGTTAACACCCACAATCAGGCCATGGGGGGCGGCGGATTCACTTCGATCCTCTACAATCCCACGGTAAACGACCAAATCCGTTTCGCCGGTGGCGCCCGCCTCGACTACTACCAGGTCCCCAACGATCCGGAGCAAACCACCGTCGGCTACAACGATCGCCAGCGCGAACAGGATTTCTTCGCTACTGGCACCTGGGTCCACACTTTCAACTCCGAGTGGCTCGCGGTCCTCTCGCCCTTCTACCACTTCAATCGCGCCGTCTATCAAGGTGGACCCACCAACATTCCCACCGCCGCCGATAATCGCGGCTCCAACTACGAAGGCGGGCAGGCCACCGCCTCCTGGAACAAGTCTAGGAACATCCTTCGCGCTGGGCTTTACGCTTTTGCGCAGCAAGACAACTCCTTCTTCTCCCTTTACGCCAACGACGGCTCCGGCGACTACTTCTCCGAGCGTGTCCAGCCCACCGGTAACATGGAAGCGCTCTTTGTCGAAGACCAGCTGAAGCCGACTTCCTGGCTCAGCCTCAGCGGCGGTCTCCGCTTCACTCACTTCAGCGGCGAAATCAGTGAGAACGCCACCGACCCTCGTATCGGCGCCTCCATCCAAATTCCCAAACTCAAATGGGTCCTCCGCGCTGCGTACTCCTACTTTTATCAACCTCCTCCGCTCGATACCGTCTCCGGATCACTCATCAACGGCGCGGGTTGCACAGATTGTGCCTTCCTCCCGCTTTACGGCGAACGCGATATCCAGCAGGAATACGGCATCACCATTCCCATCAAGAACTGGACTGTTTCCGAGACCTACTTCCACACGTCAGCGCGCAATTTCTTTGACCACGACGCTCTCGGAAATTCCAACATCTTCCTCCCTCTCACCATCCAGGGCGGCATCATCAGCGGCTACGAAACCACGTTGCGCTCTCCGCTTCTCATGCGCCACTATCGCGCTCATCTTGTCTATTCCAATCAGAAAGCCTACGGCGTTGGCGCGGTTACCGGCGGGCTCACTGATTTCACTCCTCCGGACGAAGGCAACTTCTATCTCGACCACGACCAGCGCAACACTCTCTCCGCCGGCGTCGAAGGCGATCTTCCCTGGCGCAGTTTTGCTTCTCTAGCCATCAACTACGGTTCCGGCTTCCTGAACGGCGACGGCCCCAGCCATCTTCCCAGCTATTACACACTGGACCTCTCCGTCGGCAAGAATTTCGGCGAGAGCTTCACCGTCCGCTTCGCCGGCACCAACATCACCAACCAAAGGTATATGCTGGACACCAGCAACACCTTCGGCGGCTCGCACTACGCCGACCCGCGCGAACTCGCCGTCCAGGTCCGCTGGCGCTTCCACTACTAAAGGGAAAATATGGCCGGTCAAGGTACTTGCAAAAGACACGTTTTTCCGAACGAAGTCTACGGAGCGAGGAACTCTGTGCCATCACGCGTTCTTCGCGCGATAAATCGCTCTTTGTTCGATCGCGTCACGCTCGCGTGTGCCAACGTCGCGTTATTGGTTGGCGTTCTCACGATCACCGCCTGCCACCCCGCCCCTGCAAAACGTTACCCGCTCCTCGCCGAGGTCATCTCCGTTGACGCCCCTCGCAAGCTTATCGTCGTCAAACACGGCGAGATCCCGGGCCTCATGCCCGCCATGACCATGTCCTACGCCGTCCTCAATTCCAAGGACATCGAACCACTCCACCCCGGCGACAAGATCTCCGCAGAACTCGTTGTCGCCGACAACATGGGTCATCTCGAAAAAATCGTCCTCGTCACAAAAGCCTCCGACATTCCTCCGGCCCCGCCCGCCAAATGAAAATCATTCAAGAATCCGAACACGTTTATCGCCTTTCACGCCTCGGCCTCGTCAATTGCTTTCTTGTCGAGCACGATGGCGCCTGCACTCTCATCGACACAAATCTCCCGGGCTCCGCTAATTCCATCCTCGAATCATCAAACCGACTCAACCTGCCGATCCGTCGCATTCTTCTCACTCATGCTCATTTTGATCACGTCGCTTCCCTCGACGCCCTCGCCGCGCAATTGCCGGGACCGCTCGAAATCGCTATTGGTGCACGTGAATCCCGTTTCCTGACGGGCGATCTTTCCCTCGACTCCAACGAGCAGGGTAAACCTCTGTTCGGTTTCATGCGTTGCAAGACAAAGCCGACAACTACGCTCAATGACGGCGCCTCGATCGGCACTTTCCTCGCCCTCAGCTGCCCTGGCCACACTCCCGGTCATTTCGCTTTCCTCGACCAGCGCGACAATTCCCTTTTCGCCGGCGACGCCTTCACCACACAGAACGGTCTCCTCGTCGCTGGCGTCTTCCAGCTCACCTTCCCTTTCCCAGCGCTCTTCTCCTGGAATGCGCAGCTCTCCGCCCAAAGCGGCGCTAAGCTCGGTGACGCCCGCCCTTCTCGCCTCTGCGTCGGTCACGGCAAAACGCTCGAGAATCCCGCCACCGCTCTCGATCAGGCCGTCGCACGTGCGCTCCAGGAGCACCCTCCTTCAATTCAGTCCTGACGAGACTGCACGCCTGGAATCGCAACAGGGGCCAGAGCTTCAGCTCCGACATTGAGCCTGCAAACAAAAAGGGCTTTAGCCCCTGAGGAAACTTCTGCTACTCCACCGGTTGCTTGTAAGTCATCTCAAACGCTAAACTGTTTTCGAAATCACCAAGGGCGATGGAGTTCGCCTTCAACCGCTTCAGTTCTTTACGCTGAATGCTGATGACTCCTGGCTGCCTCGTGGCTCCAGGAGTTTTTTTGTAGCCTCCCAAGGCTGCTGGATTGGAGAAATTTTGCGTCTCTTCCTTATCGCCGTCTTCGGCGCTGCCGGCACTCTGGCCCGCTACGGCCTCCAGGGTGTAGTCCAGATCAGAATGGCCAGCACTTTTCCCTACGGCACGTTGCTCATCAATCTCACCGGCTGCTTCTTCCTCGGCCTCATCGGCCAGCTCACTCTCAATCGCATACTCGTTCCGCCCGAATGGCGCATGGCTATCGCCATTGGTTTCTTCGGCGGCTACACCACGTTCTCCAGCTTCGGCTGGGAATCGGCCAAGATGTTTGAAGCCGGCGAATGGCTCCGCGCTTCCACCTATGTCCTCGCCAGTGTCATACTCGGCCTGCTGCTTTCCGCCGCCGGTATCCGCCTGGCCAACCGCTTGTAAGGAGCGCGCCATGACCCACCAGAAATTCGAAGGCGAACGTACCCTGATGCGCATCCACATCGGCGAATCCGACAAGTGGCACGGCAGGCCACTCCACGAAGCCATAGTCGAAATCCTACGTAAACAAGGCTTCAGCGGTGCCACCGTTCTTCGCGGCGTCGGCGGTTTCGGCGGTTCCAGCGTCTACCACACCGACAAACTTCTCCGCCTATCGCAGGATCTCCCCATCGTCCTCGAAGTCATCGAGACTCAGGAACGCATCGACGCCATCCTCCCCCGCCTAGACGAAATGGTCGACGGTGGCCTCATCACTCTGGAAAAAGTCCGCGTCATCCTCTACCGCGCGGGCCGCTCCTGACGCGCACACGCTCCCAGTTTGGCATTGACAGGATTGCTCCTGCCCCTTACTTTGAGCTTAACGGCGAAGGAGTTCGCCTCTAACCGCTGTTCCTGAAGTGCCGGGACAGATGATGACTCCTGACAAGGTTCTTGTCGCGGAGCCATGTCCCCGGCAAGCACCCGATCACAACGGCACGTTGTCCCTTTAGCGTGCCTTCGATTCTTTCGGGAGGTGTCATGACCTTGCACCCATTTCACGCGAGAAGTCTCGCTTCGACCCTTACCCTCGCCGACGCTTCCGTCCGGCGCATACAGAGATTGTTGGCCAACGGAGGCGAGGATGGCCTGATCCGTTCGATCACCAACTCCTTCTCTGCCGACGAGCGCGCCGTACTTCTTCGCGACGTTCGCTCACTCCAGCAGATGCTTGCCGAAATGGCTTCTGCCTTCTCGCTTCCTCGCAGTGATCTCGACCTTCGCCGCGTACTCGATGGAGAGCTTTCTGGTTTATGGGTCCTGTTCGAGGATTGCCGTCCGCGTCGCATGCAGGGCTACGGGCAGGAATTTTCGGGGGACGACGAAACTCGCCTCGAAAACACCGTGAATCACTTGACCGACTTGGTTCGCTCCATCATCGCCCGCTTGGACCGGATCGTCGAACCGCGATGCTGATCGGACGCAGACACGAATTATTCGCACTCCGCGAAGCCATCCTGGCTCGCCAGAGCCTACTCGTTTATGGCGATCCCGGTGCCGGCAAAACGGCGTTGCTCACCGAAGTGCTTTCGGATTTGCCGCCCTACATCCGGCGCAACTGCTTGCTTTGCTCGGTTCACGAAAGCCCTTGCGCCATTTGGCGGTCTCTCACGCGCTCGCTCGCGCAAGTGGACGATCCCGAGGTTCGCTCGCGCATGAATCGAGAATACGACTGCTCTGCCGCCACGGACCGTTGGCTTCGTCGGCAAACCAGCCTTCGCCTCCGTGGAATCCTCCGTCGTGCCATGAGCGAGAATCCCTACTGTGTTCTCTTTGACACCGCCTGCCGCCTCCCCGACGCTGTCTATCCGCTTCTCCAGGAATGGGTCTGGTCCCAGCGAACTCCTGTCATCCTCCTCGCTCGCGGCTCCTCCGAACGCGAACTTGGCCGAGTTGCACGACTGTACTGGCACGGCGCCATGAGGCTCGAATTGGCCGCCATGGCGCTTCTGGATCTCGAGGCGTTCCTCGACCAGTCGATTCTTCGATGGAATCTCGGTCGCGTCGCCGACAGAGAGTTCCGCAGGTTTGTGCTTCAGCAGGCCCATGGCCTGCCGGGCGCAATCGCTCAGCTATGCGAATTAGCAACCCAAACGGCTTACCATTCCTCTGGCCGCCTCAAACTGCACACTCTCGCCGTTGATTTTCGGCTCTATCGCTACACTCCTAACTCCTCACTCGAACGGACGAAAAATCATGCCTGAAGCGGATGCTACGCCCGTAAGCCTGCTCTCTTACCTCAATCAATTGGTGAGCCAATATTGCCTGCATGATCTTCAGCCTATGCTTGACGCTACTGGGCGATTGCTGACCAATCAGCACCTGAACGTCGCCGTTCTCGGCCGCTTCAACGCGGGGAAAAGCAGTTTCCTGAATGACCTCCTCGGCAGGCCGCTTCTCCCCGTGGGGGTAATTCCTGTAACGTCGGTGGTAACCGAAATTGTTCATGGCCCAAGCGAATCCGCTCAAGTCATCTACAAAAATGGTCGCCCTCCTCAACAAATAGCGATCCAGGAGATCGACTCCTACGTCTCCGAGTTGGGCAATCCGGAGAATGTTTTGGGTGTCGCGCGGGTCAAACTGCTGCTCCCAGAAATGCATCACTACCCGTCGCTGCGCTTGGTCGACACGCCGGGGTTGGAGAGCACCCTCTTGCACAACAGTGAAGCGGCCCTTTCCTGGTCTCCCAACACCGACTTGGCTTTGGTTGCTGTCGCCGTCGACCCGCCCTTGACGCATCATGACCTCTCCCTGATTGAACAACTCCTGCAGTTCACTCCGAACGTCTCCGTGCTTCTGACAAAAATGGACCTGCTCGATTCCGCCGGCCAGAGCGAAATCTTGGCCTTCGTGACCTCTCAACTCCGCAAGAAATTCGGCGACGCGATTACTGTCTTCCCCTACTCCATGAAGGCCGGGTGCGCGGATCTGAACTGCTCTTCAATCGAGCACTGGCTCCTCGAATTTCAGGATTCGTTCCACCAAGCGCGTTCCGCGGCAATGTCCCGCAAGCTCTCCACACTGCTCACCGCCGCCCGCGACTACCTCCGTTTTGCCCTGAAATCCGCTCAGGCCACCGAGGAGGATTGTCAGCGGCTTCGCTCCGCCCTCCTCGATGGAGGGCAGTCTGCCGCCGACCTCCACCTCCAGCTTCGCTTGGTTGCCGCGCGCGCACTCGCCGCTTCCCGCCCGAACATCGAACGTCACCTCCGTGACCACGTTTCTTCGGACCTCAACAGAAAACTGGCGGATCGCCTTGCCGAAAAATTCCCGGAATGGCGCGGAAGCTGCGCCGCAGCGTTGCGTGAGTTTCGGGGCTGGTTGACCCGCGAGATGCTAGACGATCTCGCCGCTATATCCGTTCGCGACTATCAGCTCTTTCTTCACCCCCATCACGACGCCCAGCGCCTTTCTCGCACCGTCATCCAGTCCTTCCGCGATCGCCT
>Ga0335079_10007760_pt1 | contig 12194 bp, 9 predicted proteins | sample Lox_Sample_33_FD_206719 | JGI IMG/M metagenome (GOLD analysis project Ga0335079, IMG submission 206719) | Soil microbial communities from Loxahatchee National Wildlife Refuge, Florida, United States - Lox_Sample_3.3 | ecosystem: Environmental > Terrestrial > Soil > Wetlands | place: USA: Florida... | reverse complement strand
CCGCTTGCGGGTCCTGCTGCTTTTGGAACAGGAGGAACTTTCGGTGGCCGAGCTCCAGGAAATTTTGGGTAAGGGACAAAGCCAAATTTCGACCAATCTGGCTCAACTCAAACAAGTTGGCCTGGTAGACGACCGCCGGACCGGGAAGAATTCATTCTACCGCTTAGTGGGGCCCGCTGACGTAATGGACCTGTTGCGAAAAGCAGCAGGCGAGGTTCCCGAGGCCGAGCGGGATCGCCAAGCTTTAGGCCTAGTACTTCGCAAGCGGAAAGATAAGATGCGCCGCTACTTCGACGAACTGGCCGGCCGCTTTGGCCGCCAATACGTGCCGGGGCAATCGTGGAAGGGAATTGCGGAGGCGCTGTTGAAGCTGATGCCGCCGATGGTGATTGCCGATTTGGGGGCGGGCGAAGGAATGATTTCGCAACTCATGGCGCAGCGTGCGAAGAAGGTGATCGCCATCGATAATTCGGAAAAGATGGTGGAGGTCGGTTCGGAGCTGGCGCGCAAGCACGGCATCGAGAATCTGGAATACCGGCTGGGCGATATCGAAGAGGTGCCGATTGAGAGCGGCACCGTGGACCTCGCCTTCTTGAGCCAGGCGTTGCACCATGCGCCTCATCCCGAAAAGGCGCTCGCGGAGGCATGGCGCATTCTGAAACCCGGCGGCCGAATCGCTATTCTGGATTTGAGCCGCCATCATTTCGAAGAAGCGCGAGAACTGTACGCGGATTTGTGGCTCGGCTTTACCGAGTTGGAGCTCGAAGAATATCTGCGGGCCGCCGGATTCCAGAAGCTGGAGACCGCCATCGTGCACCGCGAGCAAGAAGCGCCGTATTTGGAGACAATGCTTGTGGTGGGAGAGAAGGCGGCGAGTTAGAAGCTTTTGCCCCGATTGATCGCATGTGTCAAAAATGCGCCAAGCTAACCCGGCCTGTGAAACTGCGGCAAGCCGATGATCTGTTTAATCTCGCGGAACAACTGGCCGCGGCCGTCGAAGATAGCGCTCTGGAGGTGGTGCAGGCCAGTACACCACTGGCGGAAGTGCGCCGCGGTTTCCCGCTGAAGGATACTTACTTTTACGTTCTGCGGTGTACGCGCTGCTCGAGGGAGTTCCAGTTGAGTATGAATCTGGCGCAAGGGGCGGGGAATTGGTTTTGAGGTGAGTCTGTCGCCGCCTTCGGCCCCGCGGTGCGCAAGCGACCCAAAGTCGGCGTACACTCTACAGTATGAGCGCTACGGATGTTGTCAGACCTGGCGAACTGGTGGAGTCAATCGTCCGGTGCATTGAGGAGAGAATCTCTGCCTACCCGCATCGGCGCACCTCGAATACCAAGTGGACATCGGCAGTTAAGTGCGCATTGCGTGAGCTCGGCAGTGCACGCGGCGAGCAGGTGCGTTGCACCGACGGAACAGCCGGCCCTAACGAGTTCTTGGTCGACGTGATGTGGTACAACCCCGACACTCACAGACCTGACGCTGTGTTTGAGTCCGAATGGAAATCTATCGACGAGATTCTGTATGACTTTCAGAAGCTCCTGTACCTCAAATGCCCGCTTAAGGTGCTCATTTGCGACCCTGCTCCGGCTCACCGTCCGCGGCTCATTCCTGGACTTATCGAACTGCTGAAGCGCTATCCGGACCACGTCGCCGGGGAGCAGTACGTCGTTATAAACGTAAAAGGCAGTTCATTCGGGGGTGAAGCCGATTGCTATACGTGGGAAGTTCCGCGCAGCGCCGCGAACCCGGCCGATATCCGGTTCTCAATGATCGAAGGTTCGCCGTTCACTTACACCTTGCGCGAGCGCCCAGCTTCGGCTTCCGTCGCTGGCGGTTGAGCCTCCAAGCCGTATGGTGCGTGCGGCACAGAGAGACGGCGCCGGCGCTAAACAAGACCGTCGCGTGAAAGCAGTTGTTAAGCCGCACGGCTGGTATAATCTTCTTTCCATTCCCCATCCCAAAGGAGTTGTTCTTGCGAAAGAAAGTTACGGTTGTGGGCGCCGGAAATGTCGGCGCGAATTGCGGGTTGCGCATTGCCGAAAAGGAACTCGCCGATGTGGTGCTGGTGGACGTCATCGAAGGCGTCCCGCAGGGTAAGGGACTCGATCTGCTCCAGTCGGGTCCGGTTCAGGGCTACGACTGCCTGGTTACGGGATGCAACGATTATGAGCCGACGGCCGGGTCGGACATTGCGATCATCACCGCCGGCTTTCCGCGCAAGCCGGGGATGAGCCGCGACGATTTGCTGATGGCCAACTACGACGTGGTCCGCACGGCGACCGAGCAGATCGTCAAGTACTCGCCCAATTGCATCTTGATCATCGTGACGAATCCGCTTGACGCGATGTGCCAGGCGGCGTTTTGGGTTTCCAAATTCAGCAAGAACCGCGTCATCGGCATGGCAGGCGTACTCGATAGCGCGCGCTTCCGGACCTTCCTGGCGCAGGAATTGAAAGTCTCCGTGCAGAATGTAACGGCCGTCGTCATGGGCGGCCACGGCGACACCATGGTTCCGGTGGTGCGGCTGAGCAATGTCTCCGGTATCCCGATCACCGAGCTTATGGACCAGGCCACCATCGACAAGATCGTCGACCGCACACGCAACGGTGGAGCCGAGATCGTCAAGTACCTGAAGACGGGAAGCGCGTACTACGCTCCGTCGGCCGCGGCGGTCGAGATGGCGGAATCGATTCTGAGAGACCAGAAAAAGGTTTTGCCGTGCGCCGCGTATCTCGAAGGAGAGTACGGCATCAACGGTTTGTTTGTGGGCGTGCCGGTGAAGCTGGGCGCTCGCGGCATCGAGCACATCTATCAGGTGAAGCTGACGGCCGAGGAACAGGCCATGCTGAAGAAGAGCGCCGACGCGGTGCAGGAACTGGTGGACGTGCTGAAGAAGAAGCAGTAGGCTCAGTTTGCGGTTACGGGACCTTCGCCGCGTGACAGTTCGGTGAGGATGCGTTCACGATTCCGGTTCGCGGTGTTGACGGCAGATTCCATTGCCATTTTGTACAACACACCACCGAGCATGGCGGCGAACCCCAACATCACCACGAAGACAATTTGACTGTCGAAGGCATAGCGCGCGAGGTACGCGAGAAACACCGGCAGCAGCGCCAGCGGATACAGAATGAAGACCAGCGCCTGGAACCGGCTGGATGCGCCGCCCTGCGAGATGCGGTTGGGTGTCAGCGCGCGTGGGTATTGAACGGAACTAATGTTGCCGAACGCGAGCATGTAGAGCGAACACACCGCGACGACGAGCAGGGTCTCGACCACTTTTCCCAGCCCAACTCCAATATGTAGCACCCACGTCAAGCCAGTGAGCACCACCACTTCTATGTAGATGATGATCATCGAGGCGATATTCTTGGCCTGCAGGGCTAGCGAGAGGCGGTGCGGCGCGGCAAAATAGATCTGCACGGCGGAGCGGTCGAAACCAAAAGAGTTCCAATACGTCACCTGGCCGAGAAGAGTCAGCGCGTAGACACAGACCATGGCCAAGAAATTCTCCTCGATAAAGCCGCTGCGATCGGCCTGCCGCCCGAATACGAACGGCAGCCACACCATCACGCCGAAGGTGAATCCCATGACGAAGACCATGCGAAACCGTGGTGTTCGGGCGAGCGAGCGCAGTTCCTTCTCGATCAGGACCGCCAGGGGGTCGCCGAAAATCAAGGACGGCAGGCGATACAACCGGTCGGACCAACTCGGTTTGATAGCGGGTGCCCGATCGAGCGGCGTGGCCTGAGCGGCGACCGCATCGTAGCGCAGATTGCGCTCGAACTGCATGCGGCCGAACCAGGCTGCGGCCAGGGTCCATGCCACCATCAGGACCAGCAACCGCGACTCAGACTGTCCGAGCATCGCACCCGCGGCGGCTACCCAGGGAAAGAATGAAGCCTGAAACAGTGCGCCGAAAGCATCCAGAGATTTGGGGCGTGTGCCGGTAAGAAACAACAGCCGCGGGACGGTCACCACCGACAACATCAGAATGATCAGGATTTCGCGAATGCGCCGGCGCGAAAGAAGCCGCTCGATGAGACTTCGCAGCCCGGAAGCCAGCAGGAGGTTGAAGAGCAGGAAAATGGCGAGTGGCACAACGATTCGCGGCACGGAAACCCAGCCGCCCACAGCTTTATTCCGCGCAAGTCCCGCGCTGGCGCCGATGGCTACGAGCACCATTTCCGCGCCCGTTGTGAGGCGCAGCAGCAGCTCTACCAGAAAGAGCTTGGCGTGCGGCACGGGGTAGACCAAGAGTTTGCGCAGATCGAGGGCCGCGCCGAAGCTGGCGGAAACGATCGGCACGATCTGCCAGTAGAGCAACAGGAGCAGAAGCGCGATGGGAAGCGCTCGCTCGAGCATATGGGCGCTGGCATGCGCGGCGAGGAAGTACATGCCGACGCACACGCCGGTCCAAAACCCATACCAGATGAAGCCGGTGATCAATCCGAAAATGGCTCCGCGGCCCGCGCCCGGACGCATGCTCAAAAGTTGTGCGCGCAGAATGGCGGCGATCATAGCCAGTCGAGCCGTTCCATTTGCCGATCCGCTCCCACTACGCGCACAAAAGCATCCTCCAGCGATTCACCGCCCGAGCGAAGTTCCGCCAGCGTGCCGGAAGTCACAATTGCACCGTTGTTGATGATGGCGATGCGATCACACAGCCGCTCCACTACTTCGAGAACGTGCGAAGTCAGGAACACAGTCGCGCCACGATGCACCAGGTCCGAAAGGATGTCCTTCATCAGCCGCGCGCCCACGGCATCCACGCCCTCGAACGGCTCATCCATGAGGAACAGTTCGGGGTGATGGATCAGCGAGGCAGCCATGGCGACGCGCTTGCGCATGCCTTTGGAGTACTCACCGATGACTTTGCGGTCGTTGGCCAATTCCATCAGGTCGAGCAGCTCCCGCGCGCGCTGGAGCGCGACATCCCGCGCGAGGCCGTACATGCGGCCGACAAATTCGAGAAATTCGAAACCGGTAAGGCGCTCGAACATGAGCGATTCATCGGGCACCAGGCCGATGCGGCTCTTGATTTCCATCTCGGCTTCGGGCAGCCGCAGCCCCAGGATTTCGATGTAGCCGCTATCGGCTGGAATCAAGCCGGTGAGGATGCGGATGGTGGTCGATTTGCCGGCGCCATTCGGTCCCAGGAAACCGAAGAAGGAGCCGCGCGGGACCTCTAAATCGACGCCATTGACCGCGGCCTTCGACCCGTACGATTTCTTCAGATCGCGCACCAGAATCGCGGGCGAAGTCATCCCCTCCAGTGTACGACCGGGATGATCGCAGTCTTGGGCCGGGCTTATTAACCAGTGGCGCTACTGGACGTCGCTGGGGTCAATGGGCTTGACAGTGCCTGTAACCGCATATCGAACGTAGGCTGTAATGTCCGCGACTTGCTGGTCGGTGTAGCCAGCCAATGCGGGTGGGTGCTTCCAGGTAGCGTTCGGCGTTGTGCTCACGATATCCGCGCGATCGAGCTGCCGCAATTCAGGCGGCGTCTTCGAAACATCGAAGAACTTCGTGTGAGTGTCGTCTCCGGCCAGCGGCATTCCAGGAAAGGTCTCGCCCGATATGAGCTTTACGGTCTGCACATATTCCGTCACGGTCGATCGAATCGCCGTAGCAATCGCCCGCGCCGGCAGTCTTCCCATGACCGACAGATCGGGTCCCACCGCCGTGCCGCGCCCCTTGAGCGCATGACATTGGGCACATCGTTCAGCGAATAGTGCATCCCCCCGCTGGACTTGCTGCGGGGTTGCGCTGTTCGCCCACAATAACAGGGCGACCCAAATCATAGTCGAACCCTCCTTCAGGCCCGACCACATTATAACTACCTTCAGGCCTGAAATGAATGGTTCAATCGGGCTTGCGGCGAAAGATGAGAATGTGCTGGCGGGGAAGGGTTTCCAGGACCTTGTCGAGCCGAAATCCTTCCGGCTCGATCTCGGCTTTCACCTGGTTCACAGTCATCTTGTGCAGGGGCATGATCGGCACGTTCGGATCTTCGGCGCGGTATTCGAGGAGCACCATGCGCCCATCCGGCTTGAGCGATTCCCGAATGTGGCGCAGCATCTTCTGCGGCTCGCTGAATTCGTGGTAGACGTCGACCATCAGCACCAAATCCATGCGCCCCTGAGGCAGCTTCGGATCGTCGGGTTCCCCTAAAACGGTTTCGACGTTCGTCAAGTGCCGCTGCGCGACGTTCCGGCGCAATTGTTCGAGCATGGGCGCCTGGATGTCGTTGGCATAGACTTTGCCCGTGGGACCCACGCGTTCCGCCAGCCGCCAGCTCATATAGCCGACGCCCGCGCCAATGTCGGCGACCGTGGAGCCTTTGGCGATCTTCAGTTCATCGAGGGCCTGGTCGGGGCGTTCTTCGTCTTCGCGCTCGGATCGGACCAGCCAGGGCGCGCCCACCATGCCCATCGTGCCCGCGTATGGGCGGCCCGTGACAGGGTGAGCGTTCTGCTGGGCGAAGGCGGATGGGAGCAGGAAAACGGCAAGGAGGCTCGCAGCGATCAATCGCATATCGTTACTCGTTGGTCGGATCGATGTCGGTGGGAATGTCCTTCATCCCGTCGAGCGCCTTCTGCATGGCGGGCCGAATCACCGCCAGCGTGTCGAGCATTTTCTTCGCGGCGGCATAGCTGCCTTCGGCTTCGAGCGTCAAAAACTCGTGGTCGAGGTCGCGCACGGCGTTCTTGATCTTACCGTAATCGACAGCGAAGGAGCCGTCCGAGTTGGCGACAAAGCCGCCTTTATCCGTCAGATAGTTGAACTGAATGGCGGTGCCGCGGGCGTGGGCCTCGGTGAGGCCGAATCGTACCGAGCGGAAGGTGGAAGCCAGATACATGGCGTAGAGTTGGCGTTCGGCATCGGCCCCGTGCGGGAACCCGTGGTCGTACAGGTATTGGAGCATGAAGAGACCGGTGACGTCGGCCTTGGCTTCTTCGATCGGGGCGTATAACTCCTTCAATTGCGCCCGCGGCGAAGTGGCGCGGCCGGCAACGGTAATCTGCTGCGGTCCGATGCCGTGGCTCAGCTCATGCGCCAGAATGTGCGAGAAGAAGGAATCAAAACTGAGGTGTTGCTGATCGGCTTTGGAGAGCACGCGCGCCGCGATAGGTTTCAGGATGCTATTGAACTTGGCCTCCTGAATGTTCTTGAGCATGACGCGCTTGGCGCCTTTCTCATGCACCACGCGTTCGTCGTTGGGCAAGTTGAACGCGGCAGTGCGCACGCCGTGCGCTCCATCCCCGGCCGCGAATACCTCATTCACCACGCGAATGGGCGCCAAGGCTGCCAGCTTGGGATTGCGATACCGCTGCTCCATCGGCAGGTTGTTTTCGACTTCCTGCAGGTGGTTGGCGAAGTTCTTCAATTCCTCAGTGAGGCGGTCATCGCGGATGGTGATGTAGGCTTCGAACGCCGCCTTATACCCGAAGAGCTCGTCGTTGTACGTCTCATACGGACCGATGGTGATGTCGAGCGGCGCATCCAATTCCATCCAAGCCAGGTCGCTGGCGTAATAGTCGTTGGATTGAAACGCGTCGGCCCGCAGGGTGAGATACTTCTTGAGCGACGCATTGTCGGTGAGCACGGCCGCTTCGCGCAACAGACCGGCGGCCTTGGCTAAATCCGCTGCGTAGGCCTGGCTGTAGGGGACCATGGTCAACTTCTTGGCAGCGTCGCGGCGGATCAGGGTGAAGAAGCCCTCCGCCTGTTGGCGCTCGGCCGGAGAGAGCTTGGCCGCCCAGGTTTCGAACTCGTCCCGCGACATATCACCCGGATAGAAATTGGCTCCGAGCGGCTTGCGCTCGGGAACGCCCGGGATGAACGCGGTGTGGCCGTCGAGGTCGGACCACGGGCCTTTGTTTAGCCAGTAGTAATGCGACCGCTCTTTGCCTAGCGGACTGGTGTCCTTTTGAAGCTGATCGTAGAGCGCGCGGTTGCCGCTCCAGAGTTGGTCCATGAAGAGGAAGTTAAGAATGCGCGCGGCTTCGATCAGCTTGGCCAGCGCGTTGCGGTCACCGGCAGAAAGCGTGGAGGTGTCGTACTGCACCTTGACAGGCGCAAAGCGCGCGTCCATTTGTTTGAGTTGCGTAAGATCGGGCATAACGGTAGCGGCCAACAACAAAATCAGCGGCTTCATCTTACCGATAGTATCGCGCCGGTGTTTCCGGAGACAGCTTAAGCACCTCGGGCGGTACATTCTTTTTGTGATCCACACCGAGCAGGACAATGCCGTGATTTCCATTTCTGTAGGGCAGACGATCGGTTTACGTCGTCTGCCGGGGCTCAAGCAGCAGAAAAGACAGACCACAAACAACGATGGTCTGTCCCACCGGACCGGCTTACTTAGCTTGCCCGCGGATCGAAATGCCCAACTCCCGCAGTTGCCGCTCGGGCACCGGCGAAGGCGCGTCGCACATGAGATCGGTGCCGCGCGCGGTCTTAGGGAAGGGAATCACGTCGCGGATCGAGTTCTCGCCCGAGAGCAGCATCACCAGGCGGTCCAAGCCGAGCGCGATGCCGCCGTGGGGGGGCGCGCCATATTCCAGCGCCTCCAGCAGAAAGCCGAATCGCCGCCGCGCTTCTTCATCGCTGAAGCCGAGGGCCGCGAAGACCTTCGCCTGAACGTCGCGGCGATGAATACGAATCGACCCCGAGCCCAATTCCACGCCGTTCAAAACGATGTCGTACGACTTGGCGCGGCAGTGCGCAGGGTCGCTGGTGAGCTTGTCGAGGTCTTCATCGTGCACCGACGTGAACGGGTGATGCGCGGCGTTCCAGCGGTTCTCTTCTTGATCCCACTCAAACATGGGGAAGTCGACAACCCAGAGAAACTGGAAGTTGCGAGGATCGAGGAGCTTGTGGCGGTCGTTGAACTTCTGCGCGCAGTACAAGCGCAATTGTCCGCATGCTGCGAGCACGGTGTGTTCGGGACGATGGCCCTTCGGTTCGCCGCCCCAGGTGGCCAGCACCAGCAAATCGTTTTCGCCCGCATGGCACCGCTCGCGGACCTTTGCCATGGGACCGGGATGGTCGCGTTCCAGGCGCTTGGCGTCGTCGTATACGCGCAGGCCGCGCTCCTGGCCGAATGCTTTCAGCTCGTCGCGTTCCTTGCGGCTCGCGGCGCCGGTGTTGGGGATGTGGATCGCCACCAGCGGCATGCCGGCGTTGGCAAGCTCCGGGACGAGATCTTCTACCGGATGCATCGGGGGAATGCGCGTGTCCGGCTTGTCGATGCCGTAACTTCGCATCGCCTGTTCATGGGTGAGCCGTGGGAACGGGCACGCCACTTGGACTCCGGCGGCCGCGCAGATGCGCTGTACCATCGGTTCCACCACTTCATAGATTCGCTCCTGCTGCGGGAACGACATCTCGATGTCGATCTGGGTGAACTCCGGCTGGCGGTCGGCGCGCAAGTCTTCGTCGCGGAAGCAGCGCACGATCTGGAAATACTTTTCGAATCCGCTCACCATCAGAAGCTGTTTGAAGATCTGGGGCGATTGCGGCAGCGCGTAGAAACTGCCGAGCTGCACGCGGCTGGGCACTAAGTAATCGCGGGCGCCCTCGGGCGTGGAGCGCGTCATGAACGGCGTCTCGATTTCGAGGAAGCCCTGGGAGGTGAGATACTCGCGCGTGGCGAAGGCCATCTTCGAGCGCAGAATGATGTTGCGCTGCATGTGCGGCCGGCGCAGATCGACGTAGCGATATTTCAGGCGCACGTCCTCGCTGACGTCCACTTCCTCTTCCATCGGGAACGGCGGCGTGCGCGATTCATTTAAGATCCAAACGCGCGACGCCACTACTTCGATTTGCCCGGTGGCGAGATTGGGGTTGACCGCAGAAGCGCCGCGTGGCGCAACTTTGCCTTCTACCGCGATAACGTATTCGGGCCGCAATTCCTCGGCGCGCTTGTGAACGGCGGGCTCCACGTCGGCGTGAAACACAACCTGGGTGATGCCGTCGCGGTCGCGCAGGTCCACGAAGATGACACCGCCATGGTCGCGGCGGCGGTGCACCCATCCCATCAGGACGACCTGCCTGGCTTCGTCAGAGGCGCGCAGCGCTCCGCAGGTGTGGGTCCTCTGAAGGTCACCGAGAAAATCCAGTGTGAGAGAAGTTTCCATAACGATGAACGTCAGCTCAACGCGGCAACGATTTCTTCGTAGGTCAGATTCCGCTGTTCGCCGGTGGACATGTCTTTGAGCGCGTAGCGGCCGGCGGCCAGTTCATTCTCGCCCACGATCAGGGTGAAGCGCGCGCCCAGCTTGTCGGCCAGCTCCATCTGGCGCTTCAATTTTCCTTCTGCGACTTCCACGGAGACCCCTGCGCGCCGCAGATCGCGTGCCAGGATGGCCGCGCGCTCGAGCGCCGGGATTCCGAGAGGAGCGATCAGCAGCGAAAGCTGCGCGGGCGATTGCTCGCTTTCCACGCTCATCACCAGCCGGTCCTCACCGATGGAGAAGCCAATGCCCGGGGAGTGGATCTTCGAGCCCAGCGATTCGGCTAGCCCGTCATAGCGGCCTCCACCGAGCACCGAATTCTGCGCGCCCAGGGATCCGTGGACCACTTCGAAGGTAGTGCGCATGTAGTAGTCGAGGCCGCGCACCAACCGCGGGCGAACCTCGTAGGGCACTTCGAGCTTGCAGAGATATTTCTTCACCGCTTCGAAGTGCTCGCGGCATGGCTGGCACAGATGATCCACAATCGCAGGCAGCTTTTCGATGATCGGCTGATCGGCTTCGACTTTGCAATCGAGCACGCGCAGCGGGTTGGTGTCGGCGCGCCGCTGGCAATCGCCGCACATCTTCGCCGCCACCGATTTCAACTCCTGGCGGAGCAGCTCGACGTATTGCGGACGGCAGTTGGCATCGCCCACCGAGTTGACGAGCAGTTGAAAACCGCTCAGGCCCGCGCGCTCGAGGATGGCGATCACCATGGCGATCACTTCGGCATCGACCATCGCCGATTCCGAGCCGATGGCCTCGGCGCCGATCTGGTAAAACTGCCGATAGCGGCCCTTTTGCGGGCGTTCGCGCCGGAACATCGGGCCCATGTAATAAAGCTTCTGAACACCGGGAAGCTGGTCGAGCCGGTGCTCGATGTACGCGCGAATCACCGACGCCGTATTTTCGGGCCGCAGCGTCAGTGAGCTGCCATCGCGGTCTTCGAACGTGTACATCTCCTTGGTGACGATATCGGTTTCCGCGCCCACGCCGCGTGCAAACAGTTGCGTCTCTTCGAGAATCGGCGTACGGATTTCATGGTAGTGGTACGCCTGAAAAACGCTGCGCGCGGCTTCCTCCACGCGGTTCCAAACTTCGGTCGCTGGAGGCAGTAAGTCCCTGGTTCCTTTGACGGCTTTGATCAAGATATTCGGAAGACCCATGCTAACACACGGGTTACAGCAAGGATGTTTTCCTCAACGAAGGTTAATATCGCGTGCTCTGACGATTTATTTCGGGGGTGCGAGCTTGCTCAGGATGCGGTCGTGAATCCAGTGTTCGTCCCACCATTCGCGCGGGTTGATCTGGACGCCATCGATCTGCATCCCGAAATGGACGTGGACACCTTCCGCAAGACCCGTGGATCCGGCCAATCCGAGCGAGCCGTTCTTCGCGACCATATCGCCCACCTTCACATCGATCCGCTGCATGTGGCCGTAGATCGATTGCAGCCCGTACCCGTGGTCGAGCACCACGCAGTTTCCGTAGATCCCCAGGTTGTCGGCGAAGACGACGCGACCGTCGTTGGCGGCGTGCACCGGCGCGTTGGCGGTGTCGGAGAGGTCGAAACCGAGGTGCACCTGGCGGTCCACCTTCTTGCCTTTGTACATATAGTCGCGAACGTCGGCGAAGTTGGCTTCTTCTTTTCCCCAGTGAATGAACGGCCCGTTCCACAGGACTTTTTCCTCGGTCTTGGAACGAAGGTCCGCAAGCTGCTGGTTGTTCTGACGGCGCATCTCGCCGTTGATCTTGAGGAAACGCGAGAGCAAATCCGGTCCGGGGGCGAGGGTGCCGGTGGGGTCGATATTGTTTACCAGTTTGTCCATCAACGCATCGTCGAGCACGAAATCTCGTTCGCGGAATTTCTTCGGGAAGAGCTTGAACCAGAAGCGGCCTGTGGCCTCAGTGCCTGCTTCATTGCGTGCGAACACCACGGGGACGATATCGGGC
>Ga0335079_10007759_pt1 | contig 12195 bp, 11 predicted proteins | sample Lox_Sample_33_FD_206719 | JGI IMG/M metagenome (GOLD analysis project Ga0335079, IMG submission 206719) | Soil microbial communities from Loxahatchee National Wildlife Refuge, Florida, United States - Lox_Sample_3.3 | ecosystem: Environmental > Terrestrial > Soil > Wetlands | place: USA... | reverse complement strand
TATACAGGCAATTGGGGATTGCGAAATGCAAGCGGTGTGATTTTCACACAATTCTATGTGAAGATCAAGGTAAACGGAAGTGGAGGAAGCAGCATATTTGCTGTAACCAGCGTGGGATTCAATGTTACCGGCAGTTGCCCCAATTTCAATATGACGGTAACCATTAGCACTAACAGCGCCGGTACTGTTAACCTGCACAGAGTGTTCAGCGATGGTGGCACGGATACGTCGCCAAAGACCTTGACTTTCAGCGGAGCCGGCAGTCAGACGATCGACTACGGTTCCGTTTATTTCGGTGCCGCACACAGCAGTGAATGGACTGATATTTATATTGACAGCCCCAACCATCAGCAATTGGGGCGGGCTACTTTTACCTGTCCATGAAAAGTAAATAGATTCTCAAAGCGCCCGACAATGTGTCGGGCGCTTCATTTTCCAAAACGGGTATAATTATTTATAGAACGAAAGGAAACAAATGAAGGTCAAATCTAATCTTCTCTTAACCACGATGGCCATCTTTGCTCTCGCACTGAGTTCCTGTGGGGCTTCCAACAACTCAATCATCGCAACTTCGGTCGCCCTGACGGTGCAGGCTCAAGACACACAATCAGCGTCAGTGACAGATACGCCATTGCCTCTCGAAACAAACCTTCCTCCGGTGAATACTCCCACTGGGAATACTCCTATCGCAAATACTCCCTCCGCTAATACTGTTACCGCGCCACTTCCCACTTTCACTCCGCTTGGATCATCCTTGGCAGTATCCACCAGTGTCACTAAATTCTGTACAGCGGGTGCCACATTCACGGGTGAGACGGTTCCCGACGGAACGATTGAAAATCCCGGCGCAACATTTACGAAAACCTGGGATATCGAGAATACCGGCACATGCACTTGGGATTCGACTTGGAAACTTATCTACATTTCAGGTGATTTGATGGGTGCAGCGGCTTCTTATCCTTTGACTTATACCCCTCCCAATCAAACATTAAATTTTTCCGTTGTGCTCACCGCTCCAGCAACCGAAGGCACCGATACTGGTTACTGGAAATTGGAATCGCCATGGGGTCTTGTTTTTGGCGACAGTGACAGCGGGAATCCTTTTTGGGTAACCATCAATGTGAATAGCGGGACTGCCGGGCCAAATACGCCATCGGTTTACGGCATCACTTCGGTTACTTATGATTACTCCATATCCTACGGCAAGAGCGGAAGCTGTTCGCCAAACGTCTTCTTAACAACCTCGGCGACAGTCACTGCCAGTGGCCCCATGAAAGTTTATTATAGCTGGTCACAGAGCGATGGTGGGCATTCCGGCGGCGGGACTATTACCTTCACGGAGGCAGGGACTCAAACCGTTCAGGATACGTGGCCTCTCAGTGCCGGACATGAAATTGGAATTCGCTGGGAGGATTTAGTTGTAACTTCGCCGATCCGTCAGGATTTTCAAAATCTTTATGCGAGATATGATCACGAATGCCAGTAAGCAAAAGAGCCGGTGCGAGGCGCCGGCTCTTTTGGAACTTTTCGGAAAGACGAATCGTCCAAGTTTATTGGATGTAAATGATCCAACGCGGAGGACGCCATGAAGTCCAAATCTCGATCGTTATATATTGTGCTTAGTCTATTGGCAGCGGGTTTGGCATGCAACTTGCCATCTGTAGTAAACAGCACCCCTCAGGTTGAAACAACCGCCAACGCGCTTGATACTTCCGCCGCGCAAACAGTTAACGCCATCGAATCGACTTCCACTTTTGCCCTCTCGCAAACTCCCACCGGTATTCCATCCCCGACCAATCCGCTATTCACATCTACTCCTGTTTTTCCTCCTACTCCCAGTGTTCTATGCGATGCGGCAGCTTTCGTCAAGGATGTAACCATCCCGGATGGAACTGTTCTTGGGCGCGGCACAAATTTTACCAAGGTGTGGCGCATACAAAATACCGGCTCATGCACATGGACGCCATTTTACTCGGTCGTATTTGTCGGCGGGGATGGATTGGGCGCGTCGACGATCAATTCATTCCCCGGTTATGTTTATCCAGGTAATTACGTTGATCTTGCTGTCAATATGACCGCGCCCGACAGCAACGGACAATATCAGGGTTTTTGGGAATTACGCAATGCATCAGGCGCGTTGTTCGGGATTGGGTCACAAGCTAATAATTCATTTTGGGTAAATATAAATGTTTCGGGACCCAGTTACACGGCCTATGATTTTGCGTCGAATTTTTGTAATGCTACCTGGCAAAACAACAATGGAAATCTTCCTTGCCCAGGCACTTCCGGTGCTTCAGGAGGCTATGTACTCAACCTGAGCAATCCGGTCATGGAGAGCGGAAAGACCGAAAACGAACCGGGACTGCTCACAGTCCCAAAGGATGCGTCAAACGGATTCATTCACGGCGTATATCCCGCCATCCAAATCCAGTACGGCGATCGTTTCCGCGCCCTGGTCAATTGCCAATATCGAGCCTATAGGTGTGATGTGTTCTTTAAGCTGAATTATCAAGTTGGCAGATCAACTTCCACTTTGGGCCAGTGGCATGAAGCTTTCGGTGGATTGTATTCTCCTGTTGACATCGACCTGAGCTCGCTGGCTGGCCGAAGCGTGATCTTTACATTGATCGTAAACGCAAACAGCTCCGGTTATCAAGATGAAGCGCTCTGGATAGAACCGCGCATTGTACGTCCCGGCTTTCCCCCACCACCCACATCAACTAATACCCCAACCTCAACCGCCACTTCGACTCCGACCAGCACATCCACGAGCACGGCCACCAATACACCAACCAGCACTGCTACGAATACATCAACCAGCACTGCTACGGACACATCAACGGCAACTTCCACAGCAACGCCTTGAGGCAGCGAGTGCGATATAATGAATAAAGAAAACCATCTTCAAGGCAATTGAGAGATAAGCGTTGAATGGTCCTATCTTCTTTTTAAAAGTCGCATTGATATGTGCCGTATTTAAGTGTCAACATTAAGAAGTATCCGGAGGTTTGTATGCTGCGACTTAAGAAATATCTCTTGTTCATCACTGCCATTTCGCTAGATCTTGCTCTGGCTTCTTGTAATGCGAATAAAGCACCTCAACCAACCACTGATGTCAATGGCGTTTACACTTCAGTTGCAAGTACAATGATTGCCCAAATGGGCGATCAGTTGACGCAAACAGCTCAGGCTGTGTCGCCCACTGCATTAGCCAGTCCAACAGAATTATCTACTCTTGCGCCTCTACCCACCATCTCGATTGAGTCCACACTTACACCGATTAACACGACTGCGATTGGGGCGACCAATGGCGTAACCACTCCTATTGCGAATCTTACGCCTGTTGGCGCGGCTCCCGTTGCTGTAGGAACAACATCCAGTTCCACCGCAGTGGGTTGTGCCGACTCCCTGTTCGTTGCGGACGTTACAATCCTAGACGGAACCATCGAAAGACCTGGGACAACTTTTACAAAAATCTGGCGCATGCAAAATACAGGCACTTGCACATGGGGCACCAGCTTCAAGTGGGCTTTTGCGTACGGCAGTAAAATGGGTGGAGGCGATTCCACAATTACGCGCAAGTCTGATTCTGTCGCACCCGGAGCCACCCATGATTTTGGCATAACACTGACCGCGCCAACCGTTCCCAACACGTATACGGGTTGCTGGAAAATGCAAACTGACCAGGGATATTGGTTCGGTGGAGCAGCATGCGTGACCATTAAGGTTGCGCAGTAACCAGCTTTGAAATGAACCGGAGAATCATTATGAAAACCAAATTGTTCATCATCGCATGGATCGGAACACTTTTGCTCATCTCCTGCGCTCCTGCAAATGCCTCTGCGCCCACGCCAGATGTAGCATTTATCAAGACAGCCGCCGCACAGACTGTGGTCGCAAACTTCACACTCACAGCCTTAGCGGCAGCTCCCACCGCAACGCCCACACCGTCTACGCTTAACACACCCACGCTGATTCCAACAGCTAAGGTTACATCGACCCTAGTACCCACACAAATAGGGAATCCCGGTGCGACGCAAGTCATCCTTTGTGATGAATATTCGTGGGATGATACAACCGTAGACGTCAATATCCCTGATAATACTCAAATGACAGCGGGACAAAGTTTTGTCAAAACCTGGAAGATCAAAAATAGCGGTACATGCACATGGGACGCAGGCTATAAAATTATTTATGCCGGATACTCTACGCAAATGTCAGGTCAGCCGCAACCGATTCCTCTACCGGTTACTCCAGGACAGGAAATAGAAATTTCGGTCAACTTCATCGCGCCCGCTCAAACAGGTTCATATTCCAGTGCCTGGACTTTGCAAAATACCGGCGGTAATAATTTCTTTGGCACTGATATTCAAGGCCTCTATCACGCCAAGCCTCTTTATGTCAAGATTGTTGTGAAGTGAACGAAGCGCTCAAACAAACGATCCTCAATGAAACGCACCGGCTGGGATTCCTCCTGGCCGGCGTAACCACTCCCGACGCGCCTCCACATTTGTCTGATTTTGAAAATTGGATCCAGCAAGGACGGCACGCCTCCATGGATTATTTAGCGGACGACCATTCCCGCACCCGCCGCGCGAATCCGCGTTTGATTCTACCAGAATGCAAATCCATTCTCGTGCTGGCGCTTCCCTATGCGGACCCAAAGACGGCTCCCGTTGAAGAAAATGTTAATGGCATCGAAGGACAAATCGCGTCCTATGCGTGGGGCGAAGATTATCACCTTGTAATTCCCAAACGATTGCGAGCGCTCGTTGCATTCATCGAAGGACAGGTGGGGCACCCGATTCCAAATCGCTGGTACACCGATACGGGACCAATCCTTGAAAGGGAGTTGGCCCAGCGTGCGGGTCTGGGATGGATCGGTAAGAATACCTGTCTCATCCACCCGCGTCACGGCTCATACTTCCTGCTTGCCGAAATTCTGCTTGGCATTGAGCTCGAACCTGATCCGCCATTTCAAGCCGATCAATGTGGCACTTGTACGCGTTGTATCGAGGCCTGTCCCACGCAATGTATTCTTCCTGATCGAACGATCGACGCGCAGCGTTGTATTTCATATCTAACGATTGAGTTAAAAGATGATATTCCGGCTGAATTGCGTTCAGAGATCGGCAGCTGGGTTTTCGGATGCGATGTTTGCCAAATGGTCTGTCCGTGGAATCGTTTTGCGGCGGCTGATGGCGATCCGGCCCTGGCACCGCACACAAATGTCTCGCATCCAGATCTGATCCGTGAATTGGAATTAACAACGGAGGAGTTTGGCCGTAAATTCAAAAACAGTCCAGTCAAACGGACGAAGCATCGCGGCTATTTGCGAAACATTGCCGTTGCATTGGGTAATTCCAAAAATCCAGCTGCGGCAACGACGTTGAAGAGGGCACTGAATAATCCTGAGTTAATGGTGCGCGAACATGCCGAATGGTCGCTGAATCAAATAGAAAACAGTCTATGAATAATCCTCAATTACTCATCGCTACGAACAACAAGGGCAAAGTGGAAGAAATTCAAGACCTACTGAAGGGCATTGGAATTGAGCTGGTCACTCCCAATGCAGTTGGCATACAGCTTCACGTTGAAGAAGACGGAAGCACATACGCCGAGAACGCTGAAAAAAAAGCTGTTGCTTTTTCGCATGCCACTGGACTCGTTTCATTAGCCGACGATTCCGGACTCGAGGTAGATGCGCTGAACGGAGCACCCGGACTTTACTCCAATCGGTATTTATCGAAACCGAATGCCACTGATAGTGACCGGCGCGCATATCTTTTAATGAACCTGAAAGATAAACCTCATCCATGGACTGCGACCTTTCACGCCACCATCGCCATTGCGATTCCGGGAAAGCCATCGGTTCGACTGGCAACAGGCGAGTGCAGAGGCGAGATCGTTCCTGAAGAACGCGGCACGGGTGGCTTCGGATACGATCCAATATTCTTTATCCCCAAAATAATTCACACCCTTGCCGAACTGAGCATGGAGGAAAAAAATCGCTTAAGCCACCGGGCAAAAGCAGTTATGAATGCAACATCGATTTTGAAAGAGGTTTTTGGCTTGTAGCAATCTTTAGAGAATCATGGAATTGAATCAAGAAAATCAGCCACAAGGTTCGATACAACCTCAGGCTGTTCAAGCATGACCATGTGACCGGCATTCGGGACAACTTCCAAGCACGCTCCGGCAATTTGATCGCGCAAATACTCCGAATAACGCAACGGCGTCATCGCATCGTCCAAGCCGCAGATGATCAGAGTACAACGCGAGAGCTTCGAGAGTTGCTCCCTCACGTCAAATGCATCACACGCCATCAAATCGCCGTAAAGAACCGTGGGACGCGTCTCCAGCATCCGTTGTGTTGATAATTCCTTCATCCGGCTGGATTGCAAAAAGAAGGATGCATCATTGATCATTCGTACTGCATTCGCAAAGGTGGCTGGATCCGATGCGATTCGTAAAAGAGCAGGCGCGACGCGCAGACGCGCTCCGCCTCCAATCAAACCCAAAGCGGTCACGCGCTCCGGAAAACGAATCGCCACTGAAAGTGCAATGGCGGCTCCCATCGAATGTCCCACGAGAATCGCAGAAAAAATTTTTAATTCTGACATGAACTCTAGAACATCATGAACGTAATCTTCGATGCTCTGATGCCCAAGCCCATCCGACTTGCCATGAGCAGGTAAATCCAGCGCAAATATGCGTTGATCCGGCAGGCGGCGGAGTTGAGGCGGCCACGACAAATGATTCCCGCCCGCGCCATGAATCAAAATAATGGGCGGGCGGGAATGATTATCTGCCTCATGAGCAAAATAATAACAACCTGCGACAGTAGGCATCGATGGATTTCAGCGCGTCCGGGCGTGATGCAAAAGGTCGGCCGCTTCTTCGGTTAGAGGAATGTAAACCTGTACTTTGGTACCTTTGCCAATCGCGGATTGGATATTCAATAAGCCGTTCACCAATTCGGACCGCTCGCGCAAGTTAACCATGCCGAGGCTGGAACGGCTATCGTAAGCCTTATTCACGGCTTCCACATCAAAGCCGACACCGTTATCTTCAATTTCAAGTAGGGCTACTCCCGGCCGAAACATTCCGAGCCGCACCCAGATATTGGCAGCGTTGGCATGTTTACGGGCATTATTGATCGCTTCTTCAATGATATAGAAAATCACACCCTGTTTTCCCATTTCCATTTGCATTGCAATTTTTTCATCAACAGTGACGATCACATTCTGGTTGTAAGTATCGCGCATTTTATCGGACATGGATTTGAGCGCCGCGTCCAGCCCCTGTGATTCAAGAACCAGAGGCCGCAAGGTGAAAAGCATATGACGAATTTCCGTCGTCGTGCGATGCGCCAGTTCCTCGATCTTGGATAATTCATCCACCGCCGACTTAGGATCTTTTTCCACGAGACGACGGGCAATGTTAATACGCATGGCCATCGCGGCTACGGATTGCGTCGGGCCATCGTGCAGATCGCGCGCCAATTTCTTGCGCGCCTCTTCATGGACTTCGATCATGCGTTCCTTTTCTTCGATCAAGTCCTGATACAAGCGCGCATTCTGTATCGCCACAACGGACTGCCGACCGATCATATCGAGCATATCGCGGCGATCGGTTGTAAAGTAGTTGGAATCAGGATGAGCAAAGATCATTGCACCATAAACATTAAACCCGCTTCGCAACGGAAAACAATAAACGGAGGTGCAGTTACGGAAAGCAATCACCCGTCCCAATTCTGGATCATAGCCGATGTCTTTGGAAAGAATCGGTTCGCCTTCATCAAAGACCCTTTGCAGAATTCCATCCGAGGCAGGAAACGATACGCGCATATCTGCTGGCGTGAAGCGCCGAGCCGAGGCAACGCGTAGATGTCCTTCTTTGAATAATAAAACCGCACTGACCAGCGGATCATCAATGGTCTGATCTTGATCTGGATTCAGCGCGGCAAATCCGAGGTCCAAGGCAGAATCGAGCACGCGCTTATAGGAGAGGGTCGCGGTCAATGTGGAAGTCAATTCATAAATGGCACGCAACCGTTCACTTTGAATGGAGTATCTCTTGTCTTCAGCCTCGATCCATTTCTGGCGCATCACATGCAAGCGGGATGTCAGTTGTCGTCCAAGGAATCCGAACAGGATCCCCAAGACCAGATACGCTCCAGCCCAGCTCATCGCGGGCAAAGGGAAACTGTGAAGATATGAATAAGCACTCAATATCGAAAGTCCGGCAAACAAACCCGCGCTGATCAGTGCGCCCCAATATTCAAAATAGACCGCACCTATCAGAACCGGTAAAAGGCCCACCCATCCAACCGGACCCGCCAGACCGCCTTGCATCCAGAAGAAGGTTCCGCTCAGCAAAAAATCAACCATAAGGCTGATTTGCCGGTGAAATTTTATGCGAGTGTTGAGGCTCGCGAGCACGGTCATTCCCATGTTCCATAACGCCATCAGGCCGATAGGCCAGAAAAGCGCCAACGTTAACGAGCCGCCCAAGGCCAGCGAAACCACACAGCCGAGCATGACTGCCCAGCGCAGTGAGATTGTGAACCAGTCAGCGATATAAGGGGTTTCGTACTTCTGCATAGGCTAATGATAACAAAAGAAATGAAAAATCAACAGAATGATTACATCTTTGTTATGCAAATGATCGACATCTCAATTAATGGTTTTCTCAGCAACCTGCCGTGATAATACCGATATTCCGACAAAGATTCCGAGATTGAGCCAGATATTGGGAGTGGCGAAAGAATCCTGGGCCATATTATAAAGGATAATTCCCAGCCATGAAAATAGCGCGGCGATTCCCAAATATCGCCAGAGCGCCGTACGCTGTTTTAAAGCGGCAATGATATCGCCGAGAATGAAAAATTGGAAAGCCAAAAAGAGAATGAAACCAATTAAGCCGGTTTCCGCCAAAAGGCGTACATACAGATTCTTTGCATTGGGATAAAGTGTGCTGGCCGGGCTAAGTTGCGATGCGATTTCCGGCACCATCGTCATGATCCAATCGGGCAGGTTCTGGTAAATATAAAAACCGTCAGCGCCCAGGCCGACACCTGTCCACGGATGGTCCCGATATGCTCCCAGCGCGCCCCAGATATATGCGGCGCGCGCGCCAGCCGAATTCTGAATCAAGTAATCCTGTATATCAGAAGCCTGTGTATTCCACAGCCGCGAAATATAATTCTTGCGGCTGAGGAATAATAGCGCGCCGAATACAGAAACCGCCACAGCCAAAATCATGACCAGGCGCAAAGCAACCCCCCTTGCATTACGAAAGCCGGAGACAAACCAATTCCACGCGGCGCGGATATATTCGCCACCGATAAATAATAATGTCAGAATAATTGTTGCAGCAACTGTCGCGAGTCCGCCGCGCGAGAAGGTGGCTAACAACAACAAGACTGCGCAAACCAATAAGATAAGTTCAAACCACTTGAAACGCGTAACCCACACACGGGTCAGGAGCGAAGCGAATAACCACGGTAAATAAATCGTCGCGATCTCACCCGCCAACCAGGCCGGCTCGTACGCCATTCCTGAAACACGATTGGTTCGAATCAATTCGCGCATCGAGAAGGCAAGTTGCCAATGAGTCACCAAAGGCTTGGGCAGAATGTGCAAATAAAACGTCGCGCCTTGCGCGCCGCTCCACAAAATGTCAAGCACAAAACCAAATAGCATCCACTTGATGGTGAAGCGCAATTCGTCTGCTGTACGATTCATCCAAACCGCGCTGACGAAGAAAGCCAGGCCAAGGATCAGCGTAGCCCAGGCGCGGAGGGCGCGGCCCCAGTAGGCTTGACCACGCAGAACCAGCGGTCCAAACAGGACTCCGATAACGGTCGCTGCTAAAGCAGCAAGGACAAACGCCGCGAGCGGTGTGAACGCGCCGGGCCAGGTGATGCGTTTATGATCCCGCAAAAATTGAATGAATAAAACGATCAACAGCAATGCCAGCGGATATGCCGACAATGGACGAACATAGGTTTCCGGTCCCATGAACGGGAAATATCGAAAGCTGGTGACGGGCAAGGTCAGCATCACCGCCGCCCACAAGACGCGGGCAATGTTATCGAGGTGAAGCAAAGAGCGCGCAGAGTTCTTCATTTCTGTTTGGATGAAACCAGATTTGGATGAAAGAATAGAACGACCAGCGCACTCAACACTAAAAATACTATCGCACCCACAAATAGATACGTGCTTACACTAAACAACCTTTTGGTCGGGATGTTTTGCGTTTGATCAGCATCGACCGTGATAAATGATTCCAGTCCACTGGTTGAGGAAGCGATCACCTCCAGATGAACTTGATTGGCAAAAGCTTGCGCCCAAGCCGATGCCAGCGCGTCGGCTTTCTTTGGATCGTTATCATCCGCAAAGAAATGCCAGCCGCCGACACCCGGTTGGCTCAATTGCAGTTTGCCGTTGCGTATTTGATCAACAGTGACTCCATTGACTTGGGATGCAACGTTGTTCATCACCGCATCGGACCAGGCAATCTCTTCGAGTTTACGCGTCTCGCGATCTAGATAATAGAACTGTTGACGGTCCGTGTCTTGCGGCCAGGCTTGTTCAAGATGAAAGTCCACATTGACGGATGCGCGCGCGCGATACGGCGGCAATGCCAGATAATAGATCGCTGCGCCAATCAATGCGCCGACCACTGCGCCAAGCAACCAAAACTTCCACGCTTTGAGCAAGTGGATGAAATCATCAGAGGATGGGGAAGCAAAAAGAAAATTCATATTTATAACTCGCCAGTCTAGATTTTCCAACGATGAATCATGTCATTCATGCTTTATGCATCATGAGTTTGCGCCGCCAATTCCAAAACGGCGCAATCAACTTGCGAAGGTAATACTTTGCCACGATCACCGATAAAAATTTTCCGCCATCACGATAATGGACTCGCAACATCTCAGGCCAGCAACGATTATCCGCGGCGATTGTCTTTCCAGTGGTGTGCAGTCGAAAGTTCGCCCACGTCTGTGGAATATATTTTACCTGCGAACGCGCTGCCAGCCGAACCCATAAATCATAATCCATTGCAAAGTAAAAGGACGGATCCAGCGGCCCGACCGCGCGCCACAAATCGGCGCGCAAGAACGCCGCTTGTTGTGGAATGTGGACATAGCCGCGTCTCAAGCGAACCAAATCCGTCTGCGCGGCGGGGAACCTTCCGATCACGCGGTCATCTTCATTGATGTAATTTGCATCGCCATAAACCAAACCAATCTCAAGATGATCCTGTAAAAACTCTACGGCGGAGGATATTGCACTTGGCTCATAGGTATCATCTGAGTTAATCCACGCCAGGACATCACCTCGTGCATGAGCAAAACCTTTGTTGATCGCGTCGGTCTGACCTTGATCTTTCTCGCTGACCCACCATGCGAGTCTGCCTTCATACTTCCTGATGATCTCAAGGCTTCCATCGGTTGAGCCGCCGTCCACGATGCTATATTCCAAACGCGGATAATTCTGCAACAGCACCGATTCGATGGTGGCTTCCAGATAACGCGCCTGATTGAAGGATGGCGTGATAATCGAAACGAGCGGGAGGGACGTGTTCAATTCCAATCCACTTCTGGATAATAAAGATGCGCAACTTCTTCCGTCATACGGCGGATGCGGGCGATCTCGTCCGATGTGAGGCGGCGTTTCCAATTATCCAGATTCGCGCGGCTATCGAGTTTGACCGCATGAACCTTTTTCCGCGAGACTTCTGACGGGTTTTCCGAACTGCTTGAACTGAGGACCGTTTGTTCGACATGAGATGTAAAATCCAAACCCAGTGATTGGTACAAAGTCCGGTAGCCGGATACCGGATCAAGCGAAAGGTCCTCGTGGCGGACAATATGAATCGACGGAATCCGCTCACCGGTCAGGTGAACCACGCGATAGACCATCATCCATAAAAGGCTGGCCTGCCCGATAATGTCATCCGATTTAATGGTCTGCATATCGTTGCGATAGGGTTCAAGATAATCCTGCATCAGTAATGGCTGATTGAACAGATCACTGAAATCAAAAGGCCAATTGAGTCGTTTGAGACTACTGGCAAAACCGGCAGGGTGACGAACCGTAACGACGACCTGAAATTTAAACCGGTCAATAAACCACGGTAGGGAAAAGACAGCAAATGGATCCTTAAGAAGCGGGCGCTGAT
>Ga0335079_10007758_pt1 | contig 12196 bp, 5 predicted proteins | sample Lox_Sample_33_FD_206719 | JGI IMG/M metagenome (GOLD analysis project Ga0335079, IMG submission 206719) | Soil microbial communities from Loxahatchee National Wildlife Refuge, Florida, United States - Lox_Sample_3.3 | ecosystem: Environmental > Terrestrial > Soil > Wetlands | place: USA: Florida... | reverse complement strand
AGGATTAAACTGGGGCAATCCGTCGAACGACTGATCCGGAATTCCGTTCGCCGCCCAGTAGGCCCGCATGTATCCGAAGTAGTGATCGAACGATCGATTTTCCTGAGCGAAGATGATGATGTGGTTAAGGCTTTGAAGGCTCCCGGTAGGAATGAAAGTCGCGGTCACTGTGTTTGCGGCAGTCAAGGTAATGCTGCACGCCGAAGTGCCAGAGCATGCGCCAGACCAACCCGAGAATTTGTTGTTTTGCGCTGGCGTCTCAGTCAGAACAACATCAGTGTTCTGGGAAAAGTTCGCGGAGCAGCCGTTTGCTGAACCGGAAGAGCAGTTAATACCTGCCGGACTGCTCGTGACAGTTCCAGTTCCGGTCCCCTGAACTGTTACGGTGATGGGCAGTTGGGTCGGCGGCGACACCGACGGTACTCCAGCACATCCCAGCATGAATATCGCGGGTAGCGCCAACAGCCAGCGCCACTCGTGGTTTCGCAGGCAAGTCATGAGAAATGTTCTGAACCCAAGCCAACTTTTGATGAGTGTTTACGATTTTCGGTTGCCGGCTTCATGGTGGGGACAATGACGGATTTGGCGAACGTCGCGGATCATTGCTCTGAGGAGCACAAAGACTGCTGGGCGCAACTTGGGCCCGATTCAGGTTCTCTTGACAATGAATACAGTCTTGTCGTCGATCAAGCCTTCGTCACCAACCTGACGCAGGGAATCATCTTGCTTCACCGCATAATCCAGCAGCGCATTGCAGATATCTCGAGCGGAGTGCCGATCGTGTTCACGCAAAACCGACGCGAGTTGCTTGCGCGCTTGCTCGTCACTGCCGTCGTACACTCCGTCGGTATAAAGAACCAAAATATCTCCTGGGCTCATGAGCGTGATCTGCGCTATGTCGGAAGAGCCGAACTCTCTGGTCCCCAGATCGAGCGAGTAGTATTTCTTGCGATCCGGATGATCTGCAGGAATCTGCAGTCCAAGCGCAGGAAACTGCACCATCCGGTGCTCGTCTATTTTCACGAACTCGCCGTATTCCGCCGAGAAGACCAGCGGCGGAGGGTGCCCGAAATTGACGAAGCGAAAATGACCGCCGGGGCGTACTTCTCCATAAATCATTGTGGCGATTTCCCGAGCATCTTCTTTTTCACTCATCCCAAGCGCGTTGCGCGCGGTGACCGATAAAGCCAGCCGCAGATTGATGTTCTCGAACAAGTCGGGAGTCGTTTTTCCGAATCGATCGAGCTCGGTGAGCATCAGTGCATGAAATGTATCGTGAACCGTCGATGCTATTTTTGCTGAGATGATTCCGTGCCCCTGCGCGTCGACTAGTAGAACACCGGCAGTCGAATAAAGCTCGCGCAGGTCTTCGGCAACCCGTACCTCCTCCGAACTCCTCGCAAAGCGATATTCCGCTTCCATTTCGGGTCTGTAGCCAGGCGTTCCTTTCAACCATCGGACGTGATCGTCGACCGAGTTCCGTACCGGAGAGCCCTGAGGAAGAGGCTCAAGAAACTCTTTGGATAGGCGTTGAGCTCGGTCAATACGCGCGTCAAGGTCATAACGCTGCTGGAAATTTATGTATTCAAAAAGGTCGCCGCCGACAGTTCCCGCAGGAATCGAATTCCCAAACATCTCAATGCCTGGGATGCGCGGGATCGCGCCCTCCACGGGCATCAGCCGCTCGCGCAGGTACTCATCGATGCTTGGAACTGTGTACGCTCTTGTCATAAAAAATTCAGGCTAACGAATATTGTAGATCGTGCGAGCGCTCACACGAACCACAAGCACTGTAAGAAAACTTTAGGCCGCGTTCACAGCTCGTGCAGTGAGCGATCTCAAGCCACCTCGCCAACCCGTTCTCGCATATCAGAGTTGAACACACTTCACACTCCGAATCATCCTGACTTGGTTCGGTCCTGACGTACCTTTGCTGTTCTGTTGGGGTTAGCTAACGGGTGACTGTGTTAGGCAGCAACTGACACGACAGGTAAAGCACCTAACATTTCACCTGTTGATCTTCAGCCCGGCGGGTTTCCCCTAGAGGCTGGACAGCACTCAAGTTCAAGCGCGTCACGGAGGTCCGCATGAAATCTCACAGAGTCCGGTCTGCTCATCCAACCATTATTGTTATTTTCTCAGCCATCTTCCTCGTGACGTGCTTTTCCCTGAGAAGCGCCCGAGCCGATGAAGGTATGTGGACCCTTAACAACTTTCCCTCGAAAAAGGTGCAAGAAAAGTACGGCTTCGCTCCCTCACAGTCGTGGCTGGATCACGTTCGGGATTCTTCACTTCGAATCGCGCAAGGATGTTCGGCGTCGTTTATCTCTCCGACCGGCCTGGTCATGACAAATCATCACTGCGTTGTGGAGTGTGAGGAGCAACTTTCAACCGCTCAGGAGAACTTTGTTGAAACAGGTTTTTCCGCAAAGACTGCTGCCGAGGAGCGCAAGTGCCCAGTTCTGGAGCTCGATCAGTTGAACCAGATTGGCGATGTTACGGCACAGGTCAAAGCTGCTCTAGCCGGCAAGACCGGTGCTGACGCTAACAAAGCGCTGCGCGCAGAAGAAGCTGAACTTCAGCAAAGTTGCGGAACCGATCCGAGCGTCCGCTGCGATGTTGTCTCCCTTTACCACGGAGGAATTTACAACCTCTACCATTACAAGCGCTACACCGATGTGCGACTGGTGTTTGCCCCAGAGTTTGCTGTCGCACAATTCGGCGGCGATCCCGACAACTTCAATTTTCCGCGTTTCGATTTCGATATTGGCCTGCTGCGGGCGTATGAGAACGGCGAGCCGGTAGTAAGCCACGAATACCTACACTGGAGCCCCAACGGTTCGAAAGCGGGTGAATTGGTGTTTGTCTCCGGCAACCCCGGAGGGACTAGCCGGGAACTTACCACTTCGCAACTCGAGTTTCTGCGGGACAAATCTTTTCCCTACCTTATGCCTTTCCTGGCCGAATATCGCGGCCAATTGGAAGAATTCATGAAGCAAGGTCCCGAGCAAGAGCGCGCGGCACACGAAGATGAATTCTTCGTGGCGAACGCCTTCAAAGCGTATGACGGACGGCAAGCAGCTCTGCTCGACCCGGCATTCTTCGCTACCAAAGTGGAACAGCAGCAGAAGTTGCGTGCGGCCGTGACCGATAATCCGAAACTGACGGGCGATGCTACTGCGTGGAACAACATTGCCGAGATCCAACATGTCCGGGCCAAGCTCTACACACGCTACGAGGATCTTGATGGTTATCTGTTCCGTGGCGGGTTGATCGGAGATGCTATCGACCTTGTGCGCGCGGCGGAGCAGCGAACAAAGCCGAATTCGGAGCGACTGCCCGAGTATACGGACCAGGCTCTGGTCACGCTTCGCCAGCGCATGGCAGCCCTTGTGCCAAGCCATAAAGACCTGCAGGAACTCACTCTGTCTTACGCCTTCACGGTTACCCGCCGTGACTTGGGTGCCGACGATTCCTTTGTTCGCAAGATGCTTGGAGACGAATCCCCGGATCAACTGGCGGACCGGCTAATCAGCGGAACTCATCTGGATGATCCCAAGGTGAGAGAGGCACTCTATGACGGGGGGCAGGCCGCGATTGCCGCATCCACTGATCCACTGATCCGTTTCGCAGTTTCCATCGACCCCGATCTGCTTGCCATCCGCAAGCAGTACGAGGATGAGGTCGTGGCCCCAACGCGCTCGGATGCAGAGCGAATCGCTAACACTCGTTTCGCGGTCTACGGCACAAGCGTTGACCCGGATGCAACCTTCACCCTTCGCTTGAGCTATGGCACTGTGAAGGGGTTTGACGATGCGCAAGATCACTTCGTCGAGCCGTACACAACGATTGGCGGTCTGTTCCACCATGCTACCGGTGCCCCTCCCTTTGCTTTGCCGAAAAGCTGGCTGGTAGCCAAACCTCTGTTGAATATGGAAACGCCGATGAACCTGTCGACCACTAACGACATTATCGGGGGAAACTCTGGCAGCCCCTTAATCAACAGCAAGGCGGAGATCGTTGGTCTCATCTTTGACGGCAATATTTTCTCCTTGGGTGGAGATTTCGGCTACGATGCGGCCGGCAACCGGGCTGTCGCCGTAGACAGCCGCGCCCTGCTGGAGGGCCTGCAAAAGGTCTATCATCTCGACCGCATTGTGAACGAGATTAACTCGGCACGGTAAGCGGCCAAATCGAATCACGACCGAACTGTACGCGGCACCAACTGACGCGAATGCTGTACGCGATATTCTCGCCTCTCTGGCGGATCCCGACAGGTGCTGCAAACTCACAGAGCCTAACGCGAGACTCGTGTAAGATTCTCACGAATAATCCGGCAGTGCTCGTCGAGTCTCGATGTCGCAGTGCCGGTTTCAATGGAATCAAAGGAGTCGAAAATTGCCGGCTTCAAGGCGTACGTTTCTGAAGAAAAGCGCAGCTGCGAGTGCCGGGGTCGCTCTGGGCGCACTGCCGGGCTCAGGCGCAGTGTTGAACGGCCTCTCAACGCAAAGCGACGTCTCTCACGCGAAGGCAGCTCATTCCGCCGCTGCCGCCTCGGATTCTGCGAATCAATTCACACGCGGAATCGGCATTTATCCCGGTGATCCCCTGGAGAACTTCAACCCTCAACTAGTAATAGACCGGACTACTTACCGCAACCTCGCCCTACACCGGCCGGCGTATCATTCGAGCAGTTATGACTACAATCTCACCGCACAGTTGGTCACCGATGGCATTAAAGACAATCGCGGGCCAAGTTGGATTGCCACATCGACGAGTTCGGGTGGGGTACTGTCGAAGATCCAACGTGAGTTTGTTCTAGATCACTCTCGTACAAACTCGATCGATGTGCGAGGGGCGCAAGCTACAGTAGAAATTCAACTGGGCGGCGGAAGCAGCGTTCCCGAGGTCGATCGTATTGATATTGTGGTGATTCCTCCCTACGGAACGCCAGCATCAACTTTAGAATTCACTGTTTCGGTCTCCGACGATTCCCGTGACTGGCAGAAAGTTGGCTCTGTGACTGCTCCAGAGCCGGCACCTATCGAAGGCTATCCCAAAGATTTCGCACGGTTCGGGCAGCTGTTCGTTCCATCAATTTCTCTCAGTCCCAGCTCTCGCAGCCGCTTTTATCAAGTCGCTTGCGGAGTTAAGAATGCGCTGCCGCAGTTTCATTATTTGCAGTGGAGAATCGGCGAGATCGCTTTCTTCGGTCATGGCGAGAGAGTGAATATCGGCGGACCATATGGCTTCACCAGCGCGTGGATGAGCCAGGGCCTCGGGGAAGAATGGGTTTACGTTGATCTTGGCGCGCGCTGTGAGTTTGATCGTCTCAAGCTGTTTTGGATTGCACGCGCGGCCGACGGCTCGATCCAGGTGTCTGACGACGCCGAGCGCTGGGTAAATCTGCATCACTTCGCTGCTGATTCAGGATTGCTGGACGATGTGAAGCTCCCTCGCTTGGCACGAGGCCGCTATGTCCGAGTCCTGATGAATCGGCCCACTTCGCCGAATGGCTACGTTCTCAGCGAAATTGAGGTTTACGGACGTGGAGGTCCGGTACCACGCCCGAAGCGTTCTGCGCCAACGTTGGGCAACATTCAACCAGCAGAACCGATCAACCTTGCTGAATATCCCTGGCGCTTACAGCGAGCTTCGCTGGTGAATCAGGACGGAACAGGTCTCTCTAAAGCTGGCTTTTCGGATGGAGATTGGATTGTCGCCACAATCCCCGGCACGGTGTTGTGCTCTTATCTCAATGTTGAAGCCATCCCTGATCCGAACTTTGGCAAGAATCAGTTGTATGTCTCCGATTCATACTTCTATTCCGATTTCTGGTATCGGATGGAGTTCACAACACCACCAATCGACGCAGTCAAAACAATCTGGCTCAACTTCGACGGAATCAACTGGAAGGCAGAAGTTTTCTTGAATGGCGAATCAGTCGGCCGCATTGATGGCGGCTTCATGCGCGGCCGATTTGACGTAACCGGGAAGTTGTACTCAGGTCAGATGAACGCGCTAGCTGTGCGGATCGAGAAGAACGCCACGCCCGGGAGTTGCAAACAAAAAACATGGGAGAGCAACGGTCCGAATGGCGGTGCACTCGGTGCCGACAATCCCACGTACCATGCATCCGTGGGCTGGGACTGGATTCCCACGATTCGCGGCAGAAATACGGGCCTCATTGGCGATGTTTACCTGACGGTCTCGGGCTTGGTGACCTTGGAAAATCCCTTAGTCACAACCGAATTGCCCCTTCCCGATACGTCGCACGCCAACCTTGGCATCCAGGTTGACATCGTCAACCATTCGTCGAACCCCATCAGCGGAAAACTTCGGGGCCGCTTCGGCGACGTGCACGTCGAACAACTCGTTCAGCTGGAAGGCTCCAATCAGAACTCCGGCAGGAAGCGTGTGCGCCTCGATCCCACGACTCATCCTGCTCTGCGCCTTCAAAATCCGCAGCTGTGGTGGCCCGTGGGATATGGCGATCCTCATTTATACGATGTCGAACTGCAATTCGAACTAGAAAACGGCAGTTCCTCAGATATCAAACGATTGAGGGCGGGAATTCGCCAGATGTCCTACAAAGAGGATGATGGCGCGCTGAAGATCTGGATCAATGGAAGGCGCTTCATTCCGCGCGGGGGCAACTGGGGATTCAGCGAATCGATGTTGCGGTACCGTGCGCGCGAATACGACGCCGCGTTGCGGTATCACCGCGACATGAACTTCAACATGATCCGCAACTGGGTGGGCCAAATCGGCGACGACAAATTCTACGAAGCCTGCGACCGCCACGGAGTCATGGTATGGCAGGATTTTTGGCTGGCCAACCCGTGGGACGGCCCGGACCCGGACGATAACAAACTGTTCCTCAGCAACGTTAGAGACACAGTTCTGCGGATTCGCAATCACCCCTCGATGGCACTCTACTGCGGGCGCAACGAGGGCTTTCCTCCAAAAGTGCTCAATGAAGGCATCCAGGACATTTTGGCGGAAGTGCATCCTGACCTGCACTATATTCCGAGTTCCGCGGACGATGTTGTGGGTGGCGGTGGGCCATATGCTGCGATGCCTCTGACGTTCTATCCGACTATGGCTCAGTACACGAAACTTCACAGCGAAATCGGGATGCCCACGATTCCCTCTGCGGAGAGTGTACGGGCGATGCTTTCGAAGGATGCTCTTTGGCCTCCGGGACTGGAGTGGGGATTACACGATCTCTGCGAAGGCGGGGCTCCGCTCGGTGAGAATTTTCTTGCCATTGTCGAGCAAGCATACGGTGGGAGCGAGAATCTTGAGGAGTGGATTTCGCTCGCACAGTTTGTCGACTATGAGGGTTTCCGCGCGGAGTTCGAAGCGCAGAGTAGATACCGCATGGGCTTGCTGCTTTGGATGAGCCATCCTTGTTGGCCTTCGTTTCTTTGGCAAACCTACGATTACTACCTGGAACCGATGGCAGCTTACTTTGCGTCGAAAAATGCGTGTGAACCGCTGCATATTCAGTGGAATCGTGTCACGGACGCGGTCGATGTGGTGAACTACAGCGCCGGAGATGTCAGAGGTCTGACGGCACTGGCCGAAGTATTGAATATCAACGGAACTCTGAAGTGGAAAAAAGATGCCTCGCTCGACAGCATCGAGGATAGTGCCACGAATTGCTTCCAGATAACGTTTCCCGCGGACCTGACGCCTGTACACTTTGTCCGGCTTACCCTCTCGCGAGGCGGGACACCAGTCTCCAGCAATCTTTATCTACGTGGGGTCCAGGAAGGCAACTTTCGCGCGATTCGCGAATTGCCAAAGGTGCGGCTGAAAACTTCGACAGAGATTGCGCGCCTCGGCGATCAGTGGCATCTGAGCACTCGCATGCAGAATTCATCCGCCCATCCCGCGCTTATGGTGAAATTGAGGGTCGTGCGCGAAAAGAGCGGCGACCGAATCCTGCCGGCAATCTATAGTGACAACTACTTCACGCTTCTGCCCGGCGAACAACGGACCATCCAAACCGAGTTGAACCATGCCGATACGCGCGGAGAAAGACCGAGAATGCTGGTTCGCGGATTCAATGTGGAAGCCGTTCCCGCATAGAGGCGTCTCGGCCACGGCATTTCCCGTCCAGTTCGCGCTGGATCGGCAGTGACGGGTCATGAACATGCAATGTGATTCCAATCACAGACTGTCACGAAGGCCCTGGGTGAAGATCGATTGATGATCTTTGGGGGTGACCGGAATGGCCGCAAGAACTCTTTCGCTTGAAGTTCGCAAACAATTGCACGAAATCGGCAGACCTGTGGTTGCGGATAAAGGAGAAGTCTTATTTCGATCGGGTCAGGAGTGTGAAGGCGCTTTCTTGATTCAGAGCGGAGAAGTAAAGCTATCTCTCGATAATGCCTCCAGTTCGTATCCACCTCGTACCGTGAGCTCAGGTTTTGTGGTCGGTCTTCCTGCCAGCTTCTCAGGCGAACCCTACAGCCTCACGGCACAGGCCAAGACGACATGCCGGCTGGACTTCATTTCGCGCCGAAGCCTCTTAAAGGCCTTGCATGAAAATCCTGAGACCGGATTTGAAATCGTTCGGCTTCTGAGCGATGAGATTTTCAAAATGCGGAAAGCAGCCAAAAAAGCTGCCGGGGGGCGATCCTCCGCTCACCTTGCCTGAGCAGTAGGTCGTGCCAATAAATATCCGCTGGCCGCTCACCAAAGACATACTCCTCGGTTGGCCGTCCGGCCGAATTGCCTCTGCCTTGACCCACACCCCTGACTGTCCCTGCGGCCCATCCTGCTTTCACCTTGGGTATCTACCGGGAACGGACCGGTCGGGCAACACTGGTCGGGATGAGCCGTCCCCCGGTCCACCAAAATCAGGCTGAGTTATGCTTCGTTCGCTCGGCCCTGACAAACGATCAGCCACGAAACCTGCGGCTGAAACAAATCCGCAAAGCAGCCACGTTAGTTCTTCTGCTATCCGCACTTATCCTTCTTTCAGGATGCCAGGGATTCACTGCAGGCGGCACTGGAATTCACGGCTCTGTCGGCACTCTGGCATCGAACCTCGCAAACTTCAATTTCGGAAATGTCACCGTCGGTAAAGCCCAAACGATCTCCGGAACCGTAACGAACACCGGCAGCGCCAGTCTTACCATTTCGAACGCCAGCATTTCCGGCGCCGGGTACACCCTCAGCGGCCTTACAGCGCCTTCAACTCTTGCCGCCGGGCAGAGCGCCAGTTTCAGCGTAAAGTTCTCCCCCACGACTTCGGGGACTTCGAATGGAAACCTTACGCTGGCTTCCAATGCCTCGGATGCGACGCTGACTGTACCTGTTTCAGGAGTGGGCACTGACGCTGTCGGGACCCTTGCGGCGAGCCCGACGTCACTCAGTTTCGGCAATGTAACGGTCGGACAAAACCAGACTCTTGCCTCCACGATCACGAACACTGGCACAGCAAGCGTCACGATTTCTCAGGTTGGAATTACCGGCTCCGGCTTTACGGTTAGCGGCATCACCACTCCGTTCACCTTGGCTGCTGGCGCGACGGCGAACGTGAGCGTCAAATTCGCCCCAACTTCCTCAGGATCGGCCAACGGAACGGTCACAATCACCTCCGACGCCTCCAATCCGTCGCTGACCATCTCCGCATCTGGAACAGGCGCGGCAATGCCCGGTCAGCTCAGTGCGAATCCAACCTCGGTAAGTTTCGGGACTGTCACCGTAGGATCCAGCCAATCCCTCTCCGGAACAATTACGAATACGGGCGGTTCGACCGTTTCGGTTTCGAACGTCGCGATCAACGGAACCGGATTCACCCTGAGCGGCATCAGCTCGTCCTTCACACTAAGTGCTGGACAGAGCACGAGTTTCACCGTGAAGTTTGCCCCTGGTTCGACCGGAAGCGCTAGCGGTACAGTAACGGTCACCTCCGATGCTTCGAATTCGACGCTCACTGTTCCTTTGTCTGGCACGGGCGCGGCGACCGCCGGGCAACTGAGCGCCAGTCCGACTTCGCTCAGCTTCGGAAGCGTCACGGTTGGATCCAACCAGTCTCTTTCCGGAACAATTACGAACACGGGCGGGACCAGCGTCTCGGTCTCCAATGTTTCGATCAGCGGCGCTGGCTTCACCCTAAGTGGTATCAGCTCGTCGTTCACCCTGGCGGCGGGCCAGAGCACAACCTATACGGTCAAATTTGCGCCGACTTCCACGGGCAGCGCAAGCGGTACGGTAACGGTGACTTCCAACGCTTCGAATCCCACGCTGACCATTTCCCTGTCAGGAACTGGAACAGCCACTCCAGGGCAGCTTAGCTCCAGCCCAAGTTCGCTTAGCTTCGGCAGCGTCACAGTTGGTGCGAGCCAGTCCTTGTCGGGGACGATTACTAACACCGGTGGCACGAGCGTTTCCGTCTCGAACGTTACGATCAGCGGTGCTGGATTCACGCTGAGCGGTATCAGCTCGTCGTTCACTCTCGCGGCTGGCCAGAGCACAACCTATACGGTCAAATTTGCGCCGACTTCCACGGGCAGCGCCAGCGGTACGGTAACCGTCACGTCCAACGCTTCGAATCCCACGCTGACCATTTCCCTGTCAGGAACTGGAACAGCCACTCCATGGCAGCTTAGCTCCAGCCCAAGCGCGCTCGCCTTCGGGAACGTCACAGTGGGTACGAACCAGTCCTTGTCAGGCACGATCACGAACACCGGCGGAACGAGCGTGTCTGTCTCGAACGTGACCATCAGCGGTGCGGGCTTCACTCTGAGCGGGATCAGCTCTTCGTTCACTCTAAACGCCGGCCAGAGCACGACGTATACGGTTACGTTTGCCCCAACTTCGACGGGAAGCGCCAGCGGGACGGTAACCGTCACGTCCAACGCTTCCAATCCGACGCTGACCATTTCTCTGTCAGGTACTGGAACAGCCACTCCAGGTCAGCTGAGCGCCAGTCCAACAGCGCTCACCTTCGGCAGCATCACCGTCGGCTCGAATCAGTCTCTTTCGGGAACAATTACGAACACGGGCGGGACGAGCGTCTCGGTCTCGAACGTCACCATCACTGGTGCGGGCTTCACGCTCAGCGGCATCAGCACGTCCTTCACGCTCAATGCCGGCCAGAGCACGACCTATACAGTCAAGTTTGCACCGACTTCCACGGGTAGCGCGAGCGGAACCGTAACTGTCACCTCCAATGCTTCCAATCCGACACTGACCATGTCTTTGTCAGGAACCGGAACAGCAACACCGGGTCAGCTGAGTTCTAGCCCCGGTTCGCTGAGTTTCGGTACTGTTACGGTGGGCTCGAACCAATCTCTGTCAGGAACGATTACGAATACGGGGGGAACCAGCGTCTCCGTGTCGAACGTCACGATCAGTGGTGCAGGCTTTACCCTGAGCGGCATCAGTTCTTCATTCACTCTGGGGGGCGGACAGAGCACCGGATTTACTGTGACATTCGCGCCCACTCTCACGGGCACCGCCAGCGGCACGGTCACCATCACATCGAACGCCTCGAATCCGAAACTGACTGTTTCTCTGTCAGGAACGGGCGCTGCGGCGGTGGGGACGCTCACAATTTCTCCCTCGACCTTGAACCTCGGCGGCGTGGCCGTTGGGAACAGCGGATCAGGATCGGGAACGCTGACTGCGAGCGGCGCGAACGTGACTGTTACCGCGGCCAGCACGAACAACTCAGTTTTCAGCGTGGGAGGACTTTCGCTTCCCGTAACCATCTCCGCAGGTCAGAGCGTGCCGTTTACAATCACCTTCAGTCCTCAGGTCTCAGGAACAGTCAATGCCACTCTGACGGTGACCAGCAACGCCTCGCCCACAACCTCGACCGAGGCTCTGACTGGAACTGGAACCGTCACCCACACTGTAAGCCTCTCGTGGAATGCGAGCACGTCCTCCGACATATCCGGGTACAACGTTTATCGGGCACCCTACACCACCTCGTGCGGATCCTACGCAAAGATCAATCCTTCGCTCGAGAACAGCACGTCATATGTGGATTCGAGCGTTGTAAGCGGATCGTCCTACTGCTACGCAGCAACCGCAGTGGACTCGAGCAACCAGGAGAGCGGCTACTCCAACATCGTGAGCAACATTCAGATTCCTTGAGAAGCTAAAACGCATTCCTAGTGCTCTGTAGCCTTGCTGGTCATATGCCACCTCGGCATTTCGGAACGTTAGCAAG